>JGI12210J13797_10514674_pt1 | contig 10360 bp, 6 predicted proteins | sample ElkSlonscriptome_3_FD_13797 | JGI IMG/M metagenome (IMG submission 13797) | reverse complement strand
GGCGGCCGGTGCGAAATCGACAGCTGCGCCGATGGCTTCGCCGACTGCGATGGCGACTTCGCCACCGGATGCGAGACGCGCCTCGGGACCAAGTTCGACTGCGGATCCTGCGGCGACTTCTGCCGCGGCGCGGGCGGGGCCCAGTGCTGCGACGGTGTCTGCTGCTGAGCCGCGCCGAGCGCGTGCCACTCAGTCGTCGGAGCCGGAGCTGCCGCCCGAAGGCTTGGAGTCCTTCTTCGACTCCTTCGGCGCGTCCTTCTTCGAGTCCTTCTTCGAACCCTTGGGCGTGCTGCTGTAGAGGTCCGAGTACCAGCCACCGCCCTTGAGGATGAAGTCACCGCCGGAGATCATCCGGCGCGCCTTCATCTTCCCGCAGTGAGGGCACTTCTTGACGGCCTTCTCCGTGATTCGCTGCTCACGGATGAAGCCTTTCTTACACGCGTCGCACTGGTACTCGTAGGTCGGCATTTGGGCCGGGCGAATTTGCGCTGCCGGAGCCCCCTGTCAAGCAGAGCGTGCACCCAGCCAGCGCAGCCGCTGGCGCAGGCCCGGCGGCGACCGTAGGGTGGGCGCCATGACGATCGCGCTCGAACGCCTCCAGGTCTCCGGCAGCCCCTCCGAGATGGGCCGACAACAAGGAGAAGCGTGGCGTGACCGGATTCGGGCTTTCGTGGAGATGCGCTTCGACGCCGTCCGAGGCTACGTCGCAGACCGGGGCCGGCAGGACTGGGAGCGCATCTTCGACGTCGGCGCCGAGAGCTTCCCGCTCTTCGAGCGCTGGGACCCGGCCGGCCACGCCGAGCAGGTGGGCATCGCCGAGGGCGCGGGGGTGGACCCGCTGCGCCTCTTCACGGCCTGCAACATGACCGACATGCGCGACGCCGTGCTCCTGGCCGCGGCTGAGGGGCCGCCCCTCACGCGCCAGGTCGACGAAGGCTGCTCATCACTGCTGGTGCCTCCGAGCGGCACCGAGGCCGGTGAGCCGCTCGCCGGCCAGACCTGGGACCTGAACCCGCCAGACGTCGAGTACGTCGTGGCAGTCCACCGCAAGCCCACCGAGGGGCTCGAGAGCTGGGCGATCACCTGCACCGGCTGCCTGAGCCTCGTCGGGATGAACGAGCGGGGGCTCGCGGTCGGCACGACCAACATCAAGACCTACGGCGCCCGACCGGGCGTCGGTTACCTATCGATCCTCCACCGGGCGCTGCGCTCGGCGAACGTCGCAGAGGCGAACGAGGTGGTCAGCGCCGCTCCGCACGCCGGGGCCCACACCTACTGGCTGGCCGATGCCGACGAGCAGGTCGAGTGGGAGGCCTCGCCCCTGGCGCAGGTGCTGCGGTCCACCGAGAACGGCCCCGTCTACCGGACGAACCACTGCATCGCCACGGTTCATCGCGACAAGGAGGGCGAGGTGGTCAGCGTGAGCACCCAGGCACGCTACGCCCGCCTCGGGATCCTGCTGCGGACCCCGCAGACGCCGATGGGGCTACGGCAGCTCTTCGCCGACCGCGAGGACGGCGTCCACAGCATCAACCGCTACGCGGAAGACGACCAGGGGACGGCCACCAACGCCGTGTTCATCGCCTCCCCCGCTCAGCGGAAGGCGTGGGCCTGTCGAGGCCCCGCCGACCGCGGCGAGTGGGTGGAGTTGGGGTTCTAGCGACTTGCGAGAGGGGCTGAGCCCCTGCGCTGGCTCAGCCGCCCATTTCCCGTTGCTTGAGGGCCTCGAGGGCCTCTTCGAGCTCGGCCATCTCGGCCTCGGAGACCTCTTCTTCGGTGTCGGCATCGACCCGCGCTTCGACGGCGGGGGCTTCTTCCTCGACCAGGCCCATCTTCTTCTTGAGCGCCTCGAGATCCTCGTCGGCTCCGGCGGTGGCCTCGAGCTCTGAGAACTTCGACGCCAGGACGTCACCCGAATACTCCTCGGCGAGCTCGGCGCCGGCCTCGGCCTCGGCCTCCATCTGCTCGATCTTCGAGGACATGCGGTCGAAGGTGTCGAAGGCGCTCGTGTCCGAGAGACCGCTCATGGTCTCCTGGATGGACTGCATGGCCTCGGCCCGGCGCTTGCGCGCGATGAGCACGTTCTTCTTGCGCTTGGCCTCTTCGATCTTGTTGTTGAGAGCCCGGAGCGCCGTCTTCAGCTGATCGGTGGCTTGCTTCTGCTTCTCCCACTGATCCTTGTACTGAGCGGCGAGGGAGTCGTGCTCCTTCTTCCGCGTCAGCGCTTCCTTCGCGAGCGCGTCGTCGCCGGCGCGGATGGCCATCATGGCCTTCTTCTCCCACTCCTCGGCGACGGAGCTCTCGCTGTTCAGCTGCTTCTGGAGCCGCTTCTCGTCAGCGATGGCGACGGCGACTTGCTTTTTCGCCTCCACCAGCTGGGTGTTCATGTCCAGGATGACCTGGTTCAGCATCTTCTCGGGATCTTCCGATTTGCTGATCAGATCGTTGAGGTTGCTCTTGATGAGCGTCGCGAGGCGACCGAAGAAGCCCATGTCTAAATCCTACCTCGGCTCAGGCGGCCTCGCCGCTCTGGGTGAGCGACGAGAGCATCTCGTAGTGGTTGGTGAGAGCCAGGGTCAGGTCGTCGACCACCCCCTGGAATTCGTTGTAGTCCAGCGTCTCGAGGATCATCCCCGCCGTCAGGACCACCGCGTCGTTCGACACGCCGTAGCTGCCGTGGACCATGTCGCTGGCGTTGAGCTCGAGGAGCTTCTCGAAGAGCGGGAGCTTGTCCTTCACGGACTCGAGCTCGAGGACCTTCACCCGGAAGAGCACGAGGCTGCCGCTGAGTGAGATGAGGATGTTCTCGCCGCTGCTGGAGTCACGAACCAGCCAGATGTCTTCGCCCTCCTCGCTGTCCTCCTCCCGGAGACTCTGGAACGAGAGGTTCGACCTCATCAGATACGACTCGATGTCTTCGCGTGTCCGCATGCACTCCCTCCGGGCCGGACCCCACGGTCCCGCCAACGCGAGAGCCTATCCGCCGGTGCCACACGGGATCAACCCGCTCCCGTTTGCCGGTATTTCACCGGCCGAACGCACCGGCGCCGATGGCGGCTCAGCGCGAGCGGCGGCGGACGAAGAGCCAGAGCAACCAGGGCCAGACGAGCGCACCGCCGGCGGGCGCCGCGGCGCAGCCACCGGAGATCCCGTCCGCATCGTCGGAGTCGCCGTCGGCGCTCGACGCGTCCCTCGCGGCGCCCGCGTCCACTGCGGCCGTCGCGGCGTCGGGCGTCATCGTCGACCCGCCGTCACGCGTCGCCGGGCCACCGTCGGCGATGGGCTCCATGGGCTCCGGCAGCGGGTAGTCCACCAAGAAGGCCGCGTGCTCGGGCGCCGGCGAGACGGCGATGGTCGGGAACTGGGTCAGCGGCGGACCCTCGGGAAAGGCCGCGACCTCCGCCGCGGAGAGCTCCTCGACGGGCTTGGTGTGCAGGTGGAAGCCGCGAAGCGCTCGGGGGTTCGGCACGTGCCGCTTGAAGCCACCGTCGACGAGGTAGATGGCTGGCTCACCCGCCGCACGGATCAGCCGCGGCGCCTCCATGGCCGGGCCTCGCTCGTAGCCGTCGAGCGCCGACTCTTCCCAGAGCCGTAGGTCGAGGAGGCTGAAGCCCCACGCGCCCGAGACCGATTCGCCGAGCGGTCGCAGCACCGCTTCGCCGGGGCCGAGCGGTCGGTGCGCGACGCAGTGACGAGGCGCTCCCTCGCCGTGGGAGCGAATCCCGAGGTGGTTGCGGACGACTCGCTGACTGCCGTCGGAGGGGACGTTCACCACGCCCCGATCGGAGAGCCACATCGTGGAGGAGCCACCGCCGTCGAGGTTGATCGCGTCGTGGGCCCCGAGGCCGACCATGAGCGACGCGAGCTGCGCGCAGGTCATGCCGACGCTCGAGCCGGAGCGACCATCGACGACCGCTAGGATCAGAGTCTGTCGGTCGGCGGAGAACCCGGCGGCGGTTCGGGGGTGCCGCTCCAGGCAGTTGCCGGCGAAGTCCGGGATCGCCGCCCCGGCGTTCACGATGCGCGGGTGGCCACCGACCGCCTGCTCGATGCCGGCGCCGGCGGGGATGGTGTCGTAGTCCCAGGGGTAGTCGACGCCGTCGAGCGAGAAGCTCAGGTAGCCCCAGTGGCCATCGTCGGCGGAGGCGAAGGACTCGCCGTTCCCGATGCCCACGCCGCAGAGATCGCCGCAGTGCCACATGTTCGCGTTCACGGCGGCCTGGACCTCCACCGCGCTGCCCCAGGAGGACACGGTGCGGTTGGCCTCGGCGGGCCGCGTGGCGCGGATGGTCATGCCGGCGGCGCAGAGATCGACCTCCATCGCGCGGACGCGGACCGGTCCCGGGTCGGTCCGCTGGAGGTAGCGGACGCCCGACCAGGGCGTGCCGCTCCATTGGGCGGAGGCCGAGGGCGGGACGAGGAGCGCCGCGAGCGACGCGAGAAGCGCTGGATGGAGAACACGCATGTGATGGAAGACACAGCAAGCAGCGCGCCAGATGCGGACCCACCGAGATCGCTCGCCTTTCTGGGCGTCACGCGGCCTCAGGGCCGCTCCCGCGGCGGAGCGTCGCGGCCCTGGCGACCAGAACCTGAACGCTTCGCGCTCACTCCTTGCGGCGCAGCTGGCGTTCCAGGCGATCGACCACGGTCTGGGAATCCGTACACCACTCGAGCGGAAGCACCGACACGACGTGCCAGCCGAAGGCGCCGAGCACCGCCGGTCTCGCGTGGTAGTGCGCCATGGGGCCCACAGAGGCGCTCTGGTGGGGAGCGTCGATGAGGACCGCGCTCGCCCAGCGCTCGCCTTCGCGGACAGCGAGGTCGACGAAGAAGTCACCGCGGCCGACACCGAGCGCGACCTCGAAGCCCCTCTCGGTGAGAGCCTCTGCCAGTCGCTCGGCCACCGGGTGGGGGGCCCGAACGTCGCCGTCCCCTGCCTGCCCCGAGAGCCCACGGACCACGGCGTCCGCCTCGGCCACGTCGCCCCGCGAGCACGCTTCCGCGTAGCGGAGGTAGGCCTTGAGCGTGCGAGCGCCGGTGTTCCACTCGTTGGTGATCCGCTCGTGCCGGATCGAGCTCACGACCGCCATGTGCCGCTTCGCGCGGGAGAAGATCACGTTGAGTCGCTTCTCGCCTCCCATCTTGTTGATGGGACCGAAGTTCATCCGCATCTTCCCGCTCGCGTCCGGGCCGTAGCAGATGCTCAAGATGATCACGTCCCGCTCATCGCCCTGCACGTTCTCGAGGTTCTTTACGAAGAGCCCCGCGGCCTCGCCGTCGACGGTGCGCTCGAGCTCTTCCTCGTAGCGTCGGCGGAACTCCCCATCGTCCTCACCGAGGTCGTCGATGGCCGCTTCGATCTCGCTCTGCTGCGCTTCGCTGAACGCCACGATGCCGAGCGTCGGATGCTCTTCTCGCGCCAGCATCTCCCGGACCAGCTGCGCGATGTAGCGCGCCTCATCGGAGTTGCGGCGCTTCGCGTAGACCGCCTCGGGCAGGTGGTGGAAGCTCAGCGCTCGTTCGAGGAGCCGGTCGGCGCCCGCCGCGCCCTCCTCCGCGCTCACCTCGATGGCCGGCCGCTCCGTGGCCACTCGAGTCGAGGGGATGGTCCGCAGCTGGCCTCCGTAGAAGGCGTGGTTGCAGAACCGAATGAGCGCCTCGTCGCGGCTGCGGTAGTGCCACTGCAGCATCGTCCCCGAGAGCCCCAAGCTGGCGTGGCTCAGCAGGCTCTCGGCGTCGAGGGAGTAGCTGATGGTCTCCTCGTCCGTGGTGACCGAGACCGGGTCGTCGTCGTCGTCGCTCGCGCCGCTGCCGAAGAAGGTCGTGGGCGGCAGCTGCATCTGGTCACCGACGACGATGGTACGCGGCGCGCGACAGATCGCGGGGACGGCATCTTCGAGGGGAATCTGGCTCGCCTCGTCGAAGATCACCACGTCGAAGGGCGGCTCGGTCCCGCCGCCGAGCGGCAGCGTGTCGGAGACACTCAATGGGCTCATCAACCAGATCGGCTTCAGGTCGCGGATGACTGCGCCGCTCTCGCTGGTGGCGAGGTCGCGAATCGATCGGTAGCGCATCACCTTGCCGAACTCGTGCTCGAGCGCGCGGCGCCCCTTCTTGTAGGTCGACTTGAGCACCTTCTGCTCGGCGCTCAGCTTCTTGGCGGGGGTCTCGGTGATCCGCACGTGCTCGAGGAAGCGCGCCTTCGACCGCTCGAGCATCGCGGCGGCGTTGGCTTCCCGCGCCTGCTCCTCTCGCTGCGTGAGCGAGCGCTGCTGCCGCCGCAGCTGAACGATGCCCTGACCCTCGAGGATGGGGTCGGCGCACAGCGAGCGACGGACCGACTCCGCTACCACGGCGCGCTCGAAGGCCTCGGCGCCAGCGTCGTGCGCGCTCATGAACGCGAGCGCCTCCGGGCACTGACGCCGAATGGTCGCGAGCTCGTCGGCGACCTCACCGACCAGGTCGAGCTCGCTCCGCAGCTCTCCCAGCGCGGTCACCAACGCCGCCACGGGCTCCCTCTCGTAGCCTTCGAGCACACCGGCCAGTGCCTCTCCCACCGCCCGCGTGTCCGCGTCGCGGTCGAGGAGTGCTCGGCCTTCGTCGTGACCCTCCGGTCCCGCGAGCCTCGCGACCAGGTCCTCGTCCCTTTCGGACTCCGCGGCGGCGAGGCTCTCGAGCACCGGACCCGGCTCGGTCCCGATCTCCGCTTCGAGCTTGGCCGACTCCGACTCGACCTCGGCCTCGGCGTCCACCCGGCGCTCCAGGTCTTCGAGGGCCTGCAGGTAGCTGGGCGCCAAGGCGCGGACGGAGAAATCGTAGCGCTCGCGGACCAATCGACGCAGACGCCAGAAGCTGGGAAAGAGGAAGCGCCAGAATCGCCCGTGCCATCGGCGGGCCAGGTCCAGCGCTGCTCGGAGATCGGCGCGACCGAGCGCATCTCGCCAGGGCCGAGCGACCTCTCGAGTCTGCGCCAGGTGCGTCCGCGCCTGGTCGAGCGCGCTCCTCCCCTTGCGCACCGCGCGCGCCAGAGGCGACGAACGATCGAGCAGGCCGAGGAGCCGATGCTCGATCAGCGGCGCCAGCTGCACCGCCGAGCGCACGCGGCCCTCGAGCTCGGCCCAGGACAGCGTTCCGTCGAGCGCGGCCAGCCGCTCGAGAGCCGGAAGCGCTCCGTCGAGCGCGGCCGCGATGCGCGCCAGCGGCTGCTCCCCGTCGAGCACATCGGCGCAGAGCCAGCGTAGCGGATGGGTGCCGAGTGTCGCTCCGCGCTCGGTGAGCCGGTTCTCGAGTGAACGCAGCGCCGGGAGCGCGCCCGTCATTGTCCGATGCTCGGGCAACGCCTCGCGAGCGACCGCGTCGAGCTCGACCCCGCTTGCGTCATGGAGCTCCGCGAGCCGAGCCACGAGAGCGCCAAGCGCCTCCTCCGAGCCGGCGGCCGTCGAGCGCAACGCCGCCCAGCGCGCCGCGAGCGGCTCGAGCGCCTCTGCGAGCGGTGGCGGGGCCGACTCTTTGGCGAGCGGGGCTTCGAGCTCCGGGAGCCACGCTTCGTAGGTCGCCTTCAGGTCGTGAATGAAAGGCTTCTTGTCGCCCTGCGAGTCGTGGATGAGGCAACACAGCGGCGCGAGCCCGAGCTGCGAGAGCCGGCGATGGACGACGTCGATGGCGACACGCTTCTCGCAGACGAAGAGCACGCGCTCACCGCGGGCGACGTGGTCGGCGATGAGGTTGGTGATCGTCTGCGACTTCCCGGTGCCGGGCGGCCCCTGGATGATGTAGCTGTCGCCGTCACGGCTCCGGGCGATGGCCGCCTGTTGGGTCGGGTCCGCCTGGACGACGGAGTGCTGCTCGCCGACGGGCAGCGGCTCGGCGGACTTCGGCAGCGGCCGCGCGTCCGGGCTGAAGAGTGCACCGAACGCCGGCGGCGCGGCCGAAGGCTCGTCGATCAGCGTCGCGTAGTCGGCGACCAGCGACATCTTCTTGGTGTTGAAGTTCGCTAGGGTCAGCGCGCACAGATCGAAGGACCATCGGTGCGGTCCGCCCTCGCCTCCCTGGACCTCGTAGAAGTCCTTGCGCAGCTCCCGCTCACCGGGCCCGAGACGGAAGGGCCGTGGACGGGGCGCCTCGAGCAGCTCCCGGTTGGGCGCACCGGCCGGCTGCACCCGCCGGTGGAAGAGCTGCACCCCGAGCGGCGCGAAGCCCTGCCGCCGGTAGGTGTAGTCGATGCCGTCGAAGCGACGGCCCGCCGCGCTCACCCGCCGCCGACTCCGGCGGCGGAAGGTCTCGAGGCGCCGCCGAGCGATCGCGGAGATGAGTCGGATCCGGGGCTTGTCGATCCGCTCGAGGGTGACCGCCGGTTCGGAGCCTCGGATCTGGCTCACCAACGAGTCGTAGAGCGCGTCGAGGGCTTCCGCGTCCCCGAGCGGCAAGGTCTCCGGGAGCTCGATGGCGTAGAGCTGCCGGAGGCGGTGGCGGAGCACCGGATTGACCTCGAGGTCGCTGCCCAGCGCTTCCAGCACGTACGTATCGCGGACGCCCTTCTTCTTGGTGACGCGGACCGGGAGCATCAACAGCGGGGAACGAATCGGCTCGTGCTCGGCCTCCTTGAGGTCGCGCCAGCCCAGAAAGCACGCGACGAGGCGAAGCTGGGAGAACCCGTACTCACGGGTGTCGCGCGCCGCCTGCAGCCGGATCGCGTCCAGGTTCTTGGGCACGAAGGGGTAGTCCTCGAAGCGAAGGAGGGACGCGAGCGAGACCGGCTTGCCCGAAGCGAGCTTCTTCACGAAGGCACCGGACCAGGTCGCCAGCTTCGCTGGGTCGATGCTCCGGTGGTCGAGCACCATGGGGACCGAGGCCACCGTCAGGTCGAGCGTCTTGCCGCTCGGTCGAAAGTGAAGGAGCCGGTTGCGGCGGGAGAGGTCGAAGAGGCGAGTGCGCAGGCGCTCGCAGATCGCTTGCTGCGCTCCGGTGGCCGCGGTTGCCCCGATCGGCGCCGCCAGCTCGTGCTCGCGATAGTGCTCGAGGGTTCGGACCAGGGCCCAGAGGTCGCCGGGGCGCTGGGCGCGGGCCGGCTCGGTCATCTCGCGGATCGCTCGCGCCACCACGGGGTGGAGGCCCGGGTTCAGCACCCGCAGGTCGTCCCGCGCGGCCACGAAGGTCTCGAGATCCTCGGGCTCCTCGAGGGCGAGACCGGTCGCCAGCCGAGCCGCGTGCATTCCGAGTAGATGGATGTCGGTCAGCGGGTCGTGATGGCCGTGGAGCCGCTCCCACGCCTCCGGCCCAGCCGCGAAGCTGGGTGCGCTCGGAAGCTCGCCCCCGCGCCAGATCGAGAGGTCTTCGAGGACGGTCGCCCCAGTCTCCGAACGCGTCTCGCGCTGACGGCTGACCACATCGAGCCAGGGCTCGGGCCCCGCCTCGATTCGACCCAGCGCGGCACGCGCATCGGTCGGCGGGAGCGAGGCGGCGCTCTCGAAGTAGAGGATACCGTCGCTGGTCCGCAGGTGCGCGAGCCCATGCAGCGGCGCCACCCGGCCGGCCTCGTGGAGCGCGGCCACCTGTCGAAAGAGCGGTACGATCTGCCGCAGCAGGTCGTCGGTGGTCGGCAGCGGATCTCCGATCGGGAGCTCGGCGAGCGGGCGACTGGCGAGTTCGCTCACGACGCCCCCCCCTGGGTCCGGGCGCGCTCCTCGAGCGCCGGGAGCTTCGCGCGGAGCTCGGCGACGGCCTTCTTGGACCGGCGGAGCTCCTTTCGGGCAACGGTCTCGAAGGCCGCACCGAGACCGTGTGCGCTGGCGACGCGGTCGACCAACGCCAGGGCGAGGTCGCCGATGTCGGGATCGACGGTCGCCAGGTCGAGCAGGACGTACGCGAGATATTCGGCGACCGATTCGTGAAGGGGCTCGGGCAGCACGACCGGCCCTCCGTCCTCCGCTTCCCCATCGAAGAAGCCGGCCGCGTGGACCCGGACGGTCTCCGTCGCCAGCAGGGGCTCGGCGAGACAGACGCTCACGAGCGCGCGGGTGGTCGCGACCAGCGCGAGCTGAGCCGGCAGATCGAGCGCGTCCATCCGGACCGGTCCTCGGATCACCGCTTGGACGAGGTCGTCGGCGTTCGCGGGGTCGCGCTCCCCCTCCACCAGGAGGTGGACGCGGGCGAAGGTCTCCGGGTGGGTGCCCTCGCCCGCCTCGGCGCCGCGACGCATCACGTCCGCCGCCTGGGCCGCGTAGTCGTCGGCGTCGACGGTAGTCAGGCCGCTCAGCGTCTTGGCCAGGCAGCGAACCATGGGCGCCACCCCGCCGCCGATCAGGCAACCACCGCGGTCGGCGACCACCTCGGTCATCTGCTCGAGGCGCTGGGCGGTGAA
>JGI12210J13797_10238241_pt1 | contig 10360 bp, 8 predicted proteins | sample ElkSlonscriptome_3_FD_13797 | JGI IMG/M metagenome (IMG submission 13797) | reverse complement strand
GCAACCGTCGCCGCAGCGCCGCCCCTCGCGGGTCGTGGGGATCGCGCCAGGCCGAGGCCGTCCGCAACAGGGCCTCGATGCTCACCCGGGCCCCATGAAGGGCTCGAGCGCCAGCGAGCAGCCGCGGGGGGTGGCCCCGGGTTGCCGACCCAACAGCTCGACCAAGTCACCCTCGGGTCGCGACGTCACCAAGACCCGGTCCATGGTGAGCACGGCCACGGCGCTGTCGACGTTGGCGAGGTCGATGAAGCGCGCGAGGCCGATCTCGCCCTCGGGCACCGGCGCGAGCGTCGCGGGGTCGACCGCCGTGACCCGCAGCCAAGGCGGTGCGTGGTACCTCGCGTCGAGGTCGCCGTCGCGCACGCCGGCCTGATAGAGCTGGCTACTCAGCTCGGTCATGCCGTACTCGGCCACCACCCGTGACGGCGGCAACGAGAAGCACTCGGCCAGCTGCGCGCGCAACACCTCCGGGGCCACCTCACGGGTACGCCCCTTGAAGCCGCCGGTCTGCATGACGCGGCTGCCGGTCGGGAGCGGAACGCCTTCGTCCCCCAACGCATCGAGCAGCATGACGAAGGCGAACGACGTACCCGCGACCAACGCCGGCTCACCCATCGACAAGCGACGTCGCACACCCTCGAGGTCGAGGCGCGTGCCGTCCCAATGGTAGCTGACGTCACCGCCGAGGGCTTGCGCGAAGCGAGCCACCATGAAGGTCAGCGACGAGCCCGGTGCATTCCGCTCGTCGGTCAGAAGGGCCACCGTGCGCAGCCGATCGGCGTCGGGAAAGAGCAGCTGTTTGCCCCAGGTCAGCGCGCCGTGGCGGTAGGTATCGACCCGGCGCATCGGATGACGGCCCCGCGCCTCGGCGGCGGTGGTGCCGCTGGTGTGAAACACGCGCTCGGCCTCGGACGGCCCCACCTGCCGCAGCCGAAAGACCTCGGTCGGCAGGGCGGGGATGTCTTCCGCGCGAGTCAAGGCGCTCGGATCGACACCCTGAGCGGAGAAGAGCCGCGCGACCGGCTCCACGTGCCGTGCCTGGTGGCGGGCGATGTCGCAGGCGAGCGCGTCGAAGGATGCGCCGGAGCCGTCGATGAAGGCCTCAACCCGTTCGTGCAGCGCGTCGCTCGTCATCGAAGACAGTCGAGGAGGGCCGCGTCGAAACGCTCGAGCTCTGCGTTCGTGATGGTGAGCGGCGGGGTGAGGGTGAGGGTGTCGCCGGCGATCCCTCCGGTCAGCGTCAGGATGCCGCGCTCGAGCAAAGCCGCCGTGACCCGTTGGGCTTCCGCCGCGCCCTCGAGCTCGACGCCCACCATGAGCCCGGCGCCCCGGACGCGGTCACCCAGATGCCCCCGGAGCCGCGCGCGCCAGGCCCGTCCCGTCTCTCGACTCTGCGCGAGTAGTCCTCCAGCCAGGGCGTCCATCGTGACGAGGGCGGCGACGCACGGCAGCGGCGCGCCCACGTGGGTCGAGGTGTGGACCACCTCCCCATGCTCGGCCCACGCGGCCATGACCTCCCGCGAGGCCACGGCGGCGGCGATGGACATGCCCCCGCCGAGGGCCTTGCCCAAGCACAGCACGTCCACCGGTGCCTCGAGCTCGACCATGCGCGACCACGCGCCGGCGCGTCCCATCCCCGTCCAGACCTCGTCGGCGACGACGAGCGCACGGTAGCGGTGGGCCAAGCGACCCAGCTGGCGCAAGAAGCCATCCGGCGGCACGACGCACCCGCCACGACCCAGCACCGGCTCGACCAATACGGCCGCCACGTCGCCCCGCTTCAGCTCGCTCTCGAGCGCATCCAGACACGCGCCGGGTTGAGCGCCGCGGACGCCGGGGTACGGCACGAAGGCCACGTGGTCGCCGAGCTGGGCCGCGAAGGGGGCGGCGAAGCCCGGCTTGAAGCCGCAAGCGGCCAGAGGGGCGTAGCCGAGGCCGTGGTAGGCACCGTCGAAGGCGACCAGTCGACGCTTGCCGGTGGCGAGCACGGCCGTCTTGACCGCGGCCGTCACCGCGTCTCCCCCCGACTGGGCTAAGAGCACCTGGGCATCGTCGCTCGGGTGTAGTGCGGCCAGCCGTTCGAGCAGCTCGACCTTGGGCTCGCTCGCGAAGACGTCGCCCATGCCCTGGACCATTACGTCGAGCTGGGCCGCGACGGCGGCACGCCAGGCCGGGTGGCCGTGGCCCAGGGCTAGCGCGCCGAACCCGGCGCAGAGGTCGAGGTAGCGCTTGCCGTCGGCGTCCACGACGAACGTCCCTTCGCCGCGCGCCAGCACGATGGGCGACGGGCCCTCATCTCCCCCCGGGCGCACGCGGCGACGGTGCCCGAAGGCAGGACACTCACGTGCGGCGAGGCGCTCGAGCAGCTCTGCCGTTCGGTTCATACCGCCCGCTTCAATAGCAGACGCGGTTGCGGCCGGAGTTCTTCGCTTCGTAGAGCCGCTCGTCGGCACGTTTGAGCAACTCGCCCGCGTTCCGGTCGGTGTCGCTGAGCACCGCGCAGCCCACGCTGATGGTGACCTTGATGCGGTCCTGCTGGAACACGAAGGTGTTGTCGTGCACCTGCTGACGGAGGCGCTCGCCGAGCTCGACCGCGCCGTCGAGCGTGGTCTCGGGCAGGATGATGCAGAACTCCTCGCCGCCGTAGCGCGCGAACACCTCGTCGCGTCGGATGCGTGACTGGACCAAGCGCGCCAGCTCCTTCAGGACGAAGTCGCCAGCGAGGTGACCGTGAAGATCGTTGATGCGCTTGAAGTGGTCGATGTCGAACATCAACACCGCGAGGTTGCGGTTGTGCCGCCGCCCGCGAATGAGCTCGCGCTCGAGCGCCTCGTACAGGTACCGCTTGTTGTGGACCTGGGTGAGGCCATCCACGATGGTGAGACGGTAGATCTCTTCGTGGTACTGAGCCTCGACGTCGGCGCCCGATAAAAACTTGAAGATGGTCGAGCCGATCTTCACGCGGTCGCCGTTGCGCAGGACGACCTCTCGGTGGACCTGTTCGTCGTTGCAGTAGGTGCCGTTCGTGCTGCCGAGATCCATCACCGTCCAGGCCGTGCCTTTGGCCTCGAACTCTGCGTGGCGCCGCGACACGGAGTCGCTGTCGAGGACGATGTGGTTGTCCGTGCCCCGGCCGACGCGCGTGGGGCTCTCGTCGAGCACGAAGCGCTTGCCGAGGAGGGTCGGCTCCTTGGTGTAAATCGTGACGAGGCAATCGGTCCGGTTCTCGTCGCCTTCTTCCCCAGCCACGGGTCGGACCACTTGGGTCACGCGGGTCTTCTCGTCGAAGTTCGCCACGTCTCGCGTTACCTGGTCGTGATCGCAGAAAAAACGGTGGGTTAGGCGCCGGATACGGCTGACCAAATTGAAGGGTATGTCGCCCTCCCAGGGGGCGTCAAGCGCCTACGAGCCAGGTCCGGGCGGAGCCGGGGCACGGGTCAGGGCGTCCTCTTCCTCGTCGCGTACGCCGCGCAGGGTGGCGATGTGCAGCACCATCAGGGCGAGGGCGAGGGGTACCACCAGCTTACCGAGGCTCTCCGCTTGGTTGTGCAGGCTCTCGAGCTCGGCCCCTGCGGCACCCACCCGACGTCGGGTACCCTCCTCGTGGAGGCGGTTGATCCCGGGGGTGAGCCGTACGCCCTGGTAGACGGCGGAGGCCGCGAGGATGATGGCCGCGTAGCGCCGCAGGCGGGGCCACCATGAGCGGTCCGCGCGCTTGAGGGCGAGGATGGTCCGTACCACCTCGGCCCCGAGGGCCACGATGGCGCAGGTCATGGCGATGCCGTCGAAGCGGGCGAAGGCCGCACCCATGGCGTTGGCGTTGAGCGGGGCGGGCGTGAGACGGAACACGAACGGGGCCGCGCAGGCGCCCAGGGACAGCATGCCGCCCGCCCAGAGGCCGAGGCAGACGCAGGCGACGGCGGTCGCGATGCGGTCGACGATCGCGCGACGCCGGGCCTGGCGCTCTTCGTCCGAGGGCGCGAGGTCGTCCTCGGTGAAGACGTCGTCGCCCGGGGCGATCTCCTCTTTCGGCGGTTGCATGGACCCGGCGGGATTTACCAGTCCCGCGCGCTCATGTCTCGCTGCGGTCGTGCGCTTCGATGAGCGCTAGCGCTTCGTCTACGGCCTCAGGCTCGGCTCGCTTGGGGTCGGCGCGCATGGCCTCGAGCTTGGGGCGGGCGCCACTGAGCCGGGCGAGACCGGCGGCGGCGACGGCGAGGGTGCGACGCTCGCGGGTCCAGGCATCGAGCTCCTTGATGATCCAGCCCCGCGCTTCCATGTCCCCCATGGCCGCGAGGGCCACACGCGCTTGCCACGCGAAGGGGTCGTGCTGCACCAGGAAGACCCGGCTGAAGCCGCGCTTGCGAAGCGGCTCTCGCGCCGCGTCGATCCGCAGCTCGCCGCATAGCTCGATGGCGGCCGACTCGTCGTCGGCCTCGCTCGTGATGACCTCGCGGGCGGCGACCTGCGCGAGGAGCGCCGCCCCATCCCTTCGTCCGAGTCGCCCTAGGATCACCGCGGCCGCGACCCGAACCGCGTCGCTCTCGTCGTCGAGCAGCGCCCGAGCCCGGCTGATGAAGCGATCGTCGATGACCTCGCCCTCGGGTCCCCCGACCTCCTCGGCCATGCGGAGCGCGATGTGTCGTACGAAGGCGTCGTCGTCCTCGGTCGCTCTCAGCAGCGCATCGATCGCGCCGTCCGGGTTTACCCTCGGGTAGGCGATGACGGCCTGAAACCGCACGGGGCCTGCGGGGTGCTTCAAGCAACGCTTCACGGCCTCGGCGCCCTCCGTCGCGCGCAGCTCGCCGAGCGCGGTGAGGGCGGCCCCGACGACCTGCTCGTCATCGTCATTGGTGGCCGTCACCAGGGCTTCGGTCAGCTCCGGGAGCGCGGCGTCGGCGGCGGCGATGGCGGCCGCTGCCCGCACCTCTGGCTCGTCGTCCAGCGCCCCGCGCAGGCGAGCCAGCACTTCCTCGCGGTGGTCTTCGACGTGGGCGGGGAGGTCCGCCACGGCGTTCGCGCGTACCGGCGCCTTGTCCGCCTCGAGGTCACGCAGGGTTGCGCCCCAGTTCCGCGTCTTGCTGCGGGGCCGCAGCACCGGGCTCAGTTGCCTCCAGCGCCGCCGGCACCACCTGAGCCACCGGCACCACCTGAGCCACCGGCGCCACCTGAGCCACCGGCGCCGCCCGTGCCACCAGCCCCCATGCCACCGGCACCCCCCATGCCACCAGCCCCCATGCCACCGGTCCCCATGCCACCGCCGCCGCCCGTACCCGGGTCGTAGGGGGTGAGGTCGGGGCCACCGTCGTGGGGGAAGCAGGCGTTGGGCGGCTCGCTCGCCGCAGGCGATGAGCTACCGATGGCGAGGCAGATCTTCGAATCCTGCGGGTTGTCTTCGTCGGTGTTTGCGTCGACCACGCGGGCGGCGCGGTCGGAGGGGCGCAGGCACTCGTAGCCGTCGCGGCAGTCGGAGGTGCGGTCACACGTCTTCATGCAGAAGGTGCGACCGAATCTACCGTAGCGCCCCGCACCGGCCGGCCCGCAGGCGGCGTCGAGCTCGTTGTTGAACGAGACGCAGACCGCTTCGTCGGTGCACGTGTCCGGCTCGCAGTTGAAGACGGTGCAGTAGCCGCCGGGCTGGCTGATGTCACAGATCCGATCGCCCAGCGTCGAGCAGTCGATGTTCGTCTCGCACTCGTCGCCGACGGAGGGCGTACATCCGGTGGCCAAGCCGAGCAGTCCCAGCACCCCGACGAAGGGCCGTATGCGCTCGGGGACGCCGATGTGAAGGAGGCGAAACATGTAAGAGGAACGGAGCCATAGCGTCTCATTTCACCTGCGTCGAGGTGACGGATGTGGCGGCCTGGCGTCTACGTCTCTAGGCTAGGCAGTCATGGTCCCGGTTTCGTTCCGAATCATGGTCGGCAGCGCGGTCCTCCTTGGACTCTTTGCCTGCGCCGACGCGCTTCGCCTCGAGCTTCCCTCCGGAACGGGCGGGGGCGATGCGGGCACCACCGTGGGTATCGGCGGAGGCGGAGGCGTCATCGGCTGCGCGTCCAACAGCGATTGTCCGGAGCCGACCAGCGTCTGCGACGACGTGAAGGGGATCTGCGTCGAGTGCCTCGACCTCGAGGACTGCGCGTTCAGACCGGGGACGGTGTGCGACGTCGGCGTCTGCGCCTGTGCCGGTGGCGAGACCTACTGCGAATCGGTGGGCTGCGTCGACACCATGGGTTCCTCCGAGCACTGCGGCGCCTGTGACCGCGCTTGCTTCGGTACCTGCAGCGCCGGGGCCTGCGTCGACCCCTGGCTTCCGGTGAGCGACGACGACGCCCCCACCGCCCGCGGCTTCCACGTGGCCGCCTTCGCGGCGGGCAAGATGATGGTCTGGGGCGGCTCGTCCGACGCGGGCTCGAGCAACAACCTCGAAGACGGTGGTCTCTACGATCCGGCGACCAACACCTGGACCAAGATGACCACCGTGGGCGCGCCCTCCGCGCGGCAATTCGCGACGGCCGTCTGGACGGGCACCGAGGTCATCGTGTGGGGCGGTCGTGACGGCAGCACGTACCTCGAGGACGGGGCCATCTACGACCCCGCGACCAATACCTGGCGCGCCATGACGAGCGACGGGGCGCCCCCGGGACGCTTCCGCCACACTGCCGTCTGGAGCGGGAGCCAGATGGTCGTGTTCGGAGGGCAGGACGGCTCCGGCCGACTCGCCGACGGCGGTCGCTACGATCCCGCGACCGACAGTTGGTCACCCACCCAGGCGGTGCCCCCGCCCGGCGAGACGCGCACCAACCACACCGCGGTGTGGGACGACAGCGCCAACGAGATGATCATCTTCGGTGGCCTCGGCGACTACGGCGTGGTGGGGTCGGCCTTCTTCCCCGACGGTACCGTCCCTGGCAGCCGAACCTACAACCCGGCGCTCAACACGTGGGACGCCGTCACGACCACGAGCCAGGCCACGGCCCGTGACCGCCACTCGGCGGTCTTCAGCGACGGGCGCATGCTCGTCTTCGGCGGTTACGATGGGGCCAACGAGCTCGACCAGGGCTACAAGCTCGAGAATGGGACTTGGTCGACGTTCAACGGCGACGCCCCGCGAGCGCGACGCGAGCACTCGGCGGTGATCCTCGAGGACGAGTCGAAGATGGTCGTCTTCGGGGGCCGCAATAGCGAAAACGGCACCGTCAACCTCGCCGACGGCGGCGTTTACGACCTGTCGACGAACGCCTGGGACAAGCCCGTGCCCACGGCCATCGGCGGTCGCTACGGCCACACGGCCGTGTCGACCGGAAGCACCATGATCGTGTGGGGCGGGTTCGGTACCGCGGGCGCTCTCGCTACGGGCGGCGTCTACACCCCGTGACGGAGCGCTTCGCCGCGGTAGGGGTGCCGGTGCCCCTGGGGCGGAGCTTCAGCTACCGCGTCCCCGCTTCGCTCGAGGGCGTGGTCCCCGGGACGCGTGTACTCTGTAGCTTCGGTCGCCGAAAGATCCTCGGCATCGTGATCGAGGTCGGCGACCGGCCGCCCGAGGGCCTCGACCCCTCGCGGATCAAGGACATCGAAGCCGTCATCGATCCGGAGCCAGTGCTGCCCGAGGAGCTGCTCCGCTTCCTGGCCGAGCTCTCCGCCTACTACTTCGCGCCCGTGGGGGAGGTGCTGCGGCTCGCGGTGCCCGCGGTGGAGCGCGACCGGGTCAAGGCGCTGCAGAAGCAGGGGCAGCTCGACGGGCTCAGTGGCGTGGGACCGACGGTGGGCGGCCGAGAGGTTCAGTTCGCGCGCGCCACCGATGCGGTGGAGGCGCCGGGGTCACTTCGAGGTCAGGCCCAGGCCATCCTCGCGCTGCTGCGGGCCCAGGGAGAGAGCCAGGTCAGCGCGCTCACCAGGCGACACGGCAACGCCCGTAACGCCCTCAAGAAGCTCGAAGGGCTCGGCCTGGTGAGCCTCGAGAAGCGACGCCTCGAGCGTGGGTCCATCTTCGACGACGTGCCGATGCCCGACGCGCCCCCGGAGCTCAATCCCGAGCAGCGGGAGGCGGTGACGGCCATCGAGACCGCTCTCCGGGGCGAAGGGGACGATCGCGCCTTCCTGCTCTTCGGGATCACCGGCTCGGGCAAGACCGAGGTCTACATGCACAGTATCGCTGCGGCCCTGGCGGAGGGGCGCGGCGCCATCGTCATGGTGCCGGAGATCGCGCTCACGCCGCAGCTGGTGGGTCGCTTCCGGGCGCGCTTCGGCGATGCGGTGGCGGTGCTCCACAGTGGCCTGCCCGAGGCGGACCGCTACGCCATGTGGCGCAAGCTGCGCGCGGGCGAGCTGAGGGTGGCGGTAGGCGCGCGCTCTGCGCTCTTCGCGCCCGTCGCCGACCTGGGGCTGATCGTGGTCGACGAGGAGCACGACAGCTCGTTCAAGCAAGAGGAGGGCGTGCGCTACCACGCCCGTGACATGGCGCTGCTGCGGGCCCACCGGGCGGGCGGGGTGGCGGTCCTCGGCTCGGCCACGCCCTCGGTCGAGTCGGTGGTGCTGTCTCGTCGGGGCAAGCTGCGGGAGCTGCGACTGCCCGAGCGCGCGACGGCGGCCCGGCTCCCCAAGGTCGAGATCGTCGACCTGCGGCGCCATCGCAAAGGCCCGAGCGGCCATCGCATGCTCACCATGCCCCTGCACCGCGCGCTCGAGGCGGTCCTCGAAGCGGGGGACCAGGCGATCATCTTTCTCAACCGCCGGGGCTTCGCGCCGGCCGTCGTGTGCAACGGTTGCGGCCAGGTAGTGAGCTGCCGCCACTGCTCGGTGGCGCTGACCTATCACCGGCGGGCGGGGGGGCGGCTGCGGTGTCACTACTGCGACTTTCAGATGCCCCTCGCGTCCGACTGTCCTACCTGCGGCAAGGACGAGCTCGAACTCGAGGGCTTGGGCACCGAGAAGCTCGAGAGCACCATCGCCGAGGTGTTCCCGCAGGCGCGCATCGCGCGTCTGGATCGAGACGTGGCGGCGGGGGCAAAGAGCGAGAAGGTGCTCGACCGGGTTCGGGCCGGAGAGATCGACGTGCTCGTGGGCACCCAGATGGTCACCAAGGGTCACGACCTCCCGGGCGTGACGCTGGTAGGGGTGGTCAACGCGGACTCGGCCCTCTCGATGCCAGACTTCCGCGCCGCCGAGCGTGGCTTCCAGCTCCTGGTGCAGGTGGCCGGCCGCGCCGGGCGACACGACAAGCCGGGCCGCGTGGTCATCCAGACCCGCGATCCGCAGCACCCGGCCGTGCGCTACGCGGCGCAACACGATGTGCTCGGCTTCTTGGTCTACGAGCTGCGGGACCGCGAGGAAGTAGGGTACCCGCCCTTCCGTCGCCTCTCGCTCGTGCGGGTAGATGCCGTGGATGAGGATCGCGCCCGGCAGGTGGCGACGCGCCTCGCGGCGGAGGCCCGCCGTCGCGTCGAGGTGTCGCGCCATCAGGTCGAAGTGCTCGGCCCGGCTCCCGCACCGATTGCGCGACTGCGCAATCGCTATCGATTTCGAGTCCTGCTCCGCGGTCCTGCTCCGCGGAACCTCTCGAGGTGCGCTCCGTCGCGTTACGGCAGCTTTGGTCGCGATCAAGGACGAGATCGACAAGAAGGCCCGTGTCGCCATCGACGTCGACCCCGTGTCGATGCTCTGACTGGCTCGTTACGACACACGAGCGGTTCTCGTCATCGTATTGTTGGTGGCGCCGTCGAGCGAGAACGCACTATTGTATTGCGGTGGTGGACGTCGATTCGTCATTCAGCAGCTTTGCGGAGCTCGCGGAGCATTTGCCTGACTACATGTCGGTCATCGACGAGGGGCTCGCGGTCCTCTTTACCAACTACCGACCCCGGTACGAGGGTCACCTCACGCGCGAGCAGCTGATGGCGACGACGGTCGACATCTTCTTTCCGGAGGATCGGCGCGAGGAGATTCGTCGAGAGGTGGCCGCGCTCTTTGCCGGGGGGGCTCCGGTTCAGTTCGACTCGACGTCCCCGGACGGGGCGACCCATTGGTCGACGCGTATCGTGCGCTTCTCGGGGGACGGGGCGAAGAAGCGGGCGCTGATGGTCGCCACCGACGTCACGGCCGAGGTCACGGCACGAGCGGAGCTCGAGGAGAGCAAGCGCCGCCTCGCCCGTGCTCTCGCGGTCGAGTCCGAGGTGATGCGTGCGCACGCCATGGAGACGCTGGGGCGGCTGGCGGGAGGAGCGGCCCACGACTTCAACAACCTGCTCATGGTGATCCAGACCCAGGTCGACTTCGCGCGGGAGGAGCAGGCTGCGGGGCGACCGTGCCTCGACGAGCTGTCGGACATTGCGGCCGCGGCCGAGCGCGCCTCATCGCTCAC
>JGI12210J13797_10034570_pt1 | contig 10360 bp, 11 predicted proteins | sample ElkSlonscriptome_3_FD_13797 | JGI IMG/M metagenome (IMG submission 13797) | reverse complement strand
AACACCGCGGTCGACAGCAAAGACGGGGCTCTATCATTGATCGCGACCTCATGCCCGGCACGAGCAAGGTGATCGCCCAATTCACATCCGATCAAGCCGGCACCCAGAATCAGTATCCGCTTGCTGCCGCTGTTGAGCAATTCCGTTAGTGACTCATACTGATCCAGGTCGTTCAGCTGATGGATGTGCTGCTGGATACGGCGATCGTAGAGACGGAGCGGCACCGCGCCCGTCGCAAGCACCAACTTGGCGTACTCGACCCTGCCGAACTCGACCTTGCCTTTGTTGATTAACAAACGCTTTTTTTTACGATCGAGACCAAGCACCTGTGTACGCGCACGCAAGTCCACGTCCAGCAACTGGGCGCGATCCGGCCCTTTGGCAATGATCAGATCAGCACGTGACTTGCTGCTAACGGACACGGACAGGTGGGGTTTGTAGTAGTAGTCACCATCATTTTTCGTGACGATGGTGATCGGGCCTTTGGCACCATTCTGGCGCAGTCGCTCGGCGATGTACCAACCGCCGATCCCAGCGCCAACAATCACAATGGGATCGGCTGCCAGGTCATTGTTACGTTCGGCAACGGCTTGCGCATGCTCGGACCAGCCGGCAAATTCAAAACTTTCGCGAGAACCACCACAAACCGAACAAGACCATTTGGCCGGCAGGTCGTCAAATCGAGTGCCTGGGGCCACCCCGTGAATCGGGTCATCCATAGCTTCGTCGTAGATATGCGCGCAAATGCTACAACGATAGTGTTTAAAGTTCATCTTCCTGCTCTCCGGTATTCATGTGGTGATCGAAATCATGCCTAACCGCGCCCCTAACAACCCGACCGATATTGGTCATTACGACACGAGAGCCTAAGCCAACAGCCCCCACCACCGGCAGAACCCCCTTACGAACTCTCAGCGGCTCATGCCACTGCATCGACGGTACCCCGAGCAGGCAGAGACTCCAGCCACTTCGCCCATACCTGCGGGGCTGGGAGCCCTTCTACCGGAGATGTTCTTGGCCGCGTACATGGCCATCGTCTCGCCGGAGACCACGATGTAGTTCTCCAGGGCCTTGGAGAGCAGAATCAGGCGCGTGGAGTCGGCCCTAGGGTTATACCCCGCGATCATGGCCTTCTGACTAACTCGGCCAGACCCGCGACAGGGTTCTGCGTGGTCGTAGACTTCCCGATTCCGCCTTTGCCGCAATTCGCGCATTAACGCAGTGCCATGGTGGGGTCTGCCGGTTTGCTCGCTGCAAACAGCAGGACTGTGATCGCTCTTGCTCTCACAGGAGCAAGCCCCGCGCCAAACCCGGGGAAATCGTTTATCTATTTGTTTCTAATAACGAATTATGAACTCTTTCGACCTTGTTGGTGTCGTAGCATCGTTGACAATTTGGTGCGGTCTGTATAAATCGTAACAAACCAGTTGCCCTCGGTCCGCTTCTCGGAAATCCGGGACTCCCGGCATCAGCGGGCGTCCCGCTGATCCGATGCACCCTGCCGGCCGCCATCTCCATACTTTATTCCAGCACGAGCTCCGCAGCCGGGACCGGGATTCACCCGCGCCGCGCCCTTGCCGCTCAATCAACCGGCACGGCGATAACAGCCCCAAGGCCGCCATCCCCCAGTCCAAGCTCCTCGTCTTCAATCGCCTGTTCCCTACATGCTCGAGGCCAGGGTCGACCTGGTGGTGATCGGCGGGGTATGCATCCGCGCGCTCTGACCGAGCCCCGCTCGCTCTTGGAGTCCGGCAGAAGCCGGACGCCAATTCAACAACCGGTATCCGCGCTATGCGCCAAAGACGCCGCCTCCCGAGTCTGCGCTCAGCCTCTTCCGAACCGAGATCAGCGCAAAGCCCCGCCAGGCGTCCTGGTCCGCTTCTTGCCTCGGCACTCCACGTCGAATCCGAAATCGAGCAATCCCAAAGGCGTCAAACGAGGAAAAAGCAACAGCCAAAAAGGCGGCTATGGTTCCTATACACGAATCTGCGCCGCTGGGCGCTGGCTAAAGAGCGCAGCGCTGTTGTCTCACCGCTTCGCGCCAATACGATCTTCAACGCGAGACCCTTTGCTGCAGCAACGATCGACGCGAGCCCCTATGTTTGCCGAAGGACAATTCTTTCTGCTCGCCGCCCTGGAGATCATGGCGGCGCTGTTCATTCTCGTGATCGGCTTCTTCACCCTCTGGGTCGTCTACGCCTTCGTCGTCGACCTCACCCAGACCAAGCAGGCGATCCGCCGCAATTATCCGGTGATCGGTCGCTTTAGAGCGCTGTTCGAGCATCTCGGCGAGTTCTTTCGCCAGTACTTTTTCGCGATGGACCGCGAGGAGCTGCCCTTCAACCGGGCGCAGCGCAACTGGGTTTATCGCGCCGCCAAGGACGAGAACAACACGGTCGCCTTCGGCTCCACCCGCAACATCAAGCAGCCCGGCCAGGTGATGTTCGTGAACTGCCCCTTTCCGACACTGGGGCAGGATGCCGTACCGCCGCAGCCCGTGACCATCGGCGCCGGCGGGCGCGCTCCCTATACCACGGCGTCGCTCATCAACGTGTCGGCGATGAGCTACGGTGCCATCTCGCGGCCGGCCCTGCAGGCGCTTTGCGCTGGCGCCGCGCGGGCGGGCTGCTGGCTCAATACCGGGGAGGGCGGTCTGTCGCCCTATCATCTAGAAAGCGGTGCCGATCTGGTGTTCCAGATCGGCACCGCCAAGAATGGGGTCCGCGATCTGCAGGGCAATCTCTGCGACAAGCAACTGCGCGCAGTCGCCGCCCATGAGCAGGTGCGGATGTTCGAGATCAAGCTGAGTCAAGGTGCCAAGCCAGGCAAGGGCGGCATCCTGCCGGGCTCCAAGGTGACCAAGGAGATCGCGGCCATCCGCGGGATTCCCATCGGCGTCGATGCCATCAGCCCGAATCGCCATCTCGACGTCCGCAGCACCGACGAGCTGCTGGATCTGATCCGGCGAGTCCGCGAGGTCACGGGCAAGCCCGTCGGCTTCAAGATCGTGATCGGCGCCTCCGGCTGGCTCGATGAGCTTTGCGAGGCGATTCATGCGCGCGGCTTGGCCTCGGCCCCGGATTTCATCACGGTCGACGGCGCCGAGGGCGGCACTGGCGCGGCGCCGATGCCATTGATGGACGACATGGGACTGCCGCTGCGCGAGAGCCTGCCGCTGCTGGTCGACAAGCTCTGCGAATACGGTCTGCGCGAGCGTGTCAAGGTCGTTGCCTCCGGCAAGCTGATCACCCCGGCGGATGTCGCCTGGGCCTTGTGCATCGGAGCGGACTTCATCTGCTCGGCGCGCGGATTCATGCTCGCCCTGGGCTGCATTCAGGCCCTCAAATGCAACAAGAACACCTGCCCGACCGGCATCACGACCCACAACCCCAAGCTCCAGAAGGGACTGCATCCCCCGACCAAGGCCGCGCGGGTCGCCGCCTACGTCAAGAACATCACACATGAGGTCGGCATCATCGCCCACGCCTGCGGTGTGCGCCGCCCGCGTGAGCTGAGACGCTTCCACGCCCTAGTTGTCATGCCCAGCGGGCGCACGATCTCGCTCGACGCCTTCTACCCGGCGGTCGAGCCCAAACCCTTCGTTGCTGTGGCCGGTGAGGAATCAGGCACTGGCATCAAAGGTGTCGTGCGAGACGGCTGATCCGGCACCTCCAGACGCCGATCCGACCGCCGGTCATCTCGGCCGCACTCGACCTCGATCAGCCCGTCGAGCACACCGATCAAGGCGCTTTCGCTCGCACATTAGGGCGGCCCGCACGCTGTTCGGCAGAATGGTATATCGCGGCAGCACGACCCGCTCGCGGCTCAAAAGGTCCGCCAGCTCGCGCAGGATAGAGACCGACCGGCTGGAGAGCCGCGCGGCCCGGCAGGCGTGGGTCTCGAGCAAGAGGCGCTCGGACTGAGGAAAGGCGTTGCCCGCAATGGTTACACGGCAATGCCATCGAGACATTGGGCGCGTAGGCGCGACATTTTGTTCCATTGGCCAACTCATTTTCGCGGTCCTTCTTGTCTCGGCGTGCGAGACGGCACCGCGGCGATGCACTTCCGAGTTTATCGGTACGTTCGCTTTAGTCTCTTTTTGGTTGTGGTGCTGTTACTATTAATCATTTAAGCGATGGAGCTCTTGGCTTAATTGGTATATCGATCGTCTTTGGACTGGTTGTAATGACGATGATTTATACTTACGGTCACGCTTCCGGCGCTCATATTAATCCTGCTGTTACTATAGCGCTGGCTTTTTCGAAACGACTCAATAAAGAAAACGTTCTGCCTTATGTTAGCGCTCAATGCGCAGGGGCCATATCTGCAAGCCTACTTCTTTCAATAATTCTTAAGCCGCTATTCCTAAACCAGAACATTCTAGAGCTCGGATCGTGGCCTCGTCTCGCCTAACTGTCGACACGAAGTAGCCGCGCGCCCAGAAATGCTGCCCGCTGAAATTGCGCTTGCGCTCACCCCAGACGCCGGCCACATGGATGGCACTCTTCCCTTGATGTAGCCCGCAACCTGCGAGACCGCATGTTTCGGCGGATTCGAGATCCGCATGTGTCATAGTCGCCACGAATGCCGCAAACTTTGGTGCCTCCTAGACACGGGGGTGCGCTCATTGGATCCTTGTCGAATTCACTCACCCCGCTGTTCGACGGCGGTGGTGACAGGATCGGACATGGTTCGTCGACTAACGCTTGAGAGAGATGCACTTTTCGTTAACTTCCATGGTACCGCTCATTCTAGGGCTGTGGAAGAAGATACACCCTCGAACTCGCTGATAGAGGATCTGGATGAACCGACAAGTGCGTCGATCTGCACGCTGACGGGTGAGCCGGAGTGGTCTGTCGGCGGCAAATGCCCGGGCCGATCAGGCGAGACTGCCCGCTTCGAACCAACGAAGAACGTGGTGTATAGTGCCTATACGCCGTGAAGACTTGGAGGCAGATGCATGAAACAGAGTATCGCTATTCGCCATGCAGCATTTGAAGACCTTGGCCTGATCGACCCGATCCTGCGCTCCTGAGCTACGACATCGTCGACCAAGATGCGTGGAACCTCGACGGGGAGCGCGTCGAAGGCGACGACCTGGTCGTGTTCCTCGGCGAGCCAATCAGCGTCAACGACACCGCGGAGTACCCATTCCTTGTGCAGGTAAGCCTCGCTTCATGACTACATTCACTATCCTTGAATTACGAACCGGACGCGTGGAACCCTATGGACCAAAGGGCGAACCCTCGGCCATCAACAAACAGCCGACCGATAGGTCACTCCTTGCGACAGCCGAAGGGCTCGAGGGCGATGAGCAAGGCGACCGGCGCCACCATGGGGGACTGGACAAGGCTCTTCACGCCTACGCGGTTGTTCACTATGAGACGTGGGCACGCGAACTTCCGGATGCAGCAGACCGCTTCGCGCCAGGCGCTTTCGGCGAGAACTTGGTTGTCGATGGTGTTACGGAGCACGATCTCTGCCTCGGCGACCAATTTCAGATGGGTAAAGCCCGCGTCGAACTGTCGCAGAGCCGCCAGCCGTGCTGGAAGCTGAACTTGAGGTTCAACCGTTCCGACATGGCGCGTCGAGTGCAGGCGACAGGTCGAACGGGCTGGTACTTCCGTGTGCTGAATCCGGGCGTGATCACTGCCAGCGCAGAAGCTCATCTCATCGCCCGCCCCAATGCAGAGTGGCCTCTCGCTCGTGTTTGGCGGCTGCTTTACTACGACGCGCTCGACCGCGATGCGCTCGGCGCGTTCTTGGGAGTCCAAGAACTACCGGATAGGTGGCGACGCCTTGCGGAGCGACGCCTCGCCTCGGGACAGGTCGAAGACTGGAATTCGCGCACTTGGACCCCTCAACAGCGGGATTAAAGCGGGGGAGGCTTCCGCGCACGGTGTTTGCCATTGGGCACAAACACCACGTGGAAACGGGGCAGGTTCGCCCGCGGCTTGTGCACCAGGGCTGCCAGCCGGGCGATGAAACCCAGTGGTTCGAAGATGACGTGCGTCCTGCCATCCCCGTACGGCGGCTTCAGCTGGTCGCGAACGACTCATCAGATGCCTGGCAGTGTCTGCAGCCGCGAGAGACGAAAGGGATGGACTATGACGTCACCGAACTAGCGGAGGGGCGCTACTGCGGTGAGGGCAGCGATTGCTGCTAGGCGGCGCGCGGGGAGCCCGCTGCCTTTTCAAGTTCCAGCAGGATATTTAACGCGTCGATATCGGTGAAGATTCCGGTAAGCTTCTCACCTCTCACCACCGGAAGGGCTCCGAATTTCTTCTCCACCATCAAGCGCACCGCATCGGCCACCGGCGTATCTTCGGTCGCCGTCACCGGCTCCTTGGTCATGATGCGAGCCACGGGGGTGGCCATCATCATCTGCTCGAAGTCCTCCCGTCGCATACCCGACAGCAGCGAGGGTGTGGCTCGACGGATGTCGCGATCCGTCACCATCCCCACGAGCCCGGAGCCGTTTGTGACCGGCAAATGACGGATGTGGTGCCTCCCGAGCAAGGACACCGCCTCTTTCATGCTCGTCTGCTCGGGCACGGTAAACAGGTTCTGAATCATGTACTCTCCGACTCGCATAGGCTCGACTTCATTTCGTTGCGCCAGGACTTTTAGCACGTCGATCTCGCTCAAGATCCCGACCAGCTCCTCACCTCTCACCACCGGAAGGGCTCCGAATTTCGTCTCCACCATCAAGCGCACCGCATCGACCAGCAGGGTGTCTTCGGTCACCGTCTTCACCGTCACCGGCTCCCTGGTCATGATGCGACCCACGGGAGTGGCCTCCAGCACCTGCTCGTAGTCCCCTTCGATACCCGACTGCAGCGAGGGTGAGGCACGACGGATGTCGCGGTCCGTCACCATCCCCACGACCTTCGAGCCGTTGGTGACCGGCAAATGACGGATGTGGTGCCTGTCGAGCATGAGCACCGCCTCTTTCATGCTGGTCTGCTCGGAGACGGTAAACGGCCTCTGAGTCATGCACTGTCCGACTCGCATAGCTAGCACCTCTCTTCGTTGTGCTGGAAACCGGCCTTACTTGATGATCTGGTACAGGCTTAAATAGCCACCCCAATCGGACCGAAAGACCATTTTTAAATCAGCAAATTCTTTTTCGGCTGCGGTGGTAAAAGGAAGTAAACTGGCGAGTAAGGAATCTTCAAACGCCGGATCGATGATCCTCCAGGCACGCACAAAGTTCTCATCGATAGGCTGTAGCATATAACTGCCGGTTCCTTCTCCTTCACGAGCCCAGTCTCTCACCTGTCTAATTTGACCATGTAGATCGGAATCGGTCGAAAACAAGCGCGTCTCTAAGGGCAGACCCTGGCCGGTTAAAAGACTGATCTCTTGTATATGTGCCAAATCATCGGCACTCATCAAGATATAGTTATCCCCTGCATCCGTATACAACTGGCTCAAGCATGACTTGGCATCTCTCACCTTGCCGATTAAACATTGCGCGAAGATCGTCAATTGTTCTTGCTGAGAAAACCCATTACTGATCTCTTGCCAAAGAGATCTTTCTTCTGAATTCGAGAAGGCCTTTTCAATAGGTTGTTCTGGGACAGCCATTTTCCCGGTGAATAGATGGAGACGTTGTGCGTTATCCCAGTAAGTGATAAATCTGTCCGTGTCCTTGGTGTGTTTTCCAACGGCAGCAGATAGAAACTGCCACTTGTCTTGTCGGTATTGATGGTATTTTTTCCTATCTTTCGCATTCGTTTCTTCTTCATTTTGTATAGGGATGGGATAAATGATGGCTCGACGTTCTTCATTATCAGCTAGGTATTCCGCCACGAAGACTTCCAGCTCCTGCTGCTCCGGGCTATTGATTAAGAACTTCTCTAACGATTCGATTGGGAAATGACTATTTATGTCTTGATATTCGGAGGTTTCAACGGCTGTTTTCGAATAACTGAGCTGCTTATCGTTTTCATTACTAAAGGCTGTCGAGGTAGTGGCTAAGGCAATAATTAGCACGGAGATTCTAAGCTGAGACATGGTGTAACTCCGAAGAGAAAAAAGATAAGATCAGGGAAGGAAAAACCCTATGCCGATCTAATTTCTTCGGCATAGGGTTAATACAGACTCGATTACTTGCTGAGCTCCTCTACCTGCTTCTTCAACTCAGCAAATTCTCGGATCTGGGTATTCCGATCCTGGATCTCTGTATAACGGCGCATCAGCCTGGCCCAACCTTCAGAGTAGGTGAAGCCGCCTGGGTTTACATGGAACAGACCTTTGTAATGCTTGATCAGGTCATGCTCCCACATCTCAGCATGGGTGCGACCACTGAATGAAGGATTATTACCCTTGGCCCAGAATAATCCAAAAAAATCGCCAGGGGCATCTTCTACAGGTGCTGGTGGTGCAGGACGATTCGTCTTTTGTCCTACCATTAAACCATCATCATACAATTTCTGTACGATCTGTTTGGCTTCTTGTTCCACCTCAAGACCTTGAATGGTGCCTTTGTCTGCGGTATCCAGCCAGGCTTGGGCAAAGCGCTGAGAGTGACATTGAGCACAACTAGCGACCCACGCTTCTTTGCGTTCTTCAAACCAAGGATGGTCTAGGTTGTCCGCAATCGCAGGGGTTGGATTAAAGCCCCAGCGAACTTTACGTACTAAGTTGTGCGAATATTCACCTTTGTATTCAAAGTGACAAGTAGCACAGGTGGGTGCCGTGTAATTACCTTCGGTTAGGTGATCTTTCAATTGAACGTCAAAGTTCCAATTGTCTTTACCCATTGTCTCGTAGACCACGCCATGCTTAGACAACATGTAGGCTTCAAACTCGTTGTGGTCGACACCGTTATGGCAGGTGGCACAGGCCTCAGGCTTACGGGCCTCGGCGGCAGAGAAGGTATGGCGTGTATGGCAGCCATCGCATTTATTCTGTTGGTAGTGACACATATCACAACCTTGGGCCACTTCACGTTGCGACATACCGGCCCAGATGGCGGTTTCTACATTGGCTTTCCAGTCCATGGCATGGGATGGATGTCCATCTGGCCATTGTCCTTGCGGCCATTTCTGCTCCTTTTCCGCTTCAGCCTCGGCAAACTCTTGTACGTGACAGGCACCACACATGGCTCGGTCTGGCAGCTTCAGCTCTGTTTCGTGCTGCACGCTGGTTTTACCGACCCCACCATGACAATCGATACAACTCACGCTTTCAAGTTGCTTATCAGCTGCGAGAACGCCCCGCGATTGCAATTCTTTCTCGATCTCTTCGAGCTTAGCCTTCTTATAGAAACGCGGGTCATCATCATTTAAACCGCGTATCTCATCCAAGTTGGCATGGCCGCTGTCTTTCCAGGCATGCACCCAACCAGGGCTGGTGGTTTCGTGACAGGCGATGCATTCCTCCGCCGTGAAGTTACCTTCTACGGTATCTGGCGGTTCATAGAAACTCACCGGATTCCAGTATTGTTGGATTGGAATGGGTTCCCAAAGGTCTGCGTACTTCCCTTTGCCGGGATGATCAGCGTAATACTTATCTTTTAATGCTTCATAGTCATTGGCAGCATAACTGGAAGCACTTGTGAGTAGGAACAGTAGAATGGCGAATCTAGCTATCATGTTATTTACTCTCGTGTGGTTAAGCCCAACCGGACATCCAGCTAAGCACATTGCTCAAATTCGATGGGCGTCCTGTCGCCAAGCATTTTCTGCCCCCGGCGGCGCGTGCTTGCTATCCGTCGTCAGCACGAACCGTTGTCTTCCGCTTCACCACCAGGCCCCGCTGTTTCATCAGCTTACGGACCCGGAAGCGCCCAATCTAAAAGCCTTCGCTTTCTCTGCGTCGTCATCGTTCACCTCGGTCGGTCGTGTTANCACCTTAGGGAGGTGCTCGGGAGGATTAGACGACTTCACTCTATCGGTCGGACCCGCGCGGTCACCCTGATTCAGCGCTGGCTCATAGGTATCGGCAACATCACCACATGCGCTGTAGCCGACCAGTTGGCCATCGTCACTCCACCATTCATCCACGATACCCTGGTTGGAGCTATGCACATGGCGAATGCTGCTGCCCGCACGGCGCGAGCGTTCCGGCGGTAGCGATTTGATCGGACAGGTGCGAGACTTAACGAGAATCATCGACATACGTGGTTCGAAGCTCCGTTTGCCTTCACCATAGAGCTGATCCACGATCACGGCAGCCTGGCGATTGATGGGCTCGACGAATGAAAACACCTGCCCCTTGTGTTCAGCACAATCACCGATAGCGTAGATATCCGGGTCGCTGGTACGCATGGTGTCATCGACTTTGATACCCTTGCCAACATCAAGGCCCGCTCGGGCCGCAAGCTCAACGTTAGGCTTCAGGCCAATCGCCG
>JGI12210J13797_10606139_pt1 | contig 10364 bp, 4 predicted proteins | sample ElkSlonscriptome_3_FD_13797 | JGI IMG/M metagenome (IMG submission 13797) | reverse complement strand
TCGACCGCGAGGCGGCGCGCTGCTCGGGGGCCGCGATGCTGCTGGCCGACGCGTGGGGCCAGCCGCAGCGCGAGGCGATCGAGGCCCGGTTCGGGGGGCTGGACAGCCCCCTGGGCCCGGAGGTGTGGGCGGGGCTGTCGACCGAGCTGGACGGCTACGCCGAGCGCTGGGCCCGGGCCCACACCGAGGCCTGCGAGGCGACCGTGGTGCGGGCCGAGCAGACGCCCGAGATGATGGACCGGCGCATGGCCTGCCTGCAGCGGCGTCGGGTGATGCTGCGCTCCACCTTCGAGGTGCTCGCCAGTGCCGACGACGCGCTGGTGGTGCGGGCCCACGATCTCGTGCACCAGCTGCCTCCGATCGAGCCCTGCGAGGATCTCGAGGCCCTGCGCGCCGAGGTCCCGCCGCCGCCGGCCGCCGCGCTCGAGGCGGTCGCGCAGGCCGAGGAGGCGCTGGCCGACGCGCGGGCGCTGTCGGTGGCCGGGCGCTACGACACGGCGTGGGCCGCGACCAAGCAGGCGCGCGCCGTGCTCGAGGGCGTGGACTACGAGCCGATCCACACCGAGCTGTCGCTGATCGAGGGCTCCGTGCTCGACGACCTGGGGCGCTACGAGCAGGCCGAGACGGCCGCCCGCGAGGCGCTGCGGCGGGGCCTGCACTGGCGCCAAGACGAGTCGGCCCGCGACGCGGCGCTCTTGCTCACCTACATCCTGAGCAACCGGCTGGCGCAGCCCGACCAGGCGATGCTCACCCTCGACGTGGCCGAGGGCCTGGCCGCGCGGGCCGACGAGCCGCGGGTGTGGAGCCGCCTGTACCTGCATCGCTCGTACGTGCTCACCCAGCGCGGGGATCACCGCGCGGCCGAGCAGGCGCTGCGCGAGGCGATCGAGGTCGACCAGCGGTCGGGCGACTCGCGGGGCGCCCACCGGATCGTGCTGCACACCAACCTCGCCAACGCGCTGCGCGAGCAGAGGCGCTTCGAGGAGGCGGAGCACGAGCTGCGGCGCGCGCTCGAGCTGCGAGAGCGGCGGCTGGGTCCGCATCATCCGCGGGTGGCCAGCACCCTCACGCAGCTCGGCGCGGTGCTCGAGCAGCAGGGCAGCCATGGTGAGGCCATCGTGGTGCTCCGCCGCAGCCTGCAGATCCGCGAGCACGTGCTGGGCCCCGATCACCCCGCGGTGGCCGATTGCCTGGTGGTGCTGGGCAACGCGTCGATCCGAGGCAAGCAATTCGCCCTGGCCGAGGCGCACTATCGGCGCGCGCTCGACATCATGCGCGACGCGCTGGGGCCCGATCATCCCACCGTGGCCATGGCCGCCGACAGCCTGGCCATCTCCTTGCTGGGCCAGGGCGACACCATCCAGGCCCGCGCGCTGCTCGAGCAGACCTGGTCGGGCTACGACACGCCCACGCCTCGGACCGTTGGGGAGGCGAGGACCGCCTTCTTGCTCGCCCGCGCCCGCTGGCCCGATCTCTCCGCGCGCACCGAGGCCCACGCCCTGGCCCAGCAGGCGCTGCGGGTGTTCGAGCGCGAGGGGCCGGGGTTCGAAGAGGATCGCCGGGAGCTGGTGGCGTGGCTGGCCCGCGAGGGCGGGCGGCAGGCCGAGCGCTGAGGGACGCTAGACGAATGATCTTCGGGCCTCACGGGCCGGAAACTAGCGTGCTTGGGCTTCGCGTGATGCCCGCGGCGCTCGTGCTCTGCTAGATTCGCGGCGGATCACGAAGGCATGGAGGAACTGAACCTAGGCGAGCTCCTCGCTCGCGAGAGTGAGCAGGTCGAGTGGAAGGAGAACGTCGCCGACGTCGACAACGTGGTCGCGACCCTGTCGGCGTTTGCCAATGACTGGGCCAACCTCGGGGGAGGGTACGTCGTGTGCGGTGCGGCCGAGGGCAAGGACGAGCACGGCTTTTCGATCGTGCATACCCCAGGTCTGACCGCCGCTCGCTTCAAGGAGATCGAAGGCCAGGTGACGACGCGCTGCCGTGACCGCGTCACACCGCCGCTCGTCCCAATCGTACACGAGCTTCCCGCTGCGGATCCCAGCCGACGCGTGCTCGTGTTCGTGATGCCAGCGACCCGCCACGCTCATGTGTTCCGTCGCAAGACGGACAGCGGACTCTATTACATCAGGCAGAGCCGGAGCACCGTGCAGGCCCGCAACGGCCTGTTTCGCGAGCTGATGGTCCGCAAGGGCGATCTCGAGCCTTGGGACCATCGCATGCACCCCGAGGCCCGCGTCGAGGACATCGATCTGGTCGTGCTCCGCGACACGCTCCAGCGCACCCCGGCTTGGAGCACGAGTCGCTCCATCGATGAGTACCTCCGGCCAGACCTACGGATCTTTGCGTTGGTGTCCCCGCTGTGCGCGAAGGAGCCGCTCACGAACGCCCTCCGCCCGCGCAATTTCACGCTCTTGCTCTTTGCTCGCGACGTACCGCGCTTCGTGCTGGGCGCCCACGTCGTGTACTCGGCCTATCCTGGTATCGATCGGTCCGAGCCTCACAGCGAGGTACACTTCGTGTATGGGCCGCTGTTCGAGCAGATCCGAAGAGTCAAGGAACGACTCTCCGTACATGCTCACATGCTGATCGACAAGGAGGATCCGAAGAAGCCGAATGCGGTGAAATACCCGATCAGAGCGCTCGAGGAGGCTGTCGTAAACGCGTTGGTGCACCGCGACTATCAATCTGTAGATCCGACCCACGTCACCGTCTTCTCCGACCGTGTCGAGATCATCTCTCCGGGCGGTCTGCCCTCGCGCGTGAGCCCTATCGAGTTCCGCAATGGCAAGGCGCCCCCCGTATGGCGTAACCAAGCGCTCGCGTGGTTCTGCCGGGAGCTCGATGTGGCGCAAGCCTTGGGTCAAGGAGTTGCGACCATCTTTCGCACGATGCAGGATGCGGGGTGCCCTGCGCCCGAGTACGAGCTCGACCCGCAGAGCGTCCGTTGCGTTCTGCGGGCACATCCCCGTGCGACTCATGGTGCATTGTTGGTGGGGTTCGACACCGAGATCCAGGCCCCGGCCGACCTAAGCGCGTCCACTCTGGTCGAGATTCCAGGGAGGATCTCTTCAACGATGGACTGGTCGCGACTGCGTTCGGTGCCGATCGATGCGGAGGCATGGGAGTCTGCCATGTACGAGATCGACCGAGGTCTCGAGCGCGCGCTCGAAGCAACGCGGGGGGATCTACACGTGCTCGTGATGGCACCGTACGCGGTGGCGGCGTACCTAGGACGACGGCTCGGCGAACGCGCCCGTGCGCGACCCATCCACCTTCACCAGTATTCGGATGGACGCTGGGACTCGCTCCATCGCCCGCGCGAGTTCCACACCGTCCCCGTCGAGCCATATTTTGGCCAGTTTCGGGGGCCACCAAACAATTCTCCGGCTCTCGTCGTGCTGCTCGCCATCGATGGGGGGAATCCGACTCTACAAGCCTCACGCGATCGCCTTGCGGAGCGCCTGGGTGCCGTCGAATATCACCTGCAATCGTATGTCCGGTTGCCGATGCAGCCCGCACAGATGTCCGGCGCCGTCATCGCCCTTCGGAGTGCGCTGAACACCATCGGCAGCCAAAATCCGGGGGCCTCACTGCATATCGTAGCATCTGCGCCGGTAGCGCTCCTCATCGAGCTCGGGCGACAGATCACTCCGGCGGTCTTTCCCAGCGCTGTGATCTACCATCTCGATGTGGCGAGCCGTATGTATGTCCCTGTGCTCGACGTGGCTCAGCACCGCATCGTCGAGCCGCTTCTTGACGGCTCGACCACCTCGGCCTAACGTACCGATGCGATCCGAAGGGTGGCTTGATACAAGGCCCACCGTCGTGCGAATGGCGGTCGACAATCGGGTGAATTGCCGGAAAACCCGGGGGCGGGCAACCGGCAGCCAAGGCCAGCACGGAAGGGCGAGTGTTCCCCGAGGGGCTGGCAAGGTTCAGAGACTAGGGCCCGAGCGAAAGCGGTAATGGCCCCACGAGCGCCCGACATCTCCTGAGCAAGAGGACCAAGCGAGGAGATGATGAGATAGTCCGGTCTGCCGCAATGATCCACCGTCATCCGACGGCCGTGAAACGGTAGAAGTCGGGGATAAAGAGCCCCGACGATAACAAAGCCCAGGCTACGAATCCCTTCGGATCGCCCTATTGCCCTGGTCCCCTGGCTGACGCTACTCGACTGTGAGCGACTGGCCAGGGTGCGCGGCTGATCCACGTCGGTGCCCTCGAGCACGGCGATGTAGTACGCGAGCAGCTGGAGGCGGCAGCGGGATCGTGGCGAGGATCAGCTGGATCACCTGTAGATCGAGGCCGTCGAGCTTGGCGTCGGCCTCCGGTAGATCCGCGCTCGTCCCGTTCGAAAACCCCTCCGGCCAGCGCCTACCCGCTGCGCTCGTCCCGGGCCAGCCACTCCACCAGCCGCTCGAGCGTCACCAGCCCCACGTAGGCGCCCGCCGAGCTGCGGCAGGCGATCGGGTCGAAGCGGTGGTCCTCGCTGCGGTTCATCGCCCGGCGGGCCACGTGGGTGAGATCGTCGTCGGGGTGCACCGACAGCACGGGGTGCCGCCGAAGCTCGCCCGCCTCCACGTCGGCCCGGCGCAGCAGCCCGGCGGGACGACCTCCCGCGTCGAGCTGCACCACCATGCTCGCCGCGTGGTCCGCGAACCACCCCCGGGCCGCGTCGAGCTCGACCCCGTGGGGCAGGGCCGGGCGGCGGTCGAGCAGGGTGGCCACCCGATCGGCGTCGGAGCGCTCGCGGTGCCGCACGTGCAGGTGCTCGACCAAGGGCTCGGCCAGCGGAAGCCACGGCGGCTCGGGCATGCCCAGCGCCCAGCCCTGGCCCAGCGGCACGTCGAGCTCGAGCAGGGCGTCGAGCTCGCCCAGGGTCTCGATCCCCTCCGCGATGAGCCAGGCGTCGATCCGATCGGTCAGCTCACCGAGCATCTGCACCACGCTGCGCTTGGTGGGATCGGTGTCGACCCCGGTGACGAGCTCGCGGTCGAGCTTCACGAAGTTGGGGCGCAGCTCCAGCACGTGCTTGAGGCTGGCGTAGCCCGCCCCGGCGTCGTCGACCGCGAGCAGGCCCCCCGCTTCGCGCACGCGATCGGCGGCCTGGCGCAGCGCGACGTAGTCGGTGACCTCGGCGTGCTCGGTCACCTCGAACACCAGCCGGTGCAGCTCGCTCTCGCTCGCTAGCAGCCGCCGCGCCGCCGGGTGCAGCAGGGTGGTCGGGGTCACGTTCACGCTGAGGAAGGTGTCGGGCGGCAGGCTGGTGCGCACGGCGAGGGCCTGCTCCACCGCGCGCAGCTCCAGCTCGACCGAGCGACCCTGCCGCTCGGCCTGGTCGAACCACACGTAGGGCGGAGCCACCGGCGGCCCCGCGAACCGGCTGAGCGCCTCGTAGCCGGCGATCACGCCGCGCGAGAGATCGACGATGGGCTGGAAGACCAGCCGCGGCTGCGCCGGATCGGACAGCGCACGGGCGAGGGCGTCGTCCCAGTCCTCGGGCGACGGAGCCTCGGCGGAAGAAGAGGGGCGCACCGGCGCGTCCAGGTCTTCAGGTCTCGCGGATCTTCTGCTTCACGAGCGCGACCACGTCGTCGCCCACCTCGCTCATCCCGTGGTCGCGCCGCGCATGCTCGGCGACCTGGGTGAGGATGGCGTCGTCGTCGTCTCCCTCGAAGCGAGCTCGACACCCCGGGATCACGTCTCCACAGCTGAACGTCTTCATCTCGAACCCCCCGCGATCATCGTCGAGCCCCGGGATCGTGGCAACCCGCGGGCACGATCTCTGTCGGCGTCGCGATGCGGCGGCCTTCAGCGGAGACGACGGGCTCGGCCCGACCGCGAGGCTCCGCGGCCACTCCTCGCCCCGTGGGCCTCGTGGTCCCGATCTGGGCGACGCCCCGTCGGTGGAGATCAGCGCGAGCGCTCAGCCAGGGACACGTCACCCTCGTCGTACAGCCGCTGCCCGATCGCGAAGCGCAGCGACGCGGGGGGCGAGCCGCTCGACGGGTCGTCGACCCGCATCACGACCGCGCCCACCACCCGGTCGTCGCCGCCGATCTCGGCGTAGAGCATGGAGCTGACCCAGCCCGAGCGCGGGTGCTGGAGGGTGGTGCCCTCGTCGGTCGAGTCCTGGGCCGCGGCGATCCGGCGGGCCACCGCGTCGCCCACCCCGGCCGGCGGCTCGGCCCCGGCGGAGGGGGCCACCAGCGTGGGCCGACCGTCGCGCAGCAGGTAGAGGAAGGCCTGGGGCGCGTCGATGGCCTGGCGCAGGGTGTCGAGCGCCCGCTGGGCCCGCTCGGCGGCGGAGCGACAGGCCGAGAGCATCGACATGGCGTCTCCGATGGTGTCGGTCAGCGTGGCGGGGCTGAACACGGCGGTCGCGAGGTCACCGTCGCTCGAGCCGGCCGGCTCGGGCCGGGCGCCGCGGCCGAGCACGCGGCGCAGCCGCTCGTAGCGGGCGATGAGCACCGGGTTGCGGGTGGGCACGAAGCAGCGCTCCACCTGGTCGAGGTGGCGGCGCACGCCCTCGTCGTCGTCGCGCTCGGCCGCGAGCCGGGCCCGCACCTCGTGGGCCGCCCCCAGGATCAACGGGTTGTCGATCGCCTCGGCGTCGACGATGAGCCGATCGATCCGCGCGATGGCGGCCTGGCTGTGGCCCAGCACCGCCTCCACCAGGGCCAGCCCGCGCTCGGCCCGGCACCGGAAGCTGTTCTGCCCGTACTCGGGGTCCTCCGCGTGCGCGATGGCCTGCTCCGCCGCGGCCTGGGCCTGCTCCAGCCGCCCCGCCTCGCGCAGCACGTCGGCCCGGGCGGCCAGCGCCCACGGGCGCGCCAGGCCCTCGCCGGCGGGCATCCGGCCCAGCGCCTCGTCGACGAGCGCGAGCGCCTCGTCGTGCTCGCCCCGCAGCCGCGCGTGCTCGGCCCGGGCCAGCGCGTGGTAGGTGGCGAAGCCCAGCCCCAGCTCGAGCTGCCGCTCCAGCGCCTCGATGCACCTCCGCAGCCCGAGCATGTCGTCGGTATAGGCGTAGGTGATGGCGGCCGAGGCGTGGTGGATGGCGTACAGCTGCCACAGCGCGCCCAGCCGCACGAACTCGAGCTCGGCCCGGGCCCACGTGCGCCCGGCCGCGGCCGCCTCGCCGCGCCACATGTGATAGTAGGTGCGCGCCTGCAGGCCGCCGATCGCCCAGATCCGCGGCCCGAGCCGCTCGAGCTGCTCGATCTCGTCGAGCGCGTCGGGGCTGCCCACCCGCGCGGCCACCAGCGCCCGCTGGAAGCGCGAGCCCCCCATGGTCAGCGCCCGCTCCTCCGTGGTCAGCCACCGCCGCTGGGTGCCCATGTCGGCCAGGTTGCGCGCGCTGGACTCCATGAGCGTGGTCAGCCGCCCGAGGTTGAAGTCGAGCAGGTTGGTGGTGAGGTTCACCGCGGTGCGCACGAACACGTGGCGGATCGGGCCCACCGCCGCCATGGCTCGCTGGCAGCGGCGCAGGCCCTCGGTGTCGAACGAGAACCCGGCCACGCCCGCGCTGTACACGATCGTGCGCAGGTACATGTCGAGCGCGGCCACGAAGGGCAGCCGCCGCCGGGGCCGGAGCGCGCGCAGCCCCAGGGTGACCAGCACCGCGGCCAGCAGGGCCAGGGAGCGGCCCAGCCACCTCGACCAGCGCTCGGCCCGGGCGAGCCCGGCGTGGTCGGCCAGCACGGCGATGGCCCGCTCGCGGTGGCGCAGGTTGACCTCGCGGTCGCAGTAGAACCCGGCGCTGACCAGCATGTAGTAGATCTCGGCCACCTCGCGGGGCGACCGGCCCGAGGCCTCCACCACGCCCAGCGCCGCCTCGAGCGGGGCCACGCAGTCCTCGAACGAGGTGGCGTCGAACAGCCGCCGACCGGCCAGCGCCAGCCGCTCGGCCCCCTGCGAGGCATCGCCGCCCCGCAGCAGGTGCCAGCCGATCCGCGCCTCGTGCTCGGGCCCCTCGGGGCCGTCGGCGGCCAGCGTGCGGCCCACGTGCAGCTCGAGCCGCTGGCGCTGGTCGGGGGGCAGCGTGCGCAGCAGCGCCTCGCGCAGGCCGTCGTGGCGGATCCGGTAGCGCTCGCCGGCCCCGATGATGAGCTCGTGGCGCACCAGCGCGTCGATGGCCATGAAGACCTGCTGCTCCTCCATGTCGGGCACCAGCGCCACGCACAGCGACAGCCCCGTCTCCTCGCCCACCACCGCCAGCGCCTGGCCCAGCTCCAGCGCGACCGATTCCAGCGTCGCCACCCGAGCGTCGAGGGTCTGCTCGAGCGCGGTGGGCAGCACCTCGCCCTCGAAGCCCTCGGGGATCACCCACATGCCGCCCACGTAGCGCAGCCGCTCGCGCTCCACGAGGTCGCGGATGAGCTCGGTGCAGTGCAGCGGGCTGCCGCCCGCGGTGCGGTGCAGCCACGAGGCCAGCCGCGCGTGGTTGGGGATGTCCCCGAACGTGTTGCGCACCAGCTGCGTCACCTCGGAGGATCGCAGCCCGCGGGGGCGCAGCCGCACCGCCCGCTCCACCAGGTTGGCCAGCGCCCCGTGGGCGCGGCTGGGCTCGTCGGAGCGGATCGCCCCCACCAGCAGCAGCGAGCGCTCGGGCGCGAGGTGGGCCAGCCCCGCCAGCACCGCGGCCGAGCTCTCGTCGACCCGCTGGAGGTTGTCGAGCACCAGCACCAGCGGGCGGTGCATGGCGAACGCGGCCAGCCAGTCGCTGAACGCGGCCTGCACCGCGGCTCGCTCCTCGCGATGGTCACGAGAGCCCCGGGCCTCGACGCCCTCGCCCGCGAGCGCGGCGGGCAGCAGCCGGTCGATGAGCGCGGCGTGGGCCGAGCTGTTCTCCGGATCGCGACGGCCCCGGCGCTCGAGCTGCCGGGCCAGCTCCCGCACCAGCGCATAGGGCCCGGCCGACCCGCCCTCGCCGTGCAGCACCACCGAGCCCGCGAGCTTGGCCAGCAGCTCGATCTCCCGCAGCAGCCGGGTCTTGCCCATGCCCGAGCGGCCCTCGATGACCAGCGCCCCGCCCTGGCCGTCGCGCGCCCGCTCGATCCGCTTGCGGGCCAGCTCCAGCTCGCGCTCGCGGCCCACCATCGCCGCGCTGCTCACGTAGCCCTGGGCCACCCCCAGCTGCGGCGCGGGGGGCAGCTCGGCCACCGCCCCCAGCCGCTCGATCACCTCCGCGGCGTGGCTGGGCCGACCCAGCGGCTCCGCGCACAACAGCGACAGCACCAGATCGTCGAGCGCGGGCGGGATCTCGGGCACCACGATGGAGGGCGGGGGCGGGGGCCGTCGACCGTTGCGCATCAGGTCGTCGAGGCTGCGCACCCGCTGCGGGTGCCGCCCGGTGAGCAGCCAGAACGACAGCGCCCCCAGCCCGAACAGATCCGCCCGCCCGTCCATGGGCAGCCCCAGCAGCATCTCGGGCGCGATCGAGGGCAGCGTGCCCACCACCTCGTGCGACACCCCCATGGTGGACAGCATCCCGAAGTCGAGCAGCTTGGCCCGGCCGTCCTCGGTGCAGCGCACGTTGCGGGGCGCTACGTCGCGGTGCAGCAGCTGCCGCGCGTGCAGGAACGCCAGCGCCGAGGCCACGTCGCGCAGCAGCCCGCACGCCTCGCGCCAGGGCAGGGGGGCCAGCTCGCTGAAGTCGCGCCCGTCGAGCAGCTCCATCGTGTAGAAGGGCCGCTCCTCGTCGTCGATCCCGTAGTCGTACACCTCGACGATCCGCGGGTGCTGCAGGCGCGCGAGGGTGTGGAACTCGTGGCGGAAGCGCAGCTCGTCGTCTTGCTCGTCGGGCCCGAGCGCGAAGCGCTTCAGCGCCACCTGCCGCTCGGTGCCCAGGTCGTGGGCGCGCCAAACCTCGCCCATCGCGCCGCGGCCCAGCCGGCCTTCGATGCGATAGCGCCCCGCCAGCGCTCCCGGGTCGGAGACGTCGAGGGAGCCGGAGGTGAGCTGCGGCGGGGCCTCGGCCACAGCCCCTCGGTCTTGGGCGGGAGCGGCCACCGGCCGCGATGATAGCCCGCTGCGGCCGAGCGCCCAGCGGCGGCGCCCGCTGGGCTCAGGAGCCGGTCGCGCGCCGCCGGAACAGCGGTCGCGGGTCGTCGGCCGCGGCCTGGTAGCGCACCGAGAACTCCCGGAACGCGGCCAGGGCCTCTTGCACCGACTTGCCGGCCTGCAGCTCGAACGCATCGAAGCCGCAGCGGTGCATGTAGAAGAGCTGGTCGCGCAGCACGTTGCCCACCGCCCGCAGCTCGCCGCGGTAGCCCATGCGCTCGCGCAGCAGCCGGGCGAGGCTGTAGCCCCGGCCGTCGGTGAAGCGCGGGAACTCGATCGCCACCAGCGGCAGCTTCGGC
>JGI12210J13797_10020705_pt1 | contig 10364 bp, 10 predicted proteins | sample ElkSlonscriptome_3_FD_13797 | JGI IMG/M metagenome (IMG submission 13797) | reverse complement strand
CCGGGTCGAGCACGTCCGGACGGTTGGTCGCGGCGATCACGATCACGCCCTCGTTGCCCTCGAAGCCGTCCATCTCGACCAGCAACTGGTTCAGGGTCTGCTCGCGCTCGTCATGACCGCCGCCGAGGCCGGCGCCGCGGTGGCGGCCGACGGCATCGATCTCGTCGATGAAGATGATGCAGGGCGCATGCTTTTTCGCCTGCTCGAACATGTCGCGCACGCGCGAGGCGCCGACGCCAACGAACATCTCGACGAAGTCCGATCCGGAGATCGTGAAGAACGGCACCTTCGCCTCGCCGGCGATGCCCCGCGCGAGCAGGGTCTTACCGGTGCCGGGCGGACCAACCATCAGCACGCCCTTGGGGATTTTGCCCCCGAGCTTTTGAAACTTGGACGGGTCCTTCAGGAAGTCGACCACCTCAACGACCTCGTCCTTGGCCTCCTCGGCGCCGGCCATGTCGGCAAAGGTGACCTTGACCTGGTCCTCGCTCAGCATCCGCGCCTTGCTCTTGCCGAACGACATCGCACCGCGCCCGCCGGCGCCGCCCTGCATCTGACGCATGAAGAAGATCCAGAGCCCGATCAGGATGAACAGCGGGAACCAGTTGATCAGGATCTGCATCAGCACCGAAGGCTTCTCGGGCGGTGCCGCCTTGATCTCGACATTGTTGTTGAGCAGGTCGCCGACCAAGCCCTCGTCGCCGGGGCTGTAGGTCGTGAAGTGCTGCCCCGCCTGGGTGACACCCTCGATAGTGCGCCCCTGCACGGTCACCTCTTTGACTTGGCCCTGCTGGACCTGCTCGATGAAATCGGAGTAGGTCAACGTCTGCGGGCTCGACTGCGTTGCCGTGAAGTTGTTGAACACGGACATCAGCACGATTGCGATGACCACCCAAAGGATCAGATTTTTCGCCATGTCGCTCACGGCATCGGCCTCTTGCAAAACCGCGGTGCTCGAGCGCGCCATCGCCTCGAAACGCCGCAAAAAGTGATAATCGATGGAACGGACGTTACCGGACTTGGCGTCCTTTCGCTACCAGGTAAACCTCACGGCTTGCAGGCCGCGAAGCCGTCGGCTTGCGAATGTTTACCTGCTTATAATGCCCCCGAAGATCGGCCAGCATCGCGTCGAACCCTTCACCTTGGAACGCTTTGACCACGAGGCTGCTGCCCGGTTTCGCGAACCGAACGGCAAAATCTATGGCCAGCTCAACCAGATACATCATCCGCGGCTGATCGACCGCCGCCATGCCGGAAACGTTTGGGGCCATATCGGAAAGCACAAGATCGACCTCAGTGCCGCCGGCCCGATCACGCAAGCATTCGCACAGCCGTGCAAAATCACGCTCCTCGCGAAAGTCGCCGCGTACGAGCTCGACACCGCCGATCGGGTCCATCTCGAGTAGATCGATCGCGACCACCGCGCCTTGGCGGCCGATCCGCTGCGCAGCCACCTGTGACCAGCCGCCCGGCGCGGCGCCGAGGTCCACCACGCATTGGCCGGGCTTGAGAAAGCGGTCGCGCTGATCGAGCTCGAGCAGCTTGTAAGCGGCGCGCGAACGATAACCGTCACGCTGCGCCTGCTGGACGTACGGGTCGTTGACGTGCCGGTCGATCCAACGGCGATCCCGCTTGCGCGCCGCCATCAGCCGGAGCGCCCGCGCGGCAGGCGCTCGAGCCACGAGCGCTGCGGGTTACCGGGGAACAACCGGCGGAAGGGCGAGACTGGGATCGCCGAGAGAGGGATCGCGTGGCTCATAGATCGTCGACCCAGTCGAAATGGAACAGCTCGAGCAGAACGCCGGTCACGATGCCGGAGGCGACGCCCGATGCCACGGTCAGCGGCATCGCCGTCGCGGTGGTCTCGATCACATGGAGAAAGAGGTCCTGCCGGTCATACCCGGACAAGGTGCTGGTAAACGCCCAGATGCAGCCCCCGACGAAGATCGCGATCGCGCCGATCAACACGCCTTCGGCGACTGGACACCAGCGTTTTGGCAGCAGCCCGGTCACCCCCACGACATGCCGCACCGACGCGACATAGACGACCCCGTTGACCGACACGAGGAATGCAACCGCGACCAACGGCGACAGGTCGACCCCGGCGAGCACCCCGGCGGTCAGTAAGCCGCCGGAGAACAGTCCGCTCAGCCCTCCCACCAAGGACTTCCCGACCACGTTCTCAGTGCAGCGGCTCGGAAACTTGACCGCCAGCCCGGTCAACATCCCGAGCGCGCCGCACAGCAGCGCGGCATGGATAAAGGTTGCTTGATCGTAGAACACGACCAGGACGAACAGAGTCGCGATGACGCCGACGACGCTCGCCACCAAAGCCGCCTGGCGCGCGCTGTAGTAAGCGGCCCCGATGACACCGGCACCGGCCGCCGATGCGGCCAACGCGAAGTCCCCGAGAAAGGGCCTCAAGAGTCCTTCGAGGACAACGAATACCGGCGCATAGATCGCGCCAATCAGGGCCCAGAGGATTGCCCGCATCAACAGCTGGCGGGTAACCGGTAGGAGCGCGAGACTCATGAGCAAATCCGACGAAGCACGACAATCGAGAGTATCTCACCCTGCTCGAGCAGTCGCCAAGGGCGCGGCCGCTGCGGCACGGACCATTCTCGCGCTGCCAGGGCAGGTATAGGGGTAATGGGGGGGCGCGGCTCCGGCGAATCGGACGCCGGAATTCGAGCGCATGCAGGGCATCGCGGACCGCCTCCGCAGACCGAGAGGGCATGAGCCGTTTCGGCAGAGTTGTGGCGTGGAGCCGGGGTATACGGCAACCGCGAGCGCGGCAAGGTCGCTCGACGAGGAGGAGGTTGAGGAGTTCTGCGGGGCGCGCAAACGCCCCGCCGCGCGACAGTCTGCCGCGCCGTCGGTCGCGCGATCAGCCGGCCTTCAGGGTCCAGGACGCGCACCAGCCGGTCTCGTGCACGGCCTTGCCGGGAAACAGGCTGCACGGACGCCACTCACCGGAGTCGGCCAGAACGAACTGGCAGTTATTGCAGAACTGCTCTTCCGGCGGCTTACCTGGGCGATTGGCAGCCGCGCGATCGGCAGCGGTCGCTTCGTGATGATACTTCAGCGCTTGCGCCGTCGGATCGGTCTCCGGATCAACGTGCGGCAGGTCCTGAGCCTGGGCGGCGGCGATGCCGACCAGGTTGACCAGCGGCACCGAGGCGAGACCACCAAGCATCATCTTGACGGCGTCACGACGGCTCTTATTCATTGGCTTATCGGACATTCTGACGTCTCCTTCAGAGCGTGGACTGAGATGGCTCAAACGGCCCGGTGTCACCACGCTGGGCCGGACCGTCGGGCATTTTGCACGAACGGTCGTGAAAAGGCGAGCGCTACTGTCGGCTTCGGCCACGCTATCGTTGCCGACGGTTCATGGATTGTTAGGCGCGCACCGCCTCCCCAACGATCCATAGACCGCGTCGACTCCCCTCGCGTTCCCGTGGCCCGTGGCGGACGCGCGCCACCAGCCCACCAACTGGCTCCGCCGAAAGCCGTTCCCCGCCCCGTCCAGAGCATCCTCGATAGGCTCGCAATCGCGCCATATCCAGTCAATTCGGCGCCAACCCTCCGTTGCCGTGCAAAGACGAGCCCTGGCGGCAGACGTGCCTACAGATAGGTTCCGGCCCCAAGAAAACGCTGGCGCCAGTACGGATTGGAGAGACGCGCAAGCCGCACTCGGCGCTTGGACGTCGATGCGTGCACGAAGCGCTGCGAATCGACCATCAAGCCGACGTGATATTGACTCGGCCCAGTCTTGAAGAACACCAAATCGCCGGGTTTCGGAGCACCGCGCAGCGGACGCGCTGCGGCCTTCTGTTCGATCGATATCCGTGGGATCGCCTTGCCTGCCGCACGGTGCGCGACCTGTGTCAGGCCGCTGCAGTCAAGCGCGCGGTGCGGCGTCGTGCCACCGTACACATACGGTGTACCGATCTGGGCGAGCGCCGCCTCGACAACGTCCGCGCGCTCCGGATCGAGCCGGCTGAGGTCGAAGGCGTCCCCACCCACGTCCAAAGTGCGCGCGGGGCGACTCGAGCAGCCGCTCGCCAGCGCCAGCAGCAACAACAGCGCGAATGATCCGATCAACAACCGCGGCATCGTGCGCCACCCCGCTCGCAGGCCGAGAGAAGACATTGATAAGTTACCCGATAAAGTCTTTATAACCTCATGTAAGATCTAATCTTAGACTGACAGATCGCCCTGTCAAGTCACGCCGACCGCGTCGTGGTAGGTCATCGCGGCTCAGCGACACGCTCGATGCTCAGCAGCCCGTCGTAGTTGCCGTCCGTCGCCAGCCGGTAGCCTGTCACATCCACTCGCACCGCGGCGATCTGGTCTTCGTACCAAAGCGGCACATAGGGCAGATCCGCGTGCAACACCGCTTGCAGCCGCCTATAGTGCCGGGCCTGGTCGGCTGGATCCTGCTCTCGGCGTGCCGCCTCGATGAGCTGATCTGCCTTTGCGCTGATATAGCGACCCCGGTTTGCGCCGTTCGGCGGCAAGGAATCGCTATGGAACGCGTAACGAAAGATATCCGGCAGCCGCACACCGACCCAGGTCAGCCCGTAGAGCTGGAACCGCCCGGCCTTGATGTCGCCGAAGAAGGTCCCCCAGTCGTAGCTCTGAATCGCGAGGTCGATCCCGACCTCGGACAACTGCGCCTGCAGCACACTGGCGAGGCGCAGCCTGATCGCATCGCTCGAGGTCTTGTAGGAGAGCGGCAGGCGCCGTTCCATCCCGTATCCGGCTTCACCCAGCAGCTCGCGCGCCCGCTCCGGGTCGTACGGGTAAGGGCGCAGGTCCCTAGCGCCGGCCCAATGCTCCGGTGGCAGCAGGGCTTCTGCAGGCCGTCCCTGACCGATGAACAACCAGCGCAGGATCGCCTCGCGATCGATTGCATGCGCGATTGCACGGCGGACACGCAGATCGCCGGTGATCGGGTCGGCCAGATTGAACCCGAGATAGGAAAAATTGACGCCGGGCCTGTTGATCACGCCAATGTCCTGGCGTCGCCGCAGAAAGGTGACCAGCTCCGGCGGAAGGTCGTTCTGAAGCAAGTCGACCTCGCCACGCATCAGCTTCATCACACGCACGTTGGGGTCCTTGACCCGATCGAGGATCACGCGCCGCCCGTCACCGCGGCGCTCGAGCACGAGCCGACCGGACCGCGGCCAGTCGACGAGCTGGAACGGGCCGCTCCCAACTGGCGCGCGTTGCAGCGGATGCCCGTCCGCAATCAGCCGCGCAGGTGCGATACCGACGCTCAGGAAGGCCGGAAACAGCGGGTCCGGCCGGCTCAAGTGGAACGCGATGCGATGCTCGCCCAACACCTCGATCCGCTCGATCAGCGAGAGCGCCGCCTGGTGCGGCGACGCGAGGGCGCCGTCGAGGATCGAGCGATAGGTCGCGGCGACGTCTTGGGCGGTCAGCGGCTCACCATCACTGAACGGCAGCCGATCAGGCGCGAGCTCGAATTGGTAATGCCGCGGCGACAGGCGCTGCCAGCCCGCGATGCCCGGCGCCGGCCGCCCAGCGCTGTCGAGCTCGACCAGGCGCGCATAGAGCAAGCGGTTGACGCGCTCCGAGGTGGCGTCGGTCGCCAAGCGGGGATCGAGATTCGCCGGCGCGTGCGCCACTGCGATGACGACCGTGCGTGGGTTGCGCTCGGCGCCGCAACCCGCCAACGCCAGCGCGGCGAGGGCGCCAACCGATATCGCGGAGAACAGCAATGCAGGGAGAACGAACGCGCGCAGAATGGCTGCACCGACCAGCGGCATCGCGGGCTGGCAGCGCCGCCATACACATGCAAGGCGCCGCAGCCCGCGCTTGAACCCAGCGGAGCTCAGGTGATCAGGCCCCCCAGCGCTGATAGGGATGACGAGCGAGATTCGCGTTGTAGTAGCGCGGGTCATCACTGACTTCCGCGCCGAGCCACGCCGGCCGCTCAAAGTGCTCATCTTCCGAGACCAGCTCGATCTCGGCGAGGACCAGACCAGCATTCTCGCCCGCGAAGACGTCCAGCTCCCAGAGGTGCTCGCCGACGCGCACGTGGAAGCGCGTCTTGTCGATGATCGCGCTCTCGGCCAGCTCGGCGAGCATCGCCTTCGCATCTTGCGCGGGAATCGGATACTCGTACTCGGCGCGACTGATGCCTCGGGTTGCGCCCTTGATGGTGAGCACCCCCTGCTCGCCCTTCAGTCGGGCGCGCAGCGTGACGCGCCCGGTGGAAGCGAGATAGCCCTGCATCACCGGGGTCTCTGACACCACCGCATCGCGCCAGCTGTCGCCCTCGACGAGGAACTTACGCTCGATCTCGATCGCCATCGTTGCTGCCCCTTGTTGTGTCAATCACGCTTGAACAATGCCATCGCTTCCAGGTGCGCGGTGTGCGGGAACATGTCCATCGCCCCCGCGGCCTCCAGCCGGAAGCCAAGCTCGCCGACCAACTTCGCCGCATCGCGGGCCAAGGTCGCCGGATAGCAGGACACATAGAGGATACGTCGGACCCCGGAGCCGGCGAGCCAATCCAGGACACCAAGCGCACCACTGCGCGGTGGGTCGAGCAGCGCCTTGTCATACGATCGTCCGCGCCACGGAGCGCGGTCCGCAGCAAGCGCGGTTGGGCTTCGCATCCCGGTATCGCCGCCGTTGCCCTCCAAGGCATCGAGGTTTGCCGCATAGAAGCGGGCGTTCTCGATCCCATTACGATCAGCATTGCGCCTCGCACGCTCGACCAGCCCCGCATCGCCCTCGACCCCGACAACCTCCCCCGCCCGGCGCGCCATCGGCAGCGTGAAGTTGCCGAGCCCGCAAAAGAGGTCCAGCACCGCCTCGTCCGGCCGCGGGTCGAGCAGTTCCAGGGCCTGAGCGACCATCATCCGATTCAGCGCGAGATTGACCTGAGTGAAATCCGTCGGCTCGAAACCGATCACCACCTTCTCGCGCGGCAAGCTGTAGGAGAGCTCTTTTGCGTGACCGGCAAGCGGCCGAATACTCTCCACTCCGCCCTCCTGGAGATAAACGACGAACCCGGTTTCCGCCGCGAAGCGCTGCAGCCGATCGCAATCGGCGGCGGTGGGTGGTGCGAGTACCCGGAAGACGAGCACGACCGGGCCGTCTCCTTGAGCGACCTCGATCTGCGGAACCTGTTCGCGGATGCTCATCCCTTCGATCAATCGCGCCATCGCCTCTAGCTGCAGCCCGACCATCGGCTGCAGCACCTCACAGCGGGCGAGATCGGCGATGAAGCCGGAACCCCGCTCGCGGAAACCGACCAGCACCCGCTCCTTCTTCGCGACCCAACGCACCCCGAGCCGGGCCTTGCGGCGATAACCCCAGTCGCTCTCCGGCGCGTCGGCGCTGAGCGGCGGCAGCCAGCGCGAGGGCGTCAATCCGCCAAGCCGCTGCAGCACGTCGGCAAGGATCGCCTGCTTGTTCTCGATCTGCGCCCTCGGGTCCATGTGCTGCAACGCACAACCGCCGCAGATGCCGAAGTGCGCGCAGCGCGGCTCGACCCGCTCGGGCGACGCAGCGAGTACCTCGACCGCGACCGCTTCATCGTGCCGCCTCAGCCGGCGGGTCAAGCGACAGCGCACACGCTCGCCGGCGAGCGCGCCGTGCACGAAGACGGTCTTTCCTTCGATGCGGGCGACTCCTCGGCCATCGTGGGCCAGCGACTCGATCGCGACCTCGACCGGCTCGCGCGGCAGCAGTTTGCGTTTCCTTCCCATCAGGCCGCCGGATAGAGGCCGGTGGAGAGATAGCGGTCGCCACGATCACAGATGATCGCGACGATTAGCGCATCCTGAACCTCTGTCGAGAGCTTCAGCGCGGCCGCGATCGACCCACCCGACGAGACCCCGGCAAAGATCCCTTCCTGAGCAGCGAGCGCGCGCATCGTCTCCTCGGCCTCGGCTTGCGAGACGTCGATGATTCGGTCGACGCGCGATGCATCGAAGATCTTCGGCAGATAGGCCTCGGGCCAACGGCGAATCCCTGGGATGCTCGCGCCCTCCTCGGGCTGCACACCGACGATCTGCACTGCGGCATTCTGCTCCTTCAGGTAACGGCTCGTTCCCATGATGGTCCCGGTGGTGCCCATCGCACTGACGAAATGGGTCACGCGAGCGTCGGTATCGCGCCAAATCTCGGGGCCGGTGCCCTGGTAGTGCGCCAGCGGATTGTCTTGATTCGAGAACTGATCCAAACGCACGCCGATACCTTGGGCCTCCAGCTCCTGCGCAAGATCGATCGCACCCTCCATGCTCTGGGCCTTCGGGGTCAGCCGGATCTCAGCCCCAAACGCGGCCATCGCCTGGCGCCGCTCGACACTCATGTGCTCCGGCATGATCAGTAACATCCGATAGCCGCGGATCGCCGCTGCCATCGCCAGCGCGATTCCGGTGTTACCGCTGGTGGCCTCGATCAGGGTGTCGCCCGGGCGAATCATGGCGCGCTCTTCGGCATGGGCGATCATGCTGAGTGCGGCACGATCCTTCACGGACCCCGCCGGGTTGTTGCCTTCGAGCTTCGCCAGGACGAGATTGCTCGTCTCTCCCGGCAGACGCTGCAGCCGCACCAGAGGCGTATTGCCGACCTGGTCTGCGATGGTGGGAAATGGCATCGGAGCCCCTGTAGATGGCGCCGGTGAATGGCGCGTGTGGATGTCGTGCCGGTCGTTGCCGAACAAGCTCCGCATTGTGCCGCAGCCCGCCGGCAGCGGCGAGCCGGGTGTCATCAGCGTCATCCGACGCGCCGCAACAAGGCCCATGCACCCATCGCGAACAAGGCCAACGGGGCGAACGCCGCGATGGCCGGGCTCAGGCCGTAGAGCAGCGCCAGATAGGTGAAGGTGCGGCTCACAAGATAGAACAGGATGCCAATGACGATGCCGATGAAGAGCTTGATCCCGGTGCCGGTCGTGCGCGCCGAGCCGAGCAAGATCGGGATCGCGATGAAGATCATCGCCAGGATCAACAGCGGCTGCGCCAGCTTGCCCCAGAACGCGACCTCGTGTGCGCCTGCATCCTGCTCCGTTTGCTCCATGTAGCGCAGATAGCGGTACAAGCCCCAGAGCGAGAGCGCATGCGGCTCGACGACGATCACCTCGAGCAGACGCGGGTTCAGCAACGAATCCCAGCGCGCGCGTTCGAGGCGCTCCACGTCGACCCGATCCGGCGTGATTCGGCTGCGCCGAAGCCCCGTCAGCACCCAATGTCCGTCGCGATACTGCGCCTCGTCCGCGTGGGTCGCGAACTGCAGCCCGCCGTCCTCGATTTCGAAGATATTGATATCCGCGAGCACCGCACCGCGCTCGAGATCACGCACATTGATAAAGGCATTGCCGTCGCGCGCCCAGAGCCCGCGCGCGCTGATCTGCATCGCGTCGCCGCTCTGCGCCGTTGCCCGCACCGCGAGCGCACGCTGCTCGGCGTACGGAGCGACCGCCTCCCCGGTGACGACCGCGAGCACCGCCAGTACCAGTCCTCCGATCATCGCGCCGCGAACGATCCGCCCAATCGACAGGCCCGCTGCACGCATCGCGACTAGCTCGGAGCGGGACGCCAGTTGCCCCAACCCCACCAGGGCACCAATCAGCGTCGCGATCGGAAATACCTGATAGACGTAGCGGGGCAGAGAGAATGTCACGTACAGGAATGCATCCTGCAGCCCGTAGCCGCCGCTGCCGACCCGATCCATCTCATCGGCCAGCACGAAGAGCGCCAGCAGTGGCAGCAACAGGGCAAAGGTCAGGGCGGTGCCGCCGAGGACAGCGCCGGCCAGGTATCGGTCGAGGATGCGCAATGGCGTTGCCCGAGCGTCGAATGTAGAGGAGCCGGATAATGGTGGGTCAGCGGCCGCGGAAGGGTCGCGCGCAGCGCGCCGGTCGCTTGAGTGCTGCGCCATAACGCTGCGACCGGCCGGGCGCATGCGCAGCGCGCCGGTGTTCCTGTAGACTTTTCGCCCTTAAATAGTAACGCAGCTTGTCCATCGACGGCCCCTCGAGGCCATTCACACCGGGAGCCGTGATGCAATCCAAGATCACCCACAGCGCACTGACCGAGCTCGAGACGCCGTGCTTGATCGTCGGCGTGTTCAGCGACCGCCAGCTATCCGATGCCACCAAGGCCGTCGACTCGGCAGCAGGCGGCGCGCTCAGCGCCGTCCTCGAGCAGGGCGATCTCGACGGCAAGGCCGGCAGCTCCGCGATGCTCTACGGGATCGCCGGCATCAACGCAGCCCGCGTGCTGCTGGTGCAATGCGGGAAGGCTGACGAGTTCGGGCGCAGCAGCTACGAGAAGGCATTGAAAGGCGCGCTGGCGAGGCTCGACGCCGCCCGGCTT
>JGI12210J13797_10345961_pt1 | contig 10370 bp, 10 predicted proteins | sample ElkSlonscriptome_3_FD_13797 | JGI IMG/M metagenome (IMG submission 13797) | reverse complement strand
GATAAGCCACAATCCGGCGCTGAGCTTGCCGGTCCAGCTTTTTCAGATCTTTAAGGGCTCGTGCGTCGAACTTATAAACCCAGCTCACGCTTCACATCCTCGGCGGAATAGGTCCGGGCTTTCTTTTCCAGTCGGGAGGTGGCCAGGTAAATGTCCTCAAGATCTTCCAGATGTTCCAGAATGGCCTCCCGGGCATAATAGGTCTTGGTCCTCCCGGTCTTTTTGGCCAGCAGGTTCAGGCGTTTTTCGGTGTCGGTATCTAAACGTATCGCAAGCATGAAAAGACTATAACGCTGCTATACATGTATAGCAAACTATAATCGCGCTCGCTTTTTTTCTTTGGTTGCTACTTAGCTGCTAATGAAACGCGCGACTAAAAAGAATAACAGCATCCCAATGATGGAATGGGAAAACGGGTCAGTACATCGTACATTTTGAGGAAGAAGAGATAGGAGATTCTCACGCAAAGTCGCAAAGGCGCAAAGTCAGGATGCGATAGGGGTAAGTAAGATGGATGTCGCTAGCCATTCATCATTAAATAACTTTGCGTCTTTGCGCCTTTGCGTGAGTCGAAATTACCTTCGAGTGAACGACAAGCGGTGGATCGTTTTGGTATCTCGGTGGATGAGTTCGAAGTCGCTGACTTCTTCTTCAAGCGGAATGTAGGGAGGGATTTCTTTCCATCGGTGGTCTGCATGGAAGACGTCGATGACATCTTCATAGTAGGGCTGGTGGTCTGTGGAAAAATGAACGACGCCGTTCGTTGAAAGTGTTCGCTCCAGTCGGTCCAGGAATGCGGGGGACATTAAACGGTTTCCGTGGTGTCTCTCTTTCGGCCAGGGATCTGGAAAAAAGATGTAACAAATATCGATCCAATCCTCAGGGATGAGGTATTGCATGGCATAGGTTGCTTCCATGCGGAGGAGGCGAATGTTTCTAAGTTCTTCCCGGCTTGCCTTTCGGTCCAGTTTTCGGACTCTCCTTAGTTTTCGTTCGATTCCTAGAAGTCGCATCTCAGGATGTTGACGGGCGTGTTCGAGCAGAAAGCGTCCTTTGCCGAATCCGATATCCACCGCGCGTGGTCCGGTTTGCTCCCATTCCTTTTCCAGAGAAAGGGGGCTACACCAATCGTCTGCCCACAATCGCAAAGATTTATCGTCTGGAACAGGGGGAATGCTTCTCATTGGTGGTAATCAGCTCGAATTCCCTCCACATCCTGCTGAATGGTCCTGCGGAGCAGATCCAAATCCGGGATGGGGGTGGCTGGTCTTCTGAATTCCAGGACATCGACGGAAACGGACTGATCATACAGGTCGCCATCAAAATCCAATACATGAACTTCAACGAGGTGAGGGTCATGGGTGATATATCCCGCTCCCAGTTGCGGGGCTTCGTTTCTAACCCGCACATTCATCACATAAACGCCATCCGGTGGCAGGCATTCCTGTTCCGGAATAAAGTTAGCGGTGGGAAAGCCCAGCTCGCGGCCAAGTTTTTTTCCAGCCTGCACGGCTCCGGTCAAGGTATAGGGTCGGCCTAAAAGTTTGGCTGCCGTCTCTAGGTTTCCTGCACGAACCGCGTCTCTGATTCTTGTACTGGAAACCAACTGCTCTCCGTACAGCGTATCCTCTGCTTGAACGATCTGAACGTGATGTTCCTCTCCCCAGGTGTTGAGTAGGGCGAGATCCCCATGTCCCCGGTGGCCAAATCTCCAGTTCGCACCCACGACCACTCCTGTGAGGTTTGGGATACCTTCTTTAAGAGCGTCTAGAAAATCCAAAGGTTCTGTTTTCGCAAAGTCTTTGGAAAAGGGATAGCGCACATGTACGTCGACTCCTAACTCTTCGAGCTGCTGACGGAGCATCGATTCGCATCCCAACAGGGGAGGGGCGGTATCCGGAGTGAGGATTTTTGCCGGGTGGGGGTGGAAACGAAGTACTCCCAAGGTTGCGTTCTCTTTTTGGGCCAGGATTTTTGCCGTCTGAATCACCTTGGAATGTCCAATATGCAAACCGTCAAATGCCCCTGCGGCCAGGACCACAGGATCATTGAATGTCTCCTCTAAGGATTCGACAAGGATCATACTTCAGGTTCCGAAATGGCAGGATGTTTTTTGAACTCTTCTAAATCCCATTCACGAAGGGCATCTATGGTGACCGCGTCCTCAACCCGATATTCTCCTGAGGCGGTTCGCCTGAGGGCTGACAAATGGGCACCGCAACCGAGCCGCTCCCCAAAGTCATGGGCTAAGGTTCGGATATAGGTTCCTTTGCTGCACACCACACGCACATCGATTTCAGGGAGGCGTACATCAGTAATCTCATAGCTTTCTATGGTAACAGGTCGGGGATCCCGCTTGAGGACTTTGCCTTCTCTGGCAAGTTTGTAGAGAGGGACTCCATCTTTTTTCAGCGCGGAGACCATGGGTGGGATCTGCTCGATGTCTCCAGTGAACTCTTGCTTGAGCTGCTCCAGAGATTCACGCGTAATGTCCGAAGGAACCTCCCTGGTCTGGGTGACCTCGCCATCCGCATCCTGGCTGTTGGTGGAAATCCCCAGAGTGTAGGTTCCCTCATAGGTCTTGAGCCCCTGCATGACCTCTTCGCTTTTCTTGGTACATTTTCCTAGCAGTAAGACCAGTAGCCCAGTGGCCATGGGGTCCAAGGTTCCTCCGTGGCCAACTTTGGCCAAACGATATCGACCTCGAACGAAATTGACCACGTCATGCGAGGTCCATTCCTGTGGTTTATCCACGGGAAGTATGCCGTCTAACCGAAGCCCTTTGCGCTTACGATTTCCCATCCGGGGATTCCTCTCCAGTTGGAGGAAGGGAGTCGAGAATTTGGTAAATCCGGTCGGCCCTTTCCTGACCTTTATCTAACTCAAACCGCAACTGAGGAGAGTATTTAAGGACCACTTTGGAAAAGACCATTTTCTGAAGCTCTTTACGGTGCCTGAGCAGCGTTCGGATCACATCCATGGAGTCTGTGTCTTCATTCTCCAGTACAGAAATATGAACCGTGGCATTTCGAAGATCGGGTGAGCAATTTACAGAGGCTACCGTGACTCGCGCCAGATCCAGAGGAGGGTCAAATTGGATATGATAGAATGCTGTAGCGATTTCCCGCTTCAGCAATCCATTAACCCGTTCCACACGCTTGGAGGCCATGGGTGATTACAGTCCCTGTTTTTTGTCCTCGGTCACGTAGACCTCGACAACGTCACCAACTTCAAACTCATCGAAGTTTTGGAGTTTAATACCACATTCCTGGCCATTTCCGACATCTTTCACTTCATCCTGGAAGCGTTTAAGAGTGGAAATAGAACCCTGATAAATCACATCGGAACCACGCAGCACTTTCGCTCTGGCATTGGCGCGGATTCGACCACTGGTGACAATACACCCAGCGACATTTCCTTTCTTGCGCAGTTTGAACATGGCGCGGATTTCAGCCGTAGCCACAACCTTTTCTTCCTGAACAGGCTGAAGCAGCCCCAGCATGGCAGCGCGAACTTCATCAATCAGTTCGTAGATAATGTCATAGAGGCGAATTTCGACGCCACCTGCTTTCGCGGCTTTTACGGCTGCATTTTCTTTGGCGACATTGAAACCGATAATAATCGCAGATGAGGCAGAGGCTAAGAGCACGTCATTTTCATTGATGGGGCCGATGCCTTTTCCAATGAAGTTAAGCCGAACTTTTTCGCTTTTGATTTCTTCCAGAGCACCAATGATCGCTTCCTGACTGCCTTTCACGTCGGATTTAAGCAGAACATCCAATTGTTCCACATCATCCAGGCCTGCCTGGGCAAATAAGTCGTCTAAGGAAGCACCCCGCTCAGGTCCCTGTAGGGCAGATACGCGGTTCTCTTCTTTGACTTCTTCACTCCGGGCACGGGCGGCTTTCTCATCAGAGAAGACTTCAAATTTATCACCGGGAGTGGGTACGTCATTTAAGCCCATTAGCTTTACGGCGTGGGATGGCGGAGCTTCTTTGACCCGTTTCCCTTGATCATCGATCAAGGCTTTGAGCTTACCAAAGGTTTCTCCACAGAGGATGGTATTTCCGCTTTTCAAGGTACCTTCGGTGACCAGAACACTGGCGGTGGGTCCCATTCCTTTTTCAAGTTCGGATTCGATCACGTATCCAACAGCTGGTGCAGATGGATCGGCTTCTAATTCCAAAATTTCAGCCTGAAGGAGGATCATTTCCAACAGTTCGTCAATTCCTTCCCCGGTTTCCGCACTCACGGGTACAGCCACCACCTCACCACCCCAGGATTCCGGAGCCAGATCGGCTTTTTGCATGTCGGTGTAGACTTTGTCAGGATTCGCATTGGGTAAATCAATTTTGTTTACCGCAACCATCAGGGTGACGTCTGCTTCCAGAGCGTGTTTGATCGCTTCTTCGGTCTGAGGTTTAAATCCATCTTCCGCAGAAATCACAATCACCACAATATCGGTAAGATCCGCACCCCGTGAACGCATCGCGGTAAAGGCCGCGTGACCAGGAGTGTCCAAAAAGGTAATTTCCTGACCGTTTACGTCTACCGTGTAAGCTCCAATATGCTGGGTAATCCCGCCAGCTTCGCCTTTGACCACACTGGTTTTACGGATTTTGTCTAACAAAGAAGTTTTGCCATGGTCAACATGACCCATGAACGTAACTACGGGAGGACGGGTAATGGCACCAACAGCGTCGGATTTTTTGCCTTTCTTCCCTTTTTTGGGTTTCTTGACCTTCTTTTTCTTCTGTTTGGCTGGTTCTTCCTCAGCTTTGGGCTCCTCTACAGGAGTTTCTACTACAGGAACGGGCTCGGGTTTTGGTTTTGGCTTTTCGGTGAGGACCTTGAATCCAAATTCTTCGGCCAATCGGGCCGCAGTTGCCTTATCCAGGGTCTGAGTAATACTGGCAAAAACGCCTGATTTCATCAAAGAGGCGATGAGTTGGTTTGGTTTTACCTCCAACTTGCCTGCCAGCTCTTTCACCGCAATGGGTTCAAAAATTTCAAGTTGGTTATCCGCAACCTCAGCTTCAGGTTCGGCTTCCTCCGTTGCTGCTTCAACTTCCTTGGAATCCTCTTCTTCAGGTTTTTCTGCTGGTTCGTCAGAGTCGGATTCTGTTTCCGCATCAACCTCTTCGGTAGAATCCTCTGCATCAGAAGGTTCAGTAGATGTTTCAGCGGCAGCCTCTTCGTCTGCGTTAGGTGTTTCTGCTACCAGCCAATCTGGATCCTCATCAATGGCAGCGCGTACTACCGTACGAACTTGGCTATCGTTCAGAACCCCAAAGTGGTTCTGAACCTCAAAGCCTTCCATTTCAATGAGTTCAAGTAGTTCCTTGTTCGGAATGTCTAGTTTTTTTGCGAGTTCAAATACTCTCATAAAGCGGTTTCGGTGCCCCCGTGTTCTTTTTCATAGGCTGCTTCAGCGGCCTTGCGAATCTGTGATGCTGTTGCGGCATCAATGGTGTCGCCGTCAGATAAGTCTGACTCTTCCGCAGCCAAAATACCTTCTAAGGTAAGGAATCCATTTTGGACCAGAGTTAAGGCCTGCTCTTCATTGATCCCGTCTACTTTTGCCAGGGTTTCAATGGCAAACGCAACGCGCTCCTCAAACCCCATATCGGTTTCATCACGACTAATATCGATTTTCCAGCCGGTTAACTTGGCCGTAAGTCGGGCATTTTGGCCTTTCTTGCCAATTGCGAGGGAAAGCTGATCCTGTTGCACTTTCACTTTCACGGTGCGCGTGCCTTCGTCGATTTCGAGTCGGGCCAGTTCGGCAGGTTGAAGAGAGTTACGTACAAAGGTCTCAATATCATCATTCCAGCGAACGATGTCGATTTTTTCGCCGCCGAGTTCGCGAACAATATTTTTCACCCGGATACCGCGAAGACCTACGCAGGCCCCAACCGGATCTACTTTAGGATCCGCACACCATACGGCGACTTTGCTTCGGAAACCAGCTTCACGCGCAATACCCCGGATTTCTACGGTTCCATCTGCAATCTCGGCTACTTCCAATTCGAAAAGTCGGCGAACAAAATTAGGATGACTGCGGGAAAGCAGGATTTGAGGACCGGAAGGCGGATTGGTTACGCTTACCACGTAGCATCGAATCCGGTCGTTCACATTGTACTCTTCGGTGGACACCCGTTCGCGGTGGGGTAGAACGCCTTCACCCACGCCAAGGTCCACAAACACATCGTTTCGTTCAAAGCGACGGATGGTTCCGGTAGCAATATCCCCGGCCCGGTCCTTATGTACGTCAAAGATCTTCCCTTTTTCCGCACTACGAATGTGGTGCAGGATCGCTTGTTTTGCAGTTTGTGCGGCGATTCGTCCAAAGCTCTGAGGATCAATACGGGTTTCAACCGTATCCCCAATCTGAGCATCCGGATTGGTTTTCTTTGCATCCAGCAAAGAAATTTCACCGTCCCCGTCCGGGAAGCCCCCCACCACTTTGGCTTGGCCAAAGGCGTTGATTTGCAGCGTATCCCGATCCACGGTCACCCGTAAATCTTCTTGTGCATGTATTCCTTTACGAGATGCAGCAGCTAGTGCATTTTCAAGAGCCACAATAAGCATCTCGCGCTCGATACCTTTCTCGCGCTCGTAGTAATCAATTACTGCCTGAAGTTCAGAATTCATTCTTTGCCTTATCCAAAATACGTTAGTGTAACGGTTCTCTTAGAGACAAAAAAAAGTGGATCTATGACCCACTGCTTCATGCCCATAAGCTAACAACGGCCAAGAAGGTAATGGATTGTCTGCCATAGGTCAACGGGATTTTAGCCTATTCTGAATTTCATAACTAGATCCTGATCTCTGTTTGAAAGATGACGCAGTGATTGACCCCTCGTTGGAATGACGTATCACATGGGAATGAAGAATAGAAAAAAAGTACTTCTCACCGGGGCCACAGGATTTTTAGGCTCTGCACTCCAGCCTGTGCTGGAAAAAGACTTCGAGGTCATTTCGCTGGGAAATCGATCCTGTCCACCTGGAGGGATTCAGTCCGACCTCACGCAACACGGGGAAGTTGAGCGACTTTTGGAAAGCGTGACTCCCGATATCGTAGTACATACGGCAGCTATTCGTGAACCCGATCTTTGCGAAGAAGACCCTCAAAGGGCAAAAGAAATAAATACACTTCTTCCTGCTCGGTTTGCCAAGTTGTTGCCAGATCACGCGCGCCTGTTGCACATCAGCACTGATTATGTTTTTGACGGTACCCGCCCCCCTTACAGCGAAAAAGATGAGGTGTCTCCGATCAACATCTATGGGATAACAAAAGCAGAGGCTGAACAGTATGTCCTGTCGCATCCTGGCGGCATTGTGCTGAGGATCCCTGTTTTGATCGGAGCGGGTCCAGGGTTTATTCAACAAATGGTGGAGGCCCTCGAAAACAACGAATCTCAAGAAATTGATGATGTGCTGATCCGTCATCCGACCTGGATTCAGGATGTGGCCCACATCAGTGCCTGGTTACTCTCTACGGAACGAACCGGGATATGGCATGCTTCGAGTGAACGTGGCGAGACTCGGTATGGCTGCACGAAGCGGGTTGCTGAAGTTCTGGGGCTGAGCTGGGATCACCTTTCTCCCTCCAAAGCCGTCCTGCCCAGAAAAGCCACACGTCCCTTAAACTCCAACCTTTCTCCTGAAAAGTTGCTTCAGGCTGGAGGGCCACGCTGTCGGGAGCTGGATGAGGTAGTTCGTCTTCTTTATCGATAATCAAAATACGTCCTCTATCTGCAGGGCACTTGGGTCAACGCCGGTCGTTTCGCCTCGGCTTTCGGTTCAAGGAAAGGTGAAGTTCCTCATTTTCTTTTTCGCCTGTCATCTTATTAAGTATTCCCATGAAACGTTTATCTTTCTTCTCCTTCGCCCTTTTATCTCTAATGGTTGTACGTGCTGATGAACTTCCTGACGATGCGAAGCAGGTCGAGCCGATTACGGTTGGGGAAAAGGCACCGAATCCGTTTTTACGTATGGTTGATGGGAACGAAGTTTCGCTGGATGCGGTTCGAGGGGATGATCCGACGATTGTTGTGTTTTATCGAGGAGGATGGTGTCCCTATTGTAACCGCCATTTATCCGAGTTACAGACCCTTAAAGATGAAATTAAAGAGCTGGGCTGGAAAATGGTTGCACTTTCTCCCGACAATCCCGAGCACCTTCAAATGACGGTTAAGGAGCAAGACCTTTCCTACACGTTGCTCTCAGACAGTGAGATGAAAGCGGCTAAAGCGTTTGGTGTTGCGTTTCAGGTCGATGGGCCAACCGTCGAGAGGTTGGAAGGGTTTGGCATTGATCTGGAGAAAGCCTCTGGTCAGTCTCACCGACAGCTACCCGTGCCCGCAGTTTTTTTGGTCAACTCAGAGGGCGTGGTTACCTTTGTATTTATGGATCCAAATTACAAAAAGCGCCTATCTTCTGACGTGCTATTAAAAAAACTCTCGATATAACACCCTCGTATGAAATGTACTTCATCATCTGAACTACGTACAGCAGAACAAAAGTTGATCCGTAATGGGGTCCCAAGTAAAATCCTGATGGCGAAGGCAAGTCTTGCCTTGGCAAAAGAACTGAACTTTTTTTCCGACGGCCAGCCCCGCAGCGTTGTGGTGGTTGCTGGAAAGGGGAATAATGGAGGAGATGGATTTGGCTTGGCCGCACAATTGGCTCAATTGGGGTGGAGTGTAAAGGTTTGGGTGGCTGCATCCCGTGATCAGATCGGAGAAGAAAGTTCCGGATTCATGCATCAAGCCGAAGAACGTGGAGTTCCCTTTCGCTGGATGCCTGAAAGCTCTGATTGGGAGCATCTTACTTTGGACCTTCCTCCAGGTGCCTGGGTGGTGGATGCGCTTTTGGGAATAGGGGTTGATCAGGCACCTTATGGGGTTTCTATCAATGCCATTTCGTTCCTGAACCATGCGGCCAGAGATCACCGTATTTGGTCAGTGGATGTGCCCAGTGGACTTCATCCGGATACTGGAACCCCCTTTGATCCTGGCCTTTGTGTTCGGGCGGATAGTACGTTGACCATAGGGGCACCTAAAAAAGGATTCCTTGAGGATGCATCTTTAACCTGGACCGGTTCGGTATCGGTGTTGGATATCGGGTTCGAACGTTCTCCCGAGGTTGAAGAAGGGGAATGGCAGGTACTTTCCGACCTGGAAATCCGCGAAGCTCTTCCTATAGCAAAGGCTGAAGAACATAAAGGGAATCGGGGTCATGCATTTTTCATGGGGGGAAGTCCTGGCATGAGTGGTTCCATTGGAATGTCTGCTTTCGCTTCGCTAAAAAGTGGGGCCGGCCTTGCGTCTGTACTCACGCCACTCTCCAGTGCGGACAGTCTGGATGCTTCAAGACCGGAAGTCATGGTGCTGCCGGGATTACAGGGAAAATTCAATTCGTTGCGCTCTCAGAACATCGACTTCACTCCGTATGGAGCCGCGTGCATTGGGCCTGGGTTACGGGTGAACCCTAATACCTATGATTTTGTTCACCAAGTCCTTTACGAGTGTAAGATCCCCTTGATTTTAGATGCAGATGCCTTGACCTGCTTCGCAGATATGTACCTTCATGTCGGTCGAAAAGACCGTCCGGTGTTTTTGACTCCTCACCCTGGAGAAATGGCACGACTTTTAAAAACGAGTCCTGATAAGATCCAGAAAAATCGAATTGCCGCTGTTCAAAGTGTGGCAATGAGAACGAATGCCCACGTTGTCCTCAAAGGGGCCCGAAGTCGAATGGTCCTTCCGAATAAAGAGAGCTATGTGAACTTCTCAGGAAATGTTGCATTAGCCACCGCGGGTACTGGAGATGTATTGGCTGGTATGTTGGCTGGAATGTTGGCCCGGGGAATTCGATTCGACCTGGCGCTGCCCGTTTCGGTTGCGTTGCATGGACGGGCGGGTGAGTTAGCGTCGATTCGCAAAGGAGTCAGCAGTGTGGTTGCAGGGGATGTGCTGGATGCCTTGCCCGATGTGTTTCGTTATGCCCAGGGTCGATAACCGATCAAACATCTCGGGTTAACCACGCATAGGCTCCAAGCATCAAGGCAATGATGCAGGCAACGCCACCCAGAAACAAAGTGGTCTTTTGCTTCTGCTCGGTAGAGTCCTCACGTTTTTCTGAACGAGTATCCCGAAGCTTACTTTCCTCAGGGATGCGGGTAGGGGTATCNACAACTGAGGAAGAGGTTTCCCTAGGAACAGCAGTTGGTGTTGGACGGGAGGGCGCATCTGTAGGAAGGGGTTCAGGTCTGGATTCAGCTTCCTTCCCGTTAGGTTGTTCCGCCTCAGCGCTGGGTGACGAAGGCGGGGTGTCATCGGTCGGATTTTCCGCTTCTTGAGAAG
>JGI12210J13797_10154342_pt1 | contig 10370 bp, 7 predicted proteins | sample ElkSlonscriptome_3_FD_13797 | JGI IMG/M metagenome (IMG submission 13797) | reverse complement strand
CGTCCTTGGTCTCCGCCTCCTCTTCCTCGTCGGAGGTGTTGGAGAGCGGCTGCGAGGCCTTGCACCCGTCGCGGTACAGCGCGACCGCCTTGAGCCCGAGACGCCAGCCCTCTTCGTAGATCTCGCGGACCTCGTCTTGGGTGGCCTCGTTGGGCAGGTTGACGGTCTTGCTGATGGCTCCGGACAGGAAGGGTTGCACCGCGGCCATCATCTTGATGTGGGCCATCGGTGCGAGGTAACGCTCACCGTCGCGACCACACCGGTTGGCGCAGTCGAAGACCGACAGGTGCTCGTCCTTCAGGTAAGGCGCGCCCTCGATCATCATGTGACCGACGATGGTGTCGCTGGCCTCCTGGATCTCGGCCTTGGTGAAGCCGAGATGGCGCAGCAAGCTGACCTTGGGCTGGTTCTTCTTGTCGCCGTAGCCGGGAACACCGAGGCGGAGGTAGGCGTCTTCTCCGATGACCCAGGGCGCGAAGGCCGAGGTGAGATCGAACTGGCTCGGGAGCGAAGTCTCGACCTTGTTGAGCTCCTCCTTGGTGAGGCCGAGGCTCAGCAGCTTGGCGCGGCTGGCGTGGGGCGCCGCGAGCAGGGTGTTGGTGCCCGAGATGTAGGCGACGATTTCCTGGATCTGGTGCTCGGGGTAGCCGAGGGTCTCGAGGGCCAGGGGCACCGACTGATTGACGATCTTGAAGTAGCCGCCGCCGGCGAGCTTCTTGAACTTCACGAGGGCGAAGTCTGGTTCGACGCCGGTGGTGTCGCAGTCCATCAACAGGCCAATCGTACCCGTGGGCGCCAAGACCGTGGCTTGCGCATTGCGGTAGCCGTGCTCGGCGCCGAGGTGCAGCGCATCGTCCCAGTCCTTGACCGCCGCCTTGTAGAGGTACTCGGGGCAGTTGTCGCGGTCGATGGCGTAGGCCGCGTCTCGGTGCATGTTCATGACCTTGAGCATGGGCTCACGGTTCTTGTCGAAGCCGTTGAAGGTTCCCTTGCTCGAGGCCATCTCGGCGCTGGTCTTGTAGGCCGTACCGCAGATGATCGAGGTGAGGGCTGCGGCCACGGCTCGACCGTCGTCGGAGTCGTACGACATGCCCTGCCGCATCAACAGGGTGCCGAGGTTGGCGTAACCGAGACCGAGAGGACGGTAGTCGTGCGAGTTCTGCGCGATCTCCTGCGTGGGGTAGCTCGACAGGTCGACGAGGATCTCCATCGCGGTGAAGAAGGTCCGCGCCGCGTGCTGGTAGAGCTCGACGTCGAAGGAGTTGTCATCTCGGAGGAACTTGGTGAGGTTGAGGCTCGCCAGGTTGCAGGCCGAGTTGTCGAGGAACATGTACTCGGAGCACGGGTTGCTCGCGTGAATGCGATCGGTGTTTGGGCAGGTGTGCCACCGGTTGATGGTGGAGTCGTACTGCACCCCCGGATCGGCACACTCCCAGGCCGCCTCGGACACCATGTCCCAGAGCTCGCTCGCGTCGTAGGTGTCGATCACTTCGCCGGTCGTGCGGGAGCGGGTGTGCCACTCGCCGTTCGGCGTACCACCCTTGTTGTTGGGCGCGGGCGGCGTGGCGCCTCCGCTCGACAAGGTGGCGGCGCGCATGAAGTCGTCGTTCACGCGGACCGAGTTGTTGGAGTTCTGGCCGCTGACGGTGTGGTAGGCCTCGCCGTTGAAGTCGCTGGAGTAACCGGACGCGATGAGCGCCCGGGCTTTCTTCTCCTCCTGCACCTTCCACTGGATGAAGTCGGTAATCTCCGGGTGGTCCATGTCGAGGCAGACCATCTTGGCTGCCCGCCGGGTGGTGCCGCCGCTCTTGGTGGCGCCAGCCGCCCGGTCGAAGACCTCGAGGAAGCTCATGAGCCCAGAGGAGGTACCGCCTCCGCTCAGCTTCTCCTGCTTGCCGCGGAGCTTGCTGAAGTTGGTGCCCGTGCCCGACCCGTACTTGAAGAGGCGGGCCTCGAACTTGACGAGATCGTAGATGCTCATCAGGTCGTCGCCGACCGACTGGATGAAACAAGCCGAGCACTGGGGGCGCTCGTAGTTGTTCTCGATCTCCATGATCTCGTTCTCGGCGCCCTTGGCCGAAGCGGTGTTCCAGGCCCAGTTGCCGCCCTGACCCACGATCTCGTACTCGTGGTAGAGGCCGCAGTTGAACCAGACCGGCGAGTTGAAGGCGCCGTACTGGTTGACCAGGAAGAACGAGAGCTCGGCCTCGAAGGCGTCGGCGTCTTCGGCGGAGGCGAAGTAGCCGCCGAAGCGCTCGCCGGCCTCACGAATGGTGTGGGCAATGCGGTAGACCACCTGGCGGACGCTGGTCTCGCTCTGGTTCTTGTCGCCGAATAGACCGGCCTTTCGGTAGTACTTCGACACCACGATGTCGGTGGCGAGCTGCGACCACCCGGCAGGGATCTCGGTGCCGTCCATCCGGAAGACGACCGAGCCATCGGAGCCGGTGATGACGCTGGTGCGCTTTTCCATCCGCACCTCGTCGAGAGGATCGACGCCGGCCTTGGTCACCTTGCGGGTGTACTTGAGCCCGCGGTTGCCGCGACGCTTGCGGCGAGAGCGCTTGCCCTCACCCTTCGCCTTGGACTCCTGCGTCATGGTTTCGGGTTTCATGGTGTCCGGACCCCCGTTTTGCTCGAGGTCCATGCCGTTCCCTTTACCCACGATGTTCGTTTGCGCCATTGCTCCCCTGCTTTCCTGCTCGCTTGCCTACTCGGCTTTCCGACCGGTTTTCTTAGGCTTTTCTGTACGGGTCTGAGTTCCCAACACGTCCTCACGACCGAGCCCCGAGACGACAAACCCCTCCTGGTGCACATCTCCCCGGCCCCACGGGTACGTGGATCAGCCAAAAGGTGCGAGGAAGGGTGAAGTCCTGAACCTTGGTGGTGTGCCGTCAGACAGCTGTGCTCGGATGAGCACGACTCGACGACGCACCTACGTGATCTAGTACTGCGTGCGAGCCACCGGCCATGTCGAGCCCCCCCCGTCCCACCATGGTGGGAGCCGCATTGGTGGGCACCGTCATGATGGGTCGAATGTCTTGCTCGAGCATGTGTCGATGTCGCCGCATGAGTGGGTCCGAGACACGTAGGCGTCCGCGATGGCGGAGAAAGTGTTACTACCCCAATGTACAGGGGCCCTTCAAACCTAATTTGGGCCAGTCGGGCCAAACTATTGGATAGCCTACGATCTTTTTTTCGTGCGTCGAGGTCCGACCTGAACAGTTGTCCGCCGCACACAAGCACCCCAGAACAACTGCTCAGGTTTTCAACACGTTATCCCCATGTCACCTTTACGACACATGGCTGAGAGCGTCCGTTGTCCGCCGGGCGTAGTCCGTTTCACCCCCCTCGGAGGCCTGGGTGAGATCGGAATGAACTGCCTCGTCGTGGAGCAGGCGGGGCCGGAAGGAACCGAGCGCCTGATCGTCGACTGCGGGGTGACCTTTCCCCACGGCGACTACGGGGTCGACGTCATCCATCCTCGCTTCGACCACCTGCTCGAGGCGCCGGAGACCATCGCTGGGATCGTCCTCACCCACGGTCACGAGGACCACATCGGGGGGCTGCCTTACCTGCTTCGAGACCTGCGCGCCGAGGGGGTGCGGCCCTCGATATATGGTCCGCCCTACGCGATCGGTCTGGTGCGGCGCCGTCTAGAGGAGCACGAGCTCCCGGCCGACCTTCAGGAGGTCTCGCCCCGCGAGTCGTACCGGGTGGGCTCGTTCGGCGTCGAGCACATCTCGGTGACGCACTCCATTCCCCAGGCGACATCGGTGGCGCTCGATACGGTGGCGGGGACCATCCTCCACACGGGGGACTTCAAGCTCGACCCCTACCCGCTCGACGGTGTGAGGACCGACGAGCGCCGCTTCCGCGAGCTGGGGGACGCCGGCGTGCGACTCATGCTGTCGGACAGCACCAACGTGTTGAAGGAGGGGCACACCGGGAGCGAGAAGACGGTGGCGGCCTACCTCGACGAAGCCTTCGCGGACGCCGGGGGGCGCGTGATGGTGGGTCTGTTCGCCTCCAACCTCTTCCGCCTCGACGCCGTGGCCCACGCGGCGCGACGGAATGGCCGCCGCCTTTGCCTGTTGGGCCGCAGCGTGCGGAACCACGCCGACCTCGGGCGCTACTTGGGTTTGCTGAAGTGGCCGAGCGACCTCGTCGTCAACCCCGACAAGGCAGCCAAGCTCCCTCGGGACCAGGTCGCCTACGCCTCCGGTGGGACTCAGGGGGAATTCCGTGGCTCGCTCCGTCGGGTCGCGGGTCGCACCCACCACGAAGCGCGTCTCGACGAAGGCGACCTGGTTCTGCTGAGCTCGCGAGTCATCCCCGGCAACGAGCGAACGGTCAACGACCTCATCAACGCCTTCGTCGGCGAGGGCGTCGACGTGAAGTTCCAGGCCACCCATCCCGACATTCACGTGAGCGGTCACGGCCACCGTGACGAGCAGCGGCAGATGCTGAGCTGGGTCCGCCCGCAGAGATTCGTCCCGCTCCACGGCACGCGCATCCACCTCGAGCGTCACGCGGAGCTCGCGCGCGAAACCGGGGTCGAGGATACCCTGGTGGTGGAGAACGGCCAGGTCTTCGAGGTCGACGCCGACGGCCTCCGCCACGCGGGGGAGGCCGTCGCCGGACATATCGCCACCGCCCGAAAGATGGAGATGGCCGACGAGGTCATCCGCGAGCGTCGCCGACTCGGTCGCCACGGGGTCCTGTTCGTTTCCTTGCGCGGCGGAGACGTCGACGGCGTCGCCATGAGCGGTGTGCCCGATCCTTCGCGTGCAGACGCCGTGGCCCGCCGCGCCGCCCGCTGGGCCCTCACCCGCCCCGATCGTGAGCTCGCCCGGCTCGACCCCGCCGAGCGGGTGCGGCGCGCCGTGCGCTGGAAGGTCGGCGATGCGCTCGGTCAGCGTCCCGTGGTCATCGTCGACGTGGAGGAAGAACCGTGAGCGAGAAGGTGAAGGCTCACGGGGTGGTGAGCGCCGCCTTCCGCGCCCATGTCGAGACGACCCGCGCCGCCGCCTACCGCGTGGTGTGCGCGCATCCCGATCCCGAAGCGATCCACGACTTCCGGGTCGGGTTGCGACGGCTCCGTACGGTGTCGCGGGCCAGCCGCAATCTCTACGGCAAGCGGGCCATGCGCCAGCTGGAAGACACCTGCAAAGCCTTCGGCGATGCCACGGGCGCGCTGCGCGACGCCGAGGTGCTCGCCGACACCCTGGCCAAGGCCGAGCTCGACGATGGGGCCCGGGCAGGCGCCGCGACCTGGCTCACCGATCTCCAGGGGCGCGAGGAGATCATGCGCCAGCGTGCCGTAGCCCGCATCTGTGGTCCGGAGCTCGAAGAGACCTTCTCGGCGCTCGCCGAGCGCCTCCGTCGCGGGCCCAAACGGGACCTCGGCCTCTTCGCCTACGCGGGCGAAGGCCTCGCGATGGCACGGGACGGCGTGGTGGACCGGCTCCCCGTACCGCGGAGCCACCCGGAGCACCTTCATCGGCTTCGCATTCGCTTCAAGCGTCTGCGCTACACGGCCGAGATGCTGGTGGCCTTCGGCGGTGCTCTGGGCGAAGGCAAGCGGGCACGCCAGTCACGGGAGCAGTGGGGGGCCGTCGCCAAGCACGCGAGCAAGATGCAGAGCCGGCTCGGGCTGTTCAACGACGCAGCCCAGGCGCGTCACCTTTTACAAACTGCGACCATCATCCCGCCCGACCAACGGCGGAGCCTCGAGCGCTCCCTCGTCGCCCTGAGTGAGCGCCTCGAAGAAAAGTCGCTCACGACCCTCGAGGGTTTGCCGGAGACGGTGGCTGGCCCGGCCGGATCCCGACTCGGAAGCTGAGCCGGCTCAGCCGCGATAGATCTCGACGCGCTCGACGGTGATGGGCTCGACCGGGCGGTGTTTGTCACCCACCGCGCCTTCGGCGATGGCGGTGACGACGTCCATGCCGGCGGTGACCAAGCCGAAGACGCTGTGCCGGTCGTCGAGGTGGGGGGCGGGGACTTCGGTGATGAAGAACTGGGAGCCATTGGTGTCGGGCCGGCCGTTGTTCGCCATCGAGAGGGTTCCGGCGCGGTTGTGGCGCAGCTCCGGGTGAAACTCGTCCTCGAAGGTATAGCCGGGGTTGCCCTTGCCCCATTCCTCGAAGAGCCGGTCGTAGCGGCTCGCCGGGTCACCGAACTGCATCACGAAGTTGCGCACGGTGCGGTGCACGCGGAGCCCGTCGTAGAGCGGGACCCCTCGCTGCGTGCCTCGTTTCGGGTCTTCCCAGGGGATGTTCCCGAGGGCGAGGCCTACGAAGTTGCGAACGGTCTTCGGGGCGCGCTGTTCGTAGAGGCGAGCGACGATGTTGCCGACCTCGGTGTACAGGGTGCACTGCAGCTGGCCGCTGCCCGGGATGTCGATGGGCGGAAAGTCCATCCGGCTCAGGCGGTGCGCTCCACCAGGGTCGCGATGCCCTGGCCGACGCCGATGCAGAGGGTGGCGATGCCCAGCGAAGCCTCCCGCTGGTCCATGGCGTTGAGCAGGGTGACCATGATGCGGGCGCCGGAGCAGCCGATCGGGTGACCGAGCGCGAGGGCGCCGCCGTTGACGTTGACCTTCTCGGGGTCGAGGTCGAGCGACCGGATGCAGGCGAGCGACTGGGACGCGAAGGCTTCGTTGAGCTCGAACAGATCGATGTTCGGAACGCGGAGGTTGGTCCGCTTGAGCAGCTTGCGCACGGCGCCGATGGGGCCCTCGCCCATGTAGTTGGGGTCGAGCCCCACGGTGGCGTTGGCGATGATCTTGGCGCGCGTCTTCAGGCCGAGCGACTCGACGACGTCGCCGGCCGCGAGCATGACTCCCGCGGCGCCGTCGTTGATGGGACTGGAGTTACCGGCCGTGACCGAGCCCCCCTCGCGGAAGACCGGCCGCAGCTTGGCCAGCTTCTCGAGGCTGGTGTCGGGACGGACGCTCTCGTCCCGCTGCACGACGAGGGGGTCGCCCTTTCGCTGCGGAACCGATACGGGGAGGATCTCGCCGTCGAACTTGCCGGCCTCGGCGGCGGCGGCGGCCTTGCGGTGGGACGCGAGCGCGAAGGCGTCTTGATCTTCTCGGCTGATGCTGTGCTTCTTGGCGACGTTCTCGGCGGTCTCACCCATGCCGATGAGCTCGAACCGCTCGGCCATCTTGGGGTTGGGGAAGCGCCAGCCGATGGAGGTGTCGTAGACCTCGGGGGCCTGACGGGCGAAGGCCTTCTCTGGCTTCTTCATCACGTACGGAGCACGACTCATGCTCTCGACTCCGCCGGCGATGGCGACGTCGACCTCGCCGAGGGCGATCATCCGGTAAGCGTCGCCGATGGCTTCGAGGCCGCTGCCGCAGAGGCGGTTCACCGTCACGCCGGGGACGTCGTAGGGGAGGCCGGCGAGAAGCGTGGCCATGCGGGCGACGTCGCGGTTGTCCTCGCCGGCCTGGTTGGTGGCGCCGAAGACGACCTGGTCGAGGTGCTCGGTCGCCTGAGGCTGACGTTCGGCCAGGCTCGCGATGACCATGGCGGCGAGGTCATCGGTGCGGACGCTGGACAGGCCTCCCGCGAACTTGCCAATGGGGGTCCGAATCCCGTCCACGACGTAGACGGCTCGGGCGGTGGTACGGACAGACGTAGCCATGGCTCCGCAATGTAGCATCGCCGTTGGGATGACGCGCACCTTCGGGTATGTTGAAGGACTCGCTAGGTCGGTCCGCGTGGCCGTGTGATATGTTACGTTACGTCATCGGCTGGCGGCCCACCGTCTGGGTCCCCGTGCACGAGGTCAAATAGAGGCAACCATGCGGCTCGGAATCTTCAGCGACATTCACGCCAACTACGAGGCCTTGAGCGCGGTGCTCGAGGCCATGCGGTACGAGTCCATCGACGAGTATCACTGCCTCGGCGACGTGGTCGGCTACGGCGGCTCTCCCAACGAGTGCGCCGACATCGTGCGCGACGTGGCGAGGCACACCATCCTCGGCAACCACGATGCCGCCGTGGCGGGGCGCATGGACTACTCGTACTACTACGAGGCGGCGCGAGAGGCCCTCGACAAGCACGCCGAGATCCTCACGTCGGCCAACACGGCCTGGCTAAAGGGCCTGCCCTACAGCGAGCGCGTAGAAGATGCGAGCGTCGACCTCTGCCACGGGTCCCCGGTTCGGCTCGAAGAATTCGACTACATCTTCGCGCCCGAGCAGGCCCGCGAGTGTCTGCCCATGTTCGACGAGATGGCGCACCTCACGCTCATCGGGCACTCCCACCTCTGCAAGGTCTTCGAGCTGTCGCGCACCGAGGCCATCGAGCTGCCGTCCAACGACGTGAAGCTCGACCCCGACAAGAAGTACATCGTCAGCGTCGGCTCGGTGGGCCAGCCCCGCGACTACGACAACCGCGCGAGCTTCGTGGTCTTCGACTCCGAGGACAAGCAGCTGTCCTTCCGCCGCATCGAGTACGACATCGAGTCGGCGGCGCAGAAGGTCCTCAACTGCAAGCTCGAGCGCAACTTCGCGCATCGGCTCTACATCGGCGTCTAGCCTCTACGCCGCGCCTCTACGCCTAGAGCCTCTACGCCTAGAGCCTCTACGCCTAGAGCCTCTACGCCTAGAGCCTCTACGCCGGGGCGGAGAAGCCGCGCCGCGCGCGGCACACCAGTGCGATGTCGACGGTGCCCCCGTCCGGGGGACGCATCTCGAAGTCGCCGTAGACGTCCATGACCTCGAAGCCGTTGTAGTGGAGCAGCGCCTCCAGCTCGCGCGGGAAGAATTGCCGGTGCGCAAGCGGCGTCATCCACGCGCGTTCAGGGGCCCCTTTGGGCTCGAATTCCATGCTCACCAGCAGCACCTGCCGCATCCCGTCGTAGTCGAAGCGCTCGCCGTAGCGCACCACCTCATCCGTCGATGGGTGACGAAACGGGGTGACCCGCGCAATCGTGGCGGGGTCGCGGCCTAGCTCCTCCGGGTTCGGCACGGAGACATCGAGCACGAAGCGTCCGCCACGCTTCAGGTGGGCGCGCACCCGCGTGAGAAACTGCTCGACGTCTTGTCGCGTGTAGAGATGAAGGAACGTGTTGAAGGTGCAGAGCACCAGCGGGAAGCGCTGGTCGAGGCGGACCCGTCGCATGTCGCCTCGCTTGGCGGTGATCCGCGGTCGAAGTTCGGGATGGGCCTTCAGCTTCTGGCGCAGCGCCCGCAGCATGGGAGCTGACCGATCGACGCCGGTACAAGCCAGGCCGATGCGCGCGAGCGGGAGCAGAATGCGGCCATCGCCACAGCCGTACTCGAGCACGCCTCCCTCGCCGTGTTCGGCTGCGAGCCCGAGGTAGAAGTCGACGTCCTCGGTGCGATTGGCGTAGGTCGCCGCGTAGTACGCGGCGTCCTTATAGTGTGCGTCGCTGCCCGACTCGAGCTCGGCGTCCCGTCCGCCGTCGAGCGCATGGCGTTTCTTCAAAGCCCGCTTCTACGTGGGCGGTCAGGCCTGGTCTTGCGCCTGATAGCGGGCGCGCTGCTGCGCGACCCATTCTTCGACCACCTCGGCCGTCTTGCGGTCGAAAGCGACCTTGCCGGCCGCGATCTCGCGCAGGGCGCAGACCAGGGGCTTGTTCTTGCACTTCACGAGGGGCTCCTCGTTGCGCATGAGCTGCCGAGTCCGGCGAGCGGCCATGATGACGAGGGCGAAGCGGTTCTCTTCGCGGCTGAGGCAGTCTTCTACGGTAACGCGTGCCATGGGATCGACGGACCCTAGTTCGCGTGAGGGCGCCGCGCAAGCATGTGCGCGCTCAAAGGCGCCGCGCGGTGCGGTCGGCGTTGCGCTTCGCCCGAGGTAGGGGTACCCCTCGGCCGTGGTCGACAGCCTGCCTCCTCCGCCCGAGCCTCATCCCGAACTCCACTACCGCCGCATCGTGCTCAAGCTCAGCGGCGAAGCCCTGTGTGGGGAGCGCGGAGGGTTTGGTATCCGTCCGGAAACGCTGCGGAAAGTCGCGGAAGAGCTCGCCGAGGTCCACAACATGGGGGTTCAAATCGGGATCGTCGTCGGCGGCGGCAACATCTTCCGTGGCCTCAAGGGCGCCAGCGCTGGCATGGACCGGTCGCAGAGCGACTACATGGGCATGCTGGCCACGGTCATCAACAGCCTCGCGCTCCAGGACGCTCTAGAGAAGGAAGGCGTCGCCACGCGGGTGATGACGGCGCTCGAGATCAAGCAGGTGGCCGAGCCGTACATCCGTCGGCGGGCCATGCGACACCTGGAGAAGGGCTACATCGTCATCTTCGCGGCGGGCACCGGAAACCCCTACTTCAGTACCGACACGGCCGCGTCGCTCCGCGCCATGGAGATCAACGCCGGTGCGCTGCT
>JGI12210J13797_10022152_pt1 | contig 10370 bp, 8 predicted proteins | sample ElkSlonscriptome_3_FD_13797 | JGI IMG/M metagenome (IMG submission 13797) | reverse complement strand
GGCGTCGAGGGCCCGGCGCTGGCTGTGGAACCATTGGATGACCGCGATCGACGCGAACAAGGTGACGATCGACAGCGAGCCCATCAGGCGAAACAGCGCCTTGGAGTTGACGGCCTCGAGCTCGTGGCCGCCGGGATCGTGATGTCCGTGGTCTGACATGTCGCGCTCCTTTCGATCAGAAGTTCTCGTGGTTGAGCGACTCTTCGAGACGCGGGTCGTTGATCGGGACCAGCTTGCTGGTGCTCAGCGACCAGCCGAACAGCGCCAAGAACAGCCCGATGAAGCCGATCAGGAAGCCGGCGTCGGCGCCCGTGATCGTGATGTGGTTGTGGAAGTAGTGCGCGACCTCCATGGCCCCGGCGTGCTCGGCGTGGGCCGCCGCGTGGTGGGCGAAGGGCGGCTGGATCAGCCAGAACATGTCGATGAACTCCATCGCGACGATCCACACCGCCATCCACACCAGGTAGTTGGGGTTGCGCTTCCACCCGCGGCGAAGCAGCAGGAAGAAGGGAATGATGAAGCGCCCGAAGATGATCAGGATGCTCAGCGACAGCCACTGCCCGTGGGCCCGGTACTGGTACCAGTGGGTCTCCTCGGGGATGTTCGCGTACCAGATCAGGAAGTACTGGCTAAACCCGATGTAGGTCCAAAACACGGTGAAGCCGAACATGAACTTCCCGAGGTCGTGGTAGTGCTCGGGCGTCACCACGCCTTTGAGCATGCCCTTGCGCTGGAGCAGGAACACCACGATGACCAGCAGCGAGTGAATCGCGAGGGCCTGGCCGGCGAAGAAGTAGACCCCGAAGATGGTCGAAAACCAGTGGGGGTCGAGGGACATCATGAAGTCGAAGGCCGAGAAGGTCATCGACAGGGCGAAGACGACCAGGGCCAGCGGCGCGAGCTTGCGGCACTTGAGCGACAGCGCCTCTTGCTCCTCGACGGTCTTGGCCTTGTCCTGCTTGCGCGACCAACTCCAAAACAGCAGCGAGACGACCGACCACAAGACCAGGTAAAACGCGAACCGCGCTCCGGCCGAGCTCTGGTTGAGGTACGCGACCTTGGCCTTGAGCATCGGGTCGTGGAGGACCTCGGCCGGCTCCATCCACTCGAACACGACGTGGCCGGGTCCGTAGAGGACCAAGAGCGCGGCCACGGCGATAAAGGGCAGCGTGAACATCGCGTGCTCGGCCAGGCGCCGGACGACGATCGACCAGTTGGCGCGGACGAGGTGCTGGATGATCACGAAGATCAGCCCGCCGAAGCCGAGCGCCATCACGAACATCAGGCCGTTGAGGAACGCGGTCCACTGCCGGGTCTTCCACAGCTCCTTGTCCTCGGCGAACACGCCGCCGGGGTTCGGGGCGATGAAGCCGACGGCGAAGCCGATGACCGCCAAAACCAGGCCGATCATCCACAGCTTGGCCCACAGCGAAGACTTGTCGACCTCGATCGCCTTGGGATCGATATCCGAGACTTTCTTGTGGTGGTGACCCATCAGGAGCCTTCCTTCTCGTCGGCCTGGTCAGCCGGCTGGGCGTCGCTGGCGTCGGCCGCGACCGGCGCGGCGTCCCAGTTCTTGTCCTTGCCGTGGATCTGCAGGGCCCGGACCCACACGGCGATCGCCCACCGATCCTCGACGGGGATCTGGGCCGCGTAGGGCAGCATGTTCGGCATCTTGCCGTTGGTGATGATGTCGAAGAAGTAGCCGAGGGGCATCGGCAGCAGCCGACTTTGGTGGAGGTTGGCCGGCTGGACCTTGAACCCGCCGCCACGCCGCGTGGCCGGACCCTTGCCCTGGCCGCTGTGGTCGTGACAGGGGGCGCAGTAGATGTTGTAGCGCTCCTCGCCGCGGGCGAGCAGCTCGGCGTCGACCTCGATGCTCTCGGGCAGCTCGTCGGACAGGCGTCCGTCGAAGTCGCGGCCGCGGTAGAGCAGGTCGTCGTCGTGGAGCTGGCCGCGGGCGACGGTGCCCTCGACCGGCGGGCGCATGGCCCGGTTGTCGTCGAACATGCCGACCGGCGCGGGCTCCTGCGGATCCCACTTGTCCTGGAAGTCCATGTTCCAGACGATGTGGACCGGAGGCTTCTCGGACCGGTTGCCCCAGCAGCCGGTCATCAGCGTGGCCAGGGCGGCGACGCCGAGCGTCTTGGTGATCAGGCGCGTGCGAGCCATCAATCGTCGACCTCCTCGACCGAGGTCGCCCCGGTCTCTTCGAGCAGCTTGCGGGTCTTTTCGAGGTCGTACTTTTGGTCGTTGGCCTCGATCGCAATGAAGAACTTGTCGTCCGTGACGCGGGCGAAGCGCGCGACGTTGAACAGCGGGTGGTAGTACATCGGCAGCTTGTTGAGGCCGAGCATCCCGAACACCGCGCCAAAGGCCGCGAACAAGATCCCGAGCTCGAAGGTCACCGGGACGTTGGCCTGGTAGGAGAACAGCGGCTTGCCGGCGATGATCAGCGGGTAGGCGATGGTCGAGCTCCACCACTGCAACAGCAGGCCACAGGCCGCCCCCGTCATGCCGCAGGCGAACACGATGAAGGGCAGGACCGAGGGCTTGACGCCCATGGCCTTGTCGAGGTTGTGGACCGGAAAGGGCGTGTACGAGTCCCAGCGCTTGTAGCCAGCGTCGCGGACCTTCTCGCAGGCCTTGAACACGGCGGCGGCGGAGTCGTACTCGGCGAGCAGACCGAATTTCTTGGTCCGCTTGGACTTGGTCTGGGAACCTTGCTTGGGCGTGGCCATGTCGGGGCTCCTAGTGGTCATCCTCGTCACCCGGCGGGTGAGGGTTGGCCTCGGGCATCACCGCCTTGATCTCGGCGATGGCGATCATCGGGAGGTAGCGGATGAACAGGCAAAACAGGGTGAAGAACAGGCCGAAGGAGCCGACGAGCATGCCGACGTCCCAGATCGTGGCTGAGTAGTAGTCCCAGCTCGACGGCAGGAAGTCGCGGTGGAGCGAGGTCACCGTGATGACGAAGCGCTCGAACCACATGCCGATGTTGACGAAGATCGAGAGGATGAACAGCGCGGTTGGCGAGCGGCGGATCTTCTTGAACCAGACGAACTGCGGCGTGATGACGTTGCAGCTGACCATGATCCAGTAGGCCCAGGCGTAGGGGCCGAACGCGCGGTTGACGAACGCGAAGGTCTCGTAGGGGTTGCCCGAGTACCACGCGATGAAGAACTCCATCCCGTAGGCGTAGCCGACCATCGATCCCGTCAGGAGGATGATCTTGGCCATGTTCTCCATGTGCTTGATGGTGATGATGTGCTCGAGCCCGTACCACTTGCGGATCGGGATGAGCAGCGTCAGGACCATCGCAAAGCCAGAGAAGATGGCGCCCGCGACGAAGTAGGGCGGGAAGATCGTCGTGTGCCAGCCGGGCAGCTGCGAGACCGCGAAGTCGAAGCTCACGATGGTGTGAACCGAGAGCACCAGCGGGGTCGCGAGCCCGGCGAGCAGCAGGTAGGCCTTCTCGTAGTGCTGCCAGTGGCGCGTGGACCCGCGCCAGCCGAGGGCGAAGATGCCGTAGGCGACCCGGCGGATCTTGGTCGTCGCCCGGTCGCGCATGGTCGCGAGGTCGGGGACCAGGCCGACGTACCAAAACAGCAGCGAGACCGTGAAATAGGTGGAAACCGCGAACACGTCCCACAGCAGCGGGCTGCGGAAGTTCGGCCACATCTGCATCTGGTTGGGGATCGGCAGGGCCCAGTAGATGACCCACGGCCGTCCGGTGTGGAAGGTCGGGAACACCAGGGCGCAGATGACCGCGAAGATGGTCATGGCCTCGGCCGAGCGGTTGACCGCCGTCCGCCACTGCTGGCGAAACAGGAACAAGATCGCCGAGATCAGCGTGCCGGCGTGACCGATGCCGACCCAAAACACGAAGTCGACGATGGCCCAGCCCCAGTCGACGGGGTTGTTGAGGCCCCACACGCCGACGCCGCGCCACAGCAGCCAAAACAAGGAGACGCCGAACACGCCGAGCAGCGCGAGCGAGGGCAAAAAGGCCAGCCACCACGCCAGCGAGGGCTGCTCGACGGGCGAGCAGACCTGCTCGGTCACGTCGTGGAAGCTCGGGCCACCTTCGACGAGGAGCTTGCGCCCCCGTACCGGGTCGAGAGGATCGCGTTGTTTAGAAGCCATGATTCACGCGAGCTTGGGGTTGGGGTTGCGGACGCGGGCCAGGTAAGTGGTCCGGGGCTTGGTCAGGAGGTCCTGGAGGACGGCGTAGTCGCGGTTGCTTTGCTCGCGCTCGCGGTAGTCCTCCTGGTTGGTCGCGTACTTGAGCTTGGACACCCGACTGTTGGGGTCGGAGATGTCACCGAACACGATCGCCTGGGTCGGGCAGACCTGCTCGCAGGCCGTGACGATGGCCCCGTCGACGACCTTGTCCTCGCCGTCGACGTGGGCCTCGATCTTGGCCTGGTTGATGCGCTGGACGCAGTAGCTGCACTTTTCGATCACGCCGCGGAACCGAACGGTGACGTCCGGGTTCTTCTGCATCTGCTCGTACTCGTCGATGAACTCGTTGTAGTGCAGGAAGTTGAAGCGCCGGACCTTGTAGGGGCAGTTGTTGGCGCAGTAGCGGGTCCCGATGCAGCGGTTGTAGGCCATGTCGTTGAGGCCTTCGGGGCTGTGAGCCGTGGCCGCGACCGGGCACACGTTCTCGCACGGGGCGGTCTCGCAGTGCTGGCACAGCATCGGCATCACGACCGCGTCAGGGTTGTCCTCGGGCCCGGTGTAGTAGCGATCGATGCGCATCCAGTGCATCTCGCGGCCGTTGCTGACCTCGTCCTTGCCGACGACCGGGATGTTGTTCTCGGCCTGACAAGCGACGACGCAGGCGTTGCACGCGATGCAGCTGTTGAGGTCGATGCTCATCGCCCACTGGTGCGGGCCCTGGAAGATCGGGACGCCGAGCTCGCGGACCTTGCGCTCGCTGTAGTACTCGCTGAGCTCGTTGTAGCGGGCCCAGGGCTCCTTGAGCCGGTCTTTGGGCATGAGGTCGCCGCGCTTGGAGAACTCGGGGTCTTGCTTGTAGCCCTCGACGGAGGCCTCGCGGTAGATCGGCCGCCGCTCGAAGTTGATGATCGGCGTGCCCTCGGCCCCGTCGGGGTCGAGGAGGCCGTAGTCCTGGGTCGAGACCAGGTCGTGGCTTCCGGCCCCGCGGCTGACCTCGCCGCGGACGAACCACTCGCGCTCGCCGGGCCGCAGCGGGTTGACGTCGAAGCCAGCGCCCTCGGCGACGGCCCCGAGGCCCTTGCGGCCGTAGCCGAGGGCCAGCGACACGGTCCGGTCGTGCTGACCGGGGGCGATCCAGGCCGGGACCTCGACGCTCGCGTCGCCGATCTTGATCGAGAGGTTGTCGCCGTTTTCGACCCCGAGCTCGCGGGCGAGCACGGCCGAGATGTAGGCGGCGTTGTCCCAGACCAGCTTGGTGATCGGGTGGGGCAGCTCCTGCATCCAGCCGCTGTTGCTGAACTCGCCGGCCAGGACCTTGGGGTCGAGGTGGAAGTTGACCTCGTACAGCGAGGTGTCGGGCACCTCGCGCTGGGTCATCAGCTCGGCGAAGGCCCGCCACTTGGTCGGGCGCTTCATCGTCGGCCCGCGCGGGATGCCCGAGACGAGGCCGTCGTGGAGCCAGCGGCGCCAGACCTTGTCGCTCAGCTCGCCGGGGTTGGGCTTGCCGCGCATGCTCGGGCGCGCGCTGCCGGCCTTGATCTCGCCGTTCCAGTAGGCGCGAACGAGCTCGTCGCCGTGCTTGTCGGCCCGGCTCAGGGCCCACTCGCCGCTCGCGGCGTCCTGCTCGGGGATCAGCATCGAGAGGATCTCGAGCGCGCTGCGGGTGTCGTGGAGCGGCTCGATCAGCGGCTGCTGAATGCTGACGCTGCCGTCGCTGGCCTCGAGGTCGCCCCAGCTCTCGAGGTAGTGGGACAAGGGCAGGTGCCAGTGGGCGATCTGGCCGGTCTCGTCGTGGTAGCTGCCAGCGTGGATGAGGAGCTTGGCCATGCCGAGCTTCTCGGCCATCGCGAGCGTGCCAGGGGCGTCGTAGACCGGGTTGGTGTCGAGGCAGATGACCGTGTGGGTCTTGCCCTCTTGGAGGTCCGTGGCGAGCTCGGCCAAGCTCGCGTAGGGGACCTGGCCGAAGCGCGAGGCGAAGCGCAGCGACCCGGCCGGCTGTCCGGAGGCCGACTGCAACATCACGTTGAGCAGGAACCCGAGGCCGTGGGCCAAAGGCGGCTGACGCTCGCCGACGATGATCGCCACGCGCTCGGGCTTGACCCGGCCGGGGCCCTGTTGGGGCTGGGTCAGGCGGGCCGCGAGATCCTCGGCGACGACCGACAAGAAGCGCTCGGTGTGGGCGTCGAACTGACCGCGCGTTGCGATCGTGGCGCCGAACTGCTGCGCGGCGACGGGCAGGACCACGCCGTGGTCCTCGACGAGCTTGATGATCAGCCCGGCGAGGAAGTCGACGACGTCGCCGCCCGGCAGGCGCAGGCGCTCGTCGGCCTGGGCGCCGGTGCTCGTCAGGTGCGGCTCGACGCAGTACAGCCGGTTCATGCTCGAGGTGTCGCCGGGCGCGGCGAGCTTGCGCTTGGCGGCGTACTCGCGGGCGAGGCGGACGTGGTCCGGCCCGGTCCCGAGGAAGTCACTGTCGGCGGCGAGGATGACCGAGGCATCCTCGAGGCTGTAGTGGGCCAGCGCGCCCTCGCCCGCGACCATCTCGGACGCGGTGACGGTGTTGATCGGGTAGCTGGGGTCGGACAGGACGACCTTGGCCTTGGGGTAGGCCTTGATGAAGGCCTGCTGGGTCGCGCGATAGGTCGGCGACATGCTCCCCCGGACGACGAGCGCGACGCCCTCGCCGCCGGCCTCGTGGATCGGGCCGAAGGTCGAGAGCAGGGCCGCCCGGGCGTCGCCCCAGGTCGTCGGGACCTGGGTGTCCCAGTCGATGCTGAGCTCGGTGACCTCACGGCCGGCGTCGTCGATGTAGCTGTTCCAGCGACCCGCGTCGTCGACGAGGCCCTCGCACTTGGCCGCCGCGGCCTCGGCCGCGTCGATCGACTTGGTGTCCTCGATGGTCAGGTGGTGGAGGCGCTCACACAGGCCGTGCTTGACCTCCTGCTTGGCCTGGTCGCCCTGGCCCGGAGGCATGAACACGTGGCCGCTGACGGTCTTCGAGCGGACCTCGCGCGAGCGCTCGGGGTCGTACAGCGAGAGGATCGAGGCCTGGGCGAACACGTCGGTCGCGCCCTGCGAGCCCGAGTGCTGAGGGTTGCCCTCGATCTTGGTCGGGCGACCGTCTTGGCTCTCGACGAGCAGACCCATGACCGTGCCGCCGACCTGGTAGGCCGAGGCGTAGTACACCGGGGCGCCGGGGATCAGATCCTCGGGCCGCTTGGCGTAGGGCATGATGTACTGCTTGGGCTTGCGGACGCAGCCCGTCGACGTCAGGCCGGCGAGGGCCGTCGAGGCGCCGAGGATGCCCATGAACTTGCGCCGTGAGGCGCCGCCTTCGACGACGAGCTCGTCGGCGCCGGGCGGGAATTCGGCGTCCTCGGGCCGCGACCCAAGCACGTTGAGTCGGGTCTTGCGGCGCGCAATGCTGCGCCAGTACGTCTTGAGCGCCTCGTTGGGCTTTTTGGTCTGGCTCATCGGTGACACCCCGAGCAGTGGACCGGCGGCGAAGGCATGCGCTTGCGCTCCGGATCTTCGTTGGGATTGTAGGAAGCTGCGGCGGCCTCGTTGTCCCAGTTCATGTTGGTGACCTGGTCGAGCGGCCGGAGGTTGGGCTCCGGATTACGGTGGCAGTCGAGGCACCAGCCCATCGACAGCGGCTCGGCCTGCTCGACGACGACCATGCCGTCGATGCGCCCGTGGCAGCTCGCACAGCCGACGCCGGCGGCGACGTGCGGCCGGTGATCGAAAAACGCGTAGTCCGGCAGCATGTGAACCCGCGTCCACTTCATCGACTCGCCGGTCTCGTAGCTCGTCCGAATCGGAGCCAAACGGGGGCTGTCGGTCTTGACCTGCGAGTGGCAGTTCATGCAGGTCTGCGTGGGCGGGATCGCGGCGTGGGCCGCCCGCTCTACCGTGTTGTGGCAGTAGCGGCAGTCCATGCCCATGTCACCGGCGTGGAGCGCGTGGCTAAAGGGCACGGGCTGCTTGGGCCGGTAGCCCGCGTCGGTGTACAGCGGCGAAGCCCAGTACCACAGCGCGAAGATCAGGAAGGCCCCGCCCAGTGGCACGAGCACACCGACGGCGAGGGGGATTTTATTGGTCCAGCGGGGAAAGATGGCCGGCACGACAGTTCACCTTTCAAAGGGTGCGCGAGGCTCGAGAGCCAAAGCGGCCCAGATTCGGCTTGGAAGTCGGTGGTCAACGGGCGCAAAACGCCGAAAAACGCGCCCAAAACAGGAGTCTCCGGGCGCGGAAACTATCAATCGGCCGCCCTGGAGGCAACCATCCGAAAGCCGCGCGGGTGACGGACGATACGAGCCGCTCACGACTCGCTCTCCTTCCAGCGCGGGGAGAAGGTCTTGATGTAGTCCGCGAGCGCGCCGAGGTCCTCGTCGCGCATCGCCCACGGCGGCATCCCGCGCTCCGGCACACCCGTGCGAATTCGTTCGACGAGGGCCGCGTGGCTCGGTAACTGTCCGGTGGGCACGAACGAAAACTCGCCCGTGCGGAAGTTGCGAGGGGGAAACTTCAAACTCGGCGCAGCGGGGCCATCGCCAGCTCCGCCCTCGCCGTGGCAAGACACACAGTGCTTGCGATAGAGATCGTGCCCGTGGTTGAGGGTCTGCGCGGAGACCTCGCGCCCGCCGAGGGTCATGCCCTGATCGAACGCCGGTTGTTTGGCGTCGCAGGCCAGCGCCGGAGCGCCGACGCCGACGGCGAGGACCGCGACGCGCGCGGACACGGCCTGCGAGCGGCCTGCGAGCATCACTCGCCCTCCTCCACGCGGATCACGCGGACGGTCCGATGATAGAGCTCGGCCAGGCCCTCGTCGTCGATGCTGTAGTAGCCGCGGACGTTGCCGAAGCGGTCGACGAGGGCGAGCTTGACCGAGTGCGCGATGTCGAACACGCCGGGCTCGACCTCCTCGCGCTCGCCGACGGCGAGCTTGAAGCCGTCGACGACGAAGCCCTCGATGGCCTCGGGCTCACCGGTGACGAAGCGCCAGTTGTCGAGGTCGGCGCCGAGCTCGGCGGCGTAGTCGGCGAGGACCTCGGGCGTGTCGTACTCGGGGTCGACGGTCACGGTGATCAGCTCGACGTGGTCGTCGAGCTTCGAGCGCGCGATCTGCTCTTGGAACATCAGCATCGCCCGGCTGACCGCGGGGCAGGTGCTCGGGCAGCGGGTGAACACGAAGCCGACGACGTAGGTCTTGTCGGCCGCGAGCAGGTCCTCGCGGGTGAAGGACTCGCCGTCTTGGTCGAGCAGCGCAAAGGCCGGGACCGCGCCGACGACCTCGGGCGGCGGCGGCCGGTTGATCAAGAGCGGCCGCATGACCGTGATCATGGTCAAGAAGAACAAGATCCCGATGATCCAGATGTGCTTGCGCAGGAACTTGATGTACGGCGCGGGCTCGGTCCACGGCTGGGCCTCGGACGCGCTCGGGGTCCCGCTCGGGGACGCGATCGTGGAGCCGGTCTCGCTCACAGCGGCACCTCGGACCCGAGCACGAGGATGTCGACGACCAGCGCGGCGGTCAGGACCGGCAGGTAGATCAGCGAGAGCACGAACAGCTGCCGGGCCCACTTGGTCTGGGCCGCGGGCTCGGTCACGCGCAGGCCCTCGAGGGCGTAGGCGAGCATCGCGACGCCGGCCAGCCCGGCGACGATCATGTACAGCTGCGAGGTCACGCCCAGGGGCGTGAGCGTCATGCTCAGCGGGACCAGGACCAGGGCCCAGACGACCGCCTGAACCTTGGCCACGACCTCACCGCGGACGACCGGCACGCACTTGATGCCGGCGTTGGCGTAGTCCTGCTTGCGGAAGATCGAGATGGCCAAAAAGTGCGGCATCTGCCAGACCAGCAAGATCCCAAACAGGACCGCGCCGGGCAGATCGAGCGAGCCGGTCGCGGCGGTCCAGCCGAGCAAGGGCGGGACCGCGCCCGGGACCGCGCCGATGATCAGCGCCAGCGGCGTGCGCCGCTTGAGCGGGGTGTAGACCACGGCGTAGCTGACCAGCGCGAACGCGGCGAGGACCGTGGTCAAGAGGTTGGTGCCGAGGGCCAAGATGACCATCGCGGCGACGCCGAGGGCCAGGGCGAACGCGCTGGCCTTGCCGACCTCGAGCCGGCCGGCGGCCAGCGGGCGGTCGCGGGTCCGCTCCATCAGGCGGTCGCCCTCGCGCTC
>JGI12210J13797_10010052_pt1 | contig 10373 bp, 9 predicted proteins | sample ElkSlonscriptome_3_FD_13797 | JGI IMG/M metagenome (IMG submission 13797) | reverse complement strand
ATCCAGCTCTTGGCGCCGTTCTTCACCGATCCTGGGTGGCTCGCCGACCCTGGGCCCACTGGGTACCCATGGGGCCCCGCCACACGACGGTCTGGGACCGACCGCCCCCGACGTGGAAGTCGATGTTCACGGACAGCTCGACGCCGAAGAACTCTCCGCCGCGGTACAGGCCCGGGTTGAAGCGCCCCTCACCAGCGGGGACGAGGTCGAAGACGAGGTCGTCCTCCGGGTGGATACCGAACGGCATGCGGGCCCGGAGCATGCCGTTCTCCGGAAAGACCTCCATAAGCCCCGTCTCGGGCCAACCGATCCCCGGGGTCATCTGCATCTCGTAGGCTCCGACGTACTGCTCCCTCTCCCAGTCTTCCAGTGCCAGGGGGCGGCTTGGCTCGACCCAGACCTCCATGGGCACCACCGTGGTCCCCCACTGGAACTGGAGGACGGTGGCGTCTCCGCGGACGTTTGGGAACGACCACGTCAGGAGCTCTGTGTGGGCCCCGGACCGCGGCTCCACGGCAAGGTGGATCTGGGCATCCGACGAGTCGGGCTTCACGAAGTGCATGAGTTCGGGCTCGGGGTTCAGCGTCACGGTGAAGTGGTCCGGTCGCGGGATCGCCCAGACCGAGTACGTCCCGGCCGAGACGTCCACGCCGTTGATCTGGACGTCGCCGTCGGAGGTGAACGTCGTGGCCCAGTTCGCACCAGGTGTCCACACAGCATCCCAGGGCACCAACGCTCCGAAGAGTTCTCGGCCCCGGGCCGAAGGCCGGGAATAATCCAGGGTGAGGGTGGTCCCGTCCACCGTCTGACTCACCTGGGCTCGCTCGCTGGCCAGGATCTGACCGGAGAGAGGCTCGGCCAGGAACAGGGTCGTGGAGACGAGGGTGAGGACGAAGGTCGAGGCCACCGATGGAAGGAACTGCTGATCGTGTGAGGGCATGGAATCCTCCATGGTCCGTGGAAGTCGCGTTGAGGCTGCACACCTGGAAAGGCGCGACGTTCGAGGGGATCCGCTCATCCACTTCGAGCGCACTGGAGCGGGGCGACGGTGTTCTGAAGCCCTCCCCCTATCGAAAGGAGTCCTATGCCCGCGCTGTATCTCACCCTCGCCGTTCTCGGCGCCGTCCTCCCCTACTCCGCCTTCGGACCGCTCATCCTGGAAGCCGCCCCGCTGGGCGTCTGGCTGGAGCAGGTCCTCGGACCACCCGCCGCCCGAGGGTTCACCTTCGACCTCTTCGTAAGCGCCGGGACCTTCCTGGTCTGGTCCTTCCGGGATGCCCGGACTCGGCGCTTTCCTCGTTGGTGGCGAATCCCTCTGGTCATGACCACCGTCGGGCTGTCCTGTGCATTTCCCCTTTATCTCTGGCTCAGAGAGCGCCACCGCACGGACTGAGCGCGAAAGCCTCGTCCGGCTGCGCCTGCCGAGGGGGCGGTCAAGCTGCTCCGGAGCGGTTCGCCGCCGCTGAGCGGCGTCACCTTGTTGCGCACCTGCATCGAAGCTCGGTCCCCCTCTGCGTCGGCCGACGGCTCCTGACCCCCCAAACACGGCGTCATTCCGCTCCCCGGCACGATTCGCCGACTCTGGTCCCGGACTTGCGACTCCTGAGAGCGAGGAATTGATGGTCCTGAAAGGCGACTCGCCGGCGCGGTGGGGAAAGCCACTGCCCGGCGGAGCCTCCAGGTCCTACAAGGCCATGGGCTGGGCCGGCCTCGGGCTGCTGGTCGTGGGGCTGCTGGACTTCGGTCTGGCTTGGGTGCCTCCGCGATTCGGCGACCTCGAATGGCGACTCTGGTCGGCAGCGCGGGGCTTCTCTCCGGTGGTGTTGGCCTGACTCGCGAGGATGGGGTTGCGGTACGGACCCTCCCTCTCCGGAAAGTAGCGGTTCGAGCTGTGGGAGGAACTTGGGTGCAACGTGGTTTGTGGATGTAGCCTTCGGTGTCGTCGCGGTTGGGCGGCATCGCGCCGAGCCCGTCTGGTCGGCGGCCTGAGGGATAGGAGGGGTTCGTCGGGGGACTGACCCGCCTCATTCCGAAGGCAACGAAGGGGTCTCGGCTCTGCCGGGGCCCCTTTCGTGTTCTCAGGGCGGCTCGGCCGCCTGGGGGAGCACCTCCAGAAGGCTCCGGGGATCCACGCTGATGTGCCCGTATCGGACGACCCAGTGGAGGTGGGGTCCAGTGACCCGCCCCGTGGCTCCGACGCGGCCGATCGGCGTCCCTGCGACCACGGTGTCGCCCGGGGACACAAGCTGTTCGCTCAGGTGGAAGTAGCCGCTGACCAGCCCGGCGCCGTGGTTCAAATAGACGATGTTGCCGGCAAGCTGGAAGGCGTCGGTCAGGGCCACCACGCCTCGGGCCGCCGCGAAGACGGTGTCACCGGTCTCACCGTCCAGATCGAGCCCCATGTGCCGGCTCGAGACCTGGCCGTTGAAGACTCGGCCATTCCCGAACCCGCTCGTCACCCGGTCGTCCCGGGGCAACCGGACCTGGCCGTCCCAGAGTCGACGGGTCTCGTGAGCCGCTTCGGACACGGACCGCGCCTTGGCGACATCCGCCGCGCGTAGCGCCCGATCCTCCTCACTCGGCGGCGATCCGTAGCGGGGAGCCACGGTGAGTTCCTCGTGTCGGAACGGGGTGCTCGCCACCGGAATCGCCGCCCGGACCTCCTCCACCGAACCATCTTCGAACCGGAGCATGAAGGACACCTCGGCTTCGGGTGGGGCGTCCACCGGCACCCCAGCCAGCCCCGCGAAGCGGCCCTCGGGGCCACGCTCCAGATGCATCACTTCGCCGAGGAACGACCCTTCTACCCCCATGAGAGCGCCGTCTTTCACCCACTGGACTGAAATCCGAACGAGGCGTCCCTGACCCGGAGCAGCCGGGAACCAGTCCACAAGGGCCCCGGCATCTCCGGCTACCTCCTGAGCACTCACCTGCGCCTGAAGACCGTTGCAGCCCAAGAGGCACCAGACGGCCAGAACGCCAACCCAATGCCGAGCGGCGGGATTCCGTTTCAACTCTTTTTCAGGTCAGGGTGTCGCAAAACCTTCTCCGGTGACATAGTGCTCGGGCACGGTGTTGTCCTCACCCTACTCTCCGCAAGCCTGGCAGACCCGTGAAACCAGACTCGACGCGCCCTGTGGTGCGGCCTCCGAGCGACGTAGAGATGTCCCTCCGCGTCCTCGTTCTCCAGCGAGGCCGGGCAATGGAGACGATCGGTGATACGAGGCTGTACGAGTTTGGAGCATCCTGCTTCGCCCTGCAGGGCGAGGATCAGAGGGTATTGGGTCCCTTCGCCAGCCTCGAGGACTTCTTCCGAAACGTGGGTCAGCGGCTGTTCTGCCACGCGGGCGGCTGCGTCTACGCCTTCGAGGGGTGGGTCCTCTCGGTGGATTCAGACCATTGGGTTGCGGGTCCCTACCCCGACTTCGACGAGTGGGTCTGGACCGAGGCCGAGACCGTGTCTCGAGAGCGCTCGTCAGTCCGTGGCGTTGGGGGGGGCTTTCGTTGGGTTCACCGGTGGCAGGATCTCTTCTTCCTTACCGTAGACCCCCTTCCCTCGCCGATGGTCTCCTTCCGGTCCGAGGCATCGGCGCTTGCCCACGGACGACGGCTCGGTGTGATCGCCTTCCCACCGCGGTCGGAGTAGCCCGGCGGCTCCCGGTCCTCGTGAGCGGTCGGGCAGGAGGACTCTGTCACGCGGGGTGCGGAGCACTCCGGTGCGCTGGAATCCCCTCGCCTCGGCAACCCTGGACCATCGGCTCGATCTCGCTCACCTCCGGGCGATCCGGACGTTAGATTCTCCCCCCATGATCTCCGTGTCGAGCCTCGCCAAGTCCTACGGCGACCGTGTCCTGTTCGAGAATGCCTCGTTCCAGCTGAATCCGGGGGAGCGCTACGGGCTGGTCGGGGCCAACGGCGCCGGCAAGACTACCCTGCTGAACATCCTGGCCGGCTCCGAGGAGTCGACGGCGGGTCAGGTCTCGATCCCGAAGGACCTCAGACTCGGCGTTCTGAGGCAGGATCACTTCCTGTTCGAGGACCAGGAGATCCTGGGTGTGGCCCTCATGGGCAACCCGGAGCTCTGGGAGGCCATGGTTCAGAAGGAACGGCTCCTCGCCCATGCCGAGGCCAACCCGGAAGTGCCCTTCGATGTGGAGCGGTTCTCCCACCTGGAAGAAACCGTTCAGCGACACGACGGCTACACGGCAGAGGCCCGGGCCGCCACGATCCTGGAGGGCCTCGGCCTGCCCCAGGAGGTGCATCGACAGCCTCTCTCGACCCTCTCAGGAGGGTTCAAGCTACGGGTACTCCTGGCCCAGGTCCTGGCCTCCAACCCCGACGTCCTCCTCCTGGACGAGCCCACCAACCACCTGGACATCCTCTCCATCCGGTGGCTCGAGGGCTTCCTCGGCGACTTCGCCGGCCCCGTGATGGTCATCTCCCACGACCACCGCTTCCTGGACAACGTCTGCAGCCGGATTCTGGATGTGGATTACCGTACGGTGACCCTGTACCCAGGCAACTACTCCACCTTCGTGGGACAGAAGCGCGAAGAGCGGGAGCGGCGGGAAAAGGAGATCGAGGCGAGGGAGAAGGAGATCGCCCACCACCAGGGGTTCGTGGATCGCTTCCGGGCCAAGGCGAGCAAGGCCCGCCAGGCTCAAAGCAAGCTCCGGATGATCGAGAAGAAGGCCGAGGCCCTGGAGACCCTGCCCGGGAGTTCCAGGCGCTACCCCACCTTCCGACTGGAGCCTCGTCGGCCCTCCGGCAAGGAGGTCCTGAAGTCCGAGGGCATCCGCAAGGCGTACGGGGAGAAGGAGGTTCTCCATGGCGTCGATCTGAGGGTGGCCCGCGGAGACCGTCTGGCCATCATGGGCCCGAACGGGATCGGCAAGTCCACCCTCCTGAAGATCCTCGTGAGCGAGATCGACGCCGACGAAGGCGAGGTGGAGTGGGGCCACGAAACCCACATCGGCTACTTCGCTCAGGACCACCACGAAGCCCTCGAGGAGGAGAGCGGTACGGTCGAGAGCTGGCTCTGGGGCTTCTGCCCCGACCGGGACCGGGGATACGTGCGCGGGCAGCTCGGCCTGATGCTCTTCAGCGGCGACGACGGCAACAAGAGGGTCGACGCCCTGTCTGGCGGGGAGGCCGCCCGACTGGTGTTCAGCCGCATCGCGCTGGAGCGGCCCAACGTCCTCATCCTGGATGAGCCGACCAACCACCTCGACCTGGAGTCGATCGAGGCCCTGGTCGAGGCGCTGAAGGAGTACGAGGGGACGTTGATCCTGGTCTCCCACGACCGATGGTTCGTAGGAGAGCTGGCCACCCGGATTCTGGAGATCTCGCCGGAGGGGATCAAGGACTACCGGGGTACCTACGACGAGTACGTCCACGCTCTGGGGGACGACCACCTCGACGCCGACGCCGTGGTGCTCAAGGCGAAGCGGAAGAAGAAGGAGCGGAAGCGCTCGGCCAAGGGTCGAGGAAACGGGGACGCCGGTTCACGGGCCAACGCTAGGGGATCCGGCCCGCCCTCTGCGGGGCAGCGCCGGGAGATGGAGGAGGAGCGGGGCCGGCTCACCGACGCCATCGAGGAGGCAGAGAAGGCTCTTGCCCAGATCGACTCCACCTTCCTGGAGCCAGACTACTTCGCGCGGACTCCACAGGACGAGGTGAATGCCCTGGAGCGGGAGCGCATCCGGCTTCAGGACGAGATCCGCGACCTCATGGAGAGCTGGGAGTCGGTGGCGAAGGCTCTGGAGGGCTGAGGCCGGCCCTCGAGGCACACCCCAGCGCTCCGGCTGCCCGCTACTGCCGGACCCTGCCGGCGAAACCCTGCCTGGCTCTACCGGTCGGTGGAAAGCTCCAGCACCCGGATCGTCGCCACGTCGAACTCGTCGGTCTCCCGAACCGCGATCAGCCCTCTCGGCCCGAAGGCCTCGGGGATGCCCAGGGTGCCGGCGGGAAGGGATCCCAGGTACTCGCCGTCTCGCGAAAGGAGGTCTACCGGTCCATCCTCTCCCGGCCGCTCTCCGGATCGCTCCACCCAGAGGCGGCCGAGGCGGTCCGCCGCCAGCTCCACGACCACCGGGATCTCCGGGTAGAACGACATCTGCTCGATCCGCTCCCGCATCGCCTCCTGCACCTGGGCCTGGTCGAATGAGATCCCGCCTCCGCCGCCCATCAGGCGGATCCCACCCGTCCCCTCGCCCTGCAACTCCGCGAGGCGACGCTCCTTCTCCATCGCCCGGATCGCGTCGGTGACCGGGGCAATCTCGATGGGTCGCGTCCACTCGTCGACCTGGGTCCCCGAGAGGTCGAAGAGCTCGACCCGGTACGCCGTCGAATCCACCACCGCCACACGGCCATCCGGGAGAACCGCCACCTGAAGCTGCGGCTCGAACGCTTGGAGCGCTGCCATCCGGAACGAGACCCGATTTCCGTTTCCGCCGGCCTCCAGGGTCGTCCCGCCCTCCTCGGGAGCCGGAGGCAGCCAGGCTCCGTGAAGCTCGAAGGGCTCCGGACCGTCCGCCGCCCCGGGGTAGGCGAAGATGGGCCGGGTCTGCGGTTCGTCAATGGCGTCGGGCTCACCGTCGGCGGGCTGGTTCATGGACATCCGGAGCGGCTGGGCGGACAACACGCCTCCGTCGGGATGGGCCATCATGTCGGGACCCGGGAGCCCCTCTGCGGACATGTCCAACACCACGTTCTCGATCCACTCTCCGTTGGAGTCGAAGAGAACCAGACCTCGCTTCCCCAGGTCCGAGATCGCCACCTTCCCGTCGGGGAGGACGGTCATCGCCAGGGGCTGGCCGATCTCGCCGGGTCCGTCTCCTCGACCCCCGAACGTGCGAAGAAGAGCGCCGTCCGGTGAGACGACCGTAATCTCCGCGACCTGGGGGTCGAAGATGTAGAGGTTGCCGTCGGCGTCGAACCCGAGGTCGCCGATCTCGCCAAAGGTGGCCCAAGCCGGTGCGTCGAAGCCGCCGACCGCGAAGACCTCCCGGGGCTGCAAGTCCAGGGGTCGGTCAGCGGTGCCGTCGCTGTCGGTTCTTCCGCCTGGAGAGCTGCATCCCAGGGTGAGGAGCAGGAGAGTGGCCAGGGCTGCGGCAACGGAACAAGAGGCCTGAAGGGGCATGGTCGATGGCGTGAAGTCGGAGAGATGCACTCCCTTCGGACGTTGAGGTCAAGCGCGGGGTTGCCGGGAAGGGTACGGCTCCCCCCGGATGAGAGGCAGGACTGCGGCCACATCCGCATCGGAGGGAAACTCCCATCCCACCTGGTACCCGAACACCTCCCGGAGCGTCCGACTCCCGAACTGGCCGTCCAGGATCTCCATGTGTTCGCTGTCCAGGAGCCCGGGGTGGTCGACTCCTGCGGCCCGGCTCAGCCGGAGCAGCTCTTTGCGGAGCGTCGCCACGTACCACGCCAGGCGCGTCGCCTTGTCCGTGGGGTCCAGCCCGCGGATCAGCCATTTGTTCTGAGTCGCCACACCCGTGGGGCAGTGGTCGGTGTGACAGCGCTGGGCCTGGATGCACCCCACGGCCATCATGGCCTCCCGGGCCACCGCGATCAGATCGGCACCCAGGCAGAAGGCCATGAGCGCCGTCTCGGGGAACCCGAGCTTCCCGGACCCGATCCAGATCAAATCCTGGTGCACGCCGCGCTCGGCGAAGATTCGGTATACCCGGCTGAATCCCACCTTGAACGGCAGAGAGACGTGGTCAGCAAAGGAGAAGGGCGCCGCCCCGGTGCCCCCTTCCCCACCGTCGATCGTGATGAAATCCACCCCCCGATCCTCCTCCGCCATCCGTCCCGCCAGCTCTTCCCAGAAGACCAGCTCACCAACGGCGGACTTGATCCCCACGGGAAGGCCCGAGGCTGAGGCCAGGTCTTCCACGAAGTCCAACATCTCGTCCACGTCGTGGAAGGCCCGGTGGGACGAGGGGCTCACCACGGTCTGGCCTTGGGGTATCCCCCGAATAGCCGCGATCTCTGCCGTCACCTTCTTCCCGGGAAGCACCCCGCCGAGTCCAGGCTTCGCTCCCTGGCTCAGCTTGATCTCTACAGCCCGGACGGGGTGGGCGGCGACTGCGTCGAGGAACCGTTCGCGGCTGAAACCGCCGTCGGCGCTTCGGCAGCCGAAGTACCCTGTGCCGATCTGCCAGATCAGCTCCCCCCCGTGCTGGTGATACGGTGAGATCCCCCCCTCACCGGTGTTGTGGAGGCACCCGGCGATCTTCGATCCTCGATTCATGGCCTCTACCGCCGCACCGGAGAGGGACCCGAAGCTCATCCCGCTCACATGGACGACGGAGGCGGGCCGGAAGGCACCTGTCCGACCCCGCGGGCCGCCGAGGATCTTCGCTGCGGGGAGCGGGTGGAGGGGATCCTCGTTGACCTCGGCGCCGGTGTCGTTCCGCCCGAGGGTCTCATGTTTGATCACCAGGTAGTTCGGGCTGATCTCGAGATCCTCGTCGGTTCCGAAGCCACTGTAGTTGTTCTCCTGCTTGGCCGAGGCGTAGACCCATCGCCGTTGGTCGCGGCTGAAGGGCCGCTCCTCGTTGTTGTCCGTGACGATGTACTGTCGCAGCTCCGGCCCCACCGACTCGAGGATGTACCGGAAGTGGCCCACGAGAGGGAAGTTCCGCAGTATGGCGTGACGCGTCTGGAGGAGGTCGTACGTGACGATCCCCAGAACGAGAACAACCAGGAGGAGCCAGAGCATGGCGAGTCGGGAGATCAGGGGGAGGCAACGTCGATGCCAAGGTACGGCATCCCGTGCCATGAGGGCAGGTGGTGCCTGGGTCCCGGCGGTAACAGCCGTCCTTCTCCTCTTCCTCGGGCCCTCCAGCTCCCTGGCCGATGCCGCTGGCGCCACAGCGTCGTGGGACGACTCCGATGCCCGGCGTCACGACCCGATTTCCGGGCGGGGCTCCCCGGCGATCGAGGTCCCCCTCCGGATCGCTCACGGATGGTTCGTCGTCCCGGTTCTGCTGGACGACAGCGTTTCGTTGGAGTTCATCGTCGATACCGGTGCCGGCATGAGCGCCGTGACTCGGAGTACCTTGGAGCGTCTCGGGCGCGCGACCGCAGCCTCGGTCCGGGCGAAGGGGGCCAGCGGGGCGCAGGAGCTTCCCCTCGCTCGCCTGGGCTCGCTGAGCCTACCGGGCCTTCGCGCGTTCAACCCCAGTGTCCTGGTCCTGGACGACCGGGTGCTGACCCCTCGGGTCCCCGGGAATCCCGACCCCTACGACGGCGTTCTCGGCGCTGATCTCCTGGCCGAGTACGACGTCCTCCTCGATCCCATCGCCGGCGTCCTCCGTCTCTTCAGCCCCGGTGAGGCGGCTCAGGACGCGCTTCCCCGGCTGGCTGAAGCCATCCCGCTATGGCGCATCGCCGGGCCCATCCTGGGGCACGATGTCCAGATCAACGGCTCCGTCATGCCTGCGATCCTCGACACGGGGTCCCGGCGAGTGGTGGTTAGCCCCCGGGCTGCCCGGAACGCCCGAGTGCAAGCGCTACCCGGCACGGCTCAGTCCGGCCAAGCCGGCGTCGGGACCCGGGAGGTGACTTGGGAGGACGTGGATCTGGAGCGGGTCCGAGCCGGCACGACGGAGCTGGGCAGCATGGCAGCCCAGGTCGGAGCACTTCCGATCTTCCATAGCCTGGGCTTTGCGGATCGCGCCGTTGTCCTCCTGGGCAACCCGGCCCTGCGGGGTTGCCCCGTGCTCATCTCCTACGAGCGGGACACGGTCCGGTACTGCGAAAGCCCTCAGGGCTCCTGACCCAAGGCCAGGTCAAAGGAAACGGCCCGACCCCCTCTCGGGGACCGGGCCGCTCCAACCCGCATCGTGAGCGCCTCGAAGGCGCCCGTCGCGACGTGGGACCTAGTACATCCCGCCCATGCCGCCGGGCATTCCGCCACCCATCCCACCAGCGGCAGGAGCCTCTTCCTGGGGCTTCTCCACAACCACCGCCTCGGTGGTCAGGAGCAGACCCGCGATGGAGGCGGCGTTCTGGAGCGCCGTCCGCACCACCTTCGTAGGATCGATGACGCCAGAGGCGAAGAGATCCTCGAAGGTGTCCGTGAGAGCGTTGTAGCCGTGGTTCTTCTTCGACTCCCGGACCTTGGCGACGATGATCGACCCCTCGGCGCCGGCGTTCATGGCAATCTGCCGGATCGGAGACTCGAGGGCACGACGAAGGATGTCGACGCCAACCTGCTCGTCGGCCCGATCGACCTTGAAGTCCTCGAGGGCCGTCTGGGCTCGCAGTAGTGCCACCCCACCGCCGGGAACGATCCCCTCTTCCACAGCCGCCCGCGTGGCGTGGAGGGCGTCCTCGACCCGAGCCTTCTTCTCCTTCAT
>JGI12210J13797_10794611_pt1 | contig 10374 bp, 9 predicted proteins | sample ElkSlonscriptome_3_FD_13797 | JGI IMG/M metagenome (IMG submission 13797) | reverse complement strand
GCATCGATATAAAAAATGCAAACAAAGAGTAGGTCGCTAATTCATTAGATTAGCTCTTTGCTTTTAGATAGCAGCTTTTTCTTAAAATCAGGCTGCATTCTGAAAAAAAACATTCAATCTAACTTGAATCAAAGGCAATAGATTTTGAGAACTCGGCGTTGAGCTTTCAGAAAATAATGCCTCAATGAGAGAGAAAATGGCGTCTGCGGGTGTACTTATATTTGGAAGTTCACAGACAGAGGTGTGAAGTTTATCTCGACTTCACAAGATTTCCTGAGACAGGGTTCAGAGTGTCAGCTTCATTCTTTTAACGTGGGTTTCTACAGCATAATTTTGGAATCATGTACGTTGACCAGATTTTTCCCAAAATTGTTCTCTAATCTATACCCACAAAAAATTGGAATGGTTTTCTGACGGATGAAAGCCTTATCAGGGCTGCAAATTTAGGGAATTTGATGAATTGCTAACTTGTTAACGAAACGTTGCATTGACGTGATTTGTTTGTTGAAACCATATTAGACGCCATAGACACTACTCCAAGTCGTGAAGAGAAAAACGACGAAAGCGATGAGAGCTAGTAACCCTTGCAAGATGTTGCCAACAACCGTGCCCACTACGATCGCCATGCCGACTCGAATAGACTGTTTGATGCGAGGGATGATTTGAAGTTCGCGACGGTGAAGAAACTCTCCGACGAAGGCTCCTAAGACCGTTCCGATGAGAATGCCGAAAATGGGGCCACCAACGGGTAAAGCAGGAATCAATCCGAAGAAGCCGAGCACCATTCCGACGATCGCCCCGGTTTGTCCCCACTGGCTTGCTCCTACTCGCTGAGCACCAATAATGCCTGCAAGGTAATCGACAGTCACACTCAACACTAAGGCAGCGATCGCCACTCCCACTGCCCAGGACAGCCCAATGAAGCCTTTGACCAGTCCCCAGATTACAACGGATGCCAGAATTAGGGTCATGCCGGGTAGAGCCGGAACAAAAGCGCCAACGACGCCCGCCAGAGACAACAGCAGCAAAAACCAATACAACCCGATCTGCCATAGGTCAGCCGAGGCTAGCGGTGCAGTGATATCAGTAAAGAGAATGGAAAGCCGAGTCCAAAGATAGCTCGACTGGGTAAGAAAACCGTGCCAAAAGCTGGCGATCGCACTAGCTATTCCATGCCAGATTGCTGAAACAGTCTGCTGAATCGAATGCCAAGTAGAGACGATACGATCAGACCAAGAGATGGAAGTCGGCTCTATTGGAGGATTGGGAGTAGAGGTGGTCATTGAATCGTGATAGAGAGGAATAGGGAGAGGAATAGAAATACAAAGGCGCGTCTAAAAAGTTCAGCCCCATTAATAACAGGATGCATCATACCGATGGTGTGCTCTCTTGAGCCGATCGCACCATTGAAGAGACGGTGTCACGGGGCAACAAGCGTATGAGCAATGCTGTCAGCCGATTTTTGAACCCATGAATCACAACAGTTTTGCCCTGGTTAAGGGCTTCATAGCCAAAGCGAGCCACTTCTTCTGATGTTGGCAGGGGTTTTCCGTTCACCAGTTTTGCCTCTCCTAAATCTGCTGCCGCCTGAAAACCCGACTCCGTTGGCCCAGGACAGAGAGCTGTTACTGTGACACCTGTTCCCTTGAGTTCGTTGGCGATCGCCTCCGTAAACGACAGCACGTAAGCTTTAGTGGCAAAGTAGACCGACATCAGTGGCCCTGGTTGAAATGCAGCCGTAGAAGCCACGTTGAGAATCTTGCCACGACTCCGCTTGACCATTGCCGGGAGAAATAATCGAGTCAAATGGGTCAAGGCTACAACATTGAGCTCGAGCATGTCATGCTGTTTGCCCCAATCTGATTCAACGAAATGGCCATAGCTGCCAAATCCAGCATTGTTGACTAGAACATCAATTTCGATCTGTTGCGCTGCTAGGGTGTCGTAAATGGATTGGGCGACCTGAGGTTGAGATAAGTCGTGAACGAGAACCGTAACGCGGCTGGAGTAGGTTGTTTCGAGCTGCTGTTTGAGAGTGGTCAATTTGGCTTCGCTGCGGGCAACCAGCACGAGATGATAGCCATCAGCAGCAAAGAGACGCGCTAGTTCATAACCGATACCGCTAGAGGCACCCGTGATGAGGACAGTTTGGGGAGAAGAAGTGTGAGTCATGGAGCAAAAGAGCCAGAGCAGATTTACATGTACTTTTCCTAGCATGACGAATGGAGTGTCAAATGCACAACGTCCACCTGAATGAGCCAGACAGGCGAACAGAAAGGGGGAATAGAGGCTCCGGTGTTGCGCATTCGAAGAATGACTTGGGTCGGGGCATGGCAATGCACTTTTTTAGCGTGATGCTCTGCTAGATCCCCCTAAATCCCCCTTAATCAGCGGGACTTTGAACCAGCCTTGAAAAGCCCCCTTGATTAAGGGGGCGGCGACAGCGGGGGATCATACGCTTGCGCTAAACAAATACTGCTGTGCAACGCCGAGCCTCCCTTCGGGGCTTAGCCAATCCCTCCATTGAATTTACTGAAAGAGGGGCTGAAGGCGCGATCGCACTTCAGGACTCGCGCTTCAGGACGTCAAAGATCAGATGAACGCGCCAGTCGTTTGATTCGTTATAGGCTTCGTGGGGTGCTTTGTTGTTAAACCACCATAGCTCTCCTTCGTGCATTCGCACCCATTCATCTGCCGCACCCAAGACACTGCCTGTCGTACTCTTCAACACAAGATGGTAGCGATCGCGCATCTGATAATAGTCCCCATGATCAATGTGGCGATAGACTCGACCTTGAGGAGCTAATCGCACCACCGTCACTCGCCCTAATTCGCCACCCATAGACGCTGCAAAGTCCTCTGTCCATCCTAGGATCGTCGGAAAGTGCTTTGCCATTGCTGTGCAGCGGCTCTCATGGACGTCATTGCTGTTGGTCACACCCGCAGGAAACGGTTTGACCGCACTGCGGAGATAAATAGAGTTGGTTTCACGCTGCACTTTCACACGATCTTGACGGCTCGTGTCGCGGAGCCAGTAGTGGGCATTGGCCTCTAGTTCCGTGAGAAGCGGGCGCAGATCAACGGCAGCGTCTAGCAACTGGAAGTGATGTAAGTGCGATCGCGCCTCGCCTTCAGAAATTTCTCTTGGGTTTTCCTGGGGAGTAGCCAGCGATATAGCGCTGCCCGATGCCTGATCTTGAACGGTGATCTGGACAGAATTTCGATTACCGTTCCAACGCTCTGATGTTTCGTTGATTGTTTCGTTGATTAGACCGGGAGTAGTGGCTTGAGAAAATGCGGGGCATTGCATCAGCTTCAGTAATGCCATCAGGCAATGCTGCACGTTATCGACCCGAATCACGTTGTCGTACACCGCCGTGCGGATGCCACCCTGCACGAAAGACGGCTTCGACACATAAAACAGATCGATTTCATCTCGAAATTGCAGTTGTCGAACACTCCGCAGCCCTCGCCAGATAGACTTTTGATAGCATTGAGTCCGGCGGCTATCCCCCGATTGGGCCGCGAGTTGATAGGCATCCACCAAGCCTTCCAGATAAACCCCCGTTGATGATGCATGGGGTGGGCCATACTCAGGATAGTCAGGATTATGGAACCGCCCCTGCACATCGGGATAGCGCACCCCATCCCATTGCTGCATGGTCAAAAGCCAGTCATTCATCTCCATGATGCAGTCGAGGAACTGGCGATCGCCCGTTTCCTGGTATAGCAGAGCATAAGCCTGGGTATGCCAGGGAATAAATGCCGGATTGCGGTGCTGTCGATGCCAGTCTCGATAGTAGTTGAAGCTGGTGTAACACCGCTCTAGCAAATCGGCGTCATGGGTGCGCTGATACAGGGATGCCCAAAACAGCAGGGCTTCTCCAGGATAAAAGTTCTGATTGTCGTTGCGATCGCTCGGTTTGTAAAACGTGCGGAATGACCCATCGGGTTGCCAAAGGTGGTCGATCGTATGGCACAGCGATGAGAAAATTTCAGCATGGGGAGACGTGATGGGTAGAGATGCGCTTCCTTTTCCTTTTCCTTCTGCGTCGGCAGATTCCAAAATGGCAAGGGCAGCCAGGGCGATCGCACCCAGTTTCACTTTGCCGTCGTATTCCACCATTCCCAACCTGTTCTCAGCGCAATAAAACTGCTTGAGGTTGTAATTGAGATTGTGGCGCGCCAACGTCCAGTGCGTTTCTTGTTGGGTAAAGCGCGCATAGCGGATCAGGCTCAGAGTCGCCATGAATTGACGGATCAGGTTATTGGCTGCCGATTCTTCCCCTCGACTGGGAAAGTATTTGTACATCATGCGGCCATCTATCTGCACCTGTCGCACCATCCATTGCCCCATGCAGTGGGTCATATCTGCCAAGACATCACCACTTAGGGTTTCTAGGGGAACGATGCGGTTGCCTCGATGCAGGGTTGTGACCATCACCTGGGGAGTCAGGCGAATCAGAATCTGGCGGGCTTCGAATGTCTGGATCAGTCCTCCTTTGCGAATGAAGGTCTGAGCTGAGATCGACTCCTGATCGAGCACCTGTTGAAATGCTTTCTGGAAGCTGAGGTTAGTCGCCAGCATCCGAGTCGGACTGTAGCGGTAGACGCGATTCTGATACTGCACTTCGATGCCGCGAATGCCGCGATGGATGTTGGCAAACACCCGATCAAACTCTGCGAATGCCACCAAGCGATAGGAATGGGTCAGGCAGAGTTCAATCGCATCAATGCCGGATGTTTGGGCGTGATGGGTGTTGCCAGTATTGGAAGAATTGGAACCCATGAAGGAGGCGATCGCCTGCTCAACAACGCCCTCTACCATCACCTCTAGGTCGGTGTCGTAGCGCCAATAAGTCTGTTGCAACTGGCCGCCTTTTCGAAGCCCTACATAGGTCGGCCCCAGGCAAGCAATGGACTGTCCCGCATACGGCTGCTCGGCAAGCACGGCCTGAATTAAGGTGGCGATCGCATTATTCTCAGCACTCACTACATTTTGGGATGTTGGTGTTTGAAGCCCTGGCGTATCGAGATGAAGGCAATGATCTGAAGCCTGATCTGAAGCCAAACGAGTCATGCGATCGCTCCTTTTACTGTCGCTACTTGAAAAGTTACGGCATTAAGCCTGGGCTCATGAAATAGTTAATCGTCGTACCAGCCATCGCCATCCCCGTCACCGTCACCGTCGCCATCCCCATCACCGTCGCCATCCCCATCCCCGTCGCCATCCCCGTCACCGTCGCCGTCGCCATCCCCATCCCCGTCGCCGTCGCCATCCCCGTCACCGTCGCCATCCCCGTCACCGTCGCCATCCCCGTCACCATCGCCATCCCCATCCCCGTCGCCATCCCCGTCGCCACTAATCAGCACTGTGGGTTCGGTCGTAGCATTATCGTTCTGAACCATAGTGGACTGGGTTTGATCCAGAGACAAAACTTCTACAGTCGCCAGCTCATCATGGCGATCGCTATCCCCAACAGAGAAAGAAGCCTGGGCGATCGCCCGTGCTGTGGCCACACTAGCCAACGCCGCTAGTGCCGTCAAAAGCATTAATCGTTGCATAATCGTGTCTCCGATTTTAGGTTTTTTAGATTGTGAATTTCTGACTGAGTATTCAGGAGCCAGAATTTAGGAGCCAGAATTTAAGAGCCAGCATCAATCATGGGCTGCACTGCCTCCTAAATTCTGGGTTCCAGGGGCGAGTGATCTTCTGGTTTCTTTAAGCGAAATCACTTCAAACAAAACCAAGAGACGTGGACGGCTTAATCCAAGTCAGCCCGTGTGATGGAATCTGCATCGACACCCAGCAGCTTTGCAACCCGGTTTCCGTTGGCAAAAATCAGAGTGTTGTTACCCCGCTGCCGCAACACCAGATCATCAAACTCCAGGCGACCTCCGATGCCCAGTTCATCCGCCCCATCCTGGAAATCGCGGATGATGTCGTTGCCGTTTCGCTCAAGGACGAAGGTGTCACGCCCCGCCCCGCCAATGAGAACATCCCGTCCGGCTCCGCCCTGGAGATCATCTTCCCCTCTACCGCCGCGCAACCTATCGTTGCCGTTGTCACCAGAGAGATCATCATCACCAGCATTGCCGACCAAAACGTCATTGCCGTTGCCACCGGAGAGATCATCCTCACCTCTGCCGCCGCGCAACTTATCGTTGCCGTTGCCACCGAAGAGATCATCGTCTCCGGCACGACCTATCAGGCGATCGCGTCCGCCTCTTCCTCGAATATCATCAGACCGTCTGGTGCCGCGAATTACGTTGTTGCGATTATCTCCAATGAAGTCGTCGCCATCGCCATCTCCATCTCCATCTCCGTCACCGTCCCCGTCGCCATCGCCGTCCCCGTCGCCATCGCCGTCCCCGTCGCCATCACCATCGCCATCGCCGTCACCATCGCCATCGCCGTCACCATCGCCATCGCCGTCACCATCGCCATCACCGTCCCCGTCCCCATCCCCATCCCCATCACCGTCACCATCGCCGTCCCCGTCACCATCGCCGTCCCCGTCGCCAGACGACAAAAGAGTTGATTGCAGCATTAGTAAGTCATCGTCAGCATCAGTTAACGTCAACGTATTTTTCATCGTCTGTCACTCCTTAATCAATTACCAATCTTTTACACGTCAAAAATCACAGAAAAATTACAGCTATAGCCGTTATCCCGTTGGGTATGACCTTCTTGTCATCATGGAGCGCACCCCAAAAATCTCTCCGTCTTGGTCTAGCTGCGAAGCACGATAGAACTTATTCGCGGCAAAGAGCTAATCCGTCGCTATTGGTGATAGAGAATGCATCAAATTCGCGGCGCTCAAATTCCCCAGTCACCGTGAGGCGATCGCCCACAGACACATCGTTAGTAGTATGGTCACCGCACAGATCCCAAGAATCAACTTGAAGGATACGTTCACCCGTATTGAGGCGAAAGCCATCTTCCCAAACGCGTTCCACCGTTCCGGTAAACGAGCCACTGTTTTGAGCCTGAACAGTAGACGCGATGCCAACAGCAACCAGGCTGCTGACAACCATCGAACCGACTGCGAATAATTTCATCTTGAGTTCTCCCAATGCCGTGTAGAGAGACTGTTGATAGGGTTTCAGTCAGGCCATCTAACCCGTATCAACAGACTGAACTCAGTGTATGAGTCGAGTCGTAAGAGAACGGTAGGAAAACCGTAAGAAAGTTCTTACTGTTGTTTAAAGAAAAAAGTGGGATCACTCCCGAACCTATTGCTTGGGCAACGTAACAGTGAAGATTGTGCCCTGACCCAGTTCGCTTTGAACCGCGATCGCCCCACGGTGACGATGGACAATTTCTTGGGCGATCGCCAGCCCTAGTCCAGTTCCCCCGATGGCGCGCGAGCGAGACTTTTCCACTCGATAGAACCGCTCAAACAGATGGGATGCATGGTCTGAGGAAATTCCCATCCCTGTATCACTCACCATAATCTGGATAGAGCGATCGCCCGATGTTGCCGTTAGGCTAACTTGACCCTCCTTAGGGGTGTACTTCATAGCGTTATCGAGCAGATTCAGAAACAGTCGAATCAAATGGTCAGGACTGCCCTGAATATTGAGATTGGACGCAATATCGGTCGAGAACTTGAGTTGATGAAGCTCGGCAAGGGGCTGAACCTGTTCGGCGATCGCGGCTAATAAATCACTCAGATCGATCAGCTCTAGGGTTAAGGCCAGATGCTGTTGCTCAAGCTGCGACAACAGAAGAAGATCGCTACTTAGACGAATCAGACGATCCACTTCTTGCTCAATGGCTTGCAGCGTTTCTTCATAGTTTTCCGCTGTACGTTGCTGACTCAGGGTGACATGCAGCCGTCCCTTAATCACGGTGAGCGGCGTCCGCAGCTCATGGGAAGCATCTGCTGTAAACCGCTTTTCACGTTCAAACGTGGCTTGCAATGAGTCCAGCATTGTGTCAAACATATTCGCCAATCGTTCCAACTCATCGGCAACCCCCTGATAGCGAATCCGCTGCGTCAAATCACCGCTGACTCTGACGCGCTCTGCCATGCGGGTAATTTGACCAATCGGCTTCAGGGCACGATTTGCTAAAAACAAGCCCCCCAGCCCAACCATGCCGAGAATTAAAGGAATTTCAAATAAATGGTGCTTTAGCAGCTCCCTTAATGTGGTGTCCACAGACTCCAACGAATGGGCAACCCTTAGCCATCCTGCTGGTCGATTATCCCGAGGCAAGATTTCCAGAATGTAGACGCGCCACCGTTCATCAGCGTCCACAACGGTCTTGAATCCAGGACTGGGTTGAGCTTGCGAAGGAAAAGTCAGTGAGTCCCCAAATCGCTGATTGATCCCGCCATCTTGGTCTAACAAGTCAACCGAAACCCCCGCTTCATCAAGCAATGAAGTCAACACGGGGGAATCTTCTCGCGGATCAAAGGTCAGAACATCTACTTCATCATCAATATTTTTCAATGCCTGAATGGCAGTCACTTCCAGAGCGCCATCGACCTGCTCAAGCAAGGTTCGACGAAACTCAACGTACATAAATCCATCAGAAATGAGCATCGAAAGCCCTGCTAGCAGGCTATACCAGGCGACTAGCCGCAACCGCAAATTTTGCCATGGCTTTCGCTGCTTCATGGTTGATCTGTGAATATGAAAATCTACGAATCGGGGGCAGAAGGTTTGTTTTCAGCACTCATCCGATAGCCTACGCCTCGAATCGTGTGAATGAGAGAGTCAGGCTCATCTCGATCAATTTTTCGGCGCAGATAGCCGATGTATACATCAATCACTTTGAAGTCACCATAGAAATCAAAGCTCCAAACATGCTGGGCAATCTGAGTACGACTGAGAACCTGGTGGGAGTTTCGCATCAGGTATTCCAATAGCGAAAACTCGCGAGGGCTGAGGTCAATGGAGCGATCGCCCCGCTTCACAAATCGCTGAGCGGTATCCATCTCTAGATTGCCGACCTGCAAGAGCACATCCACTTGAAGGGGAGGACGCCTCATTAAGGCTCGCAACCGGGCTAGCAGCTCTGTAAAATCGAAGGGCTTGGTCAGATAGTCATCGGCTCCGGCATCTAGCCCCAGCACGCGGTCTTGCACGGTGTCACGAGCGGTTAGCAGCAGCACTGGGGTCTGGAGTCCTCGCTGGCGCAAATCCTTCAGCACAGTCAGTCCATCCAGTTGGGGCAGCAATATATCTAACACGATTGCATCGTAATCAGCGGCGATCGCGTAGTCCACCCCCTGACGACCATCTTGGGCAACATCGACAGCATATCCGGCTTCGTTCAATCCCTGATGAATAAACCGGGAAATGCCGTCATCATCTTCTACAACCAGCACACGCATATCACTCGTTTGGCTTAACTCAAAAACCTGCTGAAAAGCTGTTGGGCACAAGAAAATGCACCAACGACATGAGGCGTGAATGCCTCAAGCTATATGTTACGCTTCAACAGCATCAAGCCCTTGAGCGAATTTACTGAGAGAGGGTCTGAAGCCGCGATCGCACTTCGTCTAGTGCCCGTTTTACCTGCTGGAAGCCCGTGCCGCCGTAGCTGTTGCGAGCAGACACCACCTGCTGAGGGGCGATCGCCTCATAGATATCTGACTCGAATGCAGGATGGAGCGACTGCCATTCTTCCAGGGTCAGATCTTTGAGCAGCTTACCTGCGGCGAGGCTAGTTTTCACCACCTTACCCACGAGGTTATAAGCCTCACGAAAAGGAACGCCCTTAGAGGCAAGATAATCAGCAACATCGGTGGCGTTGGAGAAATCTTCGGCTACGGCCTGGTTGAGCCGCGCCGGACGAAACTCCAGACCTTCATTCATCAAAATAGTCATGGCTTCAAGGCAACCCTGAACGGTTTTAACTCCGTCGAACAGGGCTTCTTTGTCTTCTTGCAGGTCTTTGTTGTAGGCGAGAGGCAGCCCTTTCATCAGCACCAGCATGGCGTTGAGATGGCCAAATACGCGTCCCGTTTTCCCCCGCACCAGCTCTGGCACATCGGGATTTTTCTTTTGGGGCATGATGCTCGATCCGGTTGAGCAGCTATCTTTTAGGGTGACAAAGCCAAACTCTTCAGACGCCCACAAAATCACCTCTTCAGACAATCGCGACAGATGAACCATGATCAGGCTGGCCGCACAGAGAAACTCAATGGCAAAGTCGCGATCGCTCACTCCGTCAAGACTGTTTTCATAGATCTGGTCAAACCCCAGCAACTCCGCTGCATAGTGGCGATCGATGGGAAACGTTGTGCCAGCTAAGGCCCCACTACCCAAAGGCGAGATGTTCACTCGCTGGTAAACATCGTCTAGGCGCTCCCAGTCTCGATTTGACATCTCTACATAGGCGAGGAGATGGTGGGCAAG
>JGI12210J13797_11149754_pt1 | contig 10379 bp, 8 predicted proteins | sample ElkSlonscriptome_3_FD_13797 | JGI IMG/M metagenome (IMG submission 13797) | reverse complement strand
GGTCCACTCCATGCAGCCTTCCAGTCGACTGAATCAAGGTTCGTTTGAAGATACCGATTTGCTGCTGGCCGATAATTTTGCCCGAGCAGCCGAAGAGCGCAACTTGAAACAGATCGTCTTTATCGGAGGCATCCTCCCAAAAGACAGCGACGATTTTTCCACTCACTTACGCAGTCGTTACGAGACGGAGCAAATGCTCAGTTCGCGTAAAACGGCGATGACTGCCATCCGCGCCAGCATTATCATCGGTGCGGGAGGATCATCCTTCCGCATCGTGAGAAAACTCACCGAGCGACTGCCCGTGATGGCCTGCCCCAAATGGTGTGAGTCGCCATCGCAGCCCATCGACATTCGAAACATGTTGGAAATTATCGACCGCACCCTCGGCAATGAAGATCTCTACGACAAGGCCATTGAAGTGGGTTCACCCAAGATCCACTCCTACATGGATTTGCTGAAAATCACCTCAGAGAAATTGGGAAAAAAACGCTGGATCTTTTCCATTCCCCTTTTCACCCTCGGATTTTCCAAACTTTGGGTAGCCAAGTTTTCCGACTCGAGCACCACTTTCGTGTCACCACTCATTGAGAGCCTCCGACACGACATGCGGGTGGATGATTCGAAAAATCCTTTTTCAGATATTGCCTACACGCCCATCGAGGATTCGGTTTCGAATGCCCTGACGGAAAAGTCACCTCCGCTCCCAAAAAGACATTACGGGGATAAAGCAAAAAATACCGTGCGCAGCGTTCAGCGCTTGCCCAACCCAGGGCAAAAAAGTGCCAAATGGGTGGCGAGGGTTTATCCGGACTGGCTTTCCAAAAAATTTACAGTCTTCTTAAAAGCGGATAAGGAAGAAGAAAAGGTGCGATTTGAACTATTGGGTCAAACCCTATTGGAACTGAGTTTCATCGAATCGCGCAGCGATGAAAAACGTCGTCTCTTTTTCATAACCGGAGGCCAATTGGCCAAGCGTATTGACTACGGCTGGTTGGAATTTCGATCCGTACTGGAAAACCGCTACATCATTGCTGCCATCCACGAATTCGTGCCACGACTGCCGTGGTTCCTATATCGCTTCTCCCAGGCGATAATTCACCTGATGGTGATGAAATCATTCGGAAAGTTTTTGAAGAAACGGTAGGAACTGTGATCTTCCTTATGCAATGCCGATGCAAACTCAGAAAATTATCTCAATGATCATTCTTGACTTGAGCGATAACAGCTTTAATTTCTTTTTCACTTTCGAAAGAGGAAAATAAAGAACCACTTTAAAATTTCTCTCCTTCAAATTTGCATATTTGAACACCGTTCAACTATATTTGCCAAAAGGAAAATTCCAACATGGGCATCGCCGAACGAAAAGAACGTGAAAAAGTAGAATTAAAGACGCGTATCATGGGTGCCGCTCGTCAGCTTTTTATCGAGAAGGGTTTCGAAAATACTTCCATGAGGAATATTGCCAACTTGATAGAATATAGTCCGGGCACCATCTACCATTATTTCAAAGACAAGGGTGAAATTTTTCATGCCTTGCACGCGGAAGGATTTATGGAATTAGGACGTCGTATGGAGGTACTCAATTCGGTAAGTGATCCCATGGAGCGCCTCAAAGCCATGGGTAAGACTTATTATTCCTACGGTCTGGAAAATCCTGAGATGTACAATTTGATGTTTATCGAAGTGGCTCCCGTTGAATTTTTGGAAGATGAGAACAATTGGACCGAGGGCGCCATGGTACACGGAGGACTGCGCAAAACTGTCTCTGACTGCATCGATGCAGGTCACTTCACGGGCCACGATTTGGAACCTTTAACTTACATGATTTGGAGTGTGGTGCACGGAATGGTCGCCTTAAAAATCAGACGCCGGTGTGAAGTGGTACCTATGGACCAGAAGGAGGATATTGTGGAGCGAGCGTATTCCTCATTTTTAAAAATGCTTGACGATCTGTGATATTTTTTTGACCTCATATTGAACACTGTTTAATTAGATTACGTTGTTTAAATTATCGAAATGAAATATAAGACTCATTCAATAATGTCAGCATTTAAAAAAGCAATGGCGGAGAAGACTTTCTTTCCGTCGCGCATCATTCATTCTTTCCTCGCATTCTGGCTTTTGTCGCTAAATACCATAGCGCAAAGCGAATCAGCACTGGAGCGGTACATCGCCATTGGCTTGAAAAATAATGAGGCTTTGATTCGTGAACAACTTGAGAGTAAGATTCAATCGGAGGTGCTGCGCGAAGCCAAAGGAAAATACCTCCCCAATGTCTTTATCGATGCCTCTTACATACGCGCCGATGGCGGTCGGACCATTCTTTTCCCCGCCGGCGATCTGGTCAATCCCATCTACGGCGGACTGAATCAGGTAATCGGCTCTGATGTGTATCCGACCAATATCCCTAATGTAGAGGAACAATTCCTTCCCGACGATTTTCACGAAACCAAGGTGCGCCTGATCCAGCCCATTCTCAACACCGACATATATTTCAATAAGCGCATTCAGGAATCGAAGTTAATGGCACAGGAGGCCAAGAAACGCGCTTACGAGAACCAGCTAATAAAAGAAATTAAGGTGGCTTACTACCGACATCTATCTGCTCGGCAACAAAGCAGTATTCTCGAAGCGACCCGCTCTATTTTAGAGGAATTGGTGCGGGTGAGCAAAAGTCAGGTTGAAAATGAAAAGGCCACCCGAGAGGTAATCTACGGTGCTCAGGCAGAACTGAATAAGCTCGAAAGTCAACAGGCTTCTGCCGAAAGGCAGGAACACACTTCGGGCATCTTCTTCAATTACCTCATCGGCAGAGAACTCACCAAAACCATCGAAGGAGAGCCGGTCGAACTTGATGTCACAGGCTTAACCGATGATTTAGAAACACTCACCACATCAGCATTGAACGAACGGGAAGAGCTCAGGCAAATTGAATACGGAGCGGAGGCCTCACGAGCAGCCACGATGATGAATCGAAGGTATTTCGTGCCAAAAATCAATCTGGTGGGCGATGCGGGTTACCAAGGATTCGGCTACGAATTTGACGATGAACAAGAATTCGTGTTTCTCCGCGTCGGCCTAACCATGCCCATTTTCCAGGGAAACCAAAACAGGGCCAAAATTCAACAAGCATCTCTCCGCGAGAAAGTCTTGGAATCAGAACTGAAAGCAACCAACGACTTGATCGCTCTCGAAGTAGCCGAAGCCTATTATGCCCTTGAAGCGGCCAGAAAAAATCTGATTGCTCGAAAGGCAGCCAGAAAAAACGCTCAGGAAAATTTCAGAATCATCCAAAAACAATACGCACAAAATCAGGTGATTCAAGTAGCCTTCAACGACGCTCGAAACTCTTTTACGACCGCTGAACTTTTGGAAACCATTGCCCACTACAATTTAAAAATCAGAATGGCCGAGTTGGAATCAGCCGCGGCATATCAAAATCCCAAGATCTGAATCATGCGAACACTATCTGTTTTTACTCTCACCGCTGCTGTTTTTCTTACGGTAAGCTGCAAACAAACCTACGTAGAGCAGGAAGCAGCTGCCTCTCGAAAAGCCAAACTCGTGAAAGCCATAAAACTTAAAGAGACCACAGAGGCATCCTCCATCACGGCAAGCGGTGTCTTGGCTTCTCAAAAGGAGATAACTTTTTCTTTCAAGATCGGAGGGATAATCAACCACCTTCGAGCCGATCAAGGCGCAAGGGTGCGCAAGGGACAAATTTTGGCCGAGCTCGATCCGGCCGAGATCAATGCGCAAGTGGTTCAGGCCCAAAACGCATATGACAAGGCTCAGCGTGACCTAGCGCGAGCCGATGCACTTTACACCGATACGGCTGCAACTCTGGAGCAAAAGCAAAATGCTCAAACCGCTGTATACGTGGCCAAGGCAGCTCTGGATGTAGCAGAATTCAATTTGCGCTACTCAAAAATAACCTCTCCCATCGATGGAAAAGTGTTACGCAAAATGGCCGAAGAAGGAGAATTGGTGGGACCCGGACAACCCATTTACGAAGTAGGAAGCATGGGTGCAAAGGGCACACAGGTGATACGCATCGGAGTAGCCGATCGATCAATTGTAAAAATCGGCCTCAACGATTCGGCAATAGTAACCTTCGATGCAATGCCTGATGGTGTGTTTCCCGCTTCTGTATCAGAAATAGCCGAAGAAGCCAATCCCTTCACCGGAACTTTTGATGTGGAACTTACGCTTAAAAATTATGAGCCCGATCTGAAAAACGGTTTCGTGGGCTATGTTGAAGTATTTCCGTCCATTTCTTTTCCGCACTACAAAGTTCCGATGACAGCTTTGATTGAAGGCGACAAAAAGAAAGCCACTGTTTTCACCTCTAGCGATCAGCGCACGGTCCGGCGAAGAACCATGTCAGTGGTCGAAATCCGAAACGACCATTTCACGGTATCCGCTTCTCTTTTTGATGAAAGTGAATGGCTGGTTATGGAAGGCGGTTCCTACCTAAATGAAGGTGATTCAATAACTATAATTAAATAAAAAAAGAAAGATGAGACTCCCATCCATTGCCATAAAAAACAACCAATTCATCTACGTGATGGTCGGTCTGGCCGTTTTCCTCGGCATGCGCTCCTTCACCACCATGCCAAAGTCCGAAGATCCTTTTTTGGAACTGCCCAGCTATACCGTAGTAGTGGTGTATCCCGGGACGAGCCCCGAAGATATGGAAGACCTCATTGTAGATCCGATTGAGGAGGTGATCGATGAGTTGGATGAGATTACCGAAATCAGAACGGAAATCACCAACGGGCTTTGCGTTTTGCAGGTTGAGGCCGAATTTGGTATCGACTACGATGAGAAATACGATGAAATTCTGGCGGCCGTTAACGGCATTCGCGCCGAACTTCCCGATGGGATTTTCAGTTTGGAGGTCGATCAGTTCAAACCCGAAGAGCGGGTCGTGATTCAGCAATTTGCCTTTGTCTCGGAGACGGTTCCCTACAAGGATATGGTTGATCTGGCGGAAACCTTTCAGGATGAAGTGGAGAAGCTGGATTTTGTGAAATCCACCGAAATTGAGGCTTCTCCCGTGGAGGAAATTCGGATCAGTATTGACTTTGAAAAAATGGCCCGACTCAATGTTCCGTTGAGGCAGGTCTTAGGCGTTTTGAACGGAAATAATGCCAATATCCCCGGCGGTGATATTGCCTCCGGGGGATTGACTTTCAATATTCAATCCACCGGAGGTTACGAGAGCATCGAAGCCATCCGCAACACCGCAATACGCGCTTCCGAAAATCAAATTGTTTACCTCAAAGATTTTGCTTCGGTAGATTTTGATTACGATGATCAGGAATGGCTGGCGCGCTTCAATGGGGAGCGGTGCATCTACCTCTCGGTGAAACAAAAACGCGGTTCAAACATCCTCACTCTGGCAGATGAGCTAAACCAAACCTACATTGAATTTCAATCGAAAATGCCCGATGCAGTACAGTTGGTCAGCGCCTTTGAGCAAGCTCCTGCCGTGGATTTTCGAATTAACGATTTTATCAGCAATTTGCTCCAGGGAATCTTTTTGGTGGGCATAATTATTTGGATTTTTCTCGGTTGGCGACCCGCTCTGGTAGTTATGACCATCATACCACTTTCCATCATCCTGGCCATTACGGTGCTCGATTTTAATAATTACGCACTACAGCAAATCAGCATAGCCGCTCTGGTGATCGCTCTCGGGCTTTTGGTCGATAATGCTATCGTGGTGATAGAAAACATCGTGAATTTTAAAAACGATGGATATCCGATCAAGGAAGCCGCGAGCAGCGGAACCAAGGAAGTGGGTTACGCCATCGTGAGCTCGACCGCTACAACGGTTTTGGCTTTTGCGCCGCTATCCCTTTTGGAAAGCGGACCAGGTGAATTTCTCCGCACGCTTCCTCTAACGGTAATCTTCGCGCTCGTGGCTTCATTGATCTTGGCCTTGGTTTTCACCCCGATAGTGTCAAGTAAACTATTGGCTTCGAAAAAGGCTTCCGACAAACCAACCAGAGTACGTCGTTTGCTAAACCGCGTCATCGTGAAAGCTTACCGGCCGTCCATTAACTACGCCATCAGGCGCGGCCGCGTGGTGGTGGCACTGGGTATCGGACTGTTTTTAGCATCCGCAGCATTGTTTCCTTTCATTGGCGTAAGCTTTTTTCCAACGGCCGATAAGCCCCTGTTGATGATTACTACCGATATGCCCTACACCGCCAATCTGGAGCGCACCGACAAGGCCATTCGATACATCGAATCCGTACTCGACACCACCGATTTTGTAGAGAGTTACCTCACAAATACCGGTCACGGAAATCCACAGGTGTATTACAACCGCATTCCCGAAGAATTCAAGAAAAACCACGGCGAAGTAATCGTCACATTCAAAGATTGGGATCCCGAAAAGTTTTATCCGACTTTGCAGCGTTTCAAAAAAGCTTTTCAGGCTTTTCCCGATGGCAGAATTTACTTCCGCGAATTGAAAAACGGAGCACCTTTTGAAGCGCCCGTCGAAGTATTGCTTTTGGGAGACGAACTTGAGGTGCTGAAAGAGATTGCCTACGATGTAGAAAGAATCGTTAGAAATACAGAAGGTACGGAAGACACCGACAACCCACTCGCCCTAAGTAAAACCGATATCAAGCTCGACATCAATCGCGATAAAGCTGCGCTTTACAATCTCTCACTGCTGGATGTAGACCGCACTATACGCGCAGGTTTAAACGGGCTTAATGTCGACCGCGCCACCATTGACAGCGAGGATGAAACCTTCCCAGTGCGGGTCAGAATTCCCTTTGAAGAAAAGCCCACTATTGATGATTTCTCGAAAGTTTATCTCTCCGGTGCCAACGGCCATCAGGTACCGCTCTCCCAGGTTTCGCAAGTTGTGTTTTCTCCTGAATACGCCAAAATTAACCACTTCAATTTAGAGCGATCCATCGGAATTACGGCCAATGTGCTCGATCCCGATAAAACCACGCAAGTAACCGAAGCCATCATTCCCCGGCTGGAAGCTTACGATTGGCCCGAAGGTTACTCCTACTACATGGCGGGTGAGTACGAAACCCAGCAAGAGAGCTTTGGAGATTTGGGAACCCTACTTATCATCGCGATGCTGGGCATTTTTGCCGTGCTGGTACTTCAATTCCGATCATTCGTTCAACCACTGATTATCTTTTCGGCAATTCCACTGGCTTTAACGGGATCGTTTGTGGCACTTTTTTTAACCGGCTGGTCTTTTTCCTTCTTCGCCTTTGTCGGCTTTATCAGCCTCATTGGTATCGTAGTAAACAATTCCATCATTCTGGTGGACTACACCAACCAGCTCATCGAGGAAGACGTGCCAAAAATCACAGCCATCAAACAAGCGGCCGAGAGAAGGTTCGTGCCTATTGTGTTAACCACCGCCACCACCATTTTAGGCTTGGCACCGCTTACCTTTTCGGGAAGTAATCTCTGGTCTCCGTTAGGATGGACACTCATTGGCGGATTAATATCATCCATGTTGCTCACCTTGCTTATCGTGCCTGTACTTTACAATTGGTTCACACCGGCAACACGCAAAAATGAATAGATATCACGAAATGAGTTTAATTAGAAATTGTCAAGACAAATCAGCTAGTCTCAACAATGAATACGCACCGATCCGGTCGTGATTTCTTGAGCCAATATCAAGAATTAATCACGCTAACATTCTACAAATCGCTGTCGACTCCTAAACAGACAAAGCAAAAAATCCAAGAGAGAAAGACTCTTTGATTATTCAGCGTCCTCCTGATGGTCCTCGAGCATTTTTTTGTGGTCGGACTGCATCTTGGCATGCTCCTCGTCCATCATTTTATGCTCTTCCATCATGATTTGATGTTCTTCCTCCATTTGCTCGTGATCGGCCTTCAACGCTTCCATATCCAGCTCTCCCTTGGCATGTTTGTCAACGAGTTCCTTGTGTCGGGAAATGAAGTCCTCGTGCTTTTTCATGAGCTCGGCATGCTTGTCAAGCATCGCTGAATGTTCTTCTTCAATGGCCATGTGTAAGGAATCAGACTCTCCACCCATGGATTCGTGATTAATCATCATCTCTGTGTGAATTTTCTCCATGTCGGCATGCTCAGCTTCCAGCCTTGCGTGTTCAGCTTCCATGGCTTCATGTTGAGCCACCAATTCTTTGTGCTCTTGAGATTCAGCGGGATTTGGCGCAGTGCAGGCAGCCAACAGTCCCAAACCGAGAATCGCAACAAACGTATTTTTCTTTGTTGATTTCATCATTTGATTTCTTATTAGAAAGGTGAAATTACGGATCAAATGTAATGGACAAAACGCACCTCGACTCTATTTCTCTCAATATTTTAATTGAAGGTTTTCGGCACTGAGCTTTATGATGCTGAGCAAGCTTTCAGGAAATACGGATAAAACTCAATGCAATTTTCGGGCAATGAAAAAGTTGAATTTGCCTTCAGTAATATTCAGGGTATCACTTTTCTCGGAATCGATAAGTCTCATTTCAAAAGTACCCGAGAGCCTTCCTGAGTGATGTTTTGAATTTCCTTGAAACTGATCAATGGTTATGGTTCCGTCGAGCAGACGATTGTAAATGACACCGTTCCGCATTCGAAATATCGGTTTTACAGAACGGGCGAAATTCAGAGACTCGAGCGAACTCGTACCCGTGTATTCCTGAGAAACCTCTTGAAATTCAAGCGAAAGTGAGGTCGAGTCGGGGCAATTCCTTGTAGCCATTACCATGTATCCTGCGGGTAAATCCAAATGAGGTTCAGGAAAATAATTGAACTGAAGTGCGTTGCACTGAGAAGGAATCTCTTCACTTGTAAACTGTGTTCCGTCGACCTTGAATTCCAGATATTGCGTCCCCTTTTCTGCGTTATCATCTTCGAAAATCTCTTCGCAAGAAGAAAAGAATATAAGGAATGCTGAAAAAATTAAAATGCTTTTTAATCGACTCATGGCTAGTTTATTTGCCACAATTTACGAATTAAGATGATTGGGCATTCTTTTCAACAAACAACAATACGGGGGAGTCTTCATATTAGAACTTCATCCCGGCACCAAATCTCACTTGAAATAAGTTCGGAAATGATTCCGTGTTGAAACTAGACTGAACGCGGTCTTCCACCGGGATGCTCGGTTCTTCAAACGAGTCTTGCAACCAGTTTATGCGGTAGACAGCTAAAGGCAGATTCAAGTCGAGAAACCATCTCTCGTTCACATCATAGGTGACTCTGGGAATGATAGACATCACCGCTCCGACATCGATATATGAATAGGGAAATACGCTGCTTACATAACTCCTGAAGCCAAGATAACGGAAGTAGGGCTGAGCAGAAAAGCCAATGTAGGGTTTGAGAGCTGCCTCCTCATCCGACTTACGTAAGTTTATCATGTATTCATATCGAAACGCGAGGTGGATAGTGTATACTTGATCACCTTTCATCGTAAACGTTTGTAGGTCGGGGTTTTCCAAAATCACCAGACTATCTACCCTGGACGTACCGATGGAAATACGGGAAATCTCGAATTCGTGGATATCGCCATTCTGCTTAATAAACCCCAAAGCGGGAGAGAAATACCCGATATCGGTGTCGCGAAATTCCAAACTGTAAATCGTACTGTCTGACGGAAAGTCATTCAGGGTTCTGGTCTGTTTTTCAAAAAGACCATTCATATAGACCTTGAATACTTTTTGGCTTGACTCGCCCTGAGAATAGATCGAGGCTGGGAGAAGAAACATCATTCCCAAAGCGAGGATTAAAAAGTTCGGTTTCATCGGTTGGTTTATCGAATAACGTAGGAAAGTGTAGGTGACGTATAGAGCGGGAAAGATTTCTTAGGGAAGTTAGCGATGGCCAATGCCTAATTACCAAACTTATTTTCACCCCGTCAAATCACACCATCGTAAACCAAATGGCCACCCCCAGTCCTACATTTAAAACGATGAGCATAATAGAATGCACAGACAGTACAACTTTCATTTCCCGTTTTGTTTCGAAACAATCTGAGTAGAGCTGCCAAAAAACTATAGCGTTTCCAAGAATAGCTGTAAACAGTAACGTTCGGACAGGCCATGAAAAGGGCAAAAAATTCTGCAAGAGGACGAGCACAGCAAAAACGGCTGCAAGAGGCCAAAATTTCTTGGCAAAGTACTTTTCCGTTCTGTCGGTGTAATTTCGGTATACTTCAAGATTGCTCTTTGTTTCTGCTCTTTCTTCCATGCCTTCAAAAATAAGAAATTATCGTGTTTCACTTTGGCTCATCCATTTCCGTACCCTGATTTTTCAATCTGAGATTTTGTGGATCATCTTGGTGTTGTTTCATCAATTCACGGAACTCGGATCGTCAGAGTAGTGATTGATCAACGCGGG
>JGI12210J13797_10229349_pt1 | contig 10379 bp, 7 predicted proteins | sample ElkSlonscriptome_3_FD_13797 | JGI IMG/M metagenome (IMG submission 13797) | reverse complement strand
CTCGCCGATCCTCGACCACCGAACAGCCCGCACCCCGCCACCAGCCCCAGCGCGGCGATCGTCGCGAGCCCCGAGCCCTTCACGCGGCGTGCACCGCCGCCACCAGCCGGGCCATGGCCTCGGGATCGGTGTGCCGGGAGATCCCGTGCCCCAGGTTGAACACGTGCGCCCGAGCGCGCCGCCCCGCCTCCACGATGGCCGTGGCGCGACGCTCCAGCTCCTCCCCCGGCGCGAACAGGGCGATCGGATCGAGGTTGCCCTGCACCACCTTGTCGGTGCCCACCACGTCGATCGCCCGCGACAGCTCGATGCTCCAGTCCACCCCGATCACGTCGGCCCCCATGTCCTTCACCTGATCGAGCAGGCTGGCGTTGCCCCGCACGAACAAGATCACCGGCACCCCGTGCCCCTTGGCTTCCTTCACCAGCCGCTCGACATGGGGCCGCACGTGCAGGGCGTAGTCCTCGGGGGCCATCGCCGAGCCCCAGCTGTCGAAGATCTGCAGCGCGTCGACCCCCGCCCGCACCTGGCCCGCGAGGTAGTCCACCAGCACGGTGGTGATCGACTCGAGCAGCCGACCGAACATCGCGGGCTCGGTGAACGCCATGCGCTTGGTGTGGATGAAATCCTTGCTGCCGCTGCCCTCGATCATGTAGCTGGCGGTGGTGAAGGGCGCCCCGCAGAAGCCGATGAGCGGCACGCGATCGGCCAGCTCCTTCTTGCACGCGCTGACCGCGTCGTACACGTAGCCCAGGTGATCGTCGGCCCGACCGAAGCGCAGCCGCTCCACGTCGGCCCGCGTGCGCACGGGCTCGGCCACCACCGGCGCGGGGTTGAACGCCACCTCCACCCCCATCGCGTCGAACACGGTGAGGATGTCGGAGAAGAGGATCGCCGCGTCCAGCCCGAAGCGATCGATCGGCTGGCGGGTGACCTCGGCGCAGAGATCGGGGCGCCGGCACAGCTCCTCGAACGACACCTTCGCCCGCACCGCCCGGTACTCGGGCAGGTAGCGGCCCGCCTGGCGCATGACCCAGATGGGAGTATGGGCCGGAGCCCGACCAGCGCACGCGTCGAGGAAGGTGGTGTTGGCCAGCGGCATCGCGCGGACTATACCGAGGCCGCGGGCCGGCGGGCGAGGAGAACCGGCGCCGCCGCTCGCGGGGGCGGCAGCCCCGAGGGCGCCGCCTCAGTGCAGCGCAGGCTCGTCTTCGAGGCTCTCGTCCTCGAGGCTCTCGTCCTCGGGCGGGAACACCTGGCCCAGCGCCTTGAACAGGTCCTCGAGCTGCGGCCGCTCCATGCGGAGCGTCACCGCGCCGGTGCTCACGTGGTACACGCCACACGAGCAGCGAGCGATGTGACAGCCGGGCCGCTGCACCAGCGTCTTGCGTTCATGGATCATGGCCAACCCCGGGGGACGGTAGCAGAACCTCGGCGGCCGCCCCACCCGAGCGCAAGCGCTCACGCGGGCGCGAGCAGGCGCCGCATCAGATCGACCACCGTGCCCACGATCACGGCCGGGGGCGGGGCCTCGGGCCGCGGGCCCCCCTCCCCCATCAGCCGCTGCGCCGCCCAGCGATCGCAGGCCATCCCCACCGCCAGGGTCACCCCCAGCAGCAGGTCGTCGGGCAGGTCGTCGCGCACCGCGTGGACCGCACGCCCCTGGCGCAGCACCTCGGTCAGCCACCCGGTGGCCCGCTCGCTCATCACCGCGCCCACCTCGGGCACGTCGCTGATGCTGCGGGGATCGAGCAGGGCGGGCATGAGCCGGGCCACCCGCGGCGCCTCGAGCATGCGCCTCCACACCGCGAGGCTCACCCGCTCGAAGCCCGCCCAGAACGCCTCGGCCCCCGTTACCTCGCCCAGCGGCTCGAGCGAGTCGAACAGCTCCGACACCGCGTCGTCGACCACCGTGACGAACAAGTCCTGCTTGTCGTCGAAGTAGTAGTACATCGCGCCCTTGCTCAGCCCGGCGCGCTCGATGATCCGGTTGTACGAGGCCCGCTGGAACCCGTGCTCGCCGAATTCGGCCGCCGCTGCATCGAAGATGGCCTCACGGCGGGCGGGCTCGAGACGCTCGAAACGGGGTCGGGGCACGGTCGGGCCGCCACGGTAGCACGGGCCCCCCAACGAACGACGGCCCCGAGCGGATCACCGCCGGGGCCGATGTGCAGCCGAGCGCCGAGCGCCGAGCGCCGAGCGCCGAGCGCCGAGCGCCGAGCGCCGAGACCTAGGCGGTGGTCCCGACCTCGCGCTCGACCCAGCGGATGGCGTAGCGAACCATCTCGGTGCCCGAGCGTAGCCCGAGCTTCTCCTTGATGCGGTGGCGGTGGGTCTCCACCGTCTTCACGCTCACCGTCAGCTGCTTGGCGATCTCGCGGGTGGGCTGGCCGCGACCGACCAGCTCGAACACCTCCAGCTCGCGATCGCTGAGGCTCTCCACCGCCGAGCTGGGCGCGTTGGGCCCCGGATCGGCCGCCCGCTGGATGAGGGTGCTGCGCAGGTGCTCGCTGACGTAGACCTCGCCCTTGCGAACCTGGCGGATCGCCTCGAGGACCTCGTCGGTCTCCTCGCCCTTCATGACGTAGCCGCGCGCCCCCGCCCGCAGCGCACGCTCGGCGTAGAACAGCTCGTCGTGCATGGTGAGCACCAGGGTGATCACCTTCGGGTGACGCCGGCCGATCTCCTTGAGCAGATCGAGACCGCTGCCCCCCGCCAGCGACAGGTCCACCACGGCCACCTGCGGCTCGTTCTCGGCCATGAGGGCCAGGGCCCCCTGCGAGTCGGGCGCCTGCCCGATCACCCGGAGATCCGGGCTCTTGTTGATGAGCGAGGCCAGCCCCTGGCGCACCAGCGGATGGTCGTCGATGATCAGGACCCCCACCCGATCATCCGGAGAGGACGCTTCTTGTGTCGATTCGGTCATTGGGCCCCTTATTCGAAGCCGACTATAGCAGTAAGGACATCCGCCGCCGTTAGGGAAGCCCTTATTCGGCTCACACTGGGCCGCTCCTGCCCGACTCCTGCCAGTGACCTCCGGCACGAAACCCGGCCCCACGGGGCTCCGTGCCCCACTGGGTCACGATTCCAGTGGCAGTCGGCGGCCCGGCCCCCCCCTTCCCTCTAGGGATCGAGCGAGCCCAACGGGCCAGCCGCCGCCGGGTGCGGGTCCGACTCCACCGGCCGCCGGGCCACCGGCAGGGGGGAGGAGGTGGGCCGCAGGCTCGGAGACCGCTCCCGCGCCACCGCCCCCACCGGCAGGGTGCACTCCACCCGGGTGCCCCCCTCCTCGCTGACGTTGCCGATCGCCATCGTCGCCCCGACCGTCTCGGCCCGCAGCTTCATCAGCCGCAGCCCCAGCCCCTCGCTGGGGCGGGACAGGGGCAGGCCCTGCCCGTCGTCCTCGATCCGCAGCCGCAGCCCCAGCTCGTCGTCGTCGCTGAGCGAGATCGTGATCCGCGAGGCGTTGCCGTGCTTGAGCGCGTTGTTCGTGGCCTCTTGGGCGATCCGATAGAAGGCGGTGGCGGTGGCGTCGTCGGGCACCCGCGCCACGTCCTCGCCCTCGAACTCGCACTCGATGTTGAACACGTCGCGGGTGCGCTCGGCGAGGTTCTCGAGCGCGGGCGCAAGCTCCGTGCCGTGCACCCCCACCGGGGCCAGGCCGTGGGCCAGGGCCCGGGAGTGCCCCACCGCCTCCTTCACCAGCTTGACGATCTCGTGGGCCTCGGCCGCCTCGGGCAGCCCGCGATCGCTGAGGCTGCTCTCGAGCCCCTTGGCGAGGAACGCCATGCCCGTGAGGTGCTGGCCCAGCCCGTCGTGGAGATCGCGCCCGATCCGGCGGGCCTCCTGCTCGGCCGCCTCGAGCGCGGCCCGCTCCAGCCGGTGCCGGTCGGTCACGTCGCGGGCCAAGGCCAGGATCCGCGGGGCCCCCTCGTGATCCCAGAACGGCCCCAGGTGCAGCTCGACCGGGAACGTGCTGCCGTCGCGCCGGATGTGGGCGGCGGCGTGGGTCTCGGACTGCCCCGGGTCGAGCCGATCGAGCAGGTCCCACAGGGTCTCCATCTCCAGGCCCTGGCACAGCTCGATGAGGTTCATGCCCAGCATCTCCTCGCGGGAGTAGCTCAGGCTCTCGCTGGCCTGCCGGTTCACGTCGACCAGCCGCCCCTCCTCGTCGCACACGAAGATCCCGTCGACCGCCTGCTCGACCACCTGGCGGAAGCGCACCTCGCTGCGCTCGAGCGCCTGGTGCCACCGCAGCTGGTCGGTCATGTCGGTCACCACCCGCAGCGCGCGGTCGGGCCCCACCGGGATCGTGCGCGCCTGCCAGAAGCGGCGCCGGCCCCCGGCCGAGGTGAGGTGCTCGGTGAACACCACCGCGTCGGTCCGGATCGCTCGCTCCACGCAGTCGCGGATCGCGTCGGCCTGCGAGGGGCTGAACACCTCCGACACGTGCCGCCCCACCGACGCCGGCTCGAGCCCGAAATCGGAAACACGGCGACCGCGCAGCCCGTGGATGATGCCGTCGGTGCCCACCTCGAGGAACAGCTCGGGCAAGGACGCGCGGCGGGTGTCCTCCGACCCGCCTTCGGCACCGACGTCGATCACCCGGGTATCGTACCTCGTCGGGCCCACAAAGGGCTCGGCCTTCCGGGCCGTGGAGCGGACCACGCCGGTTTTGCTATGCTACCGCGCCGTGCGCATCCGCTACGCCTCCCGGACCGACGTGGGCATGGTTCGTGCCCACAACGAGGACTACTTCGCCCTCATCGAGGACGAGCGGCTGTTCATCGTGGCCGACGGCATGGGCGGCCACGCCTCCGGGGACATCGCCAGCAAGATGTCGGCCGACATCATCGGTGAGTTCTATCGCATCACCCGCGATCCCGACGCCGCCTGGCCGTTCCCGTACGACAACACCCTGAGCTACGCGGAGAACCGGATGGTCTCGTCCATCCGGCTGGCCAACGCCAAGATCAACCACGCCGCCGCCAAGCACCGCAGCCAGCGGGGCATGGGCACCACCATCGTCACCTTCAACCTCAACGGCGACCGGGCCTACGTGGCGCACGTGGGCGACTCCCGCTGCTACCTCATCCGGCGCGGCCGCATCCAGGGGCTCACCCGCGACCACTCGCTGCTCGAGGACTACAAGGATGCCCGCCCCGACCTCACCGACGAGGAGATCCGCGACTTCCCCCACAAGAACGTGATCACCCGGGCGCTGGGCATGCGGGACACGGTCGAGGTGGACCTGTGCGAGATCGAGATCGAAGACGGCGATCGCTACATGCTGTGCTCCGACGGGCTGTGCGGCATGCTGGAGGACGAGGACATCCTCGACATCGTGCTGGCCTCTCCCGACCCCGAGTCGGCCGTGCGCGAGCTGGTCGACCGGTCCAACGAGGCGGGGGGCACCGACAACATCACGGCGATGATCGTCGAGTGCGCGTTCTGAGATGAGCCGACGTCCCGATCCCGAGGCCTCGCGCCGCGCCATCCTGCAGGCGGCCCGCTGCTGCTTCTCGGCCTCCGGCTACGCCGGCACCTCCATGCACGACATCGCCAAGGAGGCCGGCATCACCCAGAGCCTCATCCACCACCACTTCGGCCCCAAGGACGCGCTGTGGGCGGAGGTGCGGCGCTTCGCGTTCGGCGAGTACGCCCAGCAGCAGCGCGCGCTCATCGAGTCGGGCCAGGGCGGCCCCGAGCTGCTGCGCGAGTCCATGCGCACCTACTTCCAGTTCCTGTCCGACAACCCGGACATCCTGCGCCTGGTCGCGTGGCTGGAGCTGGACCGCCCGGTGGCCTTCGTCGACGAGCTCGAGCGCCTGCACGACGCCGGGGTCCGCGTGGTGGAGCAAGGCCAGCGCACCGGCCTGCTGCGGCGAGATCTCCCCGCCCGCTTCATCCTCACGGCGTTCATGGGCCTGGTCCGCAACTGGTTCGAGGAGCGCAAGCTGATCCAGGACCTGTCCGACCCCGAGACGGTGGCCCGGGTCGACGCCGCCTACCTCGAGTCGCTGTGGTCGGTGTTCTCCGAGGGGCTGCTGGTCGCCCCCGCCGCCGCCCCTGGGCCCCGCCACCCCGTAACCCCCGGTGACCCCGACCGTAATCAGAGGCTCGGGCTCCCGTTGGATCCCACCGGTGACCCTGGTGTCTCCCCCCCCGCGACCGCGCACGAACCGCGCACTAACCGCGCCCCGCGACCGCTCTGGGCTTGGGCTCTCGGCTTCGGGCCGGCGATCCATACCACCATCATTGATGGCTCGGGCGGGGGAGTGTACGAAAACAGGTCTCTTATCGTAGGCTACGCCGGTCACCGACCCCATCCGGGGCCGGTCCGAGGATGGACGAAGGGTTCATGATCACGAAGGCAGCAAAGACGAACTCGGGCATGCGGCGGTTGGTCGTGGGAGCGTTCACGCTCTCGTCCCTGGCTCTGGGTGCGAGCGGATGCATCGAGGACTCGGATTGCGGCATCTGCGATCCCGACAACCTCGTGCTCGAGAGCATCTCGGGCGTCAACTATGCGTCGCGCAAGATCCACCTCCTCAATCCGCAGTGCGAGGGCAACGACTGCCCCGCGCCGTTCAACTCGGGAAGCTACTTCATCGAGGAGATCGGGCCCTGCGAGGAGACCGACGAGGCGCGCAACTCGCCGCGTGGCACGGAGGAGTTCTGCAAGATCTCCCCGCTGGTGACGGCGTTCGGCATCGAGTTCGTCTTCAACAACCTGCTCGACCCCACCTCCATCGAGCTGGTGCGCAAGCGGCCCGACAACCCGCAGCTGTTCGAGGTCTACGACTGGAAGCACCGGGTGGTGGAGATCGAGGGCCCGATCACCCGGTTCAACGGCGACTTCGTCAAGGGAGCGACCGAGGAGCCGGACGTCATGACCCGGCTGGTCAACCTCTCGTGCATCGAGAACCTCCGCGATGAGGGCATCGACTACGGGCACGAGCTGGAGGGCATGGACAACCCGTGCAACGCCGTGGGCCCCAACGGGCTGCCCCGGAAGCTGCGCGAGGTGGGCACCATCACCTCGTACCCCGGCCGCTGGACCATCGGCGGCAGCTCGTGCGACACGCCCGAGGAGGGCCCCGACACCTGCTGCACGCGCTGTGACTACCTGCTGTCCACGCAGGTCTCCAAGTACGGCCTGAGCACCTCGGCGCCCGAGGGCGCCTCGTACGGCGACGTCGCCGGCCAGATGCGCAACCCCAACACGGGCGACGCCATCATCTGCGACCCGGCCGGCGACCCGTTCCAGCAGTGCGCCGACTTCATCCCCTGGGTGGACCGCTCCGAGCAGGAGATCGAGTACCAGTACTACTGGGACTGCAACCCGGCCACCGACGCCTCGTGCGCGCCCAAGACCTACGGCGTGCCCTACTACGACAAGCTCCGCGAGACGCACCCCACCGATCGCCCCGCGTGGCTCGAGCGTCGCAACGTGAGCTGCTCCAGCACCGCCCAGTGCCGGTCCGCGGCCGATCGCAACCTGCCGGGCACCCAGTGCGTGGGCATCACCGCCGACGGGGCCGCGTGCAGCCCCCAGGCCGACCCGGAGAACTGCGGCAGCGGCGTGTGCGTGGCCGAGTGGTTCGTCACCTGCGAGAGCAACAACGAGACCACGGGCGACGCCGATCCCGACACCCCCGACGTGCAGGAGGGCTACTGCATCGACAAGCGCTTCTCCAGCCGAGGGGCGGGGGCGTGCTTGCGCACCGCGTCGAGCTTCGACGCCCTGTGTGACGCCAACGGCAACAACTGCCAGACGGCGCCCGCCAACACCCGGCTGGCGTTCTGCGACCACAACGAGGACGGCTCCCTCAACAGCGCCGAGTGCTGCCAGGAATCGCTGTTCTCCGGTCAGGAGGCCGCGTCCACCTCGTCGTGCGACCCGGTCACCCAGAACGTGACGCCGATCTCCATCTACGACCGCAACGACAACCTGCCCGAGCCCACCAAGGACTGCATCTGCCCGTCGGGCGGCACCTTGGGCGACATCGACCCCGAGAGCAACTGCTACGACTCGATCCGGGTGGGCTGCTTCGACAGCGAGGAGGTCCGGGAGAGCGGCAACGCCGCCCAGGTCCGCTCCGAGCGCGCGGGCCAGTACGCGGTCAAGCTCATCAACTCCGGGTACCAGGGCGGCGTGATCTACGACCCCGCCATCAAGGGCTTCGAGTGGCGCACCGCCGACGTCGGCAGCGTGCCGCGGGCCGACATCGAGGCCTGCGCGGAGACCCGCGGGCTCATCCAGGGTCGCAACACCGAGGACGGCTGGCGCGCCAACGATGCGTTCGCGCCCAACCGCATCGAGGACTTCGACCGCAGCATGTGCTCCGACTCGGAGTACACCATCCACTTCCAGACCCCGGAAGAGGGCGACCAGTACGTGCAGGACAAGGTCGGCAACACGCTGGCCGGCAAGTCGGAGTACACGTTCCGCACCCCCGCGTTCCACGTGGAGCCCGGCAGCGGCTTCCCCTCCGACAACCTCCGCATCGGAGCCTGCAACGACTTCTCGCTCCGGTTCTCCAACAAGTACGACATGAGCCCGGAGAACCTGGCCAAGCTCCAGATCTACCAGCTCACGCCGCCTCCCGCGCAGAACGAGCCGGAGATCCCCTGGGACGAGCGCTTCGTGGCGCTCATCGCCGGCGGTCCCGACTGCGCGGAGACCCAGGCCGATCTCGACGCCGGGCGCGGCGTGGTGCCCTGCCTGACCGTCGACGTGTCCAACCAGCTCATCGGCGAGGTGGGCGTGGAGATCGACCCGACCGAGTTCGGGCCGGTGCTCGAGACCGGCATCACCTACCGCCTGTGGGTGCCCGGCCTCAACAGCGTCGCCGACATGGCCGACCCCACGCTGTACGCCAACGCGTTCTGGGACGCCTGCGGCATGCCGCTCATCACCACCGGCGGCACCAACGAGCCGGACTTCCTCTACGACTTCACGATCGACCAGCCGAAGTGCAAGGAGGACCAGGACCTCGACAACGTCCAGCTCAGCTGTGACAACGCGCCGAACTTCTTCAACCCCGACCAGGGCGACATCGACCGCGACGGCTTCGGCGACGTGATCGACAAGTGCCCGACCCTGGCCGGCTCGTCCGACGACACCGCCGACTCCGACGACGACGGCGTGGGCAACGAGTGCGACACCTGCCGCCAGGCCTCGCGCAACTACAACAAGGACGACGCCAACCCCATGGGGTACATGACCGTCCGCAACATCCCGTTCCAGCAGGACTCGGACGGGGACGGCATCGGCGACGTCTGCGACAACTGCGTGCTCACGGCCAACTGCGACCAGTACGGGCCGGAGAACGCGTGGACCATCGGCGACCCCATCGAGTTCGACGACCCCATCCTGTGCCAGCTCGACGGCAACAACGACATGGTCGGCGATGCCTGTGCGGGCGATATGGGCCCCATCGCCACCGCCCCGATCGGTCTCGGTCCCGACCAGGACTTCGACCAAGACGGCCTGAGCAACGTAGTCGATGCCTGCCCGCGCCAGCCGGTGGCCCTGACCGCCGAGGATCAGATCACCTGCGAGAGCAACGCCGACTGCCCCTCCGGGCGCAAGTGCGAGACCGCGTTCGGGATCTGCGACCACCTCGACAGCGACGGCGACGGCGTGGGTGACATCTGCGACACCTGCCCCTTCGCCGAGAACCCCATGCAGGTCGCCGATGGCGCCATGCAGGACGGCGACGACACCGACGGCGACTACGTCGGCAACGTGTGCGAGACCAACTCCGCGTGCGAGAAGCGCGTGGACTCTCGGCCCTTCTCCTTCTACGAGACCTCGGCCAACGGCTACTGCTGCACGGTGGCGCTGTTCGAGGACGACATGGGCAACCTGCAGATCAACCTGCCCCCGCGCGACGACGGCCAGCCGCAGCTGCCCAAGCCGCTCGAGGATCCCGAAGGCCGCCCCGTGCGGGTGGACTGCCCCGAGGCCGAGCAGGGCGTGAGCTGCAGCAAGCTGCCCTCGTCGGTGGCGCTGGCTCCGGGCATCCTCATCCCGCCGGTCGGCTGCGAAGAGGCCCTCGACGGCACCAGCCCGCGGGAGAACCGGAAGCTCACCCTCGATGACTTCATGGGCGACACCAACGCCCTGTGGGAGACCATGTGCTTCCTCCCGCAGTTCGACCAGGACTACGACGGCCTGGGTGACAAGTGCGATCTCTGCCGGTTCGACTTCGACCCGGAGAACCTGCCCTACATCGACGCCAATGGTCGCGTCTGGCCCACCGACGGCAAGTTCTGCAACGGTGACTACAGCATCGACACCAAGCCGGCCTGCGAAGAGGACGAGGACCCGCTGCCCACCGGCGGCGAGACCGAGGGCGGCGAGACCGAAG
>JGI12210J13797_10778341_pt1 | contig 10380 bp, 5 predicted proteins | sample ElkSlonscriptome_3_FD_13797 | JGI IMG/M metagenome (IMG submission 13797) | reverse complement strand
CCTCAGCGCCATCCTCTTTGCTCTGGGGACCTTCGGCGTCCTGGTCCGTCGGAACGCCATCATCATGTTCCTCTGCATCGAGCTGCAGTTGAACGCCGTGAACGTGGCCTTCGTCGCCTTCTCGCGGCTGGTGGGGATCGAGGGCCAGGTCTTCGTCTTCTTCGTGATGACGGTGGCGGCCGCCGAGGCGGCGGTGGGGCTGGCCATCATCATCTCCATCTTCCGTCACTACGAGACGGTGAACGTGGACAACTTCAACCTCCTGAAGTGGTAGCGGCATGGATCTGACCCTCACCGCCATGCTCCTCCAGGGAGGCCAGGAGGCCGCCGCCCATGCCGGCGCCGGCTTCATGCCCTTCTATCCGGGCCTGATCCTCCTCCTGCCGCTGGCGGGCTTCCTCGTCAACGGCTGGCTGGCGCTGAAGCACGCCGGCCGAGCCGCCCGGGTGACCCGGGTGGGGGGGACCTACGACCTGGACGGCGGGGGACGGCCAGCCACCCATACCCTCCCCACCTGGATCGGGCCGGGGGTGATGGGGCTCGCCTTCGTCCTGACGCTGGTGAACTTCGTCGGGATGCTCGGCGCCGGACTCCACGACCCCGTGGTCATCCACTACTGGACCTGGATGGCCACCGGGACCTTCACGGTGGACGCCGCCATCCAGCTCGACCAGCTCTCCATGGTGATGATGATGGTCATCACCGGGGTGGGATTCCTCATCCACCTCTTCAGCGTGGGCTACATGAAGGACGATCCGGGCTACCCCCGGTACTTCGCCTACCTGAACCTCTTCGTCTTCTTCATGCTGGTCCTGGTGATGGGTGCCAGCTATCCCCTCATGTTCGTGGGGTGGGAGGGCGTGGGGCTCTGCAGCTACCTCCTCATCGGATTCTGGTTCACCGACCGGGAGAAGTCGGACGCCGGCAAGAAGGCCTTCATCGTCAACCGCATCGGCGACGTGGGCTTCCTCCTGGCCATCTTCGTCCTGTACCGCACCTTCGGCACCCTGGACTTCGCGCCCATCATGGGCGGCGCGGCGGACACCCTGGTCTACGGGGGCGGGCTGGTGACGCTGGTGACCCTCTTCTTCCTGTTGGCGGCGGCGGGGAAGAGCGCCCAGATCCCCCTGTACGTCTGGCTGCCCGACGCCATGGCCGGCCCGACGCCGGTTTCGGCCCTCATTCACGCGGCCACCATGGTCACCGCCGGCGTCTACCTGGTGGCCCGGTCCTCGGTGCTCTTCGCCCTCTCCCCGGTGGGGAGCGCGGCGGTGGCGGGCATCGGGGTGCTCACGGCCCTCTTCGCGGCGACCATCGCCCTGAAGCAGAACGACATCAAGAAGGTCCTGGCCTACTCCACCGTCTCCCAGCTCGGGTACATGTTCCTGGGCGTGGGGGTGGGGGCCTATGCCGCCGGGGTCTTCCACCTCATGACCCACGCCTTCTTCAAGGCGCTCCTCTTCCTGGGCTCCGGCGCGGTCATCCACGCCATGCACGAGGCGTATCACGCCACCCACCGGCACGACGACCCCCAGGACATGCGCAACATGGGCGGGCTCAAGGCCTACATGCCCATCACCTGGATCACCATGTGGGTGGCCACCCTGGCCATCTCCGGGATCTGGCCCTTCGCCGGGTTCTTCTCCAAGGACGAGATCATCTGGTATACGGCGGCCTTCGCAGGGGCCGAGAACGCGCCCTTCCCGGGGCTCTACACCGTGTACTGGATCCTGGCGCTGGCGGCGGCCCTCATGACCGCCTTCTACATGACCCGCCTCATGGTCCTGACCTTCCACGGCCGGAACCGGACGGGGGAGACGGAGGCCGACCACCTCCACGAGGCGCCGCCCATCATGTGGGTGCCGCTGGCGGTCCTGGCGGTCCTGAGCACCGTGGGTGGCTGGATCAACGTGCCGGAGGAACTCCAGGCCTCCATCGTGGGTCTGGGTGGCCTCCTCCCCTCCAGCGAGTGGCTCCATCACTGGCTCGAGCCCATTACCGCCGAGGCCCACCACGTCCAGGAGCTGCAGCTCGGCGAGCTGGCCCACTCCGCGCCCTTCGGAGGCGGTGAGGTGGCCTGGGCCCTCATCTCCACGGCGCTGGCGCTGGCCGTGGTCCTGGCCACCAGCCAGCTCCTGGGGCGCAGGGAGGTACAGAGCCCGGAGGCCGACGCCGAGCCCACCGGATTCGCCAAGGTCCTGGCCAACAAGTGGTACGTGGACGAGCTCTACGACGCCGTCGTGGTGAAGCCCATCCAGCGGGCCTCGCACTTCTGCTGGAAGGTCATCGACCAGGGCATCATCGACGGCGCGGTGAATGCCGTGGGCTACCTGGCCCGGGGCTTCGGCTGGTTCGGGAGCCTCTTCCAGACCGGGACCGTGAACACCTACGCCTTCGTCCTCTCCCTCGGCGTCCTGGTCATCCTGGGCGCGGTCTTCTTCTAGGAAACGGATCATGACCGCACTGATGGACGCCATCGCGTACGCCGACTGGGCCCTCCACGCCCTCATCTGGCTTCCCCTGGTGGGGATGGGCCTGGTGATGGTGGTGCCGGATTCCGCCGCCAAGCACGTGGCCTTCCTCTGGTCCTCGCTGGTCTTCGTCCTGAGCCTGGGCCTCTGGTGGGCCTTCGAGCCCGGCACCGGAGCCATGCAGATGACCAGCTCCACCCCCTGGATCGAGTCGCTGGGGGTGAGCTACAGCCTGGGGGTGGACGGGATCAGCCTCTTCATGATCCTCCTGACGGCGCTGACGACCCCCCTCGCCATCCTCGGGTCCTTCGAATACATCCAGGAACGCGAGAAGGCCTTCTACGCCCTCATGCTCCTCCTCCAGGCGGGTGTGGTGGGGGTCTTCGCCGCCACGGACCTCCTCCTCTTCTACGTCTTCTTCGAGCTCACCCTCGTCCCCATGTACTTCATCGTGGGGATCTGGGGTGGGGAGCGTCGGATCTACGCGGCGGTGAAGTTCTTCCTCTATACCGCCTTCGGATCCCTCCTGATGCTGGTGGGGATCCTCTACCTCTGGTTCCGCGCCGAGGCGACGCTGGGGATGCCCACCTTCGCCTACGCCGACCTCCTCCTGGTGAACCTCACCGGAACGGAGCAGCTCTGGCTCTTCAGCGCCTTCGCGCTGGCCTTCAGCGTGAAGGTGCCGGTCTTCCCCTTCCACACCTGGCTGCCCGACGCCCACGTGGAGGCGCCGACGCCGGGCTCGGTGGTGCTGGCGGCCGTCCTCCTCAAGATGGGGACCTACGGCTTCCTTCGGTTCCTCCTCCCCCTCTTCCCCGTGGCCTCGCAGCACCCGACGGTGGTCACCGTCATGATGACGCTGGCGGTCATCGGCATCCTCTACACGGCCTGGGTCGCCGCCGTCCAGCCCGACGCCAAGAAGCTGGTGGCGTACACCTCGGTGGCGCACATGGGCTTCGTGGTGCTGGGCATCTTCGCCCTGACGGTGAACGGGCTCCAGGGCGGGCTGGTGGTCATGATCTCCCACGGGGTGAGCACCGGCGCCCTCTTCCTCCTTCTGGGGATGCTTTACGAGCGCCGGCACACCCGGGAGATCGAGGCGTTCGGCGGGCTCGCCCGGGTCGCCCCCATGCTGGCGACGGCCTTCGTCATCACGGCGCTGGCCTCCATCGGCCTCCCGGGGACCTCGGGCTTCGTCGGAGAGTTCCTGGCCCTCATGGGCGCCTTCGAGACCCATCCCGCGCTGGCCATTGTGGCCACCACCGGTGTGATCTTCGCCGCCTACTACATGCTGCCCATGGTCCAGAAGATGTTCTTCAACGCCCTGGACAAGCCGGAGAACCAGGAGGTCCGGGATCTCACCGGGCGCGAGGTGGCGGTCCTGACGCCCCTCCTGGTCCTGATGATCGTCATCGGCTGGAACCCCACCCCGGTGCTGGAGCGCATGGAGCCCTCCGTCCGGGTGGTGTTGGAGCGGGTGGAGGACGCGGCTCCACAGGTGTCGGAGACGGGCTCCCTGGGGCGGACGGTCGAGTTGGACGAGCCGGCCCCCGGCGAGACGATCCCCGCCGATCCGGCCGAATCCCCTGATCCCCGCGGCGGCGACCTCGCCGCGGATCGCTGAAGAAGGGACCCCACCTCATGATCCTCGATTACTCCCGCTCGCTTCACTACTTCTGGGCCCTCCTTCCGGAGATCGTCCTGTGTGCCCTGGGGATGTTCGTCCTGGTGGCCGGCGTCTCCGGCCGGCGGGCTCCGGGGAGTGAGCCGTCCGGGTCCGACGACCCGAACTTCGGGAGCGGAGCCGAGCTGGGCTGGCTCTCCCTGGCGGGCCTGGCCGTGGTGGCCTTCTTCAACGGGTGGCTCTACGGGCTGGAGGAGGTGGGCACCACCGGGATGATCGCGCTGGACGGGTTCCGTCTCTTCAGCAACTGGATCTTCCTGGGTGCCGCGTCTCTGGCCATCCTGACCTCCTTCGCCTACGTGCACCGGCAGCGCCTCCAGGCCGGGGAGTTCTACGGCCTCATCCTCCTGTCGACGGCGGGGATGATGTTCATGGCCGCCGCCCGGGACCTCATGGTGATCTTCCTTGGTCTCGAGGTCATGTCCATCGCGGTGTATGCGCTCACGGCCTTCAACCGCAGGGATCGGAAGTCGTCGGAGGCGGGGCTCAAGTACTTCCTCCTGGGCGCCTTCTCCACCGGGTTCTTCCTCTACGGGATCGCGCTGGTCTACGGCGCCACCGGGAGCACCAACGTCGCCCTCATCGGGGCCAGCGTGTCCGGGGGCACCGCCTCGCCGGGCATCCTGAGCGCGGGGATCGCCATGCTGGTCATCGGCTTCGGCTTCAAGGTGAGCGCGGTACCCTTCCACATGTGGACGCCGGACGTCTATGAAGGGGCTCCCGCGCCGGTGACGGCCTTCATGTCCGGAGCGGTGAAGGCGGCGGCCTTCGTGGCCTTCCTCCGGGTCTTCCTCGTCGGATTCGACGGCGCGTACGAGACCTGGTTCCCGCTCCTCTGGTGGCTGGCCGCCATCACCATGGTCGTGGCCAACCTCATCGCCCTGGTCCAGGCCAACGTGAAGCGCATGCTGGCCTACTCCAGCATCGCCCATGCGGGGTACCTCCTGGTGGCGGTGACGGCAGCCAACGAGGCTGCGGCCGCGGGACTCCTCTTCTACCTGGCCATCTACACCGTGATGAACATCGGCGCCTTCGCCATCGTCATCTCCGTGGCGCACCAGGGAGAGGAGCGCCTCCAGATCGAGGACTACGCCGGATTCGGCTGGGCACGCCCGGCCATGGGCGTGGCCTTCACCATCTTCCTCCTCTCGCTGGCGGGCTTTCCGGGAACCGGCGGCTTCATGGGGAAGATCTTCCTCCTGCAGGGGGCCGCCGACTCGCAGCTCTGGTACCTGGCGGTGATCCTGGTACTCACCACGGTGGCGTCGTACTGGTATTACCTCCGGGTGGCCTGGTACATGTGGATGCGCCCCGAGGTGGCGGACGGCCAGCACGACCGCGTGGTGGCCCCGTTGCCCCTCCAGGTGGCCCTGGCGGCCGCCGTCATCTTCGTCCTCTACCTGGGTGTCTTCCCATCGGACACCCTGGAGCTGGCCCGGTCCAGCGTGCAGGGGCTCCGTACTCTCGGTGGGGACCTGGGAATCGTACCATGAGCATCCCCAAGCACGTCTTCCGGCAGTACGACATCCGCGGCATCGTCGGGGAGGATCTGGACGAGGGGCTGGCCCGGAGCGTGGGCCGCGCCTTCGCCAGCCACCTGGTGGAATCCCGCGATTCGGACGAACCCCCCACCGTGGTGGTGGGCGGCGACAACCGGGACACGACGCCGGAGCTCAAGACGGCGCTGGAAGAGGGACTCATGGGCTCGGGCGCCCGGGTCGTGGACATCGGCATCGTCCCCACCCCGGTCCTCTACTGGGCCGAGGTGACGCTGGGCGCCGACGCCGGCATGCAGGTCACCGGCTCCCACAACCCGTCGGAGTGGAACGGGATCAAGATGACGGTGGGGAAGAGCGCCCTCTACGGCGACGCCATCGAGGACCTCCGGCTGCGCATCGAGAGGGGGCACCTCCACCGGGGCGACGGGTCCCGGGAGGAGGTCGAGGGCATCCTGGACCGCTACGTGGAGGACGTCGCCGGCCGCTTCGAGCTGGCCCGACCCATCAAGGTGGCGGTGGACTGCGGCAACGGCACCGGCGCGCTGGTGGCGGTGGAGCTGCTGGAGGCGCTGGGCGCCGAGGTCACGCCGCTCTTCTGCGACTCCGACCCTTCCTTCCCCAACCACCACCCCGATCCCACGGTGGACGCCAACCTGGAGGACCTCATCCGGGTGGTCCAGGAGGGCGACCACGACCTGGGCGTGGCCTTCGACGGTGACGCCGACCGCATCGGGGCGGTGGATGAGACGGGAGCCATCGTCCGGGGAGACATCCTCCTCCTCCTGTACGGGCTGGATCTGTTGGAGCGCCGGGGTGCGCCCCAGAAGCTGGTCTTCGACGTGAAGTGCTCCCAGGCCCTCCCCGAGGTCTTCGAGGCCGCGGGAGGGGAACCCATCATGGCGCCCACCGGGCACTCCCTCATCAAGAAGCGCATGAAGGAGACCGGGGCGCTCCTGGCCGGTGAGCTCAGCGGCCACATCATGGTGGCCGACGACTACTTCGGCTTCGATGACGCCCTCTACGACGCCTGCCGGCTCATCGACCTGGTGGCCCGGGACCGGCGCCCTCTCTCCGCTCGGACGGCGGCCTTCCCCCGCTACGTCTCCACACCGGAGATCCGCATCGAGGTCACCGAAGAGGCCAAGTGGACGGTGGTGGAGGCGGCGGTAAAGCACTTCCGCGCCCGATACGACGTCATCGACGTGGACGGCGTTCGCGTCCTCTTCGGGGACGGCTGGGCTCTCCTTCGGGCCTCGAACACCCAGCCCGTCATCGTGGCACGCTTCGAGGCTCGCTCGCAGGAGCGACTGGACGAGATCCGCACCGAGGTCGAAGACTGGCTCGGCGCCCAGGGCGTCGAGCTGTAGCGCCCGCCGTGGCCTCCCTCCTGTCGACGATCCGGGGTGGACGCCTCGTGGGCGTCGTGGCGGCGTTGGTCCTCGCGCTCTTCCTGGGCGGGCGGGCCGCGGCCTCCTTCTTCGTCGAGGTGCTCTGGCAGGCCCAGACCGGCTACCTGGGCGCCTTCTGGACCCGCACTCTCTGGCAGTGGGGCATCCGACTGGGAGCCGGACTGGCCGTAGGGGCCCTCATCTTCCTGAACCTGCGCTGGGTCTCCAAGACGCTGGGCGGCATCCGCATCAAGCGTCGATTCGGGAATCTGGAGATCTCGGAGCAGCTCCCCCGGGCCTACGTGCTGGGCGGGATGCTGGGGATCTCGGGTCTCCTGGCCCTCTGGTTCGGTGCGGCGGTGCCTGGATCGGTCGGGGTCCAGACCCTGATGATGCTCAACGGCGCCCCATGGGAGCTGACGGAGCCCATCCTGGGGCGGGACGCCGGATTCTACGTCTTCTGGGTCCCCCTTCTGGGAAGCGGCGTCACCTTCGCCATGGTGGTGGCCTTCCTCCTCTTCACCCTGGTGACGGCGGGGTACGCCGCCACGGGAGCGCTGGGGTGGGACGGCAGGAGGGTGGTGGCCCAGGACGTGGTACGCCTCCACCTCGGGGCCATTCTCTCCGGCTTCCTGGTCCTCCTGGCCCTCCGACTCTGGCTGGGGCGCTACCTCCTCCTCCTGGACGGCACGTCGGCGGTGCAGGGGATCGTGGGGTACACCGATGCCCAGGCCCGCCTCCCGGCGCTGCAGACCCTGGCCGTCATCTCGGTCATGGCCGCCGGCACGGCCCTCTGGGGGGCGTGGAAGGGCAGGGGCCTCACCGTCCTGGCCTCCCTGGGCGCCACCGTGGTGGGTGGGCTGGTCATCGGGCAGTTCTACCCCGGGCTGGTGCAGCGCTTCCAGGTGGAGCCCAACGAGCTGGCCCGGGAGACGTCCTACATCGAGCACAATCTGGCCTTCACCCGCCGGGGCTTCGGGCTGGACGAGCTCCAGCGGCGCCCCTTCGAGTACCAGGCGGACCAGGCCATGGACTGGGAGATGGCCGCCGAGCAGTTCTCCGGCCTCCCGGTATGGGGTGAGGGACCGCTCCTCACCACCTACCGCGAGGTGGAGGCTCGCTTCCCCTACTACAACTTCACCGACGTCACCATCGACCGGTACGAGACGGCGGACGGGCCCGTCCCGGTGGCGGTCTCCGTCCGGGAGATCGATCCCCAGGGGATCCAGGATCCCAACTGGCAGAACCTCCACCTCCGGGAGCGTTACGTGGAGGGGATGGGCGCCGTGGCCTCGCTGGCCGCTGCCCGTACCCGCGAGGGTCGCCCGCCCATGATCCTCTCGGGGATCCCGCCGGAGGTGGACGCCGCGGCGCCCCCGGCCATGGCGGAGCACCTGGAGCTGGAGCGCCCGCAGGTGTACTACGGGCCCACCGGCCAGCTCTACGCGGTGGTGAACCCGAGGCCGGACCAGTTCCTGGGGCCCGAGGGACTGGAGGGCGAGCTCGGCCTGGACTTCCCTCCGGGCATCCAGCTCTCCTCGACCCTCCGCACGCTGGCCCTGGCCTGGCGCTTCCAGGACGCCAACCTCCTCTTCGCCACCGAGCTCAGCGAGACCTCCCGCTTCATCTTCCGCCGCCGGATCCTGGAGAGGGTCCAGGCCATCGCCCCCTTCCTCCGCTATCCGGAGGCGCCGTACCCCGTCCTTGAGAACGGGCGAGTGGTGTGGGTTCTGGAAGCCTTCACCGGGACGCGGGCCTTCCCGCTCTCCACCGCCCACGACCTGACCCTGCGACGTGCGGTGAGCTACGTGCGCAACAGCGTGAAGGTCACGGTCGACGCCGTAACCGGGGAAGTGGACTTCTACCGGGTGCCCATCGAAGACCCCCTGGCGGACGCCTACGCCGGGGCCTTCCCCGGGCTCTTCCAGCCTCTCTCGGAGATGCCCCAGGCGCTCCGCGACCACATCCGCTACCCCCGGACCCTTCTGGACCTCCAGGCCGAGGTCCTCCGTCAGTACCACCAGGAGACGGCGCCGGCCTTCCACGGCCAGCAGGACGTCTGGGACCTTCCCCAGGAGCTCGCCCAGGGAACGAGCCCGGTCGCCTACCGCCCCGAATACGGCATCTACCGTCTCCCGGGTGAGGACGCCGCCCGCTTCCAGCTCACCACCGTCTTCGTCCCCCGGGGCCGGCAGAACCTCACGGCGATCATGGCCGCCCGCACCGACGACGCCGGTGTGCCCGAGCTCATCCTCCACGACGTCTCGGTGGAGGACCAGGTGCCGGGTCCCCGGCAGATCGAGGCGCTGGTGGAGCAGGACCCCCAGATCTCCCAGCAGTTCAGCCTCTGGCGGACGGGCGGCAGCGAGGTCTGGACGGGCCACCTCCACCTGGTGGCCGCCGGCGACCGCCTCCTCTACATGGAGCCGGTCTACCTGGCCGCCGAGTCCGACGCCATCCCCGAGCTCCGTCGCTTCGTGGTGAGCGACGGCTCCCGGGTGGCCATGATGGAGGAGCTTCCTCAGACCATCGCGGCGTTGGCCGGCGCTGAGGTGGCTCCGCCGGCCACCGAGGACGGGGCGGCGGCGGGCGCCTTGCCGGCACCGACGGCGACCTGGCCCACCGAGGCTCTGGAACTGCTGAACGAAGCCGAGTCCCACCTGCGCGCAGGGGACTGGGAGGGCTTCGGCCTGGCCCTGGAGCAACTCCGGACCCTTCTCGGCGAACTCGCCGGCGACTCCGGAGGCCAGGGGGACGCCTCCGCAGGGCCGGGAGGCCCGCCGGGGGGCGCGTAGGGCGCGTCCTGTCAGGCCATCTGCGCCGTTGATCCCCCCTCCGGCCGCCGGTAGGTTACCACGCTGTGGCGGCCTCCGGGACTCCCTCCCGAGGGAGATCCGTTCCTGCCGGTGAATCCCATCCCGGCATCACGCTTCCGACAACCCAGGACCCGATGGACATCCACGAGTATCAGGCCAAAGAACTCTTCCGAGGAGCCGGCATCCCCGTGCCCCCCGGCGAGATCGCCACCACCCCTGACGAGGCCGAAGAGATCGCCGGCCGCTACGAAGGCATGGTGGTGGTGAAGGCCCAGGTCCACACCGGAGGTCGGGGCAAGGCCGGCGGCGTCAAGCTGGCGAAGGACCCTGCCGAGGCCCGGACCCACGCAGAGGCCATCCTGGGGATGGACATCAAGGGGCTCACCGTGGACAAGGTGCTGGTCACGCCGGGCGAGGACATCGCCACGGAGGCCTACGTCGGTGTGCTCATGGATCGGAAGAAGCAGGCCGCCACCTTCATGGTCTCCCCCGAGGGCGGGGTGGACATCGAGGCCGTGGCCG
>JGI12210J13797_10129189_pt1 | contig 10380 bp, 5 predicted proteins | sample ElkSlonscriptome_3_FD_13797 | JGI IMG/M metagenome (IMG submission 13797) | reverse complement strand
ACCAAAGGCTGGCCGTCGGCGGTGAAGCCAATGGTCGAGTCTCGAGCCGTAGGCTGAATCCGGTAGACGAAGTCGACGCTGGCCGTGAAGTCCGCGTCCTCACGGCGGACGTTGTCCCAGTTCCAGAGCCAGGTGCCCGGCGTCGGGTCGTAGGCGAGGATCATCTCGAATCCGTAGGTCTCGCGGTTCTCCTGCACCACGAAGGGCGAGCTTCGGATGTCGCGGGGCCGCACGCCCGGGTAGAAGGTGTTGCTTCCCGGCGCGTAGAAGTCAGCGACCTGCGGGAGCGGACCCTCGAGCGGCCGCTGATAAAGAAAGTTGGGCGCGATCTGGAAGTCCTTGACCTGGATCAGCATGCCGCTGATCGCGTGATATTGGTTGCCGCGACCGCTCTCGCGAAGGCTCCAGTTGGTGTAGTTGGGCATCTGGTCCCAGCCGCTGTCGGCGACGAGGCCTTTGTACCCGCCCTGCGCGTAGAACTTCACCGGCGTCCAGTCCGCACTGAAGCGGGCCTTGGCGCCGAGGGTGTCGACGGGCCGGATCTCGTCGTCGATGAACTGGAAGCCCGAGTTGGCGTAGGTCACGCCGGTTCCCTCGCGCGCCGCCACGAACTCCTGCCCGATACGGTTGCTGCCCGACGTCAGACCGCCCACCTTCAGCTCGTAGCCTCCCGTCTTGAATCGCACGTTGACGGCTGACTTGCGGCTCAGCGGCTGCGGGATGATGGCGCTGGTGTTGGTGATCTGCTGCTGCGCGATCTCCTCTTGGTGGATCATGGTGAACCGGAACCAATTGGTGAGGTCGCGTGTGTACTTGGCGATGACGGCCGGGTTCGCCCCCCAGATGAGCTGAGGGCCAGCCGCGATCTTCAGCCCCTCGAGCGCCTTCTTGCCCTCGAAGACGGCACCAAACGGCGCCTGGCCGTTGTAGACGTCGAGCCAGGGGCCGTAGTTGGCCTCACCGTAGATGTTGAAGAAGTCACCTTCGTCGATCCAATGGTAGTGGCCGGTCCGGTAGTAGCCGGAGAGGTTGAACCAGGACTCGTCCCAGTCGAACGATGCCTGATAGATGGCCAGGCGTTGCAGGCCCGACAGGTCGACGTCGTCGCCTGCGTCGTTGGTCAGCCCGCCTCGATTGCCGCGCGCCTCGTAGAAGATCTCCTGCATCGGGTTCGTCGGGACGTTGCCGAAGATGTTGAAGGAGACCTTGCCGTTGAAGCGGCGAATGGGCTGAACCTCAGCCTCGACGAAGAACGACTCCAGGTGTCCGAACTGCGTATCGTTGCTGAACTGAGAGCGGTCGGCGAGCGCATCCTCGTCGAACCCGGTGCCGCCCGTGGTGAAGGTTTCGAACTTCATCTGCAAGTTCGAGAGCCGCACCCGGTCGAGGATGCGCGTGCGTTCGGCCCCGATGGCGCGCTTGTACTCGGAGTCGTAGGCGTAAGGCTCGATCTCGTCGAAGTGCTCTTCGATGACGTCGTTGGTCGTCTTCGGGTCGTAGGGGTCGAGGTTGAATGCGTCGCGCAACACGTAGTACGCGGCGCGGGGGTAGACTGGGAAGTGGCCAGAGCCGTCGTTCTTGCCCTTGGCGCAGATCCCGAACCACTCCTCGTTCATGTTGTTCTGCCCCTCACGGAAATCGTGTGGGTAGGCCTCCGTGGCCCAGCTGGCGTTGGTGTCGTGGACGTCGAGATTGACCTCCTGCTTGTACTTCCACCAGCCGTCGACCCATTGGAAAACGTAGCCCCCGATCGAGTTGCCGATACGGCCGTGGCCGTAGGACTGCTCGTAGATCTCCCGCCACTGCTCCTTGACGTACTCGGCCTGCGCGAGGTGATCTTCGCGCTCGTCGGCGGCGTTGTACGCGTCGGCGCCGAACTCGGTAAACATGACCGGCACGTCGAGGGCCTTCTTGACCACCTCGAACATGTCTCGCACCGACTTGCCGCGGTAGACGTTCGTCCCAAAGATGTCGAGCTTGCCCTTGCAGTGCTTTGCCATGACGTCGATGTATTGGACGTCACCATTGGCGATCGACACGGGGTGGTGCTTGTCCTCAGCGTGGACGATGTCGATGAGCTCGCCGTATAGGGAGTAGAGGAAGTCAGCGCGGGCCGTGTCTTCTTCGCCCTCGGGGAGATCCTCTATCTCGAACGAGGTCCAGCTCAGACCGTAATTGTTCTCGTTGCCGAGCAGGAAGACGAGCACGCCGGGCACGTTGGCGTACTTCTTCGCTGAGGCGCGGACGGAGGCCTTGATCGCCTCGCGCGTCTTCGTGTCGGAGTAGTCGGTGGAAGGAACGAAGGCGCCGCCGATGTTGAAGCCGTAGCGGCCCACCAGGTGGTTCACCATGGTGTAGACGCCGTAGGTCTCGTAGATGTACTTCACCCACCGCGGCGGGATGGTGTCGTATTGCCGAATGGTGTTGAAGCCAGCTTTTCGCAATAGCGGCATCTCGTCGGCGAGGGCCTTCTTGATGAACGCGTCGGACTGGTTCCAGATGTCGTAGCCATAGTTGGTGCCGATGGGCACGTAGCCCCAGTTGACGCCGTAGACCATGAAGTCGCGCCCATCGACGACGAGCTTCATGCCCTTTTCGTCCTTGAGCACCCGAACCTCGTTCGGCTTGCCCGAAACCCGTGAGACCTTCTTTCGCCGCTTGGGCTTGGGAAGGACCTTGGGGTCGGGAGCGACCTTCACGTCGGGGTCGGCGTCTGGCGTGGGCGCTGGGGGCTCGACGATCAACCCTTGGAAGTGAGCGTCGACCTCGGCCGGCGTCACGCCCTCCGCGAAGACATCGAAGCCGTGCACCCTGCCGAGCAGGGGGAGGTCGGGTCCGGCCGAAGCGACGGGCTTGCCGTCCTTCATCCTGCGGCTACAGAGGGCGGATGCTCCCTCGCGGCACCAATTCGCGGAGAAGCCGCCGAGGGCGGTGCCGCTGTCTTCGGCGTCGACGGCGTGCCGGTACACTTGTCGCCACTGGCGTGGCTGTGCGGCGCGGCCGGGTCCCTGCTCGCCCTGCGCGGAGAGGGACCACAGCAGCAGGGGTCGCTCGAGGTGGGTGCGCGAGCGCTCGAATGCGTCGGCGTGAGCGCCCTCCATGGACGGGATGACGAAGAAGTCGGCCCCGGCGACCGGGGCGCCCGGCATCGTGAACGATGAGAGCCGCGGATTGTGGATGCCCACCGCGTGGGCAGGATCGCGCTTCTTGATGCTCTCGACCAAGCCCTCATCCTTGGGCGTGCCGACCACGACCCAGAAGAGGAGGCCCTTGGTTTTGGCGTAGCGATCGACCGTAGCTTCGATGTCGGTGGCGGCGGCATGGAGCGTGAGCACGGTCCTCAGCCCGTAGGTCTCGTAGAGCTTGTCGACCCACGACGCTGGCGGGGGGGCGTTGAAACGGAGGGTGTTGAGCCCGGCTCGCTTCATCAGAGGGGCCTCGGCCGCGAAGACGGCGTCGATCGCCTCCTCCGATTGCTTCCAGAAGGCAGCGGGGTTGTCGTTGAAGGAAGCCGGCGGCCGCCAGGCCGCACCCTCGACGAAGAAGGGCTTGCCCTCGGCGACGAGCATGAAGCGCGCGCCCTTCTTCTCGATCTCGGTCTTCGCGAGCACGGGTCCCGCGGTGATCAGAAGCAGCGTGAACACCAACACGGCTCCCAATCGCTTGCGCCAATTCGCCTTCAAAGCTTGCCCTCCTGCCCCTCGCCTGTGGAGGGCGCGATCAACTCTCCGCGGGTCGCCACCTCGCGATACCAGCGGCCGCTGTCCTTGATGACGCGGCGCTGGGTGTCGAAATCGACCCACACGAGGCCGAAACGCATGCGGTACCCGAAGGCCCACTCGAAATTGTCGAACAGGGACCACACGAAGACACCCGCGAGGGGAATGCCGTCTTCCTCGATGGCCAGGTGGGCCTCGGCGAGATGGTCGTGCAGGTAGGCCACGCGCCGACGGTCTCGGACGCGGCCGGTCTCGTCGGGGGCGGTGTCGTAGGCGCAGCCGAACTCCGTGACGTAGATCTTCTTGGGAGCGTAATCCCGGTGGATGCGACGCAGCGACGCGCGCAGGCCAGCGGGATACACCTCCCAGCCCATGTCGGTGTCGAGCTCTTTGCGAGCTCGCGCCACGGTCGGCGGTTCGTTCTCGGACTCGGGAACGTCTTCGGCCCGGACGATGGCGCGGGAGTAGTAGTTGAGGCCGAGGAAGTCCGTCTCGGCGGCTATCGTGTCGAGGTCGCCATCTTGCACGAAGGGGAGGGGACCCTCGGGCAGGTGACCCTTCGATCGGTGGTGCGCCACGATGTCCTCGGGATAGCCACGCCCGTAGATCGGATCGTAGTACCAGCGGTTGAAGGTGCCGTCGAAGACCCGGCAGGCTTCGGCGTCGGCGCGACTCGGGGAGGCCGGTTCACCGGGACAGATGATGTTGGCGAGGCCCACCTCGGCGCTTTCGCAATGGGCACGAATCACTGGCACCGCCATGCCGTGCGAGAGCATGAGGTGGTGGGCCGCGGCGAGGGCGTCGCGAGCATCGGTCCGGCCCGGGGCCTGGACGCCGGCCTCGTAGCCGAGCACGCTCGCGCACCAGGGCTCGTTGTGGGTGATCCAATGTTGGACTCGGTCGCCGAGGGTACGGACGACGACCTCGGCGAAGTCGACGAAGGCCTTGGCGGTGTCCCGCGACGGCCAGCCCCCGCGGTCCTCGAGGGACTGGGGCAAGTCCCAATGATAGAGCGTGGCCATGGGGATGATCTTCGCCTCGAGGAGGCTATCGACGAGTCGGCGGTAGAAGTCCAGGCCCTTGGGATTGGTCGCGCCGGACCCGTTCGGGATGACCCGGGGCCAGGCAATGCTGAATCGGTAGGCGCCGATGCCCAGCTCCGCCATGAGGGCGACGTCGCGCTCGTACCGGTGGTAATGGTCGCAGGCGACGTCGCCGCTCGAGCCGTCGGCGATCTTGCCCGGCTGAGCCGCGAAGGTCCCCCAGATCGACTCCCCACGACCATCCTCCGCTGCGGCTCCCTCGATCTGGTACGACGAGGTGGCGGCGCCCCAGAGGAACCCGGGGGGAAATCGAACGGGGCGAGGCATGTCGGTCTTCGACGCTAGTTGGCCGGCTTGTACTGCAGGTCGTCTACGTAGAAGACGAGGGGCGCGGCCGCCGTCCAGGCGAAGCCGCCGATGATCCGGTCGTGGGTTCCGATGGGGAGCTCGTACTCCGTGGGCGTGTCGGTCAGGGTGACCACGATCTCGGTGTTCGTGAGCGTGTCCTGATTGGCTCCGCCCGCGATGCCACCGGCGATGAACGTGACCGTCTCGCCGCCGCCATCGCTCCAAGCGTAGAAGGTTAGCCGGGCTGCGCCGTCGGGCATCGGGAGCCCTTGGGAGGTGCCCCAGTTGCCGTCCGGGTACTGCCAGTAAATACCGGCGAAGCCGGCACCGGCGGCGTTCCCGTAGTCCAGCGTATGGCAATCACCAGCTTGTTCCCCAGCGCGCACGGGGCACGTCGTCGATGCGCTGAGATTGCCAGGCATCTCGCCATCACCCATGAAGCCCGACGGGGCGTAGTAGTCGTCGACCGCGAACGGTAGGCTGCTCGGAACGGGCGCGCCGCCACCCCCGGTGGTGGTGGTCGAGGTCGAGCCTCCGCTGCTGCTCGTCGTGGTCGCATTGGCGCCGCCCGTACCGCTACCGCTTCCCCCTGCGCCGTTTGGAGCCGCAAAGCCCTCGACGGGCTCATCGCAAGCGGCATTGAAGATGAGCAAGGGCAGCAGGAGCGTGGCTCCCGCGACAAGCGCAGTCTTGGGCGTCAGCATCAACTTTCTCCATTCAACGGGGCGACGACGAGGTCCGTGTGCACGCTCGGCGCCGGCCCCGGGGCTCTCCTCGGACGGGGGCAGACGACGAGTCTACACGAGGGAAGAAGGCGCATCGAAACCCGCCCCGAGGACCGAGGACGCGCCTCCTTCGAACGATTTCAAGGGCAGGTCGCCGTGAACTCGAGCCCGACGAACTCGATGTCGTCTACGTAGTAGGTCTTGGCCCCGGCCGTCGCGCCATCGGTTCCGAAGTTCGGGAAGATGGAGAGCTTGTCGTAGGTATTGGCGTAGTTGATGGCAGCAGTCCCGGAGGCCTCCATCGAGAGGTCGAACGTGAGCCACTCCCAAGTCGCGGCGGTGGTGACCATGGCTTCGGTCTCGACGCTGATGGTCGGCGCGCTCGCGTCCTCGACCTTCAGCCGAATCGGGACGTTGGCGTCGGGCGACCAGACCCGCGCCCTGATCGTGGTCGTCCCGACGGCGAAGGGCAGCACCGAGATGCCGAAGTTCGGACAGTAGTGGAAGGTGTTGCCGGCCCAGAGCTCGGCGTTGCCGGGCTTGTCGAGCTGCGCCACCATGTTGGTGGCATCGGTCGGGTCGACGACGGGAGTCGCGGCGAGGTTGCCAAAGGGCTCCATACCTGGGGCAGGCGTGCCCTCCATGTCGAAGAGCACCGTGGTGAGCGGCGGCACGTCGTACTCCTGGATTGCCGTGGCCGCGTCGGTGTTGGTGTTTCCGGCCGCGTCCTCGAAGGTGCCAGCGGCGACGGTCACCTCCATGGTGCCTGAGGTGCCGCGGTCGGGCGTGACGACGATGGTGGCGGTGGTCGCATCGACGACCGTGAAGTCGCTCGCCGTGCCGCCGCCGGCCAGGGTGATGTCCGCCTCGGCGAAGGACGTGCCGACGTCCTCGCTGAAGGTGAACGTAAAGGTCACGGCGTCCGTGGCGATGGCGTCAGAAGCGTCGTCGGTGATGGCGACCGTCGGCGGGGTGGTGTCACCGGGGTCGCCGCCCATGCCGCCGGTGCTCGTGGTCATGCCGCCGGTGCTCGTGGCCATGCCGCCGGTGCTGGTCGTGGCGTCGCCTCCAGTACCGGCACCACCGGTGCCGGTGGTGTCTTCGGAGTCGTCAGAGCAGCCCATCACGAGGAGGAAGGCGGCAGCGGGAAGCAGGGGGAGTCGGCGAAGCATGGTGTGTCTCCAGGTGGCTTTGTTCGGGGCAACAACAAAGTACTACCGCGACCTGCCGCCGAGACGCAACCTTCTTGAAGCATGGTTGACACACTTTGTTCATGCGCCGTACTAAGTGGAAATGCGAGGGCTAGCCTGGGGACTGTTGGTCATGGTCGGTTGCAGTGCTCCGACGCCCAAACCGCCGCTCCCGCCTGATTCGACCGCCCCCGCCCCGGTCTCCAGTGCATCGGACCCGGCCAACAATGTGATGGAACGGCGGGCATTTCCGCCGCTCCGTGATGGCGAGCCGCTCCGGCGGGGGATTGGTTATGGTCCTCACCGTGAAGGCCAGAAGCCGGGCGGCCCGGACCCGACGCCAACGCAGATCCGCGAGGACCTCGAGCTGATCGCGAAGCGGTGGCAGATGCTTCGCTTCTACGGGAGCCGGGGACCAGCGGAGACCATCCTGCGCACCATTCGCGAGCAGGAGCTGCCCCTCAGCGTGGTGGTGGGCGCTTGGATCGCGCCCGATGACGAGCCGGAGAATCAAGCCGAGGTCGAGGCGGCGATCGCGCTCGCCAAGTCCTACCCCGAGGAAGTCATCGCCGTCGCGGTGGGGAACGAAACCCAGATTGCCTGGTCGGGACATCGATCCGATCGCGAGGACCTCATTCGCTACCTGCGCCGGGTGCGCGAGGCGGTGACCCAGCCCGTGACCACCGCGGACGACTACAACTTCTGGAACAAGCCGGAGAGCCACGCCGTAGCGGATGAAATCGATTTCATCCTCCTCCACGCCTACGCGATGTGGAACGGCCAGCGCCTGGAGCAGGCGGTTCCCTGGACGGAGACCACCGTGGCTTCGATCCGCAATGAGCACCCGGGGATCCCCATCGCGCTCGGCGAGACAGGCTGGGCTACCGAGCTCAACCCCGATGGCGACGAGGTCAAGCACATCAAGGCGCCGGCGGGCGAAGCCCAGCAAAAGACGTTCTTCGATGCCTTCTCCCACTGGGCAGACGAAGCCGGGCTCCCCTACTTCTACTTCGAAGCCTTCGACGAGCCTTGGAAGGGGAGCGATGACCCTCGGGAAGTCGAGAAACACTGGGGCCTCTACCACGTCGACCGCACGCCGAAGGCGGCGTTGAAGGGAGCGACCCCGTGAACGTCGACCCCGCCGAGAGCCCGAAGGGTCTCTTCGCCCGGGCCATTGCCGCCTGGCACAACCGGTTGGGGTCTCCCCACAGCACCCGGGAACGAGACCGCGTCGGCTTTCTTCGCATGGTTCTCTATGGATTCGGCGCCTTCGTCAACAATACCCTCGCCGCGGCCATTGGTGGCATGCTCATCGTGCTCAATCTGGGGTTGGGGATGAGCCCGGCCCTGGTTGGGCTCATCGGTGCCCTTCCGCGTCTCACCGATGCCCTCACCGATCCGGCGATGGGCTACATCTCCGACCACACCAAGTCGCGCTGGGGGCGCAGGCGGCCCTACATCTTCGTCGGCGCCATTGCGGCAGGTCTCATCTACATCGGTCTCTGGTGGCTGCCCCGAGGCCAGAGCGAGACCTTCTACTTCATCTGGTTTCTCGCCGGCTCGATACTCTTCTATTTGGCCTACACCATCTTTGCTACGCCCTGGGTCGCCATGGGCTACGAGCTCACGCCCGACTTCCACGAGCGAACGAGGCTCATGGGCGTACAGAACTTCATCGGCCAGCTCGCCTACGTCGTCTCGCCCTGGTTCCTCTGGATCATGACCAACAAGGAGTGGTTCGGCGACCAGGTGGAGGGGGCTCGCTACCTCGCCGTGCTCATCGGGGTCGTGGTCATCGTCCTGGGGATCATTCCTGCGCTCTTTCTGAAGGAGCGCTTCACCAAGGTCGAGCTGGCCCAGGAAGAGGCGGTGGTGGAAGAGGATGGGCCCACGTTCGGTGAGAGCATCAAGGACTTCTTTCGAGGGCTGAAGATCACCGTCTCGTCCAAGTCATTCATCAAGCTCGGTATCGCGACCTTTCTCGTCTTCAACGGTTTCATTCTCATCAGCTCGTTTCAGTTCTACGTCATCATCTATTACATCTTCGGCGGTAACCAGGAGCTTGGCTCCGAATGGGCCGGCTATTCGGGGACGCTCGGTTCGGTGTCGACCTTCGTCGTCATCGCCATCGTTACCTGGCTCGGGACCAAGCTGGGCAAGCGCCGGGCATTCTTCGTTGCCATAGCGATCTCGATGGTGGGCTACGGCCTCAAGTGGTTCTGCTACCGGCCCGACATGCCGTGGCTCTTGCTGGTGCCCGCCCCCTTGATGGCCTTCGGACTGGGGGGGCTCTTCACGCTCATGGGCTCGATGATCGCCGACGTGGTCGATGAGGACGAGCTCCAGACCAACGAGCGTCGTGAGGGAATGTACGGGTCCATTTTTTGGTGGGTGGTCAAGCTCGGAATGGCCGCTGCGCTCGCGGGCGGGGGCTATCTCCTCGAGCTTACCGGCTTCAACGTCGACAAGGGGGGAGCCCAGGACGCCCAGTCCATCCTCCTGATGCGCATCTTCGATGCATTCATTCCCGTGGCGACCTCGGCGATGGCCATCTGGGCCGTCTGGTCCTATTCGATCACCGAGGAGACGGCGAACGAGACCCGCGAGAAGCTCGAGGCCCGTCGCGGGTCCGTCTGAAGGACCTCGGTCGTCACGCGAGCTGGGCGCGCTCGGCCTGCAGGGTCCGGTGCGCCCAGTAGAACATCGGCCCCACCAGAAACACGCCGGTGACGGCGGTGATGATGGGCGGGATGCCGACGAGGAGGACGCCAGGGACCGCGGAGACCAGGACGGTCTTGCCCCAGGTCTCGATGGCCGGCCGAACGCTTACTCCGACGCCGTTGGTGAGGCGACGCACGTGACGATAGGAGAAGTACCCGAGGGCGAGGTGCGCGTGTCCGACGATCATCGCGCTCAGCAAGATCCACTGTCCGAACTCGTGTGCGGGGTGGTGGGTACCGAGGAAGAAGGGTGCGTGTAGCGTCAATGGCCCGAGCAAGGCGGCGGCGATGAGGGGGAGTGCGAGGCCAGCGACCTCCCAGGCACGGGCGACCCCGGCGGTGACCGTGTCTCCGGTGGCATGGCGCAGGGCGTCGAGCGCTGCGACGGGGTCGTCGTCTGCGGCGCAGGCTCGACCCAGGGCGCGTCGCTCCACGGTCGGGGCTACCGTCCAGCCGAGGCCGTAGCCGACGGGAACGGCGAGCAGCGAGAGGAAGAAGAGCACGGCCGTGAGCGCCTCGTCGTGGCTCGAGGTGAGAGCGCCGGTGCCGGCTTGCACCAGGGTGACCAGGAGCCCGAGGAGTCCGCCCCCGGCGCCGAGGCTGCGGGCGAATCGGCGGCGAAAGATGCGGCCGCG
>JGI12210J13797_10692703_pt1 | contig 10382 bp, 6 predicted proteins | sample ElkSlonscriptome_3_FD_13797 | JGI IMG/M metagenome (IMG submission 13797) | reverse complement strand
CGTTCTCGGTCTCGGTCTCGTTCTCGGTCTCGGTCTCGTGCTCGTGCTCGTTCTCGGTCTCGTTCTCGTTCTCGTGCTCGTTCTCGTGCTCGTTCTCGTTCTCGTGCTCGTTCTCGTGCTCGGGCTTGGGGGCTGGGGGGAGGCTGGACTCGATGCGGTCTAGCTCCTCGAGCTCGGCCATCACGGGGCCGAAGTCGCCGGTCTTCTTCGAGAGGGGGAGCGGCTCCTCGGTGGTCCAGGGATCGGGGGCCGCCACGCTCCAGAGCCCCCACAGGGCCTGGTAGAGTTCCATCGTCTCGCGGAGGGCCGACTGCCCCGCCGTGACCTGAACGAGGGTCTCGAGGCGCTGCTCGAGCTCGCCGCAGGTGGTGCGCGCTTCGGGATCGGGCGACAGCGCGACGTCGATGGCGCGGGCCACGTCTTTGGGGAGGTCGTCGCGGGCGTGCTCGAGGCGAAGCAAGCTCGCCCCCGGCGTCGGGGGCGGCCGGCCGGTGAGGAGGGAGCGTAGGATGAGCGCCGCAGCGTAGGCATCCGACGCCGGCGTCGCGCGCTGGCCGCGGCGAAGCTCTGGCGGCATCCACGCGCGGGACGGCGGCGGTGCATCGACGGGCAAGACCTGCAAGCCCGGCGTGAGGCCCATGAGACGCACGTCGCCGTCCCACGTGATGAGTACGTCGTTGAGACTGAGATGACCGTGGATGAGCGGCTGGAGAGTACCGTCTCCAGCCCGCGCCAGATGCGCCTTCGTGAGCGCGGAGGTGAGCCGGAAGCCGATGTACCAGATTGCCGGATCGGCGAGCCGCTCCTGATCTCGGTCGAGGTACCCCTTGAGCCGGTCGAGGCCCACGCCGTCATCGTGGCGCATCACCACGACGACACGACGCTCGAAGAGGAACGACTCGATGATGTCGGGAAGCGCGGGATGGTGCAGGCGACCGAAGTGCCGAACCCTTTGGAGCAGCTCGTCAGGGTCTCCCGGACGGGGATCGATGAGGTGGAGCTCGCGCGCGGCGACCTCTCCCACCCGACGGCGGACGAGAAACGACCTTCCGCGTGCAGGGGCTACCCCCGCACGACGCTCGCCCCGCTCGCCTAGGCGACGCAGGACGTCCCAGTCCCCAATCGTCTGCTTCACCGCCATGGCGGAAGGTTTTTCTGAGGCGGGGGGTACCGTGACGCCTCCATGGCGGCAAGCGCATCCAACCTATCGATCGCGCTTCCTGCCTCGGTGGCGCACGTGCTACAGCAGCCCGCATGCTTCAGTTGCAGCGCAAAGTGACGGCCCAAACGAAGGCAGGGTTCATCTCGCTGACCGGTCTGGCGGCCATCCTCATGGCCACCGCCTGTGGCGGAGGACTCGACACCGAGGAGGCATCCGCTATCTGCACCGAGATCCAGGACCGCGAGCCGTCCCAGTTCGACAGCGACGGCAACACCTTCTCGACGTGTGTGGTCTGCTACGAGGACTGCGGCAACGACTGCAGCAAGCGTAGCCCCGACGCCTCAGGCCTCGCCACCTTCCAGTGCGAAGACGACATTCTCTGCACCATCGACGGCTGCTGACGGGTCCGTTCGGCTGGAGTGCTGGTGGCTCGTAAGCAATCCGCCGGCACGCTACTGCATCGAGCCGCCGGGGAGGTCGTCGAGGTTCTCCTCGTCCATCCGTCCGGCAACTACAACCGGCGCGCCCCGTGGAGCATCCCCAAGGGCCTCCCCGACGAGGGCGAGACTCGGGAGAAGGCCGCGCGCCGCGAGACCCAAGAAGAGACCGGTGTCATGGCCGGAGACCTCGTGGCCCTCGGCTACATCGACTACAAAAAGAGTCGCAAGCGGGTCTTCGCCTTCGCCGGTCTCGCCCCTGAAGACGCCGCACCCTGCTGCGCGTCGTGGGAGGTGGACCGCGCAGAGTTCGTGCCGCTCGACGAGGCACGGGACAGACTCCACCCCGACCAGCGACCCTTCGTCGACCGCCTGCTCCGCCACCTCGCGGGCCAGGCCGTCGGGTCCCCCGACGACCCGGGTTCGAGCGGCGAGCACGAGGCGGATTGATGCGGTCCTGCCTATCCCCTAGAGTGAAGCTCGGGTCGTTGTGATCGGTTCCACCATCGACGGAAAGTACCTGGTCAAGAACGTCATTGGCCAGGGCGGCATGGGCTCGGTCTACGAGGCCGAGCACGCGGCTACGGGCCGTCGCGTCGCCGTCAAAGTGATCAACTCGGGCGACTTGACGAAGGACCAACAGGTCCTCAGCCGCTTCGAGCGCGAGGCGCGCGCGGCCGGCGCGATCGACACCCAGTACATCACGCAGGTGCTCGACGCGGGCCTCGACCGGGACAGCAACCTGCCGTTCATGGCGATGGAGTACCTCGAGGGCGAGGATCTCCAGCGCATGCTCAAGCGGGTTGGCCCCGTTTCGCCCGACCTGACCCTACGCATCACGGCACAAGCCTGCCTCGGGTTGCGAAAGGCCCACGAGTCCAAGGTCGTTCACCGCGACATCAAGCCCCACAACCTCTTTCTCGCCCGCCGCGACGCGGGCGAGATCATCGTCAAGCTGCTCGATTTCGGCATCGCCAAGGTCAAGATGGACCAGGCCCAGAGCCGCGAGGGGGCCGATCTCACCAAGACCGGTAACCTCCTCGGCTCACCGCTCTACGTCTCGCCCGAGCAGGCGCGGGGCAAGCGGCAGATCGACCACCGCACCGACATCTACTCGATGGGCGCGGTGATGTACCAAATGCTCTGCGGCCGGACCCCCTTCGAGCACGCGACGGCGCTCGGGGAGCTCATCCTCATGGTCTGCACCGAGCCGGCCTCGCCCGTGCAGGATCACGCCCCCTGGGTTCCCCCGGTGGTGGCGGAGATCTGCCACCGCTGCATCGCGAAGAACCCCGACGAGCGCTTCCAGACCGCGGACGAGCTCTTCGAGGCCGTGCGCGCCCTGCTCCCCAGCGGCTGGAACATCAACGAGACGATGCTCGTCTCCCTGGCCGACAGTCAGCGCCAACAAGAGCAACCCCGCGCCCAGATCGTCGACCCGGCGACGTACGACAGCGGCCGCTACGAGGCGCAGACGGGCGTCGTTCCGAGCGTCCCCCCTCCCGCTGACGCCGCCTCGACCACCGGGGCCGTCATGGGGCCCGCCACGGTGCGACCCAGCGCCCCAGGTGGGTCGAAGGTCCCGCTCCTGATCGGTGCCACAGTGCTCATCGTGGGGGCGGCCGCCGGCGTCTTCGCGCTCTCGCAGAACGACGGCAACGCCACGCCCCCCCCGCCGGCCACGACCACCGCGCCGGTCGAAGCGCCTCCCCCGCCGCCGGTCGCCACGACCGCCGTACCGACCCCACCGAAAGACGTGGCTCCGAAGCGCGTCAAGGTCGTGATCATCCCCGACGACGCCAAGGTCGAGGTCGAAGGGAAGCAGACCGAGCTCAGGGGAGGCCTCCTCGAGCTCGAGGGCCAGCCCGGCAAGGTGTTCAAGGTCAGGGCGGTCAAAGGCACCGGCGAAACCGAGGTCGAGGTGGTCATCACCGAGGCCGGCGCTCTGCCCCCCAAGGTGGAGGTCGAGGCCGGCAAGAAGAGCGTGATCAAGCGTCAGCCCCTCCCGGGCGCCAATCCCGGCTCCACGCCGGAGCCCGCCCCTCCGGCGCCGCCCCCCGGCAAGGTGCCGGGCCAGATCGAAACCGACGACTCCGAGTTCAAATGAGCCCGCCCGCGCGCCAAACCAAGCGCTTCCTGTTCTTCGTGCTCACGCTCGCTCTGGCCACGCCCATGGGGCTCGCCGGCGCGCAGGACGCTGCTCCCGAGGCGCCCGACGCAGCTCCCGAGGCGCCCTCACCCGAGGTCGAAGACGAACCGGAGGTGACGGCCGAGGCCAAGGAAGAGGCCAAGGAGCGCTTCAAGCGAGGCCTCCAGCTCCTCCGCGAGGAAGCCTGGGCGCCCGCCCTCGCCGAGTTCCTCCGGTCGCGGGAGCTGTACCCGACACGGGTGGCCACCAACAACGCCGCCGTCGCCCTGCGCAAGTTGCAGCGGTACGACGAGGCCCTCGACATGTACGAGACTCTGCTCCGAGACTTCGACGTCGCCCCCGGCGATCGCAGCGCGGCGCAGGAGCAGATCGCAGAGCTTCGCAAGCGGGTTGGAACCGTCGACATCGCCGGCGCCGAGCCCGGCGCGGCGATCGTCGTCAGCAGCGTCGACCGGGGCGAGTACCCCCCGGTCAAGCCCATCCGCGTCCCGGCCGGTGACCACGTGGTCCGGCTGTTCAAGGAGGGCTTCGAGCCCTTCGAGGCGCGCATCGACGTCGCCGGCGGCGAGATCGCTCGCGTCGATGCCACCATGGTCAAGCTCACGGCGTCCGGGCGTCTCCGCGTGGTGGAGCAGACCGGCAAGGCCGTCACGCTCCTGGTCGACAACGTCGCGGTCGGCCTCACCCCCTGGGAGGGCACCCTCGGCGTGGGCGACCACGTGGTACGCCTCGTCGGCCAGGGCAAGGTCGGGAGCCAGCCCGCCCGAGCCAGGGTCAAGGGACAGGGCCTGACCACCCTCAAACTGCTCGCGGAGCCCCTCGAGTCCCAGCTGCGTATCGATCCCACCCCCCCTGGGGCGGCGGTCTTCATCGACGGCGTCGAGGTCGGCAACGGCGTCTGGCTGGGCCGGCTCAAAGAGGGCAAGCACGACATCCTCGTCAAGGCCGAGGGCTTCCTCGACCGCACCGAGTCGGTCGACCTCCCCCAGGGCGGCCGGCGGCGGCTCGCCGTCGAGCTCGACCGCGACGACGACGCGCCCATGTGGCGCAAGCCGTCCCGCTGGGCCTTCGACGGGAGCGTGGGTCTCGTCGTCATGCCCACGTTCGGCGGGGACGTGGCCGATAGCTGCAACGACGGCTGCAGTAGCGGCATCGGTCTCGGCGGCATGCTCTTGGCCCAGGCCAACTACGAACTGGGCTCGGGTCTGGGGTTCGGCATCGAAGCCGGGTACCTGCTCGCCAGCCAAAGCGTCAACGGGCGCACCGCCAGCCTCAACCCAGTTGGACTCCCCAGCGGCACCAACAACGGCACCGCCAACGACGACCTTCGGCTCCAGGCTTTCATGGCCGGCGCCACCATCGGCTACCACCTCGGAGAAGAGGTGCCCGTCGTCATCCGCACCGGCGCTGGGATCATGGTGGGTGAGCTGCGCGACGAGCGCCAGGGCACCTTCATGACCCGTGGCAACGACAGCTACAACACCTTCCCGGTCGTCGCCTTTCCGCGGGTCACCTCCTTCTACGTCGACCCCATGGTGCGCGTCGGCTACCGCTTTCTCGACCACTTCGAGCTCTCCGCCTACGCCCAGGCGCTGCTGTTGGTGAGTTTGCAGGAGCCGCGCTTCGACGAGAGCCTCGAGGTCTCGGCCGACACCGACGGGATCGGGACCTACGAGAGCGACCTCCTCATGGGTAGCTTCATCCTCGGTGTCGCCCCGGGCGCGAACCTCCGCTACGACTTCGAGTAGCCCGCCGCAGCGCTACTTCTTCTTGATGATGACGAACTGCACGCGGCGGTTCTTCGCGCGGCCCGTCTTCACGCGGTTGTCGGCGATGGGACGGTCGAAGCCGTAGCCCTTGGCCACCAGCCGATCGGCCGAGACCCCACCCTGCTCGATGAGCCACGTGCGTACCGCCTTGGCCCTTCGCTCAGACAGCTCGTCGTTGAAATCGGCGTCGCCGCTGTCGTCGGTGTGGCCCTGGACCTCCACCACCTGGATCTCGGGACGCGCCTTGATGGCCTCGGCAACCTCACGGAGCACGCCGGCGGAGTCGGGCGTCACCGCCTCCCCGACGCTGTCGCCGTAGGTGTCGAACTCTACGCGCTTGTTGATGAGGATCTCGTGGCCATTCACCCGCACGAACTCGGGGCAGCCGTTCTTCTTCGGGTCCTCGTTGGGCGCGCCCTTGTCGCGCGGACACGCGTCGGCGCTGTAGAAGATACCGTCGCCATCGGGGTCCGGCGGGCAGCCGTTCTTCTCGGGATCGTCATGGGGATCGCCGACCGCGGTCGGACAGGCATCCTCGGCGTCGACGATCGCGTCGCCATCGATGTCCCCGGGGCAGCCGTTGAGCTTCGGGTCCGTGCTCTTTTTCCCCGGCACGCTCGGGCACGCGTCGATCCCGTCGTGGATCCCATCGTCGTCGCTGTCGAGCGGGCAGCCGTTCTTGGTGATGTCGGCGTTGGGTACGCCAGGGGTGCCGGGACAGGCGTCGTCCACGTCCTGTACCCCATCGCCATCGCGGTCGGAGACGGGGCAGCCATCCTTGGTCGGGTCGGCCGAAGGCTCTCCCGCCTCGGTGGGGCAAGCGTCGAGCTCGTCGGGGATACCGTCATCGTCGCCGTCCTCGGTCTCCTCGTCGGGCTCGATGTCAGCGAGCGTCTTTGGGGCCGGCAAGGGGCTCCAACCGATGAGGCCGAGGACGCGAAAGGTCGGCGTGCCGACCGTCGTTCCGAGTCCGGGTCCCGCCCCCGCCCCGAAGGTGAGGCCCTCGATCACGCGGATCTTCACCGCGCCGAGGACCTCGAGGTTGGTCCCCGCCGGCGCGCTCGTGACGGGCGTGGAGGAGAGAAAGAGGTCGTTGCCTCCGAGGGCGCTGGAGCCCCACAGCTCGGCGCCGAGCTGCACGAGATCCCCGCCGAGCAGGACCGCCGCCCCCACCCCGTACCGCATCACGTGAGGCGAGTCCGAGGCACGCAACTCAGGACCGGCGCTGGCGCTGTATACGAAGCCCACTTCGCCCTCCCCCACCCGACCGCCGATGGTCGCGTGGAGGTCACCCCGTACGCCGCCGTCGCCGGCGTACTGGAGCGCTTCGCCCGTCGGGGCGTAGATGTACCCGCCCGCGCCGAGCTGAAAGGGGCCCCCGTCCTCGCCGAAGATCCGGCCTCGAAGACCGAAGCGCAGATCGCCGAAGCGAGGTGCTTCGAGCGCAGTGAAGGTGGTGCCGGCCAGTCCGGGGTCCTCGCCGTCGAGCATGACCATGACCGGCGCCTGAACGTTGATGAGGAGCCGCTCCCAGAGGGCCAAGGACACGTCGCCGCGCACGTAGGACTGCTGCGACACGACCGACGTGCCACCGCTAGAGAGCCGAATGGGCCGCGCCGCGTAGTCGAACATGACGTAGCCCGTAGGTCGCAAGTGCCCGTAAGCGTACGGCGAGGGCACGCCAAAGAAGACATCCCCTGCGGGCGACGGCCGCATCTGGTTGAGGTCGAACCCTCCGTCCCCCGCCGCTTGTGCGGCCGCCGGCGCGCTCATCGTGAGAACGCCCCCCAAGAGACCGCCGGTCAACAGGGTGCAGAGGGAGCGTTTGCGAGCGGGGCCCAGCATCGCGCGCGACGATAGACACGCCCCAGCGGGCCGGCAATCCAGAAGCAACTTCCGGGATGGGGCGGCCTCGCGTTCGCGAGCGGGCCGAGCGGCTGAGCTCACCCGCTCAGCGAGCCGCGTCGACGTACCGGGCGCGGAGATGGGCCTGATACGCGTCGAGGCTGAGAGGGGCGCCCGTGGCGACCTCGACAAGCTCGGGGGTGGTGTAGCGGCTCCCGTGCTGGTGAACGTGGTCGCGGAGCCAAGTGACGAGGGGGCCGAAGTCGCCTCGGCCTAGGAGACCCTCCAGATCGTCGATGGCGCGGTCGGCGGCCGCAAAGAGCTGCGCGGCGAGCATGGCGCCGAGCGTGTAGCTCGGGAAGTAGCCAAAAGCGCCGTCGAACCAATGGATGTCCTGGAGACAGCCACGGCGGTCATCGGGGGGCGTGAGACCGAGCAAACCCGCGAAGCCCTCGTTCCAAGCCCCCGGGAGATCGGCGACCTCGAGCTCCCCCGCGACCAGGGCCTTCTCGAGCCGGTAGCGAAGCAGCACGTGCGCGGGATAAGTGACCTCGTCGGCATCGACGCGGATGAAGTCGGGCGCGACCCGAATGTTGCGACGGTAGAGGTTCTCCGCCTCCCAGGCCGGCCCCTGCCCGTGGAAGGCGGCGCGGACGTGGGGCGCGGCAAAGGACAGGAAGGCCCGGCTCCGGCACGCCTGCATCTCGATGAGGAGCGACTGGCTCTCGTGGACCGCCATCCCCCGCGCCTTCCCCACGGGCTGGCTGCGCCAAGCGAGGGGCAGATTGCGCTCGTACATGGCGTGACCGCTCTCGTGGAGCACGCCCATGAGGCTGGATGCGAAGTCGTCCGGCTCGTAGCGGGTGGTGATGCGAATGTCGTCGGGATTGCCGCCACAGAAGGGGTGAAGGCTCACGTCGAGGCGACCCCGCGAGAAGTCGAAGCCGACCGCCTTCATCATGGCCTCACCGAGCCGGCGTTGGGCTCCGACCTCGAAGGGGCCCTCGAGCGGCAGCACGGCCGGGCGCGCCGCCTGCGCCGCCTGGGCCTCCTCGAGGAAGCCCGGCAGCCAAGCCGCGAGGGCGTCGAAGTGGGGATCGATGTCGGCGCAGTGGGTCCCCGGCTCGTACTCGTCGAGCAACGCCTCGTAGGGCGCAATCCCGAGCGCCTCGCCCCGCGCCTGGGCGATCTGTCGGACGAGGGAGACCACCTCGCCGAGCTCGCCGGCGATGGACGCGAAGTCGCTGTCGGCGCGGGCAGTACGCCAGTGGTGCTCGCAGCGCGAACAGGCCTTGGCGAAGGCCTCGACCAGATCGTTGGGCACCGCGGAGGCGTGCCGGTACCGGCGTTCCATCTCGCGGAGGTTGGCGCGCTGCCAACCTTCGAGCTCGGTCTCGCCGGCCCGGGCGAGGAGCTCCTCGGTGTCGGGCGCTGTGAGCAGCTCCTGCTGGAGCACCTGCAGCAGCGCCATCTGCTCGGCCCGGCTCGCCGCCCCCGAAGCGCTCATGATGGTGGCCGTGTCCCACTGCATGACCGCCTCCACCTCCCCCAGGGTGAGAAGACGGGCGAAACGATGCTCGAGCTCGGAATATGCGTTCATGGACAGTGTGCAGCTTAGCCCGACGTGGCCGGTCTCGCCCAGGCGACATAGCTCGGGGCGGTCGCCGAGCAACGGGACGGCTAGGGCGCCGGTTCCCGCGGCAAGAGAACGTCGAGCTCGGGCGGGAGCTTGTCTCTCAGCTCGGGCGGCAGCCTATCCTTCAGCTCGTCGAGCTTGGGTAGCTTTAGGCCGAGGCCAGGCTTGATGCCGCATCCGACACCGATCTTGCGCTCGATCTTGGCCGCGAGGAGATTCGTCGTCGACGCCTCGACGCCGACCGTGATCCCGACGCTGCCTTCGGTCGCCTGACCGGCCAAACCGGCGAGCATCTTGCCCAGCTCGCCGCTGACGCGCGTGCGGGTCGCCGCCGCGACGAGCTGGGCGCACGGGATGCCGCCCTCGAGCTCGACCGTCACGTCGGCCTCTTGGCCGTCGCGCTCGATCAGCCCCTTGCCGTGCAGCTTGATGGCGCCGTGCTCGACCACCATGTTCGACAGGGTGATCCGACCTCGGTCGACCACGATGGCCACCTCGGAGGTGACCACCGTCTCGTCACCGAACACGATGCCCTTCAACTCCGACGGCACCGGCACCCGGTAGCCCTCGAAGGTCACCTCCGTGCGGCCGGTGATCTTTCGCCCCGCCCCGAGCTTCAACTTGGCCGTGCCACGCACGGTGACGTCCGACGCGGGGAGAACCAGCGCCAGAGGCCCGGCGAGGCTCTTCAGCGATCGCTGGCGCAAGGTCACCTCGGCCGCCGCCTCGACGGGGTCGACCTCGATGATGACCGGCGCCTTATCCAGCTCGTCCTGGCCAAAGCCGAGGGCCACTTCGGCCGCCGCCCCGTCCCACTTCGCCCCGACGCGGCCCACGTCGACCCCGAAGGCCAGCGTCTTGTCGGAAACCCACCTTCCCCCGTGCGGATCGGGGAGTATCGTGGCTCCTTCGGCGACCAGCCATGGCTCCGCCCCGCGCTCGGGGCGCCAGCGGAGCGTCACGGCCCGCGCCTCGGCGGGAAGCTGAAGCAGCTCGGGGTGCAGGCTGGTCCAGAGGCTGAAGGCGAGCGCGAGCGAGGTGGCACCCCCCGTGAGCTCGAGCGTCGCCCCTTCGGCCGTGAGCGCGGTGGGCGTCGTGCCTTCGAGGGCGACCTCCAGGGTTGCGACCGACCCCTCCACGCCAGCGACGCCCTCGAGGGCGAAGTCGACCCCGGTCAATGTGACCCGCTGCGGCCCGCCGACCGACCACCCGGACAGGCTCCAGTCGCCGAGCTGCACGAGGATGACCCCGCTGTGCTCGGCCTCCTGACGAATGAGGCGCCGAACCAAGGGATCGGTGCCGAAGACCACCGACAGCACGAGGCCCAGCAGCACCGCCAGCTGAGCCACCCGCCGCACGAGGCGCGACGGCTCGTGCAGAGGCG
>JGI12210J13797_10334264_pt1 | contig 10382 bp, 6 predicted proteins | sample ElkSlonscriptome_3_FD_13797 | JGI IMG/M metagenome (IMG submission 13797) | reverse complement strand
TCGCGCAGTCTCACCATTGTAGCGAAAATGCATGCAGCGGACCTCGAGAAAAACAAACCGTACGATGAGCGCTTATGCAACCCGCATTCTTGGTCTAATGAGGGTATTTGGGAGGCCTGCTGTTACCGTCCCGATCACTCAAATGCAGACTGCATGTGGAAAAAACCTTCAGAAATCACAGACTATGAAGGAGACGGCTATGAAATCGTTGCTTTCTGGATGTCGGGTGAAGATTCTTCTCGGGAAATTGCACCTAACAAAGCCTTGCAAATGTGGCTCGACAGCCCAGGACATAGCAATGTGATTCTGAACAAGATGTCCTTTTCGCAAGTAGAATGGAGTGCCATCGGCATCGCCATTAGTGGAAACTATGCTTCCGTTTGGTTTGGGGTGGAGAAGGACGAGTCTGATCCACCCCCGATTTGTTCAGATTAGCGTACGAAGACTTTTACTACTTCGGACTTACCGTCCTCTTGGATTTTCAATAGATAAACCCCCTCGGAAATTCCTGAAAACTCCATTACACCTAAACTTTCCTGTACTCCTTCGAGCTGAGTAGAGATTACGACTCTTCCCGTCAAATCGTAAAGCATGACTTGTGCTCCTGAATTTGCATTCTCAACTACCAATCGGAAACTACCCGTATTTGGATTCGGAAATACTTTGGCTGTTATTTCATTCATACCAAACGGTGCCATTGCTGAGGCCGTTGTAAAAAATGCAACTTCGCTCCAAGGTGAACCTTGGCTAATTGCTGAATTACAGACAGCCCGAATCTTCCATTGATAATTGGCACCTGACTGAAGGTTTGACGGCGTATTAAATGAGGTAACCGATGCTCCTAAGTTGACAGTCGCCGTTCCACCTCCTACTACTCCACCACGAATCTGATAGCCAAATGCTCCCGGCACAGCTTCCCATTCGAAGGTTGCAGAGTTACTCGTCACATTCGAAGTAGTCAGGTTTTGCGGTGCACCGCAATTGGTGGTAAACTGAATTGCCTGTGAATATTCAGAACTTCCTCCTGCGCAGTTGGCCCTTATTTTCCATTCGTAGGTTGTTCCGGGTTGAAGGCCGTTGTTCACCTGTTTGAAATCTACAGGAGCGTCAAGGGTAAGAATTGTTGACCCTCCCCCGGCGATCCCGCCGCTAATGGTGTAGCTCTCGGCTGAAGGAACCTGAGTCCAGTTAAATCGTGCACCGTTGTATGAAATATTAGAGGTAAAAAGTCCTTGGGGAACCGCACAATCATCGCCACCATTGAAGTTCTCATCAAAGAAGAAAGAATAATACCCGTCGGGAGCGACAATTGGCTTAGTCGCATTCTTTCCATTGTTAGCCGTAGCATCGAGGTAGTATACGATGGTATCTGCAACGGTGAAGCCGGGATTTGCGATATTTCCCACGAAAAATCCGGCGCTATCTGCCAAACTGATCTCATTCCATGTCGATTCGCCTTTAATTTTCCAAAAGCAAGAAGCCTGGGCGATTCCACTTCTGTTGGTAATTTCTGCCAATACATGGTAGTTCGATTTGGCGTTTTGCAATCCGGCTACTTTCGGATGGAAGAACCTGATGGGATTATCTGCCGGGATTTGCATTGTTATGCAGTGAATGGCACCTCCCAGTGGAGTCAATGCGCGAGAATCGATACCGACCACATTGTAACCGGGAAGGGCTTCTCTGATCAAATCCAATGCTGCTTCATCGTAGGCTTGGTTTGCAGCGGGACTGTTCTCATTGGAGTAAATCGGGATAATTAAAGTCTCATTTACGAAAAGTCCGTTTACAAATCCACGGGCATCGTTGTTTATTTGATTGCAACTGGTGTAGATACTACCATTGTCGGCAAGCGGCATTGGCATGCGAATAATGTTGAATGGAGATCCATATACCGATGTTTCACCTTCATACAAAGAGACGTTGTTCTCGATGATGGTTCTATCCTGCGCTGTAACGGCGGGAGGATATTCCGATACGAGTATGGTTTCTTCATCGATCAACTTAGACCACATATCAATATGCCCCGTCCCTCCATCGCACTCGAGACGGGTGGGTTCAGTGACATTGGTGGTTCTAAAAAGATCCTCGTGCGTTTGGCGAGTGAGCTCTGTAGACCAACCTAAGAAGCTGGCGTTGTTTTGAAAAAGTGAAGTGGTGTGAAAAGCGTGACCAAAACCATCCACCATAAGGTTACCACCTTCGTGTCGGATTTCTGAGGTGTAATGATCCAATCCCATGTAATCAGCTATGAAAGCGGGCACGGCGTTATCGAGAGGACGGGCAGAGTAGTACTGCATATCGATCATTGCCAAACTGTCTTGATCGGTATAGTAAAATCCCCAAGGGCCATAATCCCTGGTCCAGATGGAATTGGTGGGTACGATTAAGAACTCATAATTTGTCAAAGTAACACCGTACGTCGCCAAATTATTAACGACCCCGGTACTGTCGGATCCATTTCCGATCATAATCCATACGGGAACTTCTTGCTGTATGGCATCTATAAGTTCGGCATAAAGCTTTTTGAAGGCATTGCTTGAACCGTTTCCCGTCCACCTCAAAAGTACGGCTTGAGACTCGTCAAATTCTCCGGGAACATAAAGATCTTCAGGGGTGGGTGTGAAGTTCTGATTCAGACAAAACTCCTCGTAATCATCGCAACAATCTCCAAAACCCTGGCATTGGTCGTCGCACCAGCACTCTGAAGCGGCTTGTTCACCACAAATATCTTCGCAACTATCTGGGCCTGCTTTCGCATCGCTTGTTGATCCCGGCCTTTGCGGTTTATTCTTGGAATTGAGTGCCGCTGCTTTAGCCATCATATACGAGCGCTCTGCCGAGGTAGGATATTTGGGCAAAAGCTCGTCCTGAGCCAAAACGTTTAAAGAAAAAAGAAGGGCGGCGAGAGCCACGGGAAATTTGAACGATATCATCTTACAGAAAAATAGATTGGAGGATAAAGATAGGGCAATTTTCAGAACCTTTCCATTGCGTTTACAGCCTTTGAAACCATAACCAAGCTAATAATGGCAAAAACGTGAACCGCATCTTTATTGGTAAACCATCCATCAAAAAGGCTAAAGGGAAATAAGTAAAAAACACCTGAAACCAGGGCAATCAAGAAAGAGTGCTTGAGGTATTTCACACCCGCTATCTTCGCCTCATTCCAAGTAATGACGAGTATGGCGATATAGGTGAGTGCCAGATCAACTACAGCAGGCAAGAAATCGTACAATACGAAGAGTAGAAGAACCGCAAGAATAAATTTCGCGATTAATATCGGCGCTAGCTTTCGATTTGGAAAAGCAGTCAATGAAAAGACGGCCAAAGAAGCAAATAGATTGGCCAGCAATACAAAGTCGTTTTTCACAAACCAAACGGCGAAGTATTCTTCGGGAGACAAATAGGTGGGAAAGCCATGACTGATGACACCTCCGGACGCCGCCACTCCCAAACATACCACAAAAAGCACCCAAAGCCTCGACCCTCTGTTTCGCACATTTCGATTGACTAGAGAAATGGAAAAACAGGTGAGCACAATGGCAATATTTGAAACCAATGCTCCCGGCTCGTGGATGTAAATCCCCCCTATTTCTTGACCCGTGAGTTCAGTTGGGTATTTCAATTCGCTCCGGCATTCTTTGATTCGACGAATCCAGTTATGGACTAAAAATTTTGGGCGAAGAAAAACAATTGTTTAGAAAAATAGACTAAGCAACGTCGGTTTTAATTTTTTTCATCGCCGTCATAGCACTTCTCAGCTCTTTACCGATGGTTTCAATCGGGTGATTCCTAATCGCATCATTCACGCTGATCAACTCTACATTATCAGCAGCATTCGAATTGGAATAAGGTTTACCGATCACATCTGCCTCAATTGAATTCATAAAGTCGACCAGCAATGGTTTGCAGGCATGATCGAATAAGTAACACCCGTATTCTGCCGTATCAGAAATTACTCTGTTCATCTCGTAAAGCTTCTTTCTGGCAATGGTATTTGCAATTAGAGGCAATTCGTGCAAGGACTCATAGTATGCAGACTCTTCGATAATGCCGGTGCTGACCATGGTTTCAAAAGCCAACTCTACGCCTGACTTAACAAAGGCCACCATCAACACTCCATGATCGAAATATTCCTGTTCGGGAATCGCATCACTGGTCAGTGGAGTTTTCTCAAAATCAGTTTCAGCGGTTTCGGCTCGCCATCGCAGCAGATCAGCGTCATCATTGGCCCAATCTGCCATCATAGTGGCCGAAAAATGTCCCGAAATGATATCGTCCATATGTTTTTCGAACAAAGGCTTGAGTATCACCTTCAGCTCTTCCGAGAGTTGATGAGCTTTTATTTTAGCCGGATTTGATAAACGATCCATCATATTGGTGATACCACCTTGCTTGAGCGCTTCTGTGATCGTTTCCCAACCATATTGGATCAATTTAGCCGAATAGTGCGCATCAACACCTTTTTCCAGCATTTTATTGAATGCCAAAATGGAGCCTGTTTGCAGCACGCCGCAAAGGATAGTTTGTTCTCCCATCAAATCGCTCTTCACCTCAGCAACGAAGGAAGATTCCAATACGCCTGCGCGATCACCACCGGTAGCAACGGCATATGCCTTGGCCTGCTCCCATCCTTTTCCTTCGGGATCATTCTCCGGATGAACGGCAATCAATGTAGGCACTCCAAATCCTCTTTTGTACTCTTCGCGTACTTCCGTACCGGGACATTTGGGAGCTACCATGATAACCGTAATGTCCTCTCTGATCTTCATGCCTTCCTCTACAATGTTGAAACCATGGGAATAAGACAGAGTAGAACCTTTCTTCATTAAAGGCATCACGGCCTCAATAACATTGGTATGCTGCTTATCCGGGGTGAGGTTCAGAACCAAATCAGCGGTAGGAACCAAGTCTTCGTAAGTGCCGACCGAGAATCCATTGGAAGTGGCATTTTCATACGACGCTCTCTTCTCGTCGATGGCTGCTTGACGCAATGCATATGAGATATCCAGACCCGAATCGCGCATGTTCAATCCTTGATTGAGACCCTGAGCGCCGCACCCTACGATAACGATCTTTTTACCAAGCAAGGCATTTACGCCATCCTCAAATTCTGAAGCGTCCATAAATCGACATTTTCCCAATTGATGCAATTGCTGTCGAAGAGACAGGGTATTAAAATAGTTTGACATGGAGATTTTGTTTATTGATTGAATGCTTTAAGCATTTGAGAAATTTTCATTTTTTCTTTGCTAACGGCGATTCTGCCAGAACGGGAAAACTGCATAATCCCGTAAGGCCTGAATTCTTCAAAGAGCTCGTCAATCTCTTCTTTTCGTCCTGATTTTTCTACCACAAAAAACTCCCTGTTGACAGTGACAATGCGGGAGTGGCTATCCTTCACAATATTCTGAATTTGTCGTTCCTCAAATAGTAAGTCCGATTTGATCTTAAAAATGCAAGACTCCTGATAGATAATCTCATCGTCAGTATGGTAGAAGGCCTTTATCACCTCGACCTGTTTTGAGATTTGCCCGACAATTTTTTTAACCTGGATTTCGGTCATCTTTACCACAATGGTAAAGCGAGACACATGTGGTATTTCAGATACCGATGAGTTGATGCTCTCGATATTGATGTGCCGGCGCTGAAAAATAGCCGAAATACGATTGAGTAAGCCGATGTTGTTTTCGGTGTAAACCGAAACCGTGTATAGTTTTGTTTCTTCCATAATTTAATCGAGTCTGACCTCAGAGACAGAGGCTCCCGTAGGAATCATCGGGAAAACATTGTCTTCTTTTTCTACACAAACTTCCAAGAAATAAGCGTCTTTACTCTCCATCATTTCCTGCACGGCCAACTTCAAATCGGCGCGTTCTTTTACCCGTTTTCCTTCTATCGAATAGCCTTTGGCAATGGTCACAAAATCCGGGTTTGTCATTTCCGTTGATCCATACCGCTTGTCAAAGAAAAGCTGCTGCCATTGACGTACCATTCCCAGAAACTCGTTGTTTAAAACCACTATTTTAACGGGAACTTTTTGCTGAAAAATGGTACCCAACTCTTGGATGGTCATTTGATAGCCTCCATCTCCAATGATGGCTACAACCTCGCGATCAGGAGCAGCCATTTTGGCCCCGATGGCCGCAGGCAAAGCAAACCCCATCGTCCCCAATCCACCCGAGGTAATATTGCTTTTGGTTGTGGTGAATTCAGCGTAGCGGCAAGCAATCATCTGGTGCTGTCCCACATCACTTACAATTGCTGCATTCCCATTTGAACAAATGTTGATCTCCTTGAGCACTTCCCCCATAGTAAGTCCTTCCTTGGTTGGGTGAAGGTCTGCATTGATTACTTTTTCATATTCAATGGCATAGAGATCCTTAAACCTCTGATGCCAATCCTTGTGTTCATTCTTGTGTAGCAATGGAAGGATCCTCGTCAAAGAGTCTTTTGCATCGCCGACTACCGCGACTTCTGTTTTCACGTTCTTATCCACTTCGGCAGGATCAATTTCAAAATGGATCACTTTGGCCTGTTTGGCGTAAGCATTTAAATTTCCCGTCACGCGATCATCAAAACGCATCCCAATAGCGATAAGTACGTCGCAATCATTGGTGAGAACGTTTGGCCCGTAATTGCCGTGCATTCCCACCATACCCACATTCAGCGGATGAGCAGTAGGAATTGCCGAAGCTCCCAGAATCGTCCATGCGGCGGGTATTCCTGCTTTTTCAATGACCTCCGCAAGCTCCTTTTCGGCCTTACCAAGGATAACTCCTTGCCCCCAAACAATCAATGGTTTTTTTGCACCGTTTATAAGTTCGGCGGCTTCAGCTATAGCCTCATCCTCTGCTTTAGGTACGGGATTGTAACTCCTTACTCCCGTGCACTTTTCGTAAACAAAATCGAATTCCTCAAATTGAGCGTCTTTGGTGATATCAATCAAAACGGGCCCCGGTCTTCCGCTTTTGGCGATGTAAAAAGCCTTTGCGAGAACTTTGGGAATATCGGCTGCCTTAGTGACTTGATGGTTCCACTTTGTAACGGGGGTTGATATGCCTACGATATCTGTTTCTTGAAAAGCATCACTACCCAACAAATGAGACGCTACCTGCCCGGTGATACAGACCATGGGTGTGGAATCAATTTGTGCATCGGCAATACCGGTTATTAAATTGGTAGCGCCAGGCCCTGAAGTTGCCAGCGCCACCCCTACTCTTCCTGAGATGCGTGCATAACCCTGTGCGGCATGAGTAGCCCCTTGTTCATGACGCGTCAACACATGGTGAATTTTGCCTTGATATTTGTAAAGCTCATCGTAGACAGGCATGATGGCACCGCCCGGATAGCCGTATAAAATATCCACCCCTTCTTCGATCAAACACCGCACGATAGCTTCGCTGCCTGAAATTCGAACCGTTGATTTTGGCTCTTGCTGATTTTCGGGAAGAGTCACCTCCTCTATTCCCGTTTGTGAAGCTTCCTTCTTCATCACTTCCAACTTTTAGTTAATACTAATCGATATTAGTTAAAATTCATCTGTAACGCAACCTTCTGATGCCGAGGATACAGTTCTGGCGTATTTATAAAGGACTCCACGATCAAATTTGAGTTTGGGGGCGACCCAATTTTTTCTTCTCTTTTCCAATTCCTCATCGGTAACTTCGAGGGTGATTGAGTTGTTGTTGGCATCCAGGGAAATGATGTCTCCATCTTCTACCAAAGCAATCACACCTCCTTCCTGCGCTTCGGGGGTGATATGACCAACAACGAATCCATGAGTGCCGCCTGAGAAGCGCCCGTCGGTAATCAAGGCTACATCCTTGCCCAATCCGGCGCCCATGATGGCTGCAGTCGGCTTGAGCATTTCCGGCATCCCGGGACCGCCTTTGGGGCCTTCGTATCGAATGACCACTACGTCGCCTTTTTCTACTTTTCCCGCACCGATGCCGTCATTGGCATCGTACTCTCCTTCGAATACCTTCGCCGTACCTCGAAAACTAAGTCCTTCTTTACCCGTAATTTTTGCCACACTTCCCTTTGAAGCCAAATTGCCATAGAGCATTTGCAAGTGGCCCGAAATCTTGATCGGCGTTTCGATGGGCTTGATCACATCTTGCCCTTCTTTCAAATCGGGCACATCGGCTAAATTTTCGGCCAAAGTTTTTCCTGTAACCGTTAAGCAATCTCCGTGAATCAGGCCTTTTCCGAGGAGGTATTTTAATACTGCGGGTATTCCTCCTACCGCATGCACATCCTCCATCAGGTATTTCCCGCTTGGCTTCAGGTCTGCTAAAAACGGTGTGCTATCGCTCACAGCTTGAAAATCTTTCAAGCTAAAATCAATTTGCGCCGAGCGAGCTATGGCCAAAAAATGCAAAACGGCATTGGTAGAACCACCCAAAATCGTCACCAATCTTATGGCATTTTCCAGCGATTTACGCGTGATGATATCGAGGGGTTTGATATCTTTTTCCAGCAATAAACGCATGGCCTCACCCGCTTTTACCGACTCCTCTTTTTTGGCATCGCTCAAGGCTGGATTTGAAGAATTATAAGGCAGAGCCATTCCCAATGCTTCTATCGCAGATGCCATTGTATTTGCCGTGTACATTCCTCCGCAGGCACCTGCACCGGGACATGCCTTCTCTACGATGCTTTGGTACTCGGTTTCGGTCATGGTACCGGCTACTTTGCTTCCCCAAGCTTCGAAAGCGGAAACGACGTCTAATTTTTTTCCATTGTGGCATCCTGAATCAATCGTCCCGCCATAAACCAATATACTCGGTCGGTTTAATCGGATCATGGCCATCAATGCTCCGGGCATATTCTTGTCGCAACCCACCACCGTTATCAGACCATCGTAGCTCATCCCTTGCACCACCGTTTCCATTGAATCTGCTATCACGTCTCTCGAAGGAAGGGAATAACGCATTCCGGGCGTACCCATGGAAATGCCATCACTCACTCCAATCGTATTGAAAATCAGACCCGTTGTATCTCGATTCAATGTACCTTCCTTAACCAACTTGGCCAAGTCGTTCAAATGCATATTACATGGATTCCCTTCAAATCCCGTGCTGGCAATTCCCACCATCGGCTTTTTCAAATCTTCTCGGGTTAATCCGATGGCGTGAAGCATGGCTTGTGCGGCAGGCTGAGTAGGATCCTGTGTAACCCTTTTGCTGTAATGATTCAATTCTTTCATGTGGAACTTTACTTCACTAAACTTATTTCAATGAATGCTCTTTTTTAATGCAAAACATTAATCTGAGCAATAATAGTTCGAATATCCTAAATCAAATCAATCCGAACAAGAAAATGCCCCATCATAGTGTGGATATTTTGAAATTAGCAAAACCATGTTGACTTCCATCAGAATGCTGTACAGCAAGCACGTATATTCCGTTGGGTAGTGCGGCCGTAGAAAAGGTGTGACTTCCTCCCGAAAGAACCTCACTCAGCACCTGCCGACCTGAGACATCAAAAAGAGCCATTCGGTAAGTCCCTATCGGCAATGCTTCAATTAACAGCTGGTCTGAATGACAGTATACTTTCAACCCCGGAATACTTTCGCTGTGAGTCGACACGGGAGCTCTCCGGATGCGGTATACAGCATCAGTCACCTGCGCATTTGACGACATTCCACCCGCTGTAATCCATTGTTGATCTTCTAGGCTTGCTATTCCCCGCAAATCCATTATTGCAAAAGGTGAATCCTCAAAAAAAGACCATGTCTCGGTGAGTGAATTGTAAGTCCTGATGTCTTCATGCGGCTGAACTATCGCTCCACCTGAGTAAGCCAATCCGTCAAAATTGTAAGCCACATCGGAGCCTCCGATCCAAATCACCTCTTCTCCGAGTGAAGTACAGGCCATTCGATAGCCATCGGGCAGATCTGTATCAGGTTCAAGCGACCACGATATATCGGTCGGATCCTGAGGATTGATGACTCCTTTCCTGAATTCATTGGTTGCGACAAAGTTGAATCCCGAAATCTTAGTCCCTCCGTAATAGAATATCGTATCGCCGACGATGGTTCCGGAGGCTCCGAATGCCTTGAAAGAATTCGAATTTGGAGTTGGGGTGGCAGCAGTCCAGGTATCATTCGAAGGGTCATAAATCTGAACGTCATCGACATTGGTGTTTTGGCTCCAGCCGGTGATCACAAAGATGAGACTGTCGCGCCAAACCGCTTGCACATGATCGTCAATAGGTACTGGAATGTCTGCCCCATTTTCTAGCCAAACATTGGCATCTGCATCGAAACGGTGAACTTTCTCGGAAGATTGCTCGTTGAAATTTTCAAACACATGGTAACCTCCGATGATGTAGATGATATTATTAACGGTTGAGGCGCCCGCTGCAATTTTTCC
>JGI12210J13797_10634130_pt1 | contig 10383 bp, 7 predicted proteins | sample ElkSlonscriptome_3_FD_13797 | JGI IMG/M metagenome (IMG submission 13797) | reverse complement strand
CAATCGCCGCATGGCCGACGCGACACCGAGGGTGACTTCGGTCATGCGGGGGTAGTCGAGTGTGTCGGGAGTATCGGTGGCTTGGTGGTAGTTGGCGTTGCGCAGGTAGCTGGTGTCGGTCAGCATCAGCGCGGGATAGCCTTGATCCCAAAACGAGCTGTTGTCGCTTAGCCGAATCTCGTTGATTTTTTCGGGCAGGCAGACTGAGAATAGTGGCATCCGACGTGTGCCTCGTTTGAATCCACGGCGGAATTGCCAGTTCAGTTTCCATGACGGCATGTTGCCCACGGCGGCGAGGAAGTTGCCGCGTCTAGGAAAGAACCGGTGGAGGAATTTGGGGATTGCTGGCGGGATTTCTTGGGAGCCTTTGTGCAGGCTGTAGTAGCCGACCATTTCCAAGCACAACATGCCGACAATGTCGTCGCCGCGTTTGCGTGATTGGCGGGCGTGGTGCTGGCTGCCCATCGCGTCGACGTTGAAGTACGGCGGCTCTTCGCAGGCGAACGCCACATAGCGTGCGGTCCGCTTGCCGGTGTGCTCTCGTAGCAACCGGCTGACTTCCAACATCACCGCCACGGCGGATGCGTTGTCGTCGGCACCGGGAGTTGAGAAAACGGTGTCGTAGTGAGCAGCCAGCACAACAATCTCGCTGGCACGTTTTGATCCGGGGTGTTCGACGATCAAGTTCGTGGCTTCATCGCCGAGAGCGTCATAGCACTCGCGATCGTTCGTGTACCCCATCTCGGCCCATTGACCTTCGATGTAACCGATCGTCGCTTGAATCGTTTTCGGCTTTTGCAACGTGCGCGGACCGATCAACCCCGCAAGTCGATCGACATGCAGACGAAGGTTGGCTTCAATTTGATCGCGGTTGGAATTCATGAGTATGGCGGAGCAAGTCGGCGGAAGCCGTGAAAGAGAACGATGAGCAAAAACAGCACGTTGCGAATCAAGACGGCGAGTGGATTGACGGTGGGGGGCTTGGCTGGACACTTCTCATGAATTGTGTCGGCCAGTGTTTCGCCAAGCGATCGCATCCACTTGACGCTGCGTGGGTATTCCCAGATGCCGTCGATCCATGCCGGCGGGATTCCGTCTTCGCCAACGCCAGCACCGACGATCCCGCCCACAATTGCCGCAGTCGTGTCGGCGTCGCCCCCGCACTGGATGATCTCCGTGACCGCTTGCCGGTAATCTCTGGGGTGAGACAACCATGCGTGGATAGCGACGGGGACTGTGTGATAGGTGTAGCCGCTGACGCCTTGCGATAACCCCAGCGAATCAGCAAACGACTTGGATGACTCTCCGGCCGCCACGCTGTCGACGGATCGACGCAGCAGATCGGTCAGTTCGGATCCTTTATCGCCCACGGTATCGACCACATCGGATAGCCACAGGTTCGCATCGACCGAATCGTGGTCACGAGAATGTCGGGCGGCGAGTGCGACCGCGATCGCTCCGTATTCCGCTTTGGGATCGGTGTGCGTCAACCGCGATGAAGAGCGCACGAATTGGAGCATTTTGGGTAGATCGTCGAACGCAGCACCGAAGATCGCCGCTCGCATCGCCGGACCGTTACCTGCGGAAAAGACGCCGGTGTTTTGCGGTATCGAGCCTGCCCAGAGTTTGACTCCCGCCCGAGCGGTCGCTTTGCCAACACCGGCCGGAAGAGCCAGGATCCACCATCGCAACCGACTCGCGAATTGTCGTGCGAAAAGATCCACGTCGCCGTCCGCTTCGATCAACGACCCGGCCACCATGCACGTGTGTTCGGTATCGTCGGAAATCATGCCGCGTCGGAAAAAGAATCGATAACGATCCGGCGTGCCGAGCAATCGGGGCGCTCGCTTGGACGAAACACCTTCATACGGCAACCCAAGAGCATCGCCGACAGCGGTTCCCAGGATGCATCCGATAATCGCGTCGTGGTTCATCCGATTTGCTCCAGAGTCAATCGCTGTGCCTTGTTCAATTTGACACCGGGACGAACCGTTTGGATCATCGCGATGGCGTCCGCAGCCGTTTGTGCCTCACCGGACGCAACCAAAACTGCCGCCGTAACCATGCCCGTTCTGCCATGACCCAGGGCGCAATGAATCAGTACAGGCTTTGGCATCAAGTCGAAGGATGATCGGCTTGCATTGGCGTTGCTGATTAGTTCATTGATTTTAAGCCAGCCTCTCTCATTCAGACTCATGCCAACGACTTCGGGGTGGCGCCTGAGGACAAGGCTGAGCAACTTGCTGGTTGAAGCCAGTTTCTCATCTGTTGTCATCGAAAGAATCGTAGCGGAAAACGAAAAACGCCCGCGGTGGATTGCTCCGCCGCGGGCGTTTGGCTTGTTTGTCTCAAGCGACGATTCGTGTGATGACAACTGTGGCAACCGTCTTGCCACCTTCGCTGATGGCGAAGCGGTTTCTGTCGGCGATCGCGATCGGTTGTTTCAGGTTGATAGTCTAGCGAACGCCGTCACCTGGCACCGTCACCTGGCACCGTCACCTGGCCTCGCTATCTGCGGGGCGTCCATTCTGGTGAAGGCGGGTTTGCGCCGCCGAGCTTCGCCAACACTTGACCTTTTGTGATCGCAGTATGAGCTGTCTCGCGAAACGCCACACCGAGGGAACGCTGCTGCGCGAGGCCTTCTCCAATTTAAAGGGCCTTCTCCAATTTGAAGGGCCTTCTCCGATTTGGAAGGCCTTCTCTGACTTGAAGAGCGTTCTTCGACTTGAAGAAGACGTCGGCGGCCGGTATTGGAGGGCAGGACTTACCCAGCAGGACTTGCTGACGCGGATGACTTGACGGGTCGAGGGGAGATGCCCCCGCTCGGCACCGACTACTTTTTCTTCTTTTTCTTGGTTTCGGGCTCTTCGGCCTTCTTCACTTTCTTTTTCTTCTTCAGCGAGACCTTTTGTACCCGCACCTTGGGCATCCCGATCACGTCGGAATCTTCGTCGAATTTGTCCAGCTCTTGCAATCGAGCGACTCGTTCGGCGCGAGTCAGGACGTTTCGAGACTTGATTGCCCCGGCTTGCACCTTGAGGCTTTGATCCATGGTCATGGCGGAGGTGTGGTCAGAGTTCGGGAAGTGGGGGGTGGTGGAAATTGTGTCGAGCAAGTCGCATACGGTATCGCCGGATGCGATATTCTGCAAGGCGACGGCGGCTTATTTGCGGCGTTTTGCACGCCGTTTTGCAACCCGCTGCCGGTCGTTAAGGTAGTCGGCCATGACGACTCATTGCTTGATCAGTTTCGGGGCGAATTTAGGCGACCGCCACGCCGTGGTGGCGGATGCGGCCTCGCGGGTGGCTTCGTCGGGCGTCGTGGGGGCCGGAACGTTTCATGCAAGCCGGCTGTTCGAAACGCCGCCGATCGGCGGTCCGGGTGGCCAATCGCCATTCCTGAACGCCGTTGCGGCTTTTGAAACGACCCGATCAGCGGCCGAGGTGCTGGACGTGTTGCAACGGACGGAGTTAGACCTGGGTCGACAGCGGCAGCACCGGTGGGGTGCCCGGAGTATCGATTTGGACGTCGTTCTGCACGGCAAATTGCTGGGCACTCGCGCCGCGGCGGGCCGTCGTGGCTTGATCGGGGGCCGCGGACCGGCTGGTTCGTCGCGGGCTTTGGTCGTGCCACACCCGCGGTATACCGCGCGGCGGTTCGTTCTGGAGCCCGCGTGCGACGTCGCGGCAGAATTTTGTGACCCGCGCTTCGGCTGGACGATCGCCGACCTACACGCTCATTTGGTCGCCGATGTCCCGTCGCTGGCGTTGGCCGGCGGCGACGAATCGCTTCGCCAGACGCTTTGCCGACGGGCGGCAGAGGAGCACGGGGTGCCGATCTGGCAGCCGGCGAGCGAGGGGACTTCGGCGGACTCGGGGAGGCCCCGCGAGTGGATTTTGGCGCAGGTACCCACATGGTTGGAAACAGCCTCCGCGTTGGGAAACGATGCGGAGGACCGGACCTCGCCCGTGCCGGAACGAGAGGTTGTTCAGCCGGTTCGCCGACTCAGTGGGCAAAGTCTGTTCGGCCCCTGGTCGGTCGACGTGGGACCGACGCAACCGACGCCGACGAACCAGCCCGTTCCGAGGTTGATTGCTCGGATTCAAAGGACGACCGCGGAGACGCAGTGGCCCGCCCCTCACCAGATCTGGCCCTCGGGGTGGCGATGGCCGGAATACCGGCTGGAGGTCGACGACATCGATTGGGCGGTGAAAGAGATTGCCTCGGCACTCGATTCCATGCGGTGTCCCGTGCACCCCGTCACGTCGGACGGGACTTGGTGGCAGTGAAGCGGGTGGCGAAACGGGCAGTCAAACGGGCAGCATGGGAGCGGATGGCTGCTACAGTTCCGCCGCCTTGATCGCCAATTTCACGTCTTCGTTGCCATACACGATCGCCAAGAACGCGGGCAGATAGCGGTCGACCATGGCGACGCCGACGTACAGCAGGTGATCCAGCATTTCGTCGTCGGGAAATTCGTCCGACAGCGGCAGCGTGGTGTGATAGCGAATTTCGCCGTCGTCGACGTCGAATTCGAAATTACCCAGCTTCATTCCGTAGTTCGCACGATGTACTGCCAGTGAAATTTCCGTGCGATGGCTGTCGGGTACGCGGTTGGGTGAGTAGCAAAACACTTGGATCATGCCCGAGTCGACCGCGATCAAGACTCGCAGGTCGCCGTGTCGTCCCTCGAACACCAGGCGGAAGATTCCTTGATCCGAGTCTTGTTCGTATTTCAGATCGCCGCGGTCCAGGTAAGCGCTGACTTGATCAACTTGAGCGGACATGGGTGGCCTCCAGGCGGTGGTGGCGGATTCAAAACGGGCAACTGCCGGCGGTGGGGCTGGTCGATTGCCTCTGAAGCGGGGCGTGCAGCAAGCGAAAACGAGAGGACGGAAGAAACGGGAAAGTGGGTAGTGGACGGGGGTCAGGATGGTGGATCGCCTTGGGGCGGGCCGGCGACCCAAACATCTTGTGGGGACCAAGCGGCGGCGTCGACCCGGTCGTCGTGAAAACTGGCCGTTGTCGTTCAACGTAGGCGTGCAAGGGTAGCAGAAAAGCCCTTTCTGGATTCGGGCGGCGGCGGGCGCCGCGTCTGCGTGGCAAATTTTGGTCCGACTTTGCTGGTACCGCCCGGCGGCGGCAACCGGCCGGCCGTCCTACTGGACTCGGCCTGCGGTTTCGTCGTAATCGGTCTGCCTCGACGCGGTCGTTGGATTATACGCATGGAGCCACGGTTCGGCTCGAAACCATCCAGCCGTGAGTTTTCAGCGCTGATGCTTTCCAGGGCTGACTACGGTTCTCCCTGCGAAAGCGGCGGCTAGCGATGTTCGGCGTATCGGCGACGGGCGTTTTCCAGCGAGGAACGGTTCTCAAACGACACCTGACTCTCGGGTAGCGTCCGACATCGGACCGGGAAGACGGAACCAAAAAGGGTTCGGATGCGTCCCACAGGGGGGCGATTCGCTCGAAGTCCGGTTGTCGCGACGGATGCGTGTTTTGACGGATGCGTGTTTTTGTGACCGGTGGCAAGGTGACGTCAGGTTCGGGTTCTGGCAGCCGGTCACTCGGTCGGTGCGAATCGTGGCATTAGGCCTCCAAATGCTCCCTCTCGTGGTTGTCACGTTCGGGTAGTCCCGGATGCGATGGTTTTTTTGTCCTTTTCGACTTCGTCCCCCCCGATTCGAGAGTCTTTGCGTTGCCTCCGGGTTCGCTGCCGATCACGGTAAACGTGCGATTCTGGCGAGGCTCTGCGAATAGACGATGAAGTTCGGCGAACCAATTGATTGGGTGTTTTCGTCAAGGATTAACGATTAGGCCGTCGCTGGCGTCTGTACCGAAAACTCTTGTCAGGGACGGTAATTCCGACCGATCCAGCTGACACACATCCCTGCTTTTCCACCTTTTTGTTACCTGCCTGATGAACAAGCCCCGGATGACCTTCGGCCAGTCCCTCCGCCGAAGACTGACCAGATGGATTGAAGCGGACGCGACGCCCGGCCGGCCGGCGCTGGCACGTGGCGCGCGTGACGGCGGGGCCGGATCCCCGCACCGCGGCCGGTTGTTGCTGGAAACGCTCGAAAGGCGGCAGTTGATGGCCGGGGACGTCGAGTTATTGGCCACCGAGGGCCTGACCGATCCGCCGCCCCAGCCGGTGGCGATGAGCGTGTCGACCAACGCGGTCGCACCGCAGGGCGAGCCCGGTCAAGACTTGGTGCAATTCGCGAAGGACTTATCGGCTGCCGGAGTCACGTTTTACGGGGCCAATTGGTGCCCGGCTTGTACGCAGCAGAAAGAGCTGTTCGAGGACGGCGGGGACGATTTGCCGTTCGTGGAGGTGACGCTGCCCGACCGGACCCAAGATCCCGCCTTCGACTCGCTACAGATCTCGCAGTATCCGACGTGGGTCTTTCCCGACGACACACGGCTGACCGGCGTTCTGTCGCTGGAAACGATCAGCCAAGAGAGCGGCGTGCCGATTCCGACGAACGCGGACGAGAGGCCGACTTTTGAGGAAATCGGACCTCAAACGGTCATGTTCGGAAGTCCGCTGCATATCCCGGTCGACGGGTATGACCCCGAGGGTGGGCCGCTGACGGTGACGGTGTCGGTGGCCGACCCGAGTTTGTTGGAGGCGACCGTTCTGACGGGCAACCGGTCCGTTCGGCTGGACATGCAGGGTTTCGGCGACATGGTCTTCGAGCTGTTCGAGGATCGCGCTCCGACTGCCGCGGGCCGTGTCGCGACGTTGGCGGCCGAAGGATTTTACGACGGCATCATCTTCCACCGGGTTGTCGACGGGTTCGTGTTGCAAGCCGGTGACCCGACCGGGACCGGAACCAGCGGGTCGAATCTGGGGCCGTTTGACGACGAGTTTCACCCCGACCTGCAGCACAGCGGGACGGGCGTCCTTTCATTCGCCAAGTCGGCCGACGACACGAACAACTCGCAGTTCTTCATTACCGAAGTCGCTACCCCGCACCTCGATTTCAATCACTCCGTGTTCGGGCAACTGACCGAAGGGGAGGACGTCCGCGAGGCGATCAGCCGCATGGAGGTCAACAACCCGACGCAGTCTCGGCCGACCACCGACATCGTGATTGATAACGCGACGGTGTTCACGGACACGGAGAATTCGGTCGTGATGCTCAAGGCGCTCGCCGCGTCGGGTAGCACCAGTGTCACCTTTACTATCACGGACAGCGACGGCAATTCGTACCAGGAGGTGGTGCCGGTCAATTTGGCACCGGACACCCGCAACGCCCAACCGTACTTGGACCCCGTTGCGACGCCTGCCGCGGTCACGACTGGCAACGACGCGACGCTGCAGCTGTCTTCGGTCGACTTGGAACAGGACCCGGTCCGTTACCTTGCTTCCACGTCATCGCCGAACGTGACCGCCATCGTTGACGCCACGACTGGATTGGTGACGGTGACGCCGGTGAACGACTACGTCGGCACGGCGGATGTCATCGTCGGCGTGCAAGCGGCGAGCAACGCCGGAAACAACTTCGATTCGCAGACCGTTCGGTTCACCTTTGACGCTGCCGCGACCGTCGCGGCGCCGACCGCGATTGACTTGGCGGCCGCCAGTGACAGCGGGGCGAGCGATTCGGACAACGTGACCAACGTCAGTTCTCTGACTTTCGACATCAGCGGCGTGACCGACGGGGCGACCGTCCAGATCGTCAACACGGCGAACAACAGTGTGGTCGGTGAAGGCACGGCGCAGGGCACGTCGATTTCGATTACGACGAACAACTTGGCGGCGATCGGTGACGGGACCTACTCGTTGGCGGCGCGTCAGGTCGTCGGCGGGACGGCTAGTGCATTGAGTCCCGCGATCCAGATGACGCTGGATCGATCGCTGCCGACGATCAACCGCAACTCCTTCGCCACGACGGCGAACGTCAGCACGCTGTTTCAAAGCGACGTGTCGGGCAGCGAAGAGGGCAGCGGCGGAGTTTACGACCTGACCGAGATGCCCACGGGAGCGACGATCGATCCGGGGACGGGCGTCGTGCAGTGGACCCCGACGGCAGCCCAAGAGGGCACCAACGATTTCACGCTGCGTCTGACCGACCTTGCCGGGAATGTTCGGAGTGAATCCTTCACCGTCACCGTCGCCGGCGAACCGTTGGCGGGAATCCGGTTGGAGCTGACCGACGCCAACGGCGACCCGCTGACGTCGATCGCCGTCGGTGAAACGTTTCAACTGCGAATGATCGCGACGGACAACCGTTCGCTCGTGGAGCAGGGCGGGATTTTTGCCGCCTATGCCGACGTCGTCTTTGACGGCAACTTGGTGCGGGCGGTTCCCGGCACCGAGATCACCTACGGGACCGGTTTCGGGACGCTGCGTCGTGGGACCATCGACAGTGGCGTGATCGACGAAGTGGGTGCGGTCCACACCCTGTTGTCGCCGACGTTCGAGGCGGAATCGCTGATCGCGACCGTCCAGATGGAAGCACTCGCCTCCGGTACGGTCAACTTCGTGTCCAATGCCGCGGACAACCCGGCCAACGAAGTGCTGCTTTACTTGAGCAACGATCGCGTCCCTGCTGAATCGGTTCAGTACGGCAACGCTGCCCTGAGCATCGGTCAATCGTTTACGGCCCTGCCGGACACGTTCACGTTCGACAATCAACCGACGGCTCGCGTCCTGGATGTATTGGCGAACGACACCGTCACGTCCGGTTCGGGCACCCTGTCGGTGATCAGCTTTAACGGGCCCACCGACGGCAGCGGACAGGTCACGCTGGACAACGGCGTGCTGCGATTCACGCCGACGGACGAGTTCGTCGGGACCGCGGAATTTTCTTATGTCGTTTCGGACAGCAACGGCGCTCAAGAGACCGTGCCGGTGACGATCACGTTGACCGATGACAACGACCCGCCGGTCGGAGCCGATGACAGCTTTACTGTCGAATCGGGCAGCGGCGAGACGGTTCTGGACGTGCTGGCCAATGAAGCCGACACGGCGGACGAGGGCGAGACGTTGGAGGTTACTGCCGTCAGTACTCCGTCGGCTGGCGGAACGGCGACGGTCACCAGCGGCGGCGGATCGGTTACCTACACGCCGCCGGCAAGCTTTGTCGGCACGGAGACGTTTACCTATACACTCAGCGACGGCACCTCGACGGACACCGTGTCGGTCACCGTGACAGTGACCAGTCCCGACAATCCGCCGACCGCCAACGACGACACGTTCCCGGCCAGCGGTCAGATTCTGGAGGACGCCGCTGAAGCCAGTTATGACGTGCTGGCCAATGACACCACCGACGTCGATAACCAGACGTTTGTCATCGACTCGGTGGGCCAACCGTCTGACGGGGGAACGGTAACGATTGGCAACAACGGGTCGACGCTGCTGTACACGCCGGCCGCCAATTTCAACGGAACCGAAACGGTCACCTATACGATTCGGGACACTGGTGGCGGACTTTCCACGGCGACAGCGACGTTCAACGTAACCGCTGTCGACGATTTGCCGCCGGTACAGGATGCCGTGGTCCAAACGATCCGTAACGCGTCGGACGTCTTGGTTCTGTCAATCGCGGATCTGCTGGCCGCACAGCCCAACCCGGACAGTGGCGAGACGCTGACGTTCGTCAACGCCAGCACGCCGGCCGAGGGTGGCACCGTGACGATCAGCAACAACGGCCAAGAAATTCGATACACGCCCGCGACCGACTTCACCGGCGAAGAGACGTTCACGTTCCAGGTCGAGGATTCCTCCGGCTCGGTCAGTGCCGCGGCAACGGCCACGATCACGGTCAACGCGTTTAGTCGCCGAAACGTGGCTGTCCGGTTCAACGCGGGCGGTTCGCTGCCGACGTCGGCCCTGAAACACTTGACGCTGACCGGCACCAACTTGCTGGGCGAGCAGATCGACGTATCGCTGAGCGATCCGAACAGTGCGACCCGTGACGAGAACGGTTGGAGCATTCCAGATTTGTTGCCCGGTTCGTACTCGCTGAACGTCCCCGCTATCCCGTTTTTCCAAGGTAGCGAACAGGCTCGGACGATTCCGATCGAGAGTCTTCCGGAAGAGGGCGGCGAGGAAGTTCCGTTGGAGGTGGGACGGCTGTTGTCGGAGTGGATTACACCGAGCAGCTTCGTCAGCAGTGCGGCACGCGAAACGATCACGGCTGTCATTGACGGCGACGGTAACGTGTTGCTGAGTCAATCGAGTCCGTTGGCCGAGAGTCGATTCAACGACCTGCAGGTCACGGTCAGCAACGGCGGAGCAACATTGACTGTCGCCGGCGATCTTGTCGAAACAGATGGATCCACCACGGCGGTCAGCAAATCGGTCAACGTCAGCAGCACCGCCATCGTCAGAATGCACGGCGAGATCGGCCAAACCCGAATGTACGTGAT
>JGI12210J13797_10933352_pt1 | contig 10385 bp, 8 predicted proteins | sample ElkSlonscriptome_3_FD_13797 | JGI IMG/M metagenome (IMG submission 13797) | reverse complement strand
GGTGCGTGAAGCGGCCGTCTTCGATCGTGAGCACGTTGCGGACGGTGCGGCCGTCCCGGTGGGAGAAGAGCGCGAACCCGCCCGCCCCGTGCGGCAATTCGCCGTCTGCATCCGCCAGGAACGGCACGCGGAGTCGCTCTGCGACCTCCCGAAGTCGGATGGTGCGGGAGGCTCGGACGCCCCGCAGGCAGCGGCTGACCACCATCCCGCCCAGGAAGATCGCCGCGAGCGTCCCGAACACGACGGCCGGCCAGACCCACCACATTGCCGATGTCTAACCTCAAGTCGGTGCGATGCAGGACTCACCCAAAGCGGGCTGGGGTGGTATGGTAACCGGCCGCTCTCTGAGGACCCAATGTATATCGACCCCCACGTTCACTGCGTCTCCCGCACGACGGACGACTACGAAGCGATCGCCGCCGCCGGGGTGGTGGCCGTGATCGAACCGGCGTTCTGGCTCGGCCAGCCGCGGACCAGCGGCGGCAGCTTCAAGGACTATTTCTCGATGCTCGTCGGCTTCGAGAGATTCCGCGCGGCCCAGTTCGGCGTCCGGCACTACTGCTGCATCGGCCTGAACAGCAAGGAGGCGAACCGCCCGGAACTGGCCGAGGAGGTGCTCGACCTCATGCCGCTTTACCTGGCGAAGGAAGGCGTCGTCGCCGTGGGGGAGATCGGTTTCGACGATCAGTCCGACGCCGAGGAAGACGCCCTCCGCAAGCAGATCGAAATGGCGAAGGAGGTCGATCTGCCAATCATGATTCACACCCCCCACCGGGATAAAAAGCGGGGCACGAGCCGCACGATGGACGTGCTGGAGGATCACAATTTCGATCCGACCCGCGTCGTGATCGATCATAATAACGAGGAGACCGTCCGCGAGGTGCTGGACCGCGGCTATTGGGCCGCGTTTACGATTTATCCGCACACGAAAATGGGCAGCGAGCGCATGTGCGCCGTCGTGCAGCAATACGGCAGCGAACGGGTGATCATCGACAGCGCCGCCGACTGGGGGGTGAGCGACCCGCTCGCCGTGCCGAAGACGGCCCGATTGATGAAGGAGCGGGGTATCGCCGACGACGCGATCCGGGCGACGACCTACGAAAACGCCCTCGCCGCCTACGGTCAGAGCGGCCAGATGGCCGCCGACGATTGGCTCAACCCGCTGCCGATCGACCAGCGGACGCTATTTGAAGGCAACAGCGTGCTTCGCGGCGGCCAGGAGCCGCGGATCGAACCGATCAAAAAGCCGGACGTGGTGGAGTAGCCTCGCCTCAACTGGCGCCCTTGCTCCGCTCCCGTTTCCGGGCGTTTTCGGTGAGGTGTTTTTTGCGCAGGCGGATCGCCTTCGGGGTCACCTCGACCAACTCGTCGGGGGCGATATATTCCAACGCGGCCTCCAGCGACATCTCCCGCGGCGGCTTTAAGAGGATGGCGTCGTCCGCTCCGCTGGAGCGCACGTTCGTCAATTTCTTCTCTTTAATGGGATTCACGACCAGGTCGTTGTCGCGGCTGTTTTCGCCGACGAGCATGCCTTCATACACCGGATCGCCGGGGGAGACGAACATCTCCGCTCGCTCCTGCAATTTAAAGAGGGCGTAGCCGACCGCCTTGCCGGCGATCTGACTGACGAGCACGCCGTTCTTCCGGCCCGGCACGTCGGCGTCGGCCCGGCGATAGCCGTCGAATCGGTGGTGAATGACGGCCTCGCCGCGGGTCGCGTTCAACAGCTTCGTCCGCAGACCGATCAGGCCGCGGGCGGGGATATGGAACTCCAGGTGCGTGAGCCCGCCGGCGCCGGCGCTCATCTCGGACAACTGACCGCGACGGTCGCCCACCAGCGTCATCACCCCGCCGACGCCCTCGGCCGGGACGTCGATCACGAGGTGCTCGTACGGCTCGTGCCGCTTGCCGTCGACCTCCTTGTCGATCACCCGCGGGGCGCCGACGGACAGTTCAAAACTTTCCCGCCGCATCGTTTCGATCAGAATCGACAGGTGCAGCACGCCGCGGCCGGAGACGCTGAAGCTGTCTTTGTCGCCGGTCTCCTCGACCCGCAACGCGACGTTCGACTGCAGTTCGCGTTGGAGCCGATCGCGGAGGTTCCGGCTGGTGACGTATTTCCCGTCCTGCCCGGCGAGGGGGGAGGAGTTGATCGTGAACAGCATGGAGAGCGTCGGCTCGTCCACCGCGAGGCGCGGCAGCGTGACGGGCTTCTCCGGGTCGGTCACGGTGTCGCCGATCTGCGGGTCCGGCAGACCGGTGAGCGCGACGATGTCCCCGGCGGTCGCCTCCGGCACCTCGACCCGGCCGAGCTTGTCGAACAGTTCCACCGAGGTGATCGTCGCCGGCGTCAGCGAGCCGTTCGCCCGGGTCAACACGACCTTTTGGTTCGTCTTGAACTTGCCGGAAACGATCCGCCCCGTGGCCACGCGGCCGACGTATTCGCTGTAGGTCAGGCTGGTGACCATCACCACCGGCGGGCCGTCCGGGTCGATTTCCGGGCCGGGGATGTGTTCCAGCACGGCGTCGAGGATCGGGGCAATCGTGCCTTCGCGACACTCGGGGTCGTCGCTGGCGTAGCCCTCCATGCCGCTGGCGAAGAGGTAGGGAAAGTCGAGCGTCTCGTCGTCGGCGCCCAGTTCGGCGAACAGATCGAACGTTTCGCTCAGCACCTCCTCCGGCCGGGCGTTCGGGCGGTCGATTTTGTTGACGACCACGATCGGTTTCAGGCCGACCTCCAATGCCTTCCCCACCACGAACCGCGTCTGCGGTCGCGGGCCTTCGAAGGCGTCGACGAGAATCAGCGCTCCGTCGGCCATCCGCAGCACGCGTTCGACCTCCCCGCCGAAGTCCGCGTGGCCGGGGGTGTCGATGATGTTCACCCGGCAGCCTTTGTGGGGCAGCGAGATGTTCTTCGACAGAATCGTGATGCCGCGTTCGCGTTCGAGGTCGTTGCTGTCGAGGACGAGGTCCTGCCCCAGCGTGCCTTCGCGAAACTCGCCGCTTTGACGAAGCAATGCGTCGACCAGCGTGGTTTTGCCGTGGTCGACGTGGGCGATGATCGCCACGTTGCGGACGTCTTGCCGGCGGGCGGTGGAAGTGTCAGACACGATTACTCGGGGGTTAGCCGCGACCGACGGGAGCGTGTCCCCGGCTTGGCACGTTCGTCCTAAAGAATGAGCCCGCGGCACAGGCCGCGGGCTCGGCGGACGGGAGTGTACGGGGCCGCGTCGGACCCGGGAAGGGCCCCGAGGTTCGTCTGGCGGCGTCGCGGCGTTATTCGTCCGCGGCGGCGGTCTTCGACGTCGTTTCGCTGTTCTTGAACCCCAACCGACAGGCCAACGCGGAAACCTCCGTGCCGCGTTCGACCGTGAACGGCTGCGCGTACAGTCGCGTCCCGACCGATTCGTCGCCGAGGCCGTAGACGATCGAGGCGCCGGGCGTTTCGCTGATCAGCGTGACCCGCAGGCGGTCGGGGGCGTCTTCAATGCGGGCGAAGGCGACGCTGGGGGACTGCGTGACCGCCTTTTTGCCGTCCGGCCGCAGCTCTTCGATCAGCACGGCCTCGGGGACCATGCCGGTGTCCCCGATCTCAACCTGCCAGCGTTCCAGCTCTTCCCGCAGGCGTTCGAGGATCTCCGCGTGGGCCGGATCGTCAGCGACGTTCTCGACTTCGTGCGGGTCGGTCTTGGTGTCGTACAGCTCCTCGACCGGCTTGTTCGGTTCGAAGAACTGCGTCTCCGGGCCGGAAAGCTTGCCGGCGGCGTGCAGGCGCCGCATCGACGCCATCGTGCCGCCGACGTCCATATACGTCAAATTCTGGCCGCGGCTGCGTTCCGGGAAATAATTGCGGATATACTTGTAGCGCTTGTCGCGGATCGCCCGGATCAGATCGTACGTCTCGTCCATGCGGTCGCGGTGGGCGAAGATATATTCCCGCGGTTCGTCCCGCTTCGGGCCGTACAACGCTCGCCCCTGCATATATTTCGGCGGCGTCAGGCCGGCGATCGACAGCGTCGTCGGGGCGAAGTCGACAAAGCTGACCAACTCGTCGATCCGCGTTCCCGGACGGATCACGCCGGGCCAGCGGACCATCATCGGCACCCGCAGGCCGCTGTCGTAGATCCAGCGTTTCGCCCGGGGCAGGCCGACGCCGTGGTCGCCCCAGAACATGACGATCGTGTCGTCCGCCAAACCGTCGGCTTCCAACCGGTCGAGGACCCCCTTCACCTGCCGGTCGAGCAGCGTCAGCACGTCGTAATACTGTGCGCGATCCGCCCGGGCCTCCGGCGTGTCGGGGATATAGGGCGGCAATTCGACCTCGTCCGGGTCGTGGCGATCGTCGCCGAGCAACCGATCCATCTTCGCCCGCAGCTCGGGATCGCGGACTTTGCTCTCGTGGCTGGTGGTGAGATTAATCACGGAGAAGAACGGTTGCCCCTCCGCTCGCCCGGCCCAGTCGCGATGGTCCGAACCGTTCTCGTCCCAGGCGCTGGGCGGGGCGGCGAAGTTATAATCCGTCTTCGATTTGTTCGTCGTGTAATAGCCCGCGGCCCGCAGATATTCCGGGAAACACTTCACCTCCGGCGGGGGGACGACGTCGCTGCGCATATGTTGCGAACCGATCGCGATCGGGTACATCCCCGTGATCACGCAGCTGCGGGCGATCGCGCAAACGCCCGCGTTGGCGAAGCAGCGGGTGAAGGTCGCCCCCTCCGCGGCAAACGCGTCGAGCGTCGGCGTGGTGGCGTACTCGTCGCCGTAGCAGCCCAGATCGGCGGAGATATCCTCCGCGCTGATCCACAAGATATTCGGTCGTTCGGGCCCGCGGTGATCGCCGGCGAGCGTCGGGCTCGCCGCGGTCGAGAGGGTCAACAGTCCCAGGAGAAGCCGCCTCATTTCATCACCTCAGCGGTCGACAACGCCTGGCCGGTCGCGGCCTTCAGCGCTTGATTGGAGCGATAACGCACGTGGTAATCGTCGTGATTCGACGCGGCGTCGCGGAGGGCGTCGGCGGCCGGCGCCGCGGCCTTGCCGAGCCGGGCGAGGAAGTCCGCGGAGGTCACGGCGACGCCGCGACTGGGATGTTTCAACCCCTCGATCAACACCGGCACGCCGACGTCTGCCTCGCCGAGCGCCGCGACGGCGAACGCCGCGGCGAGGCGCTCGCCGGTCGCTCCGTCCTTCGCCATCGTCCGCAGGACGACCAGCGAGCCCTTCGCCGCGGGGGCCTTCGGCGTCATGCCAAGCCCTTCTGCGGCCCAAAAGCGGACGGCTTCGTCCTCGTTTCTCAGGGCGTCGGCGAGGTGCGGGGCGGCGTCGGCGCCGAACGCCCGCAAACTGAGGACGGCCCGGTTTCGCACCACGCGATTCGGGTCGTCCACCTCCGCGGCCCACGCGTCCGCGGTCCGGCCGGCGACGGTCGCGGGGTCGCCGGGGGGCGAACCGTGGCCGGGCGGACCGGCAAGGCAAAGCGCCGCGACGAGCGGCAGGGCGGCAATCATTGAGGCGACCGAGTCCCGAACGGGAGTGAGGAACGATCGTTCATCATGTCGCCCCGCCGGGGTGCGAGCAAACAGGCGCTCACGATAGGCTGGGATCTCCTCCGCTTCCGAACGGTCTTCCGCCCATGTCTCTCTCCGCGTCGCTGACGGTCCTGCTGCTCGTCGCCCCCCCGGGGTTCAACTACGACGAAGCCGCCGTGCCCGAATACGAACTGCCCTCGGTGCTCGGCGAGGCGGACTCGCCCGAAGACTGGCCGGACCGTCGGGCGGAGCTGATCCGTCTGTTCGAACAGCACGTCTACGGCGTCGCCCCGCCGGCGCCGACGCATTGGGACACCCATACCATCCACGAGACGGCGGCAGACGATGCCGGAGCCCTCTGGGATCGTGTGGAAGTGACGACCACGAAGCCCTCCGGCGAGGCGATCTTCACCTTCCCGTTCACCGTCGTCCGCCCGAAGGACGCCTCCCTGGAGAACCCGGCGCCGGTATTCGTGGTGCTCGTGCATCCGGCCCGGATCAACGAGATGGGCTCTCGCGAAGAAGACAGCACGTTCTTCCCTTGGAAAACCATCCTTGCAGCCGGCTACGCCGCGATTTTGCTGCCGGTCGAAGGGCTGGCGCCGGACGACAACGACACCTTCGACTCGAAGCTGCTGGCCGCCTACGGACTGGATCGCGCGTCGTTCGACGGCGAGCGCCCCGGCGACGCCTGCGGTGGACTGGCGGCGTGGGGGTGGGGCGCCAGCCGGGCGCTGGACTACTGCCGGTCTCAGCCCGAGTTGGACGGCTCCCGCGTCGCCGTAATCGGTCACAGCCGCGGGGGGAAGGCGGCGTGGTGGGCCGCAGCCCGGGACCCGCGGTTTTCGTTTGGCATCTCCAACAACAGCGGGTGCGGCGGGGCGGCGTTGAGCCGGCGCCGCTTCGGAGAGACGGTCGCCCGCATCAATCAGCAGTTCCCCCGCTGGTTCTGCCCGCGGTTCAAAGAGTACGACGACAACGAGGACGCCCTGCCGGTCGATCAGCACATGCTCGCCGCCGCCATGGCTCCGCGGCCGGTCTACGCCGCCAGCGCCACCGAGGACGAATGGGCCGATCCGAAAGGCGAGTTCCTCAGCCTCGTCGCGGCGAACCCGGCCTTTGAACTGTTCGGCGACGAGCCCTGGACGCCGGCGATGATGCCGGCGGCGGGAGAGTCGCTGACCCTCGGCCGCCGCGGTTATCATCTGCGGCCCGGCGGGCACGGGCTGGATCGGTTCGACTGGGACCGCTACCTGACGTTCGCCAAGTCGGTGTGGGAGAACGACCCCGCCGAAGCGAATCGCTGAGCGACTTTTATGGCCTCTCTCAAAAAGTACGATCCCCGGCTCGAAACGCTGGTGATGGAGCGCCGCACCCGATTCGACGCGGAGTGCGGCGACCTGTCCGCGGCGGATCGCCGCTGGCTGGCCGATCGGCTGCACGCGGCCCCGGAGACGGCCGGATCGCTGGAATACGTTCGCACCGCAACCGGCTTCGCCCGGACCGTGACCGCGACCCGGGCCGACGTGGAACGGCTCTACCGGGCCGCCGGCCTGACCGCCTGACGGGTCGCCGACTTCACTCCAAACCGAGTTCCGACCGATGCTCGCCGCGACGCTGCTTGTCTTCGCGCTCGCCGCTCCCGGAGAACCGCCGGGCGAGCCGCCGCCCTTCCCCGATCCGGCGCTGGTCGAAGCGCTCGAAGCCGGCCGACAGGGCGGGCGGACGCGCTATTACTACCGGGAAGAGGAGTTGCCGGAGTACGAGTTGCCGAGTGTGCTGGACGGCGTCAGAACGCCGGAGGAGTGGCCGGCGCGGCGAGAAGAGATCGTGCGGCTGTTCGAGCAGCACGTCTACGGCGTCGCCCCGCCGGCGCCGGATCAGATGTTGATCGAGTCGAACGGCATCGTGCAAGAGGATTTCGAGACCGGCGAGCGGACGGCTGAAGCGTGGGCGTCGGTGACGCTCACGTGCGAATCGCCGAGGGGGTCGTTCTCCTTCCCCATCACGGTGGTGACGCCGCGGGAGGCGACGCCAGACACGCCGGCGCCGTTGTTCGTCCTGATCACCCATCCGGCGCGGATGGCGAAGCTGGGCGCGGACGGCAACCCTCGTTCCTTCCCCTGGGACGACACGGATTTCTTCCCGTGGAAGGCGATCGTCGCCGCCGGGTACGCCGCGGCCGTGCTGCCGGCGGGCGAGTTGGCCCCGGACGACCGGGAGACGTTCCAGACGAAGCTGCTGACCGCCTCCGGGCTACCGGAAGGGGTGGGCGAGGGGCGGGCCGCCGACGCCCCCGGCAACCTCGCCGCGTGGGCCTGGGGCGCCAGCCGCGTGCTGGATTACGCGGAGCGAACCGACGAACTCGACGCCTCCCGCGTGGCGGTCCTCGGGCACAGCCGCGGGGGGAAGACGGCGTGGTGGGCGGGGGCTCGCGATCCGCGGTTTTCGGTCGTCATTTCGAACGAAAGCGGTTGCGGCGGGGCGGCGCTCAGCCGGCGCCAGTACGGGGAAACGGTCGGACTGCTGACGGAGGTCCGGCCGCACTGGTTCTGCCCGCGGTTCGCTGGGTACGGCGGGCCCAAGGGGACGCTGAAGGAGGCGGCGATGCCGGTCGATCAGCACATGCTCGCCGCGGCGATCGCGCCGCGGGCGGTCTACGCCGCCAGCGCCGCGGCGGATCTGAACGCCGATCCGCGGGGGGAGTTCCTCAGTCTGGTCGAGGCGAACCCGGCGTTCGAATTGTTCGGCGACCGGGCACTGACGCCGGACGACTTCCCGGCCGTCGGCGGATCGGTCGTCCGCGGCCGGCGGGGCTATCACCTGCGAGCCGGCGGGCACGACCTGCTCCGCGAGGACTGGGACCGGTTCCTCGCGTTCGCCGCGACGATCTGGGACGAAGCGGCGGACGACGCCGCGCCGTGAGCCGCGAACGAAGCGACGCCGAAGCGGGCGCCGGTTACTCCGCCAGCTTGGAGAGGCGTTCGTTGGCGTCGCGGTAGCTGTAATCGACGCCGAGCACCTCGCTGTAGTGCTTCTCCGCCTCGCGGACCTCCTCGGCGTCTTCCGCGAGCCGCCCGAGGGCGTAGTGGCATTTGCAGAACAGCTCCGGCTGATCGTGCGTGTCGATCTTTTCGAGGGCGTTCTCGAACTGCCGTCGGGCCAGCGGACGCTTGCCGTCCATCAGAAACGCCTCGCCGAGCGTGACCCGGGCGTCGCTTTCGAACCGGGTGTCCGTCGTCGCCTGCTGGAGCAGCGGGATCGCCTTGGCGACCTCTTTGCGTGAGAGCAGACGAGAACCGAGGTCGTACTTCACCCGCATGTTCTTCGGATGGTTCTCCGCCCGGCGGGTGAGGATTTCGATCTCCTTGTCCCGCATCTCGGCCTCGTACTTCTTCGCCCGTTCCAGCCGCTTTTCGTCCTTCAACTGGCGGGCCTTTTGCTTCGAGGCGTCCACCTGCTGACGCATTTCCGCGATCGCCATGTCCTCGTAGCGTTCCTTGACGGACAGGTCGCCGGAGATCTCCGCGGCCTCTTTCATCGTCGCCGTAGCGAGCTTCAGCTTGCCGCCCTTCGCGTACAGGTCCGCCAGCTTCACGCGGGGGTTCGGGTCCTCCGGCCGCTTGCGGATCTGGCGCTGAAGATCGGCGACAGGGTCCTGGCCGGGGCCGTCGGGATCGCCGTTGAGACCGCTGGATTCGTCGTAGGCAGTGACGTTCTCGCGCATGCCCTTCGTGCCCTCGCCCTCTTCGCCCCCCGTCCGCTTGATCATCTTGCTGGTGTGAAGCTGGGTGAGCTTCCGGTCGACCTCCGGGTCGTCCGGGCTGAGGCGCTTCAGCTTGCCCCACAGAATCAGCGCTGGTTCGTACTCTTCCAGCTCTTCGAGGAGGTTGGCGTACCGAGTGAGGAGTTTGACGTCCTCCTTGTTGCTGGCGAGGGCGGCGTCGATGGCAAACTTGGCGACCTCAAAGTACTCCCGGGGCTCCGCGGCGTCGGCGACGGCGAGGTTCAGGTCCGGGTCCCAGGGATCGACCTTCAGGCCCTCTTCCGCGGCGGTGTCGAGGGCGGCCCAGTCGCTTTTGGACTTCGCCTTCTTGATGCGGCCCTTCACGCCCATCAAGCGCATGCCCTTCATCGAAGCGCCGGTGCCGTTGTCGCCGTATTTCTTCCGCTCCGCCCCCCGCAGGCTCTGGCGATACAGCAGGTTGCCGGGGTCCTTCTGGGACGCCTGATAGTACATTTGAATCGCCAGATCGAAGTTTTGCTTCGACAGCGCCCCGTTGCCGTGCTGCCAGCTCTTCTTGGCGATCTCCCGGTCTTTGTCGGAGATTTTCGGAGGGTCTTCGGCCATAACGCGGCACGGGCTGAACGACGGGACGGGCGTGCCGAATCGTACCACCCGACGCGGAGCCGAACCAAGAAGACCGGCGCCGGCTCGTCAGCCGTCGGGTCGGGCTCAGCGGGCGGCGAGCGTCGCGCCGGCAATCGGGGCCGCGGGGGCGTCGCCGGACGGAACCGGGAACCGCAGATGCGGGGCGAGCTTCGCGTACGTCTTCGGCCCCACCCCCTTCACCGCCAGCAGGTCCGGCGGGCCGACGAACGGTCCGCGGGCGGCTCGGTCTTCGACGATACGGCCGGCGAGCTTCGGCCCGACACTGCGGAGCAACGACCATTCCTCCGCCGTTGCGGCGTTCACGTCGAGTCGACAACTGACGGAGCGACCGGGCGTGGGATCGTCGCCCGGGCGACTCAGGGTCCCGCCGACCGCCAGCAGAGCGGCGGCCAGAACGACGATCGCCCCGCGTTCGGCCCGGGCGGGGGCGAACGCGGGGCGATCGATGAGATCGATTTCGGCGGCGG
>JGI12210J13797_10087628_pt1 | contig 10386 bp, 9 predicted proteins | sample ElkSlonscriptome_3_FD_13797 | JGI IMG/M metagenome (IMG submission 13797) | reverse complement strand
GGAGGCGACAGGACGCGGCATGTGATGCGGTAGCTGATCCAGTGTCGCGGTACCGTCCCCGCATGCTTCGTTGGCCAACGCTACCACAAACAAAGCGCACAGCCGTGTATAGAACGATGACAGCAAGAAACTCCGATTCTAGCGATCCGCTGCGCCGCGACATCCGGCGGCGCGACGCCGCCGTCGGCGACGGTTTGGCTGGCGCCGAGATCGCGCCCAGTGCCGCGTTGGAGCGGCTGTTGGACTTAGAACGACGTTCGCTGCTCGCCGAGCAGGCACGACAGCAGGCACATGCACTACGCTCCCCGTTGAGCGTGATCGACCTCATTGCCGAAACGCTGAAGCTCGACAGCGCCGAGGACCCGATCCGAATCGAGCGCTTGGCGCGCGTTCAGGGGGCGGCGGCGAGCCTGGCACAGGGGCTGAGCGATAACGTCAACGCCACGCGTTTCGGCGACGGCCCATGGTCGCGCGCCGATGTGTGCGCGCTGGCCGGCGATGTCGTGAAGACGTTCGGCGGGGAAGTGGCGTGTTGCGACCACGAACTCGATCTCATTGAGCTTGAGCCGGCCAGCTTCCAGGCCGCATGCGTGCATGCGCTGCGGTTGATTGGCGTCGGCACCGAGGCCCGTCCTCGCGACGACCGCCGCGTCGTCCTGCAGCGCGAGCAGCGCGATGATGTGCTGCGCTTGTCGTTTCTCGCCCTGGCCGATCGTCCGCCGGACGTGCCGCTCGAGCGAGCAGATCTGGGTCTCATGGTCCTTGCCGCTCGCCGCGCGGCCGCGGACCTGGGCGGCAGTCTGACGGTGGAGCCCAATCGCGTCTTGTTTGAAGTGCCTTCCCCCGCTGCCTGATCAGCGGCCCGGTCCGTTGGCGGAACAGTCAGCGTTTCACGGTCGTTTTTGTTTCCGTTTTCAGCCGGCGTCGCGGCGCTGCGCCTCCAACGCACGTGCCAAGGCCTCGCGCGGGCGGGTCTGACGAGCCAGCAGCAGATAGAGCACCGGCACCAGGAACAGGGTCAGCAGGGTTGCGGCGATGACGCCTCCGAGGATGGCGAGCCCGATGATACGGCGTGTCTCGGCGCCGGGGCCAAAGGCGAATGCGAGTGGCAGCGCTCCGAATAGCGTCGCGATAGAGGTCATCAAAATCGGGCGGAAGCGTACCCGGGCGGCCTGCTCGACCGCTGCGCGGAAGTCCTCGCCGCGGTCACGTAGCTGGTTGATGAACTCCACCAGCAGGATGGCGTTTTTGGCCATGATGCCGATGGCGAGTATGAAGCCGATCTGGCTGTAGATATTGATGCTGCCGCCGCCGACCCACAGCGCTACTAGCGCGCCCAGCAACGCCAACGGCACCCCGGCCAGGAGGACCAGCGGCTGTAGGAAGCTCTCGAACTGCGCCGCGAGCACCAGGAAGACGATGATCAGCGCCAGGGCGAAGGCCGCCATGAACGTGGCGCCGGAGCGCTGATAGTCTTGGCTCACCGAGAGCCAGCGGATTTGCATGTCCGCCGGCAACATCGGCCGGGTGGCCGCCTCCAGCGCCTCGAGCACGTCGCCGAGGGCGGCGCCGGGGGCAGGTGAGGCCTTGATGGTGACCGCCGGCAGTCGGTCGACGCGCTTGCGCTCGGCGGCACGGCCGACCAGCTCGGTTTCGATCAGCCCCGACAATGACACCAGGGCGCCGTCGCCGGCGCGCACTTGCACCCGGTTCAGGTCGGCCGGTGTTTGCCGATCTTCGGTACGTGCGCGGACCATGACCTCATAGGTCTCGGCGTCTAGCGAGAAGTCGGTGATGTCCTCGCCCCCCATCAGAATCTGCAGCGTCCGGCCAATGTCCGCGACATCGACACCGAGCGCCGCCGCGCGGTCGCGCAGCACCCGGATGCGCAACTGCGGGTTGGTCGGCTGGTAGTCGAGCCGTGCACGGGAAATGCCGGGCAAGGTGCGCGCCTCGGCCAGCACCCGTTGCGCCACGGCATGCACCTCGTCTAGCCGGGCGCCGGTGATCGCCATCTGGACGGGTTGCTCGAAGCCGCCGCCGATACTGGGCGGGTTGATGGCGAAGGCCTGCGCACCGGTGATGCCCGCCAACTGGCCCATGACCTCGCGCGTCACCGCGAATTGGCTCTGCGCGCGTTGCCCCCAAGGCTTCAGCTTCAGAATCACGATGCCGGAATTGACCGGCCCTTGGCCGGCGCTGCGGGGGGCCACCAGCGCGATCACGTGGGCCGCCGGTCCGTCTGGCGCCATCAGCGGCAGCAGTCGGGACTCGATGTCCACTAAGATACCGCGCATGGCCTCCATGGTGGCACCCTCCGGCGCGGCGACCGGGATGAACACGGCGCCGCGGTCCTCGCGCGGTGACAACTCGCGCGGCAAGCTCTGGTAAAGCCAGACCATGACGCCGATCAGTACCAGCGCCACCAGCGCCACCAGCCAGCGCAGCTTGAGCACGCCGCGCAGCAGACCCTGATAGCCGCCGGCGAGGCTGTCAAAGGCGCCGTTGACCCGTGCATGGAAGGTGCTGTCTTGGATGCGCTCGGCATCGATGAGCTTCGAGGCCACCGTGACCCCGGCCGTTAACGCGACCAGGCTGGACAGTGCCAACGCGCCGCCAAGTCCGGCGGCAAACTCACCGAACAGCCGTCCGGCATCGCCGGTGAGAAAGCCCAGCGGGGCAATGACCGCCAGCAGGACCGTCGTCGTCGCGATGACGGCAAAGGCCACCTCGCCTGCACCCAGGTCTGCCGCCAACAGTCGCGGTTTGCCCCGCTCGGAGTAGCGGAAGACGTTCTCGCCGACGACGATGGCGTCGTCCACCAGCATGCCGATGGCGAGGATCAGCGCCAACAGCGTCAGCACGTTGATGGAGTAGCCGAGCGCGTAGAGCAGGATAAAGGCGCCGATCACCGATGCGGGAATGGTCGCTGCCGGCACCAGGGTCGCTCGCCAGGAGCCCAGTGCCAGAAACACCACCGCGATGACCAGCCCGACCGTCATCAGCAGCGTCAGCACGATCTGGCGGATCGATGCCTCGACAAAGGTGGCGGCGTCATACGGAATGGTGATCGCGACGTCCTGTGGGATGCGCGCGCCCAATGTGTTCAGTTTGGCGCGCACCGCCTGGGAGATGGCCACCAGGTTGGAGCCGGACTGGCGCACGATACCGAGCCCGATGGCGTCGTCGCCATCGAGCCGGACCGCGGTCCGGTAGCTCTCCGGGCCATACTCGATCTGCGCCACGTCCGCCAGGCGTACCTCGGTGCCGCCCTGATCGGCGATGATCAGATCGCGGTAGGCGCCCGGGTCCTTCAACTCGGTCATGGTGCGCAGCGTCAGCTCGCGGCTGTCGCCCACCAGTCGACCCGCGGGCAGCTCCAGGTTGCGGGTGCGCAACGCCTGCTCGACGTCGAGTACCGTGAGCCCACGGGCGGCCAGTCGGTCCAGGTCCAGATGGATACGCATCGCATAGCGCCGCTCGCCGCCGAACAGCACTTGCGCCACGCCGGGGACCGTGGACAGCGGGTTCACTAGCACCCGGTCGGCCAGATCGGAGAGCTGCAGCCGATTCAATGTTTCGCTGGTGAGCACGATCCACATGACCACCTGGCCGCGCAACGAACGTTGCGAGATCTCCGGGTCCTCCGCCTGGTCGGGTAGTTCATTACGCACGCGCGAGATACGATCACGCACGTCGGCGGCGGCGAGATCCAGGTTGCGGCTCAGCAGGAATTCCACCTCGACGCGCGCGCGGCCATCGGCGGCGCTGGCGCGCACCTGGCGTACGCCGTCGATGCCGCTGACTGCTTCCTCGATGGGCTCGACCACCTCACGTTCGACGACGGCGGCCGATGCGCCAGGATAGATCACGGTGGCGGTAATGGTGGGGTCGTCGATGTCCGGATATTCGCGCACGGGCAGGTTCAGCAGCGCCGCGATGCCGATGACGACGATCAGCAGTGACAACACCGTGGCCGCAACCGGGCGGGTGACCGCAAGCCGGGTCAGGTTCATGGGTCGGCACCTCCCGCTGCCGGGGCGTTGCCAGGCGTGGTTTCGGCATTGCCGCCGGGATCGCTAGCGGCGTCACTGTCGCGTGGCGCCGCGGAGGACGACTCCTGGCGTGCCTCGCTGCCGGCCTCCTCAACCGCTGGCTTGATCTGTACCTTTGCCCCATCGCGCAGCCCCTGCAGGCCCGCCACCACCACCCTGGCATCGGCCGTCAGACCGGAGTCGATCTCGACCCAGCCGTCGCGGCGAGTGCCGGTTTCCACCGCCCGGCGCCGTGCAAGCGCGGTTGCGCCGCCCGCGGACTGCTCGTGGTCCTTCGCACTCGCGTGCGAGGCCGCGCCAGGGCGACCATTAGGGTTCGGAGTCGGGCGCGAATTGGTGCCAGAATCCGCCGAGGCGCGCTCAACCGCAAACACATGCTGCGTGGGTCCGCGCGCAATCACTGCCGCCTCCGGCACGCTGAGCAGCTCACGTTCGCCGGTGATCAGTGTCACTTGCATGAACATGCCGGGTTTGAGCAGCCCATGCGGGTTCGCAAAGGTCGCCTCCAGTGGCAAGGTGCGGGTGGCCTCGTCCAACGCCGTGCCCACCAGGGTCAGCTCGCCTTCGAAGGTCTGTTCGGGCAACGCGGGAGTGGTGGCGCGCACGCGCTGCTCGCGCGCGATCCCGCCGATGGCTGTCTCCGGCACGTCGAACAACAGGTCGATGGGGTCGTTGCGACGCAGGTCCGCGACGGCTGTCCCCGGCTCCAACAGGGCGCCGGGGCTCACCAGCCGGCGGCCGACGACGCCGGCAAAGGGTGCCGAAATCACCCGATCTTCGAGATCCTGTTCGGCCAGCGTTAGTGCCGCCGTCGCCGAATCCGCGGCGGCGGAAGCCTGCTCCAGCCGCGATTCCGAGATGAACTGATCGCCGCGCAGCGTGCGCAGCCGCTTCAAGTCGCTCCGCGTCTCGTCGCGCTGAGCCTCGGCCTCTTGCAGCTGCGCCTGCGCCCGTGTGCGCTCCAGCACGATGAGCGGCTCGCCCGCCGTGACGGCGTCGCCTTCGCTGAAGCGCACCTCCGTGACCCGACCGCGCGTACGGGCCGTGATCGTGATCGCCTCGGAGGCCATCAAGGTCCCCGTCGCCGCAATGCGCTGTTCGACCAGCCGTCGTGCCACCGGCGCGGTCTCTACCAGGGTCATCCGCGGCTTCGAGCCTGGTGCGCCCGCGTCATCGCTGACGATAGCCGCCAGTTCATGGCGCCATAGCCAGCCGGCGGTGCCGGCCGCGGCGAACAGGGCGAGGGTCAAGAGGCCAGGCCAGGCCAGGCGGTGTCTTTGGGTGCTTTCGGGCATAAGATTCACGCGCGCAATCGGGCTGCCGGTGTTATCCGCGTTGGAGCCGGAAATGATTGATCAGGCCCGGGTGTGTCGATCGCCCTGAGCGACTCGAAAATGCCGAGCCCTCCATGGCTCGGTAGAAAGACGCAGTAGTTCAGCGTTCTCTTCGATTTTCTATGTCATTACCATGCGGTATTGGACGGGCTTTCGGTCGAGCGTTTGCCGTCTGTCGACTTGGCGAGCCACACCCAACCGGAGCCGAGTTGCGTTGTCATCAGTCGTTCCTTGGCCTGGACGCGGAAACGCCGTTAGTTGTTACCGGTTTTCGATGTCGAATCTTGTTCCGATGGCATGCTGACGTCGACATCCGGGACCGGCACCGTGACGGGCTCTGTACCCACATCGACGTCGGGGCCACGGACATCGACATCGGGAAGATTGCCGGACTCGGCGTCGACATCGACACTCGGCATCCTACCTTGCTCCGTTTTCTCGACCTCGTATTCAGGCAGCTGACCGGACTTGGCATCAACATCGACCGAGGGCAGCTTGCCTTTATCCTCAACGTCCACGTCGCAACCAGCGGCCACGAGCATGAGCGCGGATGTCGCTGCAACGAGAATCGGTTTGCTAGTGATCATGTGACTTACCTCCGAATTGATTTAGGCGGACCGGTTCCGGCACGCCATTCAGGCACCGGCACCGGTACGCCACGCAAGCCTTTTGCCAGTTCCGACAATGCCTATGAGCACGGGCTCGACCAGGACGGGTGTTTGCGGGCCGGGTGTTTTGCCCGAGGGCTAGGTGGATAAGAACCGTTTTTGCCGCCAGACGGACCGGTTGCGCTACCCTGGGGTGGTGATCCCGTGTGCCTACGGGGCGGCTATTGCCCAACGCAGCAGCGCGACGAGCAGCGCTAAGAATAGTGCGACGCCAGCGACCAGCAACGCCGCAACACCTGCGACAACCCAGCGGCTTTGCCGGCGCACCTGGTGTGGTCGTTCCAGGTGCTGTTCCAACAGCAGTACGTTGCGCCGGTTCGCCTTCCAGGCAAAATCGAAGAGATCGCCGACGATCGGGATGACACCGACGATGCTCTCCAGCAGCATGTTCAAGCCCATGCGCATCAGGATGATGGCCGGTGCGCCTAGGCGATGTGCCTCAGCGATGATGTAGGACGAAAGCGCGGCACCGGCTAGGTCCCCGACGCCCGGGATCAGTCCGATCACGCCGTCGAAGCCGATCCGATGGCCACCGGGCAATGGGATTGCCGAATCCGAAAAATGCGCGAGTTTCTGTAAGCGCTCACGCGTCGCGTTTGTCGATTGCGGCGCGTGTTCCTGCGTCGCGTTTACCGGCACGGCCTTGGGCCTGGCGTCAATGGTTTGCGGCATACGTGCTTGCTCCGTCGATTGGGTCTTCAAGTCGCTGTTCAAGCCTGATGTGCCCTGTCCGGTTGGGTGGCGGCCGCGCGACGTCCACGAATGCGTTTTCTGCAAGCATCGATCGTGCCATCGGAGGCCCTTGCTTGTCTTAGTGCAGCCGCAGCTAACCGACTGTCCGCTTTCGGGTGAAGCGCTTGCCTGGCCTCCGACTGCCGCAGGTCAGGTTGGACGGTGGAGCTCTTCCACGCGCCGGTGCAAAGCGCCCCGTTCCGTGGGTGACTATGCCGCGGTATTGGGTGCAGGGACACGTCTCTAAATTCCGGCCAAACAGCGGGCAGATCGGTGCGAAGCGATTGGTTGGGGGGTGTCGTGCCGGCGCGCTTGGCGGGTCGTCTGCGGCTGCACCAGGAGGATCAGGCGGTGGTCAAGGCCAAGCCGATGCGGCCGGCGTCGTTGGGCAGTGATACCGGGCAGGTGCGAGTTTCGAGGAGTGGGTGTCTAAGAAGTTAATATCAATCAGCAATTTAGCCGTGATAAAAACTGAAAACTGACGTGCTGATGAGTATACCTTCTAGCGAGGTGACGCCTCAGACCGACGAGTCTACGGTGCTTTGTTGTCATGCCTGCGCGTTGCTCCGAGTGCGCCAAGCGCCAAGGGCCTGGGGCCGAAATGACCGAATGGTGCTGTGCGGCGGCCCTTGGTCCTCGGCGCTTGGCCCTTTGGAGGACAAGCGCGTTGTCGCGATGAAACTTGACTCATCTGCAAACATTTGACGCCATCAAGCAACCTAGGGCTTCGCCTGGGAGTCGCCGTCGGCGGGCCCATCCTCGAGTTGGTCGAGCGAGGCGTTGGCGGAGCGGTGGAGGAGGTCGTGCATGTCCTCGTCGCCCGAGTCTTTGCCCGCATTCCGTGCCCCCCGACCTTCAATAGCGATCGTGAAGGTCGTGCCTTTGCCTTCCTCGCTCTCGACCGTCAGTTCGCCGCTGTATTGCTGCAATGCATGGCGCGCGATCGAGAGCCCGAGGCCCAGCCCGCTGGCGACCTGTGGATGCGCCCGAAAGTGACGCTGAAAGATGTGGCCGCGGGCCTCCGCCGGAATGCCGAGGCCGTTGTCTGCGACTTGGATACGACAGCCGCCGGTGCGCTTGGCGTCGGTGGTCCAGGCCGCGGACAGCTTGACGATGGATTCGGGCTTGTCTGAGTCGGCGTACTTGACGGCATTGCTGACGAGGTTCAGCAGCGCAAGTTGGACCGGGAGCGACAACAATTCTACGGCGGGCAAGTCGGGCTGCACGACGAACTTGACGCCGCTGTCGTCGGCCAAAGGCCGAAGTTCCTCGAGCACATCGTCGATGATTGCGCCGAGCAGTCGCCAGCTATGCTCTTGGCGCGCTTCCTCGGCAGCGCCGAGCATGCGCAGGTCCTCCATCAGGCCGCAGGTGCGCTGCAAGCCTTTGCGGATGAGCTCCACATGGCTCATCAGCTCGCCGTCATCCTGCGCCCGCAGCGCGAGCGTCTCCGTCGCCATCGAGATGGTCTGTAGGGGTTGGCGAACTTCGTGTGCCAGCGTGTCGGCATACTGTCTCAGACGCCGCGACAGCTCGGCATTGGTTTGTTCCTCGTTCTCGCGGTAGATGCCGACCGTCACAAAGCCCATGGCCCGCAGGCCCGTGTTGAGCAACGCGAAGGTTTCCGCCACCTCGCGTGGCGCGGGCGCCGCCGCCAGGCCTTCCATGGCCTCGGCCATGCGCGTGTTGATGATGTGCGCGAGGTAGTCGAACTCGACCATCAGTTCCTGGATGTCGTAACCCTGCTGCTTGCGAATCTGTGCGTGCAGACGCAAGTGGCCGATCGTGTCCGATTGTACGGCCTCGACCGGCGTCCGGATAAATGCACTTAAGCTTTTGATAACGGCCGGGATGTGGTTCTCGATAGCCTTTTCTGGCAGTGCGTGAACGGTTCGTGTGCCGACACGTGTTCGCAACCAGTCGATCCACTCCCGCACGACATCGCAGGCCTTCTCTTCCATTACATCGGCGATATAAAACCGGAGCTGAACCTCTTCGTTTGGCATTGACATGGCACTTCGGCGCCGGTGAGTCGGTGAAACGATACTCTACCAGGCTGGCCGCCATATCTCACCCGGGGCTTGCTCGGGTGCAGCTCTAACCTTCGAACATGCGCACCTGTGTACTGCTGCCGGCCGTCGGGTCCGGCTGCAGGGGCGCGTCCCGAAGTTCTTGCTCAAAGATTGCCAGATGCAGCGTCTCCGCCTCTGCGTCCAGCCAATCGATGCAGCGTCGGGGAATCAGGCATTCGGTCGTCGCGCCAGCGGCATCGACCGGACGGCCGCTCCCGCTTGGTCCAAGTGCGACCCGCAGATACGTCAACGCCCAGTCCGTATTGTCGATCAATAGATCGATGACGCGCGCCGCGTCGCCGTCCGCGGTCTCGCTGGCGGAGCGGAGTAAGACGTCGGCGCGAGTCCACCGCTCCGCGGAGAAATCAGGGTCCATGCCCAGCAGGTCCGTGATCTCGACCTCCACTGAGTCCATCGGTATGGGCGGCGCATCGGACGCCAATTCCGGCTGCATCTCGGCGCGCCAGTGGCCCTCCCATTCCGGTCGCGGTAGGGCTTCTCGTTGCAGTTCATAGGGTCCGTCGTCGTCCGATATGACCAGCGGGTGAGCGCGTAGGGTATCTGCAGTCAAGTCGAGTCCCAGCGCACGGCGTTGTTCATCGACACCGGTTACCGAGGTCGCCGCTACCAAGACCTTTTTGTTGGGTGCCCAGGCATCGGCCTCGGCGACGAGGAAGCGGACGGACCAATCCTCTGTGTTCAGAATGAGGTCGGTGACCCCGACGCCAACATCGTCGAGCGTGCGTAGTGTCGAGCCGAGCAGCTGGTTGGCCGAGAGATAGCTTTCTGTCATGGTTCGATCCGCTCCGATTCGTTGAGGCGTTGAATGACCTGGAGAAACTCGTGCCAGTGTGTCGGGCACAGGGTCGGTGTCCGCATGCGCTGTTGCAGATCCAGCTCCTGACAGATGCGTTGGAGCTGCGGGTAGTCGACGCGCGGCATGCGGCGCTCGAAACCGAGCGAGCGCCGATCAAACTGGCCAGAACGTTGGCTTGCGCGTTCTGCAGCAGGCAGAACAACACATCGGTATTGTCCCGCTCGGCGTCGCCGAGGACCTTAAGGCGATGTGCCGTTCGTGCGAGAAAACCGACCGTCGCTGGTCCAACGCTCGGGAGCGGGCGACACCCGCTCCATTCACGGGTCTTTAAGAAAGATTCTGAAACAGTCATTAGGCACCTTCTATGCCAGTCTTGGCATGACCCGACAGGAGACCCGGAAAGAGCATGGAATCGCAATCGAACCAGCCTGGCCAAGCGGCTGGAAAGGGACTGACCGACGAGACCCTCGGCGGACGCCGTTGATGACAGCCCGTCGTGCTGCGGCAGTCTTGCACGCGCGAAGAACAGGGCATGCAGACGCGGGCCGTTGGTGGATCTGCACGACCTAACGGTGGAATTGCACCGCTCGATGGGCGCAACCTAGTGCTGGCTTGCCCACCGGGTCGGCCGAACGCGCGGTCAAGGCCAACCGAAGGTCGGCCGATGTGTGTCGAAATGCAGGCCTGAACACTGGTCCGGTGCTCGCT
>JGI12210J13797_10564126_pt1 | contig 10387 bp, 9 predicted proteins | sample ElkSlonscriptome_3_FD_13797 | JGI IMG/M metagenome (IMG submission 13797) | reverse complement strand
TCGACCAAGTTTTGCTGTAAATGAGAGGCGACCTTCTCATTCTTCTCGCCCGCAAGAATATCTCGTTTGAAAACGTTTTGAGTCGTTGCAGCCATGGTGGTTTTCTCTTGTGTTAAAGTGGTTTGAATAAGTCGACATCATCGCTTGACAAAGCGGATCTCTACGCCGACCATTGTTTTGAGATTATGTACGCAAAGTGTATGCCAAACAGTATTTCAAAATTCACGTCTTTTCGAGAAGAACGACCATGCAAAAACCTAATGTTTACTTGACGGGGCCCTTGCCCCCTGAGTGCATGCAGCGTTTGGAGAACGAGTCGAACTTAACGGTCAATAAACTCGGGAGAGATTTGAACCAATCTGAGTTGATCGAGGCGCTCAAGAATGCGGACGGGCTGATCTGCTTTCTTAGCGATACAATCGATGCGGAAGTACTCGATGCGAATCCCAACTTGAAAGTCGTCGCTAATTATGCGGTCGGGTATAACAATATCGACGTCGACGCGGCGACCCGCATGGGAGTTGCCGTGACCAACACGCCCGATGTCTTGACCGATACAACGGCTGATTTAGCATGGGCGCTGATGTTCGCTGTTTCACGACGCATCGTGGAAGGCGATCGATTGGTGCGAGCAGGCCAGTGGAAGGGCTGGGCTCCGCTGCAATTGCTTGGTCTCGATGTTACCGGTGCGACGCTTGGCGTGATCGGCATGGGGCGAATTGGACGCGCGGTTGCAGAGCGAGCGAAAGCATTTCGAATGGAAGTTCTCTATTGGAATCGAACGCGGCTCGATGCGGAGACCGAAAAACAACTTGGGATGAAGTATGCTGAAATCGACGCGGTGCTTTCAAACAGCGATTTCGTCTCTTTGCATCTGGCCCTCAGCCCCGCTACCGAGCAATTGATCGATGCCGAGAAGCTTGCCAAAATGAGATCGTCTGCTTATCTAATCAATACCGCCCGTGGATCGATTGTCGACGAAAAAGCGTTGGTGAAGGCTCTGCAAAAGAAAGAAATTGCGGGAGCCGGTTTGGATGTATTTGAAAAGGAACCGCAAGTGGAACCGGAGCTTTTCGAATTGGAAAACGTTGTCATGACACCCCATGTCGGCAGCGGAACGATTGCGACGCGAACAATGATGGGCAACATGGTCGTCGAAAACTGCTTAGCTGGATGCGCTGGAAAACGCCCCAAGAATTTGGTCAATCCGTAGCCGCGTCTCTCCGAGACGTCGATTTCTGGTAGCCGAGTCTCTCCGAGACTCGTTCTCTCGTAGCGGAAAAGCGTCAAGAGTTTCGGAGCGGCGTGGTCTCACCCAATTAAACGAAAGTCTTGACGACTTCCGCTACTAATCATTCGCGTCTCGGAGAGACGCGGCTACTGGAGTGTCAAACACATCACTCGGATGGGATGCTCTGGGTCGTCGGCGAGATCAATCTTGTGCTCGGCATACTTCCAACCATGGTCTTGAATCCATCCGCGAAACTCATTGGCGATAATCCGGTAGGGATCACTTAGCAGGGCTTGTCCCCCATCTGCCAAATGCTCGCGAAGGCACTTATCTAGCTCAGGCCACAGGGATCGCAAATAGGTAACATCGCTGCCGAGGATGAGGGGGAACTTTGTTTCAATCACATCGATCCCGAATCGCAACCGTTGGACTTTGCATCGATCGCGAAGTTCCCAAACACTCATTCGCACCAGCATCAGCGGATCGTCAACACCATCGGTTAACGTCACGTCGGCTCCGCGAAGCATCGCTGCAATACCGGCATGGCCTGTTCCACAACCGAGTTCGAGCACCGCTGTACCGTCGAGATCCATTCGCTCGATGTATCGATCCAACCCCGCGGCGGCTCGCCACGTCGTTGCCCAAAACGGATCGATCACGCCTTCTTCGCCCGCGTCTTGCCGTTCGCACGCCTCAATTAACATTCCTTCGGGATCCGAAGCAACCGCCAACTTGAACGGTTGATTCGCAATGAGTAGGTCGTCCCAGTGCCAACGAAAGCGAGCGCTTACCTCGGCCGAAAGATGCTCAAGTGATTCGCTACATGGCGGGTCACTCATCGTCGGTTCAGTCATTGGTTCCTTCTCGCAATCGATCAAAATACTGTTTTGTGTGCTCGCGTTCGGTACGCGGCAGCGATTGATTTTCGGTTGGATCACTTTGTTCGTTCAGCGACGCTTCGATCGACTGTTTCACATCCTCTTGCGTGATCCCTTTTCGGTTTGGTCCATCGGCGAATCCCGCGATGATTGCTTTCCCCTTTTTTACTTGTCCGCGGACTTGGGTATCGTAAGAATTCGTATCGGTTTCCGATTCGGGTCGATCCCCTTTCCCCGACCCTTTGCCAAGTCCATCCCCTTGGCCATTTCCTTGTCCGCTTCCGAACCCGTTGCCTTGACAACTTTGGCATCCACCTCCGCCACACTTTTCGCAGCGCATCTGATTTTTGGATTGGGACAATTCATCGAGTGCCGATTGCAAGTCTTCCAGCTGCGACATTTCTTGTTGCATCTCGCCAAGTTCATCGGCCATTTGTTCAAGAGCATCGGCGGCGGCCGATGCATCGCCTTGCTGCATCGCTTTTTGAGCGTTGCCCATCGCTTCGGCCATTTGCTTCATCTTTTGCATTTGAGCATCTTTTTGTCCCATTTCGTTAAGCTGCTGTTGCATCTTCGCAGCCTCTTCGCCACGTCCTTCCTTGCGAGCTTGTTCGATCTTTTGCTCGAGTTCCTTTTTTTTCTCTTCGTGTTCTTTGACTGCTTTGTCGAGTTGTTTTTTCATCTGCTCGACTTGTTTCTTTAGCTGTTCTTTTTCTTGGTCCGACAATTTGCCATCGCGAATTTTATCGGCCAATTTCTTGACCATCTCTTCGGCTTTACCGAACTCGCCCTTTTCGATCGACTTGGCAACTTTTTCGGCTGGCCCCGACTCCAGTCCTTTCATTTGTGACAAAGCCCGTTTCATGCTGTCGGGCGACCCGAGTTCCTTGCGTCGCTCTTCAATCTCCTTCTTGAGATCATTCAATGCGATCATCGCCTGTTTGCGGTCCATGTTCTCTCGTTTGCTGATCTTGTCGAGGTCGGCTCCGATTTTTTCAAAAAGTGCTTCGGCCTCTTTTAGCCCAGCCGCTTCCGCTTTCCGTTTTTGTTGTTCAATTCGTTTCTTGAGTTGCGATGCGGCCGTTTTGACTTGCTTCAATTCTGCGATGTCTGCCTTGGTGGTACTCTCGGCATTCGACCTCTGTGCTGGTTCGACCAACAATAAAACGATGGCTACGATTGGAATCATCGTGATTGGAAGCCAACCCAATTTGCTCGGGCGAAGGGCAAACTTTTCAGCAACCTCCAACTTGGCCGCGCGAGTTTCTGCATCATTGACCAAGGCTAATCCGAAATCGCTTTGCCGCGACGACGAGGTTAGACTGAGGGAGCTACTAAGCCGCTCGCGAAGCCCATAGCGACGATCGACTTCGGCGGCGACCGAGGCGGTCGAGGGAGCGGACGCAATCGCATAACCGGCTGCCACCAGGACAGCCGCACTGGCCGGTCCGACGAGCCAACCGATCATCCAGGATCGAAAATCGATATCGAGCGGGCGGATCGCTGGAATCGCGATGGCGATGATACTGACAATCGCAGCCGCGAATAGCGTCCAACACAACGTACGACCAAACTGTCCGAGAATCAGTCTTCGGCGAGCACTGAGGACGCGAGATTCAATTTGATTCATCATAGTCTTTCCGATTTTCGTATTGTGGCACCGCTTTGGTTAGTATAGCAATTGCCAGCCTCCGACAATCGTACTCAAAACCACATAATTCAAGCGAACCTCAAGAAAACCAGATGTCATCTTTTTCTGCGGACCTTCCCGATCCCGACACAGCGACCGACTCGGACGTTGTGATTTATGATGGAGAATGCAATTTTTGTCGCTCACAGGTGAAGAATTTACGTCGACTCGATCAAATCGGCCCCCGTTTAAGCTTTATTTCACTGCATGATGAGCGTGTAGGCGAACGGTATCCCGAGTTATCAAAAGAGGACTTGATGCGGCAAATGTATGTGATTGACCGCAGCGGGACAGCGCACGGAGGCGCCGACGCGGTTCGTTATCTATCGCGGCGACTGCCGCTGCTTTGGATCGCCGCTCCGGTGCTGCATTTACCGAAAACCGCCGGTCTTTGGCAATGGATGTACAATCAAGTCGCCAAACGTCGCTATCAATTAGCGGGTAAATCATGTGAGAACGGCTCTTGTCGCATCGAAAAATGACGCTCTCAGGAGCGTCGGAGATTGATTTCTTCAACCTGTTCATTAAGTGTACAGGTGTCGTAGATGAAGCCGATCCCGAGTAAACCGCCCGTCAGCAGGTAAATCACACCCGTCACGATCTTGCCCATGTAGAAGCGGTGGACGCCAAAAATACCTAAAAACGTGTGTAAAACCCACGCGACGGTGTAATCGATCGATCCGTTGCGGTATCGAGCATTCGCCTCGTCTGCCATCCGGGGGATTAGAAACAGGTCAATGATCCAGCCGACCAGGAACAATCCACCCGTGAAAAACCATAGGATTCCCGTCAACGGTTTGCCAAAGTAAAATCGGTGGGCTCCGACAAATCCGAGGATCCAAAATAGGTACCCCACCATTGCTGGATGCGAAATCTCCGTGCCATAGGCTCCAGCCGTGCGATTCACGTAGGTTTCCTCCTGATCTAAAGATGAAGCGTTTGAATTCGAGAAACTGGCTGATTGCATGGCCGCTGATTCCTAGTGATGTTGAGAAACAATCCGGTTCGTAAATGACTCTGACAAATTGTCTGTTCGTTTTGTACGGATGAATCTTTGCAAATGATGGTCCAATTTCCTCAAATGGCGGAACCCCGGTTGATATTTTCAACTCATAAACGATAGTCAATGTCGCTGTCGTGTCGCCTGTTAAACCGCGTGCCCAACGGGCCGCGCGTATCAAGACGGAAACTGGAGGCCCGAGCGCGCGGCCCAAGCGCGCGGCCCAAGCACGCGGTTAAACAAATGAAAAAAATATTCCAATGCCTGAAAATTTGATGTCTAAAAACACCGTATCCCCTCCCAAGCGAACCCCTGCGACCGACGATTTGCGGATTGCAGCGATGATGACGCTGATGCCGCCGAACGAATTGATGAAGGAGTTCCCGGTTGAACAAGACGTTGCTGAGACAGTCGCCGATGCTCGCAGTGGAATCAAGCGAATCTTGGATGAACAAGACGATCGATTGGTCGTCATCGTCGGTCCCTGCTCCATTCATGACCCCGATGCAGCGATGGAGTACGCTCGGCGGTTGGTCGAACAGCAGCGTAAGCACCGCGACCAATTACTGATCGTGATGCGGGTCTATTTCGAAAAACCGCGTACCACGGTAGGTTGGAAGGGACTGATCAACGACCCAGGGCTCGATGGCAGTTTTGAAATCAATCGCGGCCTACGTACCGCTCGGGGGTTGTTGCGAGATATCAATTCACTCGGGCTACCGACGGGCACCGAGTTCCTTGATTTGATTAGTCCTCAATATGTCGCCGACCTTGTTGGTTGGGGAGCGATTGGCGCGCGAACCACCGAAAGTCAAGGTCATCGCGAATTAGCATCGGGGTTATCGTGTCCGGTCGGGTTCAAGAACGGCACGAGTGGCAATGTGCAAATTGCAGTCGATGCGATTTGCAGTTCCAAAAACCCGCATCGTTTTCTGTCGGTCACCAAGGAAGGACGCTCAGCGATTTTTGCAACCAAAGGCAATTCGGATTGCCATATTATTCTACGCGGTGGATCCCATACCAATTACGATGCCGCCAGTATCGATGAGGCATCGGTACTACTTGAGAAGGCGAAGTTGTCGCCGCGAATCATGATCGACACCAGCCATGCGAACAGCCGCAAAAAGTACACTCGGCAGCACTATGTTTGTCGTGATATTTGCAGCCAAGTCAGTGATGGTGATCATCGAATCATGGGAGTGATGATCGAAAGCAACTTGACCGCAGGCCGCCAGGATCTGGACCGCAAAGACTTGGTGTATGGAATGAGCATCACCGATGCTTGCATCGGATGGGAAGAAACCGTGGTCATTCTACAAGAGCTAAACGATTCGGTCGTCAACCGCCGAAACGCCGGTGAACCATTGATCTAGCCCTAACACTGCTCGACCAATTCACCGGGATCTTCGTCCCCCAGTTTGTCATGAATATACAACATTTGCACCAAGACCATGATAACAACGACAAGGGGGGCAGCCATCATCACACCAATGATTCCCGTCACGACGCCCATGACGATCTGAGCAGCGATCGTCAAGATCGGGGGTAGCGAGACTTCATGCTTTTGAACGATCGGGGTGATCAAATAGCTTTCGACCGTTTGTAGTATCAAATTCAAGACGATCACGTATAGAACGGAATTGGCACCAACGTTCACCGCCAGCAACATTTGCGGAATCGTGGCCAGCAACGGCCCGATATTGGGAATGAACGTAAGTAGGGCAGCGAGCACACCGAGAGAAACGGGAAGCGGGATGCCCAAGATCGCCAGCCCGATCGCGGTCGCGATTCCGACGACGACCATCGAAACGAATCGCCCGATCAGCCAAAGGCCGAGAGCCGCACGAATTCGGTCGAGCACCTCCGCGATCCGACTTCGCTTATCTTTGGACACCAACTTGATGATACCATTGCGATACAGACCCGGGTCGAAAGCAGCGTAGAGGCCGACAAAAAAGATTACGATCGCACCGGTAAACGCCCAACTGACCCTCTGCAAACCTTGCAGCATCTTTGGTACGACCGACGTCGACGATTGCTTTAGTTGATCCTGCAATTCGGAACCCGACGGCAAATAGCGAGCCGCCCACTCGCTTTCCTTCAGATGCTGGTCTGCCGTCTCGATCGACGATTGCAATTGTGTCCAAAATTCGTCCACTCGCTGAGCCACTTGAGAACCGAGATAGAAAAAGCCCATTCCGATCACAAACAGCATCAGCGTGACGACAATCATATAGCTGGCATGATAGGAAAGCGGCAGATATTTCGCGGGCCATCGACTGAGTGCGTGGACAAACACGCCGAACAACAGGCCAGCGAAAATGAGAAGCAGAGCACTAGCGGTAATCACCAGCAAATCGGCAGTTGCCAAGACCAGAGCAACGAATAGTACAGTGAAGACAACCGTCGAACGGGTGGAGAATGATGTCATGGGACTTGAATCATTGGCGGTGGATTGGAACGGATAATCGGCGACCAATGGAGCAATTCCCGCGCCAGTATTGATGGTCTCCAGCCGCCCGTTCTTCCAGCTTCCAGTCGCCCGTTAAACCGCGTGCCCAGCGGGCCGCGCGTACCAGCCGCCCGTTCTTCTCGGTCGCCTTTTCTTCCAGCTCCCAGTCGCCCGTTAAACCGCGTGCCCAGCGGGCCGCGCGTACCAGCCGCCCGTACCAGCCGCCCGTACCAGCCGCGCGTACCAGCCGCCCGTTCTTCTCAGTCGCCCGTATGCGATCAACCGTTTCGTCCAGCAAAAATGCGGTGAAGCCAATCGATCCAAGAGAACAGATTGTTTTCGCATGCTCTAGCATCACGAGGAACGCCGCTGGGAATCTATTGATCCCCGAGCCAGCGACTCTTCCCGAAGGGCTTTCATTAGACTGACGCACATCAGGATGATCAGCAAACAAAACGGCAAACCGATCACGATTGCAGCCGTCTGCAGTGCTTTCAAACCGCCAGCAAGCAATAGGACCGAAGCCAAAATGCCTTCCAAAATCCCCCAAAACAATCGGGTTCCCTTGGTGGGATTCTGGTTACCGCCTGAGGCAATCATGTCGGCGACAAGCGAGGCGGAATCAGAGGATGTGACAAAAAACAAAACCACACACAACGTCCCTACCAGCGCTGTGATGGTTGTCAAAGGGTAAGCTCTTAACATCACAAACATGGCCGTTGATGTGGTGTCGACTTGAGCTTTCTCGGATCGAGTCAGCACGGGTTCGGAAAGATAGCCACTTAGCGAAAGTGATGCGTCCTTCGCTTTGTACTTGCCGTCAAAACGTTCATCGTCGGTCGGGAAATAGGGCGTCGTCCCGTTATCGTGAACCAAAATTCCACGATGATATCGCACGGCATTGCCTGACTTTGTTCTTAGTCCGCCATCGGTCGATTTCATTAGCACGCCCTGTGGATTGGCAATGCCATTGGCGGTTGGCCCGACCAACCAATCGCCTGTTTCCGATTGCGGTAGCCCCGACGCAGCGTCCAAGTCCATGACTCGGTAGGATTGAGGTGTGTAATCATAATACCCGCCGATTTGCGGTGCTTCGGCGTGTAGTTCTTTGTAGATTTCTTGGTGGATCGCCGTATTGCCAAAACCGGTCAACCAAACCATTGCGACGGTTGATGGAACGAGCAGAACACCTGAGATAAATTCGCGCAGCGTTCGGCCTTTTGACACCCTCGCGATAAACATCCCCACAAAAGGCGACCACGAAATCCACCAACCCCAATAGAACAATGTCCAGTTCCCCAACCATTGAGACCGCGAAGCATCCGAATAACTGGCGGTCCAAAACGAGGCGTGAGGCAATCGTTCGGCATAGGCTCCCACATTCTCGACAAGTGCGCCTAGCAAATAAACGGTGGGGCCGGCAATAAAGAGAAACAAAAGGAGTAGTCCCGCCAACGCCATGTTGAGTTCACTGAGCCGGCGAACTCCAACATGCAAACCAGACAATAACGAAACAACCGCTAAGCCAGTTATACAAACGATCAAGATGATTTGAGTACCCGTCGTTTGCGGCAAACCGAACACGTATGCGAGGCCAGCATTGACCTGTTTTGCACCAAAGCCAAGCGAAGTTGCCAAGCCGAACAACGTCGCAACGACTGCCAGGATATCGATACTGTCGCCCATTCGTCCGTGAATGCGGTCACCGAACAACGGTTCGAACAGCGATCGAAAACTGAGCGGTAAACCTCGCCTAAATCCGAAAAAAGCGATCGACGCACCGACGATCGAATAGAGTGCCCAAGGATGTAAACACCAATGGAAAAATGTCATTCCCATTGCACTGCGCGCTGCCTGAAGACTTTCGCTACTGGTAATGAACGTTCCACGAGTATTCGGCGGCGACAGAAAGTGAAACATCGGCTCGGCAACACCGAAGAATAGCATCCCGATCCCCATCCCTGCGCTAAACAACATCGCGAACCAAGTCGCGGTAGAAAATTCGGGCTTGTCCTCATCGCGGCCCAACTTGATGTCGCCATAGCGGCTGAAGCAAAGATACAATGCGAACAGCAAAAATCCGGTCATGGATGCTAAGTACAGCCAGCCGAAATAATGGGTGATCGTCGATTGCAGGTAATCGAACATCATTAACGCTCGCCGTGGTACCGCAGCAGCGAACGCGACGAAGGCAATCACCAGAAGTGCGGAAACAGGAAACACGACGGGATGAGCTTCGATTTCGAGGCCGAAAACGCGTCTTCGAATGGTCGTTTGGGGCCGTCGGGGCAAAGTAGGGTTGCTCACGTCAATGGTCGCTCTGCTCTCCGAGCGGAAAGCGTTTCTTCCTAGAAAATGCAAGTTGATCCGAGCCAATCGGTCGACGCCATCTGCTCGGGGGACGACGCGACCGTCGCGACATATGCCGCTCTAGGTCTTCGAGAAATGGAAAATCCCCCAGGCCAAATGCCCCTGTTTGCCACCGTCAACCCAGTAGCCAAGACCGGTCTTCATTCGCTGCAGGTAGTCTGCGGAGATCGAGTCACGTATTTCGTCTTCGCGACGTTCGGTCTCCTCGAGCACTCGTCCATAGTGGCGGATCAGCTGATCGGTCGCCTCGTCAAAGTCGACTAACTTCAGCCCCACCTTGTCGCATTCGGTCTTGTAAAATTCGGGCGAAGCAAGCGTCGACAAATGGATTCGGTTGAGGATGTTATCCAACACGCCGGCGGGACAATCATCCGCTTGCATCGGATCGGTAAAGACAAAGTCACCGGCGGACTTGAGAACACGCGAAACTTCTCGAATGACTCGGGCTCGGTCACCGCTATGAAGGATCGCATCTTGGCTCCAGACCGCATCATAAACGTTCTCATCGACCGGAATATCCTCGAAGCTGCCGTCGACAACCTCGATTAAATGGTCGAGTGATTGTTGTTGATTGAGCTTGCGATTTCGCTCGTTCTCCGTTTCACTCAAGTTCAGTGCGGTGACGCGACAACCGAATGTTTTCGCTAAATAGCGAGCTGCACCCCCATAACCAGAACCGAGGTCGAGAACGCGAGCGTTTTCATCAAGTTTATAGGCGATTCGATCAGCCATCCGCTGAACCGTCCGCCGGCTGGCGATTTCAATC
>JGI12210J13797_10333759_pt1 | contig 10388 bp, 10 predicted proteins | sample ElkSlonscriptome_3_FD_13797 | JGI IMG/M metagenome (IMG submission 13797) | reverse complement strand
CTGAAGGTAATGGAGCGCGAGTCCGTCGCCGGCGAAGGTCCAGTCGGAGAGCACGGCTTCGCCCTGGGGGACGATCGTCTCCCAGCGGCTTCGAGTCGCGGCGCGGCGCAGGTCCACGCGCTGGATCCGGTAGCGGGGCGCGTCCGCGTTGGTCCAGAGGTAGAGGTCACCGTCGTGCGGGACGGCGCGAGTGAGGTTCTCCTCGCCCGCGACGATCGTGGTGAAGAGGTCGCCGCCGGCGTTGGCCTCCTCGGCGTCGGGCGCGTCGCGATCGCCACGGCGTCCTCGGTCGAAGAGGTAGACGTCGCTCGCCGACCAGCCGCGGAAGACGTTGATCACGACGTAGCGCCCATCGCCCGAGACCTGCGGGAAGGGGAAGTCGGTCGGCCGCTCGGCGCCGAAGACGAGCGGGTCCGCGGCCGGGTCCTCCTGGTCCATCCCGTGGAAGAAGATCCGCGGGAAGTAGGCGTCCTCGCGCTCGGCGTCGAAGCCCTCCTCGCCCTCGTTCGGGTAGCGCGTGTAGTAGAAGCCGCTGCCGCCCGGGAGCCAGGCGAGGTTGCACCACTTGGTCCGCGGGATGCGCAGCGGCAGCACCGCGTCCGAGTCGGCGTCGAGATCCATCACGTGGAGCACGCTCTTCTCATCGCCGTTGTGCGAGATGCCGAAGGCGAGGTAGCGGCCGTCGGGGCTCGGGTAGGCCCAGTCGAGGGCCGCCCGCTCGCCCCAGGTGCTCACGTCGGCCGGGTCGATGAGGAGCTGCGGCGCCGCGTCGCCGTCCTCGGTGACCGTCTCCATCGTGAGCACCGGCTGCTCCCGGCCGCCCTCGCGCTGCTCGTAGAGGATGCGCAGCGGGCGCTCGTCCTTGCCGCCCACGACCATCGCGCCACCGACCGAGCCGATCGAGAGGAAGGCGCGGAGGCGCTCCCGCATCGGGTCGGCGACCGGCAGCGCCTCCTCGGTCCGCTCGGTCTGGGCGGCGATCCATGCGCGGGTCAGCTCCGAGTCGATCTCGAGGGCGCGGTAGGGGTCGGCGACCTCGGTGCCGTGGAGGGTGTCGGTGACCCCGCTCTGCCGGGCGCGCTCGTTGAGGCTGCCGAGGATCTCGGACCAGCTGCGGGGGGCTTCGGCGCCGGCGGGCTCGGGCTCGGGCTCGGGCTCGGGCTCGGGGGCCGGGCAGCCGAGGGTCAGAGCGAGGAACAGCCAGGGGGTCGATCGCATGGGTGGGGTCATTCCAGAAGCTGGGGGCGTTGGCAACGATGCTCGCTGGGGCCGATGAGGTCTGGGGCCTCTCGCAGAGACGCGGAGAACGCAGAGATCGCAGAGAGAAGATGGGAGTACGCAGAGCGGTGCTGCTGCGCGCCGGGTGGTTGGGTGGTGACCGGGGTTCGGTGCCGTGGCAGGGTTTGGGGGTGGCGCGCGTTTTCCTGATGCTCAGTGGGGTGCTCGGGGCCTTGGCCGTGGGGATGGGGGCCTTTGGGGCCCACGGCCTGGAGGCGAAGCTCGAGGGGATCGAGGACGGCCCCAAGCGGATGGGGTGGTGGGAGACCGCGGCGCAGTACCATCTGATGCACGCGCTGGCGCTCGGGCTGGTGGCGTTCGTGGTCTCGAAAGCGGGCTCCGGCGTCGGGAAGGGCGCGGGCTACGCATTCGTGGGCGGGGTCGCGATCTTCAGCGGCACGCTCTACGCGATGGCGCTCGGTGGGCCGCGCTGGCTCGGGGCGGTCACGCCGATCGGTGGGCTGACGCTGATCGTGGGCTGGGTGCTGCTCGCGATCGCCGGCTGGAAGACGCTCGAGTGAGCAAGCCCTTCCAAGCGCTGCCCTTTCGCTCGCTGCCCCAGCAACCGCGCCGCCCGCACGACTACCTGACGCTCCCGGTGAAGGACGTCGACGTGCCGGTCGGCGCTGAGACGGTCCGCATCCGCTACCGCGAGGTCGGTGAAGGGCCCGCGCTCACGTTGGTGCACGGGCTGATGACCTCCGGCTACAGCTTCCGCTACGTCGCCACGCCTCTCGCGGAGGCGGGCTATCGGGTGCTGGTGCCCGACCTGCCGGGCGCGGGCGAGAGCGGCGCGCTGCGGGGCCCGCACTCGGCGCCCCGTCTCGCCGAGGCGCTCGCCGCCTTTCTCGACGCGACGGATGCGCGCGGCGAGCGGCTGATCGGCAACAGCATGGGCGGCTACCTCGCCATGCGGCTGGCGCTCGACGATCCCGAGGCGATGAGCCGGCTCATCAACGTGCACTCGCCCGTGCGGCCCATCCCGCGGCTGCGAGCGCTCCACCGGCTGCTCGCGCCCTCGCTGGTGCGCTCGGCGTTGAGCTCGGTCGTCGCCCTCTCGCCGGAGCGCTGGGTGCACCGGAACGTGCACTACCGCGACGAGACCCTGAAGAGCCGGGAGGAAGCGCGCATCTACGGAGCGCCGCTGAAGACCACGCGTGGCCGTCGCGCCTTCGCCAGCTGGCTCGGCGACGGGCTCGATCCGGCGGAGCTGAGTCGCTTCGTCCGTGACCTCCGGCAGAGCGGGCACTTCCCGGTCCCGCTGCAGCTCGTCTACGCCCGGACCGACCCGATGGTGCCCCCGGAGATGGGCCACGCGCTCCACCGGCTCGTGCCCGAGGCGGAGATGGTCTGGCTCGAGAAGAGCAGCCACTTCGCCCACGTGGACACCCCGGAGGCGTTTCTCGACGCGGCGCTGCCTTTCCTGGCGCGCTGAGCGCCGTCAGCTGCGGAGCTTCCAGCCGCGGCCCAGAAGGGTGCCCGCGGCCAAGAGCAGGACGACGAGCAGAGCGCCGACGAAGGCGGCGGCGTGGAGCACTGGCACGTCGGTGACCCCGAGCAGGCCGTAGCGGAGGCCGTTGACCATGTAGAGGATCGGGTTGAGCCGGCTGACGAAGTCCCAGGGCGCCGGGAGCATGGTGACCGAGTAGAAGACGCCGCCGAGGAAGGTCAGCGGGGTGAGCACGAAGTTCGGCACGATGGAGAGGTGATCGAATTTCTCGGCCCAGAGCGCGCTGATGAGGCCGAGGCAGCCGAAGCTCAGCGAGACCCCGCAGGCGAAGAAGGCGACCCAGCCGGGGTGCGCCATTTCGAAGCCGCCGAAGACCCCCGCGACCAGGTAGACGAGCGAGCCGACGATCAGCCCGCGGAGCAGCGACGCCCCGAGGTAGGCCATCAGCATCTCCCGCGCGCCGATCGGCGCGACCAGGAGATCGACGATGGTCCCGTTGATCTTCGACTGGAAGAGGCTCGACGACGCGTTGAGGAAGCTGTTCGAGATGATCGCCAGCATGACCAGCCCGGGCACGACGAAGTCGATGTAGGGGACGCCGTCGATCTCGCGGAGCCGGGAGCCGAGAGCGACGCCGAAGACCAGGAAGTAAAGACTGGTGGTCACCAGCGGGCTGAACACGGTCTGCATCCAGACCTTGCCGAAGCGGCGGCACTCCTTGAGGAAGAGCGCGCGTAGCGCGTTGCGGCGGGCGGTCGCTTCGTCGCCGAGCCCCTCGAGCGCTTCGGCGACCACCGCGTCGACGGAGTCGGCGCTCATTCGGCGGCCTCCTTCGTGCCCTCGCGGACCAACTGCACGAAGATGTCCTCGAGCTTCATCTCGCCGCCGCCGCGCGCCATCATCGTGTTGCGGTCCTCGACCACCAGCAGCTCGCCTTCGCGAAGCACACCGATGCGGTCGGCGAGCATCTCGGCCTCTTCGAGGTAGTGAGTCGTCAGGACGATCGTCGTGCCTTCGTCACGGAGCCGGCGGACCTCGTCCCAGAGCTCTTTGCGCAGCTCGACGTCGACGCCGGCGGTGGGCTCGTCGAGGAAGAGAAGCTTCGGGTGGTGGATGAGCGCCTTGGCCACGAGCAGCCGCCGCTTCATGCCGCCGCTCAGGTGCCGCGAGTAGGCGTCGCGGTGGTCACTGAGCGAGAAGGTCTCGAGCAGCGCCTCGGCCCGCGCAGGGTCGGGCGTCTGGCCCATCAGTCCCTGCTGCACCAGGAGCGACTGGAAGGGGCTGAGGAAGGGGTCGAAGTTGATCTCCTGCGGCACCAGCCCGACCAGGCGTCGGGTGATGCGGAAGTCCTTCTGCACGTCGAAGCCGAAGACCTCGAGGGAGCCGCTCGTCGCGCGGGCGAGCCCGGTGATGCAGCCGATGAGCGTGGTCTTGCCGGCGCCGTTTGGCCCGAGGAGCGCGAAGATCTCTCCGTGCTGCACCTCGAGGCTGACGTTCTTGACCGCCTCGAACTCACCGAAGCGCTTCACCACGTTGGTGCAGCGAAGGGCGGGGGTGGGGGGCTTTTCGGCGGGGCTCATCTCGGGGCGAGACTCTGGAGCCATGGCTCGCCTTTGTCACGTGAGCCGGCTCAGGGCGGGCCGAGGGTTGGCGCTTCGCGGCGCTCGGGGCAGGCTGCGCCCATGGGCTTGTGGGACGAACGGGTCGTGCCGCAGATGGTGCGCTGGGCGTGCGGTCACGAGAACGTGGACCGTCAGCGTGCGAAGGTCGTGCCCCGGGCGCGCGGTCGCGTGCTCGAGATCGGGATGGGCTCGGGGCTGAACGTTCCGCACTACGACCCGGCGCACGTCACGGCGGTGGTCGGCATCGAGCCCTCTGCCCGTCTGCGTGCGGACGCCAGCCGTCAGGCCGAACGAGCGCCGATGCCGGTCCGAGTGCTCGACGCGCTCGCCGAGGCGCTTCCCGTGGAGAGCGAGAGCATCGACTCGGTCGTCGTCACCTATACGCTCTGCACGATCCCCGATCCCGACGCGGCGCTCGCCGAGCTTCGACGGGTGCTGGCTCCTGGCGGCGCGATCCACTTCGTCGAGCACGGCCTCGCCCCGGACGAGTCGGTGCAGCGGATGCAGCGGCTGCTCGAGCCTGCTTGGCGACGCTTGGCGGGTGGGTGCCACCTGAGTCGAGATACGCCCGCGCTGCTCGAACGCCATGGCTTCGAGCTCACCGAGCTCGACACGATGTACCTGCCCGGCCCGCGCTTCCTGAACTTCAACAGCTGGGGCAGTGCGCGACCGGGGTAGCGCGCCGGGGGTAGTGTCGGGGCGGCGCGGACTGAGCGGCCGGAGGCGCGGGAACCGACGTTCCCGAAGGATGATGCGGCGCTCAGAAGCGGAGGGTCATCGTGCCGCCGTCGGCAGTCCGCACGCTGGCCTGGCCATGGGGCGGCGTCGTTGTGTCGGGGATGGCGGCCAGGGTCAGCTCGCCACCGGTGAGAACCGGACGCGGTTCGGTGCTCGTGCCAAAGCCGGAGATGTACTGGCTGCAGTCTTCGCCAGCGGACCAGAAGTCGGTGAACTGACTCAGGTACGCGCGGGCGGTCCAGCCGCCGCTGGGATCTTCGATGAGCTCGAAGGTGAGCGTCTCGCCGACTTCCGAGGGCTGGCTGAAGGCGAAGGTGAGCGAGTCGGGCATCGCGACAATGGTGCGGCCGCGCGCGACGGAAGTGCAGAGGTGGAGGCCGACTTCGTCGCAATCCATCTCGGGGCTCTCCGGGACCGACACGTCGGCGTCGATCGTGAGGTCGAGCCACGGGCCCGTGCCCGCGGTGACGACTGCGTCGCCGATGAGGTCGAGCTGGTCGCACATGTGTGAGGGGAAGGGCGACTCGTAAATCCCGTTCTCGTAGGGCCAGTCGCCGTCGGCGGTCTCGACGCAGAAGGGGTCGCCGAGCGGACAGTCGATCGGCCGGAAGCGGTCCGCGGGGCAGCCGCCTTCGAACCACTTGCAGTGGCTGTTGCTGCAGGCGAGGACGGGGTCGGCGTCGCCGCCGCAGTCGGCGTGGAAGAGCGCCGTCGAGCAGTCCGCGAGCTCCGGTGCGACTCCGCCCGGGCAGGCGCTGGTGTCGATCGGTGGCGGGCTGCTGGCGTCGGTGGGAGGGCTCGCGTCCACATCCGCGGCCGCGTCGCCGTCGGACGTAGTGGCGCCGCTGCAGCCGAGCGCGATGACCATCCAGAGGGCATACCGAGGACGCATGACTCGAAGTTAGCAGCCGCTCGATGCGTGCGCGTCCCCTGATTGGGTGAGGGCTCAGAAGATGTCGCCGCCGAGGAAGACTGCGCCCTCGTGTTCGTGGGCGCAGTAGAGGTTCCCGCGCGGGCCCTCGACCGGGACCTGCTGGAAGGTGTGGCCGTCGCCCGAGTAGAAGGCGCCGGCGCTGCCGCAGACCCAGAGGTAGCCGGCGGCGAAGGCGAAATTCGAGAAGCCGCTGGTCGTGGGAACGGTCAATCGATGCCAGCCCTTCGGCCCCCGAGTCAGGACGCAGCCGTCGTCGCCGGCAGCCCAGGCGCGGTCCGCGGTGGCGTGCAGGCAGAAGAGCATCGGTGTGCCGGGAGGCGTCGGCTCCTGCACCCAGTCGTGGCCGTCGTTTCGCCAGATCTGGCTCTTACCGTCGAGCGCGTAGGCGACGGAGCCACCGAGCGCGAGCTCCATGATCGAGGCGTCGGAGTGGATGCGCGCGTACTCGGTCCACGCGCCGGTTCCGGTGCGGGCCCAGAAAGCGCCACCCTTGCCGGCCGCGAGCCAGCCCTGGCCGCTGCAGTGGAGCGCGCTCGCCGGGACGGCGTAGGCCGGCTCGAGGGAGGCTCCGTCGTCGCTGAGGCGAACGAGCCCGTCGCCCTGGCACAGCAGCAGCTCGCTGCCATCGGTCGCCCAGGTCTGCGGTCGGGAGAGCGGCACCCGCAGGCGCCACGTTCCGCTGGTTCGCTGCGCGAGCCCTTTCATGCAGCGGGCGACCAATCGGCCGCGCCAGGTCGCGATGGCCCAGACGCTTCCGGTGTCCTCGCACGGTTCGTCCTCGTTCGGGCTCCCCCACCCAGTTCGCACGACTCGACCACGGCTCATGCCGCCATGGTCCGTTGAAAACGCCTGTTTTTCCAGCCCGATGGAGAGATCGAATGCTCCGACCTTGCACGAAGAGTAAACGTAATTTACAAAGTGACCATGGGTTACACGGAGACGGCCGGGCGCAAGAAGTCGCCCCGCGCCCGACGACGCGCAGCGAACCTCGAGCGCATCGTCGACGCGGCGGTGCGAGTGTCCGTCGAGGAGGGGGTCGACGAGCTCTCGATCAAGAAGGTCGCCGAGCTGGCCGACTACACGCCCGGCGCGCTCTACCGCTACTTCGACTCGAAGGACGCGCTCCTCGCCGCCGTGGCCGAGCGGGTCATCGGTGAGCTCCAGCAACGCATCGCAGAGGCCGACGACGTGGGTGCGTCGGCGCTCGCGCGCATCGGAGCCCAAGTTCGCGCCTACCACGCCTTCGCGACCGGCGATGACCATGGCTTCCAGATCATCGCCGTGATGATCGGCGACCCGCGGGTGTTGCTCCCGGACAACGCGGAGGCGGCCAAGGTGATGCACGCCATGATCGGCGCGCTCTCGCCGCTGGCGGTGGCGCTCGAAGCCGCCGCTCGGGAGGGCGCGATCGAGTCGACCCCGGTCGGCGGTCCCGACGCCGCGGCCGAGCGCGCGATGCTGCTCTTCTCCGCCTTCCATGGAGCGCTGCAGCTGCGCAAGCAGGCGCGAATGGCGCCCGACCTGATTCACACCGACCGCATCGCTTTCGAGACGGCGCGGCTGATTCTTCGCGGCTGGGGAGCCTCTCGCGAGGCTCTCGACGCGTCCCTTCCGCAACCCTTTCCCCGCTGAGCTGACATGCCCCCGACCCTCGCCATCGTGATCGCTGCCGCTCTCGGCGTGCTGACCTGGTCTTTTCTCGAGTACTGCATCCACCGCTGGGCCGGCCACGACCGACGCTTTCGCGGCAACATCTTCTCGAAGGAGCACACCGCCCATCACAGTCAGGGCGACTACTTTGCACCGGCGTGGAAGAAGGGGGCGGCGTTCGCGCTCGCGGTCGGGCTCGTCGCTCCGCCGGCCATTTGGCTCGCTGGACTCGGGCCCGGGGTCGCCTTCGCGCTCGGGTTGGCGGGCTTCTACCTCGCCTATGAAGTGCTCCATCGCATGGAGCACGTCCACGCGGGTATCGGTGCCTACGGCCGCTGGGCGCGCCGGCACCACTTCCACCACCACTTCGCGAACCCGGCCAGCAACCACGGGGTCACCTCACCCATCTGGGATGTCGTCTTCCGCACCTATGAGGCGCCGAGCACCATCCAGGTGCCCGAGAAGCTGGCGATGGTCTGGCTGACGGACCCCGCCACCGGTGACGTTCGCCCCGAGCACCGACACAGCTACGAGCTCCGCCGCCGCGGGAGCCGCCGCCAAGCCGCCGCCTGAGTCCCACTCGACTCAGAAAGATCCGACCGGGGCGCCCTGACGATCAGGTCGACCTCGGTCCGAGCTCGCGGTCCGCGGTATCAGTGGCGGAGGTGGAAGCTCTTGGGGCGCGTGAGGTACTCGAAGCCGACTCTCGAGAGCGTCGCGCCGCGGCCGGAGTCCTTCACGCCGACCCACGCGAGCTCCGGGTCGAGGTAGTCGCAGCGGTTCATGAAGACCGTGCCGGTCTCGAGCTCTCCGCCGAGCTCCTGGGCCTTGGCGAGGTCCGGCGTCCAGATCGACGCGGTCAGCCCGTACGCGCTGTCGTTCATCAGCCGCACCGCCTCTTCGTCGGTCGCGACCTTCTGAATCCCGACGACCGGACCGAAGGTCTCCTCACTCATGATCGCCATCGAGTGGTCGACCCCGGTCAGCACCTGCGGCCCGAGGTACGCCGGCCCGCGCTCCGAGCCCGGGTAGGGCGACGCGATGTGTGCCGTCGCTCCCGCCTTCACCGCAGCGTCGATCTGCGCCTGGATCGCCTCCGCGCTCCGCGCCCGCGCCACCGGTCCGAGGTTCGTCGCCGCGTCCATCGGGTCGCCCAGCACGTAGCCTTTGGTCGCCGCCACGAACGCCTCGACAAAGCGCTCGTACACCGACTCGTGCACGTAGACGCGCTCGATGCCGCAGCAGGACTGCCCGGAGTTGAAGAAGGCGCCGTCCACGACGTTCGGCACCGTGAACTCGAGGTCCGCGTCGGCCGCGACGTACGCCGGGTCCTTGCCGCCCAGCTCGAGTCCGGTCGCGATGAAGCGCTCCGCCGCCGCTCGATGGATCGCGCGGCCACCGCCCACCGAACCGGTGAAGCAGACGTGGTCGACCCGCGCATCCCCCACGACCTTCGCGATCGTCTCGTGGGTCGCCACCAGCGAACGCATCAGCCCGGGCGGCAGGGTCTCGGCCGCCGCCTCCGCCAGCCGCTCGGCGACGAGCGGCGTCTGGTCGGAGTGCTTCAGCACGACGGCGTTGCCCGCGAGTAGCGCCGGCAGGAACGCGTTGACCGCCGTCAGGTAGGGGTAGTTCCAGGGAGCCAGCACGAGCACGACGCCGAGCGGTTCCCGGGTGATGTAGCGGGTGAACCCTTCCTTCGGCCCCGGATCGATCGGCGCGAGCGCTTCCGGCGCCAGCCGCATCATGGTCTCGGCGCGTTCGACGAAGCCGCCGATCTCGCCCGGCGTCTGGCTCAGCGGCCGGCCCATCTGCTGGGTCAGCTCCTCGGCCAGCACGTCCTTGTTGCCGACGACCGCATCGGTGAACGCTCGAACGGCGGCGATCCGGGCCTCCAGCGGCTGCCTGCGCCAGGCCCGCTGGGCCTCGCGGGCTCCGTCCAAGATGGCGTCCACCGCCTTCGGCTCGTGGTAGGCGAGCTCGGCGACGACGCTCCCGTCGATGGGCGAGATGGTCTTCTGCATGCCCCATCGGAACGCGGACGGCCGCGCCCGTCAACGGCAATCGGGCAACGGTCTCAGTACCAGCCGTTGTCCCGGTACCACTCGTGGGTCCGCCGGATCCCTTCGGCGTGTCCGACCTCGCACTCGAAGTCGAAGTCCTCCCTCGCTCGAGCGGCCGAGCAGGTCCAGGCGTCCTGGTAGTTCATCCGCGCCTTCTGTCGGTTCAGCAGCCGGGGCTTTCCGTCGAGGCGCGTCACGAGCTCTCCAACCGCGCCGGCGACGCCGACGATCCGGTCGCCGATGTCGACGGTCACGGCGCGCTTGCCCACCGTCTCGACGATGGTCCCCTGGAAGCGCTCCCAGGTGGTCGGCTCGTCGTCGGCGAAGAAGTAGCCCTTGCCGACGGAGTTCGGGCTCGTCGACGCGTCCAGGATGCCGCGGACGAGGTCGTCGACGTAGATGGCGCTGAACCAGCGCTTCTTGTTCCCCATGAAGAGGTTCACGCGCTTGCGCGCCGCCTTGAAGAGCTCGAGGTAGTCCACGTCGCCTGGGCCGTAGACGCCGCTCGGCCGGACGATCGTCCACGGGATCGAGGCGTCCTCGACGACCTGCTCGGCCTCGAGCTTGCTCACGCCGTAGTGCTCTATGGGCTTGCGCGGGTCGTCCTCGCAGAGCGGCTTGCCCGGCGCGGCCGGTCCGTAGGCGGCGAGGGA
>JGI12210J13797_10148569_pt1 | contig 10388 bp, 10 predicted proteins | sample ElkSlonscriptome_3_FD_13797 | JGI IMG/M metagenome (IMG submission 13797) | reverse complement strand
GATCGCTATGGCGCGGCTCTCCCCGCCGGGGGAGTGGGGTGCGCAGGGGGCCGATATTGCCTGTGGCGATGCCCAGCCACTCGGCATCCCGCTGTCCTCGGGCGGACCCTATGCCGGGTTCCTTTGCTGCAAGAAGGACTATGTGCGGCAGCTGCCCGGCCGCCTCGTCGGGCGCACGCTCGACCGCGATGGGAAGACCGGCTTCACGCTGACCTTGCAGGCGCGTGAGCAGCACATCCGGCGCGGCAAGGCGACGTCCAACATCTGCACCAATCAGGGCCTCCTCGTCACGGCGGCGACCATCCATATGGCGCTGCTTGGGGCCGAGGGCCTGGAGCGGGTCGCCGACGCCTCACGCGCCAACCTCGACCGATTGGTTGCGCTGCTGAGCGAGATCCCAGGCGTCGAACCCGCCTTCCCGCGAGCCGTCTTCCACGAGCGGGTGCTGCGGCTGCCGGGCCGGCCGGCGGAGCTGCTGCGTGCCTTGGCGGCGCACAACATCCTCGGCGGCTACGACCTCGGGCAAGCCTACCCGGAGCTCGACTCGGCCCTGCTGGTCTGTGCGACCGAAGTCCGGACCGAGCAAGAGATGCAGACCTATGCGGCCCGTTTGCGCGAGATCGTCGCGGTTCATTAGCCGCAGCGGGGGAATCCTAGTGAACGTCTCGACGGTGCTCGCCTACCGATGCAGCTGTGGATACCTGGCGACCGGCCTGTTCGGCTGAGCGCCTCTCCACTGCAAGCCTCTACAGATTGTGACCTTAGCCATGTTGATCCACGATCTCTCCCGTCCCGGCCGCCGTGCCGCTGCCCAGGCGCCCGCGGCCTCGCCGCAGGCCCCCGAGCTGCCGGGGCACCTGCGGCGCCGGCAGCGTCCGCTGTTGCCCGAGGTGTCCGAGCTTCAGGTCGTGCGCCACTACACGCGCCTGTCGCAGCAGAACTTCTCGATCGACACCCACTTCTATCCGCTCGGTTCTTGTACGATGAAGTACAACCCGCGCGCTTGCCAAAGCCTTGCAAGCCTGCCGGGCTTCCTGGCCCGTCACCCGCTCGCGCCGGCCAGCCACAGTCAGGGGCTGCTAGCATGTCTGTTCGAGCTGCAGGGGCTGCTCAAGGAGGTGACCGGCATGCATGCGGTCTCGCTCGCCCCGGCTGCCGGGGCGCAGGGCGAGTTCGCCGGGGTGGCGATGATCCGCGCCTATCACCTCGCCCGTGGTGATACCGAGAGGCGGGAGATCCTGGTCCCCGATGCGGCCCACGGCACCAATCCGGCCTCGGCGGCGATGTGTGGCTTTTCGGTGCGCGAGATCCCGACCGGTGCCGATGGCGATGTCGATGTGGCCGCGTTGCAGGAGGTCGTCGGTCCCCAGACGGCCGGCATCATGTTGACCAACCCGAGCACGGTCGGTGTCTTCGAGCGCAATATCGAGGAGATCGCCAGGGTTGTACACCGCGCCGGCGGCCTGCTCTACTACGACGGTGCGAACCTCAATGCGATCCTCGGTAAGGTCCGGCCGGGAGACATGGGCTTCGACGTCATCCATATGAACCTGCACAAGACCTTTTCGACGCCGCACGGTGGCGGTGGCCCCGGGGCTGGTCCTGTCGGGGTATCGGCGCGGCTCGAGCCCTATCTTCCAGTCCCGCTGGTGGATTACGACGGGCAGGCGTATGCGTGGCTCAACGAAGCGGAGCGGCCGGAGACGATCGGTCGGCTTACGGCCTTCGGCGGTAATATGGGCATCCTGCTCAGGGCCTATGTCTATGCGCGGATGCTCGGGCGCGAGGGCATGCCGCGGGTCGCGGAGTACGCCACGCTGAATGCCAACTACCTGTTCAAGCGCCTGACCGCGGCCGGTTTTGAGGCCGCCTATCCCGAACGACGCGCCAGTCACGAGTTCATCCTGACGCTGCGGCGCGAGTCCCGCGAGCTTGGTGTCACGGCGATGGATTTCGCCAAGCGCCTGCTCGATTTTGGCCTGCATGCGCCGACGACCTATTTTCCGCTCCTGGTTCCCGAGTGCCTGCTGATCGAGCCGACCGAGACCGAGAGCCGGGAAGAACTCGATGCCTTCGTCGAGGCCTTGATCGAGATCCGGCGCGAAGCCGAGGAGACACCTGAGCTCCTGCGTGAGGCGCCGCATCGCCTGCCGGTGCGACGCCTCGACGACGTGCGTGCCGCTCGGCAACTGGACCTGGCCTGGCGCCCCGGCGGCGGCGATGGCCAACTCTAAGGCCCATGGTTGGCGCCGTATCCTGCGCGCCTTCGGCTTCTCGCTAAAGGGGCTCAAGACCTGCTACGAGCTCGAGGAGGCCTTTCGCCAGGAGGTGGCGGCACTGATCCCGCTGCTGCCTGCCGGGCTGTGGCTCGGCGAGACGCCCGTCGAGCGGGCCCTTCTGGTCGGGAGTCTGCTCATCGTGCCGATCGTCGAGCTGTTGAACTCGGCGATCGAGGCCAACGTCGATCGCATCGGTCTCGAGCGCAACGAGCTGTCGGCCCGGGCCAAAGACATCGCCTCGGCCGCCGTGTTCACCACCGTCATCTTTACTTCCGTGACCTGGGGCCTAATCTTGATACCCAAGTGGCTGTAAACGGGCCGGCGGGGTGCGCTCCCAGATGCTGCCAGAGACCCTCAATCTATAGCCTAACATCCGATGCAGGCGGGTGACTCCACTATGAGTGACCACTTTCAAGACACGGGTTTCCTCCCCCTCGACATCGCCTTGCTGACCGTCTCGGACAGCCGCGGTGAGGCCGAGGACACCTCGGGCCATCTCCTGCGTGAGCGCGCCGAGGCGGGTGGACACCGCATCGTTGCCAAGACGATCGTGCGCGACGACATCTACGTCCTGCGCGCCATTTTTTCGAAGTGGATCGCCGACCCCGCCGTGCAGGTGATTGTCAGCACCGGCGGCACCGGACTGACCGGCCGCGACAGTACTCCCGAGGCGGTTGCTTGCCTATTCGATAAGCCGATCGAGGGTTTTGGCGAATTGTTCCGCCATCTGTCCTTTGCCGAGATCGGGGCCTCGACCATCCAGTCGCGCGCGCTGGCCGGCCTCGCCAACGGGACTTTGATCTTCTGTCTGCCTGGCTCGACCGGCGCCTGCCACACCGCGTGGGAACTGATCCTGTTGCCCCAGCTCGACCACCGCACACGTCCCTGCAATTTCGCCCAGTTGATCCCCAGGTTGCTGGAACGGTGAGTCAAGATTCGGCCCAGCGGGGCAATGATTGCGCTGACCGGGCGGCTGGACCCCTGGCGCTGGAGACGGCCCTGGCGCAGCTGCTGGCGGCTGCGGCGCCCGTGGCCGAGCGGGAATCGGTCCTGACCGATCAGGCTTTGAGGCGCGTGCTGGCCGCCTCAGTGGTGAGTCCGACACCGATTCCGGGCTGGGACAACAGCGCCATGGACGGCTATGCGTTGCGCACAGCCGATGTCGCCGAGCCCGGGCGGCGACTGCAAGTCGGTCAGCGGATCTCGGCAGGCGCCACCGGTGTCGCGCTCGCGCCGGGTACAGCGGCGCGGATCTTCACCGGTGCCCCGGTCCCGCCGGGCGCCGATGCGGTCGCGGTCCAGGAGGCGTGCGAGCAGAGCGGGGATTGGGTGCAGGTCAACGCCGCGGTGCGTGCCGGGGACAATATCCGTCGCGCCGGCGAGGAGATTGCCGCCGGCCAAGAGGTGCTCTCGGCGGGCACCCGTCTGGCGCCCCAGCACCTGGCGCTGGCCGCGGCCGTAGGGGCCGCGGAACTGCCCGTCTATCGCCGGGTGCGGGTGGCGATCTTCAGCACCGGCGATGAGCTTGTGATGCCCGGCCAGCCCCTCGCGCCAGGGCAGATCTACAACTCGAACCGATTTCAGCTGCGCGCCCTGCTCGAGACCATCGGCTGCGAGGTGCTCGATCTCGGGATCGTCGCCGATCGCCGGCAGGACACCATCGAAGCCCTGACGCGGGGCGCTTCGGCGGCGGATCTGATCCTCGCGAGTGGCGGCGTTTCGGTCGGGGAAGAGGACCACGTCAAGCCGGCCATCGAGCAGCTCGGTCGCCTGGAGCTCTGGCGCCTCGCGATTCGCCCGGGCAAGCCCTTGGCCTTTGGTCACGTCGGTGGAACCCCGGTGATCGGCAGCCCTGGCAATCCTGTGGCCCTGTTCATCGTCTTCTCGTTGCTGGTTCGCCCCTTCATCCTACGCCGCCAAGGTGTCTGCGGTGACGTCATGCCCAGCCCAATCTGGGGGGAGGCTGGCTTCGATTGGCCGCGGCCGGACAAGCGCCGAGAGTTCGTGCGTGCCCGGCTGGAGCGCCAGCCGTCGGGAGCGCCGCGCGTGCACGTCTACTCAAGTCGCTCCTCGGCGATGCTCTCGTCGCTGGTCTGGGCCGAGGGGCTGGCCGTGATTCCTGAGGGTCAGGCCCTCGCGGCGGGCGACCCGGTCCAATACATTCCGTTCAGCGAGCTCTTGGCATGATTCGGATCCTCTATTTCGCACAGTTGCGCGAGCAGGTCGGGACTGCCGATGAGAGTCTTCCTGGTGATCAAGCCCCGTTGACCGTCGCCGATCTTGTCGAACGCCTCAAGGCTCGCGGTGGTGCCTGGGCGGAGGCCTTCGCGCCTGGCCCAGGGCTGCTGAGCGCGGTGAACCAGTCGATGGCGCGCCCGGATACCGCGATCCGCGACGGCGATGAGGTGGCCTTCTTTCCGCCTGTCACCGGCGGTTGAGTCTGTGTCTCTGATCCGTGCGCGCGCCGATGCGCTGATCGGTGACCTACAACAAGTTCCGCGGGCTGTGTCATACTGACCGCGCAACAGGGGTGGCAGCTGGCCGTTGCGGTTCGCTGCGCCGCAGACATGGTCAAGCCGGGGAGCCCTTGGGTCAGTGAAGCCCGCCGCGCGGCAACCGATGAGGTACAGCCTCGTCGTCCGTTTCGGGACGATGATGATCGCCTGGCTGTCGTTGCTGGCCTGGCATCAGTACGCCGCTGCGCTCGACTGTTCTGCCATCGCCGCGTATCTGGCGGCGCTGACCCTGCTGCTCGTGATGTCGGGCAGCGAATACGCCTACGCGCGCCGGCGAGCCTTCCTCAACGAATACCTCTTCCCTGGCTCCTGGCTCTTCCACCTTCTCGACGGGCGGCTCGCCATACTGGTGCGCGAGCTACTGAAGTCGGCCCTGCTGGCCCTGGTGCTCCTGATCGGGAGCCTGTTGTTGGAGCCACGCCAGTGGTCTCTGCTGTTGGCCGATGCGGTCGTGCTGAGCCTGATCCTACCGCGCTTCATGGCAGGCTTCGGCGACGTGGTCCGCGACGAATATCGCTACGTGCTGGCGCGCCGCTGGGCGATCTGGATCAGCAGCTTGTTGCTGTGGTTCGAGTCATTGCTGGTCATGTTGTTCAATCCCGGGACCGAGTATCTGGGGCTGCGCTGGCAGGAGGTCATCAGCTACGGGACGGCGACGCCGAGGCTCGCCTGCCCCTGGCTCGGTGAGACTGCCCATGCGGTCGGTCTGCTCGATGTCCTGGGGATTTGGGCCGCGCAGAATGCCTCGCGTCAGGTCCAAGACCCCGCCCAGCTCGTGATGATCGGCTTGGGGTGGTGTGTGGCATTGGGGCTCGCCTTCGCCTTCGCCTGGGCCTACAGCCAGGTCATCGTCGGCACCCTGACCCGGCCGTGGGCAAGCTGGCGCAATATGCCCCGCGCTCCCCGGGCGGGGGACTGAGGGCGGGCTGAGCGAAGCGCTTTCGGGCTCGAAGATCGGGTTTTGTCAGCCGATATCGAAGCGATCGAATTGCATCGTGAACTGCCCGCGACCCTGCGTCAGGCTGCGCAAGGTCGTCGTGTAGCCGAGCAATTGCGCGAGCGGCACCTCGCCGTCGATGGTGACATCCTCGCCGCGGCTTTCGGTGTCGCGAATCCTGGCATGGCGTGCCTGGAGGTCGCCGAGAACGGTGCCCAGATTGCCCGCGGGGACGACGACCTCGACGCGCATCACCGGCTGCAGGAGCGTTGGCTCTGCGTTGGCCAGGGCCTTTTGGATTGCGCGCGTCGCGGCGGCGCCGAGGGCCTCTGCGGTCGAGGCTACGCCGAACAGCTCGACCTCCTCGACTTGCACCTCAAGGTCGTCGAGCGGGACACCCTGCAAGGGGCCGGACGCGAGCGCCAGGCGGATCCCCTCGTCGATGGCGGCCAATTGGAGTGCGCTAGGCTGGGCACCCTCGGGCCGGATGCGCGGGGCGCCGGCAAGCTGCAACCCCGCACCGCGAGCGAGGGGCTTGACGCGCACGGCAACCCGCGCCAGGCGCTCGGGCACGCGGCGTTCGGGATCTGGTGGCGGGGCATAGAGGGCTTCGCCAGCCGCGGCGACGCCGATCGTCTCACGCGCCGCGACTGCCGGGCGGCCGGTGTGCACTCGTAGCTGGAACTCGCGCTCGAGGCGCTCGAGCACGATCTGCAGGTGCAGTTCGCCCATCCCCTTGAGCAGCCGCTGGCCCGTCTCGGCATCGTCCTCGACGCGTAGCGTCGGGTCTTCCTGCGTCAGCTTGTCGAGCACCTCTTCGAGCTTCTCCGCGTCGCTTCCCATGATGGGCTCAATCGCGATGCTGAGGACGGGCTGGCGGGCATCGATGCGCTCCAAGGCAAGGAGATGGTCCGGGCTGCAGAGGGTGTCGCCGGTGCTGGCGCGGCGCAGGCCGGCGAGCAAGACGATTTCGCCGGGTCCGGCCGTGTCGATTCTGGTCTTCTTGCCCGCGTCCACGTCGAAGAGCCGCGCGACCTGCTCCGTGACCACCTCGCCGTCGGCGCGGAGCAGCGCGACGCGCTGTCCGGCCTTGAGCCGATCGCGATAGACGCGGGCAAAGACGTGTCGGCGGCCGTCCCACAGCTGGACCTTGAAGGCTAACGCGACTAGCGGGCCGGATCCCCCGAGGACCACCTCCTCGGCGGTGCCGTCGGCCCGCCGCGCGAGCGCCGCAGGGCGGTCGGGCGGGGCGGGGAGAAAGTCGACGATTCCATCGAGCAGCGGCTGTACGCCGAGATTGCGCAGCGCGCTCCCGCCGTAGGTCGGAAACAGCCGGCCCGCCAGGGTCGCTGAGCGCAGCACGCGGCGAACGGCTGCGGCCGTCGGCTCTTCCCCGGCGAGAACCTGTTCGGCCAAGGCGTCATCGAAATCGGCAACGGCGAGGAGCAGGGCCTCTCGCCAACTTGCGTACGCGTGCCGGAGGTCTGCGGGACAAGGGATGGTGTCGAGCAACTCGCCCTGTTCCCCCCCGAAACGAATCAGGGTCCGGTCGATCAAATGGAGTACGGCGTGCTGCTCTGGTAGGGGCAGGGTGACGGCCACGGGCTCGGCCTTGAGCCGTTTACCGATTTGGGCCAAGGCTCGCCCAAAGTCGGCGCCAGGCCGATCCATCTTATTGACGAAAAAGATGGCGGGCAGGTTGAAGTGGGTGCGTTGCCGCCACACCGTCTCGGTCTGGGGCTCGACTCCGCGGACGCCATCGAGGACCAGGATGGCGCCATCGAGGATGCGCATGGAGCGCTCGACCTCGATGGTAAAATCGACGTGGCCGGGTGTATCGACGATTTGCAGCCGATGGTCGCGCCACGGTGCCTTGGTGACGGCCGACGTGATTGTGATGCCATGGGCGTGCTCCTCGGCCAGGTAGTCCATATGGGCCGCGCCCTCGTGCACCTCGCCGATCTTGTGGGATGCCCCGGTATAGTAAAGGATGCGTTCGGTCAGGGTCGTTTTGCCGGCGTCCACGTGAGCGGCGATGCCAATATTGCGGACGCGGGCAAGGGCGGTTGCCGTGCTCATAGATCAAACTAGACGGACATTCGAGTCGAGAACGAATAACGGGCGAGGTGGCGTATTTTGCGAAAGGTTTTGCTCCCTGGTGTCATGCTGCTCGGCCTCGTGACGGCCGTGACGGTCCCGGCCGAGGTCTACCGCCTGCAGCGCCCGTCGGACGACGTGATCGGTACGCCATTCTATGTCAAGAGCTCCCGGGAGGGGACTTTGCTCGACATCGCCCGCGCCAACGGCTTTGGCTTCGACGATATGCGCCACGCCAATCCGCGCGTCGACATGTGGGTGCCCCCGGATGGGGGGAATGTCTTGATTCCGAATCGCTTCGTGCTGCCGGATGCACCTCGCGAGGGCATCGTCCTCAATCTCGCGGAGAAGCGGCTCTATTTCTTCCCCCCCGGCGAGGACGGCACGGTGTACAGCTACCCGATCAGTATCGGACGCGAAGGTCACACCACCCCCGTTGGTCGTTTCCACATCCTGTCGAAGAAGGAGAACCCCTCCTGGCGGCCACCGGGCTGGCTTCGTGCCGAGCGCGAGGCAGAGGGCCGGCCCATCCCGGCGGTCGTGCCGCCTGGTCCTGACAACCCGCTCGGCGACTATGCGCTACGCCTCAGCGATCCGAGCTATCTCATCCACGGCACGAATCGGCCTTGGGGCATGGGCATGGCCGTCAGCGCTGGGTGCATAAGATTGTACCCAGAAGATATCGCGCACCTCTTTCCGCGTGTCGAGACGCAGACGCCGGTGACCATCGTCGATCAGGCTTACAAGCTAGGTTGGCTCGAGGGTGGTCTTTATCTCGAGGTGCATCGGGACGAGGATACGCCCGTCCAGGGCGCGAGGGAGATTATCGGGCAGGAGTTGGCCCAGGATCCGAGTGTGTTCGTCGATTGGTCGGCAGTGGCGCGCGTGCGAGACGAAAACGCCGGCCTCCCACAGCTTGTGGGAGGCCGCGATGCCTTAGCGAACTGGCATCACTTGGACATGATCTTCTGATACATCCGGTCGATGCGGGCCTGATTCGCGTCGCAGCAGGCCTGTGCGGCATCGGCCCGATCGAGCGCCGTCTGGGCCATGTCGCGAGCCTCCTGGTCGGTCGCGCACCCGCCGAGCAGGCTGCCGGCGAACAGGGTGGCAAAGGTCAGCGAGGTGAGTCGAATACCAAAGGTCTTCATACGGCTTTTCTCCTTGTTGGACGGGTCTCTCTTTGGAGTCGTTACATATAGCATAGCAAACTGATTTGTTGTTACGAGAAACACGCGAGCCGACTCGATCACACGAGCCTAGCGTGTGCTGTGATAATCGCGTGCCCGAGCCTCGTCAGGAAAGTGGATGGTCAGTCGCTTCTACGATCGAGAAAGTCCTCAGTTGGTGTCCAACCCGTTCCGCTCCGATGGATTCCTGCGCGGCGGCGCCATTCCCCGGCGCGGGGGCGGCGCGACCCTGCTAGAGACGCTGCCGCCGTTCCTGCGCGCGTTACTTGTGACCGATGGGACGGTTACCAAGATCCTCGAGGCATACTTCTGGGAGCCGGTCAACGTGTCGACTCAGCGTCAGGAATTCGTCGTCGCCGAGCAGGCGATCCCGTGGATCGCTGTCGTCGCCGGTGATCGGGTCTTGGTGCGTGATGCTCACCTACGTGGTGCTGACAGTGGAACGCTCTATGCGACGGCCTTCTCGATCATCCGCATCGAGCATATCCCCATCGCCTTTCGTCAACGGCTGATCGATCGCGAGATCGGCATCGGTGTGCTGATTCGCGACAGTGGCCTAGAGAGCTATCGTGAGGTCATGGAGGTCGATATGGCGCCGGGCACGCGCGACCGCGGCGCCATGCCAGTGGACCTCGGCGGCGACGATGTCCTGTCGCGGACCTACCGTATCATCATTGGGCGCGAGCCGGTGATCCTGATCACCGAGGGTTTCCCCGTCGCGCGTTATCGCTGAGCGCGGGCGGATCGGGGGAGGCGTTTGAGGAAATGCGATGTGCTCCGCATGACGGATCCTTCAACACCCTTGAAGCGGGGCCCGCTTCCTTCTGATAATGCCAATCACTGCTTGTCGGCGTTCGGCGGCTGTCAAGCTCGCACCGAGGATCGGCAGAGGCTAGACCCGTCATGCGCGATTGGGGCCCCGATCGGCGTCGCCCGCTCGTAGTCATCGTCGACGACCAGTCCACCGGGCGGCGTATCCTGGAGCAATTGGTCCGCGGCCTCGAGGAGCAGTTGGAGGTCGCCTCCTTCGGGGATGCCCCGTCGGCGATCGAGCGCATCGGTCAGCAGACGCCTGACCTGATCCTGACCGACTACATGATGCCGAACATGGATGGAGTCACCTTCATCCGCCGGGTCAGGGCGATCCCCGACTGCGCCGATGTGCCCCTGGTCGTCGTGACGATCGTCGAGGATCGACGCGTGCGCTATCAGGCGCTGGACGCCGGTGCCACCGACTTCCTCAATCGCCCGATCGATGAGTACGAATGCCGCGCGCGCTGTCGTAACCTGTTGACCCTGCGCAACCAGCAAAAGATCATCCGCGACCGGGCCGTGTGGCTCGAAGAGCAAGTTGCCGAAGCGACTCGGG
>JGI12210J13797_10065748_pt1 | contig 10388 bp, 8 predicted proteins | sample ElkSlonscriptome_3_FD_13797 | JGI IMG/M metagenome (IMG submission 13797) | reverse complement strand
GAAAAAATTTTCATCGGGTAGTTCCTTAAGTTTCACCGTTCAGGATATTACGAATGAAGTCGGTAAACGGAATTGGGAGTATCATCAGCCGGAACTAGGCATTAGGACGTTCGGAAACAATGATTTCTCAGAGAGGCAGGTTCGAGTTACTTTTACCCACCTGTTTGGTAATCAAAAGCTTTCCGGCAAAAGGCAGCGCAAAACCGGTTCGGATGATGTAAAAAACCGAATGTAACGATCCTGGCCTCGGCTCATAAAACAGTGATTTCTGTGCCATAATTGGCCTAAGAGGTAGCTCTCGTGAGCTTACGTATTCGTACTAGTGATGGGGTTGATAAGACAGTTGGTCGCAGTTAGTCCCAATGAGAGAAGGGAGGGCGTTCCGGTGAGTTCGTTGTGATTTCAAAATTTTACTTATCTTTCTAAGATTTTGAAACCCAACCGAAGGTGCTATGCCGCATGCTGCCCGTACATCTGAAGAAACTAATCAACGCAATCCGTTTCTACGGAAGCTGGGGGAGGTAGTTGAGCAAAATCTTCAGAATGAGCAGTTTAGTGTGGAAGCCCTAGCCGAGCAGATGCACATGAGCCGCTCTAACCTGCACCGTAAACTGAAGCAAACCACCGGGCAAACGGCCAACCAGTTTATTCGGGAATACCGTTTGGAACGGGCGGTGGATTTGCTGAAAAAAGACGACCGCCCTATTTCGGAAGTGGCTTACGAAGTGGGATTTAGCAGTCCGAGCTACTTCACAAGTTGCTTTACCGAGCACTACGGCTATCCTCCCGGCGAAGCCAAGTTTAGGACGAAAGAATCCGAAACCTCGCCTGAAGATCCGGATAAGGGCAATACGGATGGCTTTAAACTACCCACCAAGCTATTAGCGATGGTCGGATTGGTAGCGATAGGGTTACTCGTTGTTATCTCATTGGTGGAATGGCAGTCAGCCGATCCAGAAAGCCAAGGGGTTTCAACTGCGAATGATCAGTCGGTAGCGGTGTTACCGCTCAGGAACCTGAACGTAGACCAGGAGTACGAATACTTTAGCGAAGGAGTGGTACAAGCCATCAACCGGCATTTATCCCAGATAGAGGATTTAAAAGTAATTTCCCTGACATCTACCGACCGTTACCGAGAAAGTGATCTATCCGCTCAAGAGATTGGAAAAGAGTTGCAAGTAGCTAATCTATTAGAAGGTAGCATCCAACGGCAAGAAAATACGGTGCGCATTGAAGTGCGACTAGTAGATGCTTCTAACGGACGGCAAATCTGGGCCGAGAACTACGATCGGGAGTGGAAAGATATACTGCAAATTCAAAGCGAAATTGCTCGGGATGTTGCTTCAGTACTCAAGGCAACTTTGTCACAAGAAGAAAAGGCAGAGTTAAACCAAAACGTAAATGTCAGTCCTGAAGCGTACGATTTATATTTGAAGGGGCTCTACGAAGGCCGAAGCTATACCAGAAACGGTATTCATAATGCTATAGAAAACTTTCAGCAAGCCATAGCGGTTGATCCTAACTTTGCTCCGGCTTATTCAGGGGCTGCTCAAAGCTATATTGGTTTAGCGGCTATTTTTGGTACAGAACTAAGCGCACTAGATGCATTCACTTTAGCAAAACCTTTTATTGACAAGGCTTTGGAGCTAGATCCTGATTTAGCCGAAGCGCACACCTGGAATGCATTTTATCTACTCTACAACAACTGGGATTTTGCCGGTGCAGAGCAGGAATATCAGAAGGCAATAGTTAACATCTTTCCCGATGCATTGGCAGTATATGCAGACTTCTTACATTTTACCCGTAGGCATAATGAGGGTCTTGAAATAGCTAAACGATTGCAGGATACTGATCCGTTTTACCCCAATACCCGAATGATTCTGTCGCTGTATTATACGGGGCAATACCAAGAGGCGGAGGATTTTACCCAGGAGCGAATGAAAATGTTCAACAATTATTTCACCCTGGATAGTTACGGGTTTTTTCTGCTGAATACGGGAAAGTACGAAGAGGCAATCTCAATGTTCCAACGGGTGAGGAAAATAGAAGACATTCGTTATCCCCGAATGCTCGGTTGGATGGGAGCGGCTTACGCTCATTCGGGACAACCAGAGAAAGCTCAGGAGCTGATCGACGAGCTAAGGGCAAAATTGACGACCAATGATGCCGGTTCTATTCGCTTCTTCATCGCCGCTATTTATTCAGCACTAAGAGATAAGACAACTGCCCTTCAGTGGCTACAGCAAGCTTACGAAGAACACGAAATGGAAATGCCCTGGCTAATTAGTGAGCCACAGTTCTATAATCTTCACTCCGAACCGGAGTTTCAGCAATTAGTTGAAGCTGTTGGGTTTCCTGCTTATTCAATGCAATAGGCCACTTTTGCAACATACGTTAAAGGCTTTAACTTAAATTTGAAAGAAAATGACACACTGGCAATTTCTTTTATTGGCCAATTTATCCACCTTGGTCATACTATGAAAAACACGACCACCACCGCTGAATCTCCCGTACACTTTTCATCGACTACTGAAGTAGGCCGTATTCAAGAGTATCTATTTCACTATTCCGAAATAAATATTGACATACCGGGTACACTCGAGGTCACCTTCCCCCGGATTGGCTATCTGGTGCTGTACGTAATGAGCGGCGATACTTTTGTCCAGCGCTTTCTTAATTACCATCAATCACCCAGTTTACTTAACCGCTTCTATATCAATGGTCTGTTCTCAGAAGGTTCGTTGGCCATTCAGCAAAGTGGAAGGGGAGGTGGCTACGCGGTGAAGGTGCATCCGGTCATTGGGTATTATCTGCTTAAATTTCCTCTGTCGAAGCTCACTAACCAGCAGGTGTTATTGGGCGAGGCGCTGGCTGAAGAAGGTAAATTGCTCCGGGAACTGGAAGCAGACTTACTACTGCATCCCTTTGAAAACATGTATTTCCAACAGTTTTTTGAAAAAATTTTACCTGACAAATCAACCTACCAAAACGATCCTATCTACCACGCGGTCAATACGATCATTGAACGTAAAGGTAAGATTGCGGTGACTGAATTAAGTAAAGAATTCAGTATGAGTGAGCGAACCCTTCGCCGGCAATTTCTGCTCAAGGTTGGATTATCTCCTCAGGCTTATGCCAAGATTTGGCAGGTGCAACACGTAATGGAATTGCTGCTAGGTAATCCTACGTCTAGTCTGGACAATATTGCGTATGATGCCGGGTACTACGATGTGGCCCATCTGTCCCGCGACTTTAGAAACAAAGTGTCCTTTACCCCGTCTGAGCTCCATGAACGGCGAAATGGGTTAAACGAACACTATTTGAAATCTCCTTCTTCCTTTAAATAATGTCCGGTTTATACAGTAAGAGCTATTAGGAGATTAGTTACCTTGTCCGTCTTAATTCACTAATGAATACAACATAAAACCAACCTCATCATGAAAATCAACAAAGATGACATTCCCGTAGTGATGCGAAGGTACCATTATGCGAAATGCTCCCGGTTACGGAGGTATGACCGTTGCCTACAATGAACTACCGGCTGGCACCGACTTTACTCCTTTGTTGAAAGGACTAGAGAATGATAGTTGCCACTGCCCTCATTGGGGTTATGTGATAGATGGTACCATGCGAATCGTGTACAACGATGGTTCGGAAGACTTACTGAAAGCGGGCGATGTATTCTATTTACCTCCCGGGCATACGGCCATTGTGGAAGAAGATGTAAAATTCATGGATTTCAGCCCGACCAAGGAGCTTAACGAGTTACTGGGGCACGTAGGAAAAATGATGGCTGAGTTGAGCTGATTACTTGAGGTTGCATTTAGTGACGATAGATGAAAAACAGTTCGTGCTTGTGAAGCCTAATCACTAAGGTGGCGTTAAAAATTGATACGCATTAGAAAAAAATTTGAACGGGTTGCAACATCGCTGATAGGCTTTACTAGGGTGAAACAGCCATATTTACAAAATAAGATAGGTGACTTCTCAACGTTGCTAACACCAATATATGATAGAGGCCGATTTACCTATTCTGCCGGCTTTAATAATTGCTGATGCGTAGCTGAACCAACTGCTGAACGAGCGGAGGGCTAAAGACGCATGGGTGATAATTTGTGAATTGTTAATTCTTAACTATGGTATATTCATATTTTTACGAGACTATCTCAGTCAAATGGTTGATGGCAGTGCTGCTGGCCGTTCAGTCGTTGTATCCGCTTCAGGCTCAAACAGACCTCTTGGGTAAAGTGAGGAACCAAAACAATCAGCCGGTCTCTTTCGCAAATATTCTTTTACTGCACTCATCCGACTCTACCTTAGCCGAAGGAACGATCTCCGATGCTGAAGGAGCATTCTTGATAAAAACTCAAATCGGTGACTATGTTCTTCGTATTACATCGGTGGGGTACAACTCAGCTTCGTCCCGACTTAAAGTAACTCCAACTACCGAGCAACACCTTGGAACCTTTCAATTGATTGAAAGCGCACAGGAATTAGACGAAGTGCTAGTCAGAGGACGAAAGCAATTATTTGAAAAACAGGTAGACCGAACAGTGGTAAACGTGCAGAGCAGCATCACTTCAGCCGGAAGCACCGTGCTGGAAGTGCTGGAAAAAAGTCCGGGGGTGATCGTGAATCGGCAAAATAATAGTATTGCTCTGAATGGTAAGAACGGCGTGCTGGTCATGATCAACGGAAAGATTAGCCGTATGCCTACCGATGCCGTGGTGCAAATGCTCAAAGGAATGAGTGCGGCCAATATTGAGAAGATCGAACTGATCACCACACCCCCGGCCAAGTACGATGCTGAAGGTAACGCCGGAATTATTCACTTAGTGATGGCTGAAAACGCTGACCTGGGTACCAGTGGTAACTTTGGCGTGACCGGAGGATACAACAGTGGCGAAACCTGGGGCGCAAACGGAACGGTCAACCACCGTGGCCTTCGGTTCAATACCTTTTTAAACTATTCCATACTGAGCGATCAAAGGAAAAATGTGTGGAAAAATAGTCGGTTTATTACCGAAGATGACTTCGTTTGGTCTGATGTAAATACGAACCGTCGGGCACCCGTCACCACCGTACACAACCTCCAGGCCGGGCTAGAATTTAACCTGAGTGAAAGAACAGATATTAGCTTGCTGGTAACCGGCTACCGCCGCTACTGGAATACGCAGGATAAAATTAATAGTGTTAACGTCGTAGCGCCGGATTCAACCCTGGAAACCAACACGCAGGTGAATGAAATTAATCGCTGGCAGAGCGCTACAGCCAGCCTAGGCCTTCGCCATCAACTGACCGACCAGCAGGAGCTTACTGTTTCTCTCGACTATTTGTACTACCAGCAGCAGCAGCCCACCGATTATACCCGACAAACCACGCTAAACGGTTCGGAACTTGCCGATGAAGAGTTTCTCGAAGTAGATAAGCAAACCCCCATTCATATTGAGGTAGGTAGTGTAGATTACGCTAACACTGTGAGTGAAACCTTCTCCTTTGAAGCCGGATTGAAGGGTACTTTGTCTCAGTTCACCAACACTGTGACGACGATCCGAACTGTAGGCGGCACTTCTATTACTGATCCTCAGTTTACGAATACCGCAACGCTGGATGAAAAGATTTTGGCAGGTTATGCTTCAGCTAGTTGGCAACCTAATACACGCTGGAACTTGCAGGGTGGCTTACGCTACGAATACACTAACACCTACATGGAAACCCCGGAAGAAGAAGCACTGGTAGACCGGGAGTTCGGCAATTACTTTCCAACTTTATCAGTTACCCAGAATGTATCCGAAGAAAGTAAACTACATCTGGCCTTCAATCGTCGGATTACCCGGCCTACCTATAACGACCTGGCGCCCTTTGTTTTTTTCGTGAATCCTACCACGGTATTTAGTGGCAACCTCGCGCTTCGCCCCGCTATCAGCGACGGCATTGATCTGAGCTACCAGCGTAAGCAGTGGTGGATTTCTTTGAAGTATAATTACATCCAGCACGCTATTGCACCCTTTCAACCCGAGATTGATCCTGAGACCAATCTACAAATACTTCGTTCGCAGAATCTTAAATACCAACAGTCGTACGGTATTCATACTACCCTGCCTATTGCTATCACTCCTTGGTGGGAGTTCAGAAACGACATATCACTCTACCGCTTTGATTACAAAACCCAGCATCTGGAAAAGAATGTGAAGAGTGATTTATTAAGCTTTACCTACAACGGAACCAATACGTTCCAGTTGGCTAACGGATACTCGCTAGAGATGACCGGCTACTTTCAATCTGCTTCTCAGTGGGGAATGATCCACATGAAGCCGCTGGGGCGACTGGACGTAGGCCTGAAAAAACAGTTGAAGGGTGAGTGGGGCACCATCAGTGTAGTAGGTACCGATCTGCTGGATACCTATGTCTGGCAGGGCGACATCAATACTCCGAATGCCAATGCCGAAGGATCTTTTTCCTATGCGTTTGGTATGCGGGGTTTTAGCATTACTTACGCCAAAACATTTGGCAATAGAAAGCTGAAGCAGGTAAATATTCGTTCCGGGTCAGAGGCTGAGCGCCAACGGGTGCAGTAATTAAAAGCGACTTTGAACAATACAGATACCGATTTTATGCCTCAATGTACACATTATATTTACCTGGTTCCATACTAATGTTTACCTTTTGTTTACCCTAATAATTATGTTCCCGAGTCGGTATTCCTGTGCTTTGCTGATGCATAGAAAAAAAAAGTTAAAAACAATTTCTGTAGCCAGTCATAAAAGTCTTTGGTCTGCTATTAAGAGTAGAAAAATAGCTAGAGAAGTGAGATAGAGTCTCTTCAGCTAGCATAATCAATATTTTCAATCACATACTATTTTCTTAACCTAAAATCTAACAATTATGGATTTTCAAAACCTGAATTCTTCTAACCCAAGTTCACGCCGAAATTTTATGGGAAAACTAATGGCTACCGCTGGTGCGGCTGGTTTGGTGGTACCATCTTTAGCAGGAGTTGGCGTAGAACCTGGTTTTCGCCCTACAATCAAAACAGTGAACGAAGCCGAAGCATGGTTCAAGGACGTGAAGGGTAAGCACCGAGTGGTATACGATGCTACTGAACCTCACGATGGGCTTCCCATTATCTGGCCTTGGGCATTTATGTTGAGTAATAACCAAACTGGTACTGCAGATGAGGATATGACCGCCATGGTAGTATTGCGTCATAATGCGATTCCGTTCGCAATGAAAGATGAATTATGGAAGAAGTACAATTTTGGCGAGATGTTTAAAATAACTGACAACAGCACCCAAGCGGCTTCAAGCCGCAACCTTTACTACGAACCCCAAGAAGGGGATTTTCCTCTGCCGGGTATTGATGGTATCAAGGCTCAACAAAAAAGGGGAGCTATGTACTGCGTTTGCGAATTAGCCATTAGCGTTTATAGTGGTGGTGCAGCTCAGGCAATGGGGCTGAACCCTGAAGAAGTAAAAAAAGAGTGGATAGCCGGGGTACTCCCTGGTATCAAAGTAGTCCCTTCCGGGGTTTGGGCTTTAGGCCGGGCACAAGAAAAAGATTGTGCTTATATCTACGCTGGAGGATAGCTTACTTAGGTTTTAAGGATTGGGGTTTAGGGCTTAGAACTCTAACCCCCAATACCCAAACCCTAATCCCATTTATAACCCAACCTAATCTATAATCTCATGAAAAAGTATTCCATATTCTTAGTTTTTCTATTATTTGTCACCCACGCTTGGGCGCAAATGCAACCGGTGAAAATTGTTTTTGATGTGACCAGCCAGGATGAAAAGGCCCACCAATCTACCATGCGCCACGTAAAAATGATGAGCGAGGCCTATCCTAACTCAGAATTTGAAGTGGTTGTATACGGCGGAGCCATCGCGATGGTGGTAGCCGACAACTCTTCGGTGGCTGAAGACATTACCCAACTGAAGGATAATGATAAAGTGACTTTCAACGTTTGTGAAGCCACTATGAAACGTCGGCAGATAGATAAGTCGCAACTTCTACTCGGCGTAGGTACCGTACCCGACGGCATCCTGGAAATAGTCATCAAGCAAGGTGAAGGCTGGGGCTACATCAAAGAAGCACACAACTAATTCAATTAGCAGTGAACAATGAGCGGAGCGTCCCATGCAGCAGACTATGTACTGCATATTGCTATCAGCTAATTGTTCTTTAATCACTGTCAATAATAATTGTTCATTGCTAACTGTACATTGTTCATTGACTTAAACTATGTCTGAGAAATTATTTATTCAATACGTTAAACGGCTTATTTTATTGATCTGGGTACTAATTCTATGTGTACTGGGTTCTACCGTATTGTTCGTAGGCGATGCTTTAGGGCTAATTTCCTTTAGGGTAAAAGAGCCGCAACTAATGGCTTCAGCTAGTAATTCTACGGCTCCAGAAAAGAGAGCATTATGGCTGGCTCCTGATACGTCTTCAATTCCTAATAATGCTCAAGGTGATATGATTCGCTACGGGCGAGAACTGATTGCCCATACCTCAAAATATCTGGGGCCAAAAGGAACAGTACGACAGATTAGCAACGGCATGAACTGCCAGAACTGCCATTTGAAAGCCGGTACGGTGCCTTTTGGAAACAACTACGCCCGGGTAGCGTCTTCCTATCCCAAGCGGCGTAATCGTTCCGGCGTCATAGAAGGGTTCGAGAAACGGGTAAATGATTGTATTGAACGCAGCCTGAACGGTGAGCAGCTTGACCCGGATAGCCAGGAAATGCAGGCAATGGTGGCCTACCTGAAATGGGTAGGAAAAGATGTTCAGACAGGTGAAACCCTTCCCGGTTTTGGGCTGGTGGAACTCGCTCCGCTAGATCGTCCGGCTGACCCGGTAAGGGGTGAAACCGTGTACGATAACTACTGCGCCCGTTGCCACGGGGCTGATGGCGAAGGTGAACTGGCTGAAAGTGGATTGGAGTGGACGTATCCGCCGCTCTACGGAGAGCATAGCTACAACGTTGGAGCGGGTTTGTACCGCGTTTCAAAATTTGCCTCTTACGTAAAAGCGAACATGCCCTACGGGGTAACCTTCGAGAATCCCTTTCTGACGGACGAAGAGGCCTGGGATATAGCCGCTTACGTAAATTCTAAGCCTCGACCCAAGAAAGACCTCTCGGCCGACTGGCCCGATATTTCTAAGAAGCCAGTAGATCATCCCTTTGGACCTTATGCCGATAGTTTCTCGGAAGAGCAACATAAATACGGGCCGTTTGCCACCATTAAAGCCGCTTACCAATAATGGAAATGATAGGCTATATATCGCTGTTCTTTGTAGGATTGGTGCTGGGAACCCTGGGCGGGGGAGGCTCTATCTTATCGGTTCCTATTCTGGTCTACCTATTCTCTATTGATGCCGTAATGGCCTCCGCCTATTCGCTGTTCATCGTGGGCACAACTAGTTTAGTGGGAACCTTTCTTAAGCTTAACGCTCAGATGGTAAATCTGCGTATCGGATTTACTTTCGGACTGCCGTCGCTTATCGCGATCTTCTCTACCCGTAGGTGGATTATTCCTGCCTTGCCGGAGGTAATCGTTCAAACCGAAGGCTTTCTGCTTAGCAAACGGGGATTGATCTTGGGATTTTTTGCCATGTTGATGATCTTAGCCTCTTTAACGCTACTCAACAAAAAGAACGATCCCCAATCGGGAGGCGAGCAGCATTCTTCTATTTTCTTGGTGTTTATCGGTATGCTTACCGGATTGCTAACAGGTTTTGTAGGAGCCGGCGGAGGCTTTCTCATCATTCCTGCCCTGGTCTATTTCACTAACATGTGCTTCAAATCGGCGGTAGGGACAACGTTATTGATTATTACGGTTAATTCGCTACTGGGCTTTATAGGGGACGTTATCAATTATCAGATCAACTGGTATTTTCTCTTGTCTATTACGGGGTTGTCTGTTGTGGGCATCTTGGTAGGCATTAAAACGACGGTTAATGTATCGACTCAAACGTTACGAAGATCCTTCAGCTGGCTGATAATGAGTTTGGGTACCTGGATTCTATTTCGTGAGATGTTTTACTGAAAAATTTGTATCGCTCAATCTATTCAAACACACATAAATCATGAAAACTTGGATATTCATCATTCTGACCAGCGTAGGTTGGTTGTGGTTCAGATCAGCTTCGGCTCAACCAATAGTAAAAATTAGCAATACCGAGGACTCAGTAGCCGTAAAAGAACAGGCGCTACAGTATTTAGCGTACTTTGACATCACAGAAGATGTATACATAAGTATCGTCTTCGCTAAACATATGCCCCTGAGTTTGGATGGCATAACATTCTGTTCAAATCCGATGAAACCTCTTTCTCACCGAATTATTAAAGTACGAATTGCAAGCAGACTTTCCGAGAGGA
>JGI12210J13797_10934414_pt1 | contig 10390 bp, 12 predicted proteins | sample ElkSlonscriptome_3_FD_13797 | JGI IMG/M metagenome (IMG submission 13797) | reverse complement strand
GGTTGTCGGATACCGTTGTCCAGCGATGGACTTCAACCCGTTTCCATTAGTTCAACTTCCGAGGAAGTTCAAAGGTTCAACATTGCGATGGAGAACGACCGTGCCTTTCAAGGTTTCCATTAGTTCAACTTCCGAGGAAGTTCAAAGCCAAATCGAAATTGGAGGTGGCGGTGACGATGGAGAAGAGGGTTTCCATTAGTTCAACTTCCGAGGAAGTTCAAAGCACGACTGAGACTGAAGAGGAGGGAGAAGTCCCCCCGAGTTTCCATTAGTTCAACTTCCGAGGAAGTTCAAAGGGCCTGGGTGTAGAACCCTTGCCCTGCCTCCATTCTACACCCCCAAATCTGCGGGGGTCTACCGATCGCCCTCACAAATGACAATTCCTCTCAAGAAGCCCCTGTGGAAAACCCCTGAAACCCAAGCCCAGAGAGACCTCCGCGGGGGTCAACGAAAGAATAAGTATTTCAGCGATCGCCAGACCCCCACAAGAAACTGAGCTAAAACCAGCATGAAAGCCAAAATGCCCCATAATCTTCTCTAAACCACGCTCACGGCTCAAAATAGCTAAAAACGACAACTCCTCTTCCAAGCTGCCATAGGGCGATCGCCCCAAAACCCTCACTAAAAAAGCCTTTCAGCCACCACACCCCATCCCCAAATCTCCCTATCCCCCCACCCCATCACCGTTCCTATCAAGAACTCGCCGAAAGATTGCGATCGCCAAAGGCCACATAGGCCCCATTTACGGCATGGCCTAAAAGCGTCACTTGGTTATTTGCAGGCAGCACATAGAGCTTTTCAAACTGCGGGTCATTTAGATAGCTGACAATGCCGCGAACATACACCACCAGCACCACATGGTCCCCCAGCCTGTCCCGCAGCTCGTCAATCTGCTCTCGAACCATAGCCTCGCTTTTCTCCACCAGCCGCCCCCGCTCCGTTTCCACAACCCGGCTACCGACGCTCGTCTTCCAGTTCTGCGCATCAAAAATCACCACATCCGCCCGCGATCGCCGTACCTCTGCCAGGTCCGTGCAAAAATCGGCTCGGCGAAATCCCCGATTTTTGACCAAGCTGTATTCAGGCGGCTCGCCCTGGGCATCTGGCAGATAGTACAAGACAAAGCTTTGCCCCACCACCCGCTCCGACCGAGCGCTCATCTCCCAATAGCGAAACTCCTCCTGCACCAGGCCCTTGATGCGCTGGTCCAGCTCCTCCCGCACCATGCGCCCCGCCACCTCTTTAGCGTCCTCCAGGTTGTTCTTAAAGAACCAGGTAAGCAGCGCGCCGATGATGCCTAAAAAGCCCAAGAAGGCGCTGTTCATCTTGAGGATGAACTCCAGCTGCTTCGCCAGCACCTCAGATTCCACCTGCCCCGCCTGCCCAGAAGCGGGTGATAAATTCACCATGCCCACAATGACCGCCGTAGAGGCCACCACTAAAAAGGCCAAGCTGAGCCACTTCAGCCCACCCGCAAACTGCTCTCGCCAACCACTTTCTTTTCTATTCATGCCTTTCCTCATAATCCGTCCCATTCCCCTCACGACAGCCCCCGTAAATGCTCCAGCGCCACGCTGCGAATCAGGTTGTGCTGCTTGAGCTGGTACTCGTCCTCCGCCAGCATTTCCTCCACCAAAAATCGGTCCCTGAGCGCATCCACCGCAGCCGCCTGCGCTGCTTCGTCTACGTCCCAGTAGTCCAGATGGCTGAGCCACCAGTCCTCCGGCACCGGGCAGCGATACACCGACGCCTCGCACAGCAAAATGTAGGCTATCCGGGCATCCCGCTCCAGCCGCTCAAAGGTCTGCTCCAAGCGGTGGCGCACATTGCGCCGCAGGGCGCGGGTAAAGCGGTCTAGGGCCCACTTGTCCTCAGCGCCGCTCACGTTTCCCGCTGCCGCCTCCGCCAGCGCTCGCTCTACTTCCTCAATTTCTTTGCCATAGCGCTTCCAGTAGGCCCGCACATTGCCAAAAAACGGACGACTGCCCATTTCCCCGGTAATAATTCTCAGCGCCAGCGGGTGGCCCTCATAGGCTTTACCAATGCGCATCAGGTCGCGCCCGTCAGCATCTAGGTCAAACCCCAGCTTTTCAAACAGCGATCGCTGCTCTTGCTCCGAGAGCCCCGTCAAACCGTGGTAGTGCCAAACGTTCTGATACCGGGTACCAAACCGCAGCAGCTCTGCGGGCAGCTCTTGAGAGGTGATGAGGATGCGGCTGCTGAAAGCCTCTGCTGAGAGCACTTGCTGAAAGAATGCTAGATAGCTTTCATCGTTGAACCTGCTTTCCCCAGCCTCGTTCCCAGTAAGCAGTTCTTCGAGCGAGTCGATCAAAATTAGCTTGTCGTTATCTTGCAGGTGCCGAAACAGCATTTGTCTAAGCTGCTGTGGATTCTGCCGAGCCTCTGAGCCAACGGGCTGGCCGCACTTCTCCAACAGTTTCGCAGCGACGCTGCCAAAGTCACTCGTCTGCTCTTGATGGTCGAAATTCACCCGCACCACCCCATCCCCCCATCTCCCTATCCCAGCCACCAACCGCTCCGCTAGCGCCGTTTTACCGACCCCAGCAATGCCGACAATCATCAGCAGCCTCACCCCCGCCTCGATCCGCGCTGATAGCGCCTGAGTAATGTCTTCCCGCCCAACCCAGGCGGCATCGTAGGCAAAAAAGCTGCTTGGAGCAGGAGCGCTATCGGTGGAGTTTGACGAAGACGACCCAGGGGCGATCGCTTCTGACGCTTCTAGCGATCGCGTTTGGCTGGGATGGATAGCGGCGGAACGGGCCATGGGACTGACTTTTGGAAATCCATCTCAATATAGCCGGACATGGCAGAGTCATGTCCCTACGCGGGTGTGAACTCATGCCTGAACTCAGGCAGGTCTCGGGCTTGGCCTCAGGTAGGGGGTTGCGACTATCAGAACTGTAAACGAAGACGTCCAAGGGATGGGGCCAAACGGGCCTCCCTCTTCCCACTAAACAGAGGTTTAACACTATGCAAGTCTATGCCGAATCGCTCCAGGTTGCCTGGGGCTTAGTGCAACGCGGCACTAGAGCCGCCGGAATCGATGGCATCACGCTGGATATGTTCGCTGCGATCGCCCAGGAGCAAATTGCCGCCATAATGGCCCAGCTGCAACGCGATCGCTACCTTGCCCGCCCCGCCAAGGGCTTCTTTTTACCGAAAAAGAGTGGCGGCAAGCGGCTGATTGGCATTCCGGTCGTAGCTGACCGCGTCATCCAGCGGCTGGTGCTGCAGGGCATCTACCCCAAGCTGGAAGGGGCTTTTTCGGATAGCGCCTACGCCTATCGCCCTGGCCTCTCCATCTACGATGCCGTGGACAAGGTGATGGAGCGCTACCAGCACCCCCACGCCTGGGTGATCAAAGCCGATATCCAAAAGTTCTTTGACAACCTATCATGGCCGCTGCTGCTGAACCAGCTGGAGTGGCTGAGGGTTCATCCCTTCTATCTGCGGCTGATTGAGCACCAGCTTAAGTCCGGCATTGTCGTTGAGGGGCGCTACTGCCACACCAATAAAGGGGTGCTGCAGGGGGGCGTGCTCTCCGGGGCGCTCGCCAATCTCTACCTCAACGAGTTTGACCACCGCTGCCTCGACGCCGACATCCACCTGGTGCGCTACGGCGATGACTGTGTGGCGGTGTGCCACAGCTTGCTAGAAGCCAGCCGCTCGCTATCGCTAATGCAGGACTGGATTGCGGATCTTTACCTGACGCTGCATCCCGAAAAAACGCGCATTATTCCACCGGGAGAAGCCTTCACCTTTTTGGGCCACAGCTTTTGCAACGGCCATGTGCAAGCGCCGGAGCGCAAAAAACCGGCCAAGCCCACCCAGCGCAAACCTCCGGCCCCAAGCGTCGGCCCGCCAAAGGCTTGCAGCATTGTTAAATCTCCCAGACAAAGGGCAGCTTCCGTACCAAAACACTATTGGAGTGATGATATGACCACGCTATATGTCAGCGACCAAGGCGCTTACCTCAAGGTCAAGCACCAGCAATTTCAGGTAATCCACGAGCAGGAGATGCGCTGCAGCGTACCCGCTAACCGCGTCAGCCACATCGTCCTGTTTGGCTGCTGCAACGTCTCCCACGGGGCGGTGGGGCTAGCCCTCAGGCGGCGGATTCCGGTGCTGTATTTGGCCACCAATGGCCGCTACTTTGGCCGCCTGCACACCGAAGGCCACGCCCAGGTCGACTACCTCACCGAGCAGGTGCAAAAGTCCCTCGACCCGGACTTCGCCATCCGCCAGGCCCAGAGCATCATTCTCGGGAAGCTGCACAACAGCCGGGTGCTGCTGAAGCGGCTGGCCCGTCGGCGGAAAAGTGATGAGGTGGAAAAAGCGATCACCGATCTGGCGGCGCTAATGCCCAAGATTTCTGAGGTCGATACCATCGAATCAATGTTGGGCTACGAGGGCCACGGGGCTAATCTCTACTTCGGGGCCTACGGCAAGCTGCTCAAGGGCAAGTTCTCCTTTGAAAGGCGTACCCGCCGCCCGCCCACCGACCCGGTCAACAGCCTGCTGAGCTTAGGCTACACCCTGCTCTCCCAGAACCTACATTCGATGGTAGAAGCGGTGGGCCTGCACACCCACTTCGGCAACCTGCACCAGCCCCAAAAGAACCGCCCATCGCTGGTGTGTGATTTGGTAGAAGAGTTTCGCGCGGGCATTGTGGATTCCTTTGTCGCCTACTTGATCAATTCCAACATCTTTACCGAAGAAGACTTTACGCCGCCGGACGGGCGGGGCGGGGTGTATTTGTTCCCCGATGCGCTCAAGACGTTCCTCCACCACTGGGAGAAGACTTTGCAAAAGGGGATTACCCACCCCCACACGGGGCATAAGGTAACCTATCGCCGCTGTCTGGAGCTGCAGGTGTGGGAGTATGTGGGCTGCCTAATGGGAGAGCGGGAAGTATACCGGCCTATGCGCTGGGAGCAGTAGCTATGTTCTACCTTATCTGCTACGACGTCGTGCTGGACCGCCGCCGCAACCGAGTGGCCCACCTCCTAGAGGGCTATGGGATGCGGGTACAGAAGTCGGTGTTTGAGTGCCTGCTGAACGACAGCCAGTACGAAATGCTGGAGCGCAAGCTAACCAAGTACATCAACGCCGAGGAGGACCAGGTGCGGTTTTACCCCATGAGTGCCCACACACGGCGCAAGGTCAATATCTTGGGTCAGCAGCCTTCCCGGCAGATCGACGATGTGGCCTTTATTGTCTGATGCTCTCGTTCTCCTTACTACGGCTTCTACTCCCAATTGATGCCGTTGGCAAGAAGTTCAACGTCTCGGAGGCCCCCTCCGCCCCCAATTCTGGGGGAACTACAGAGAGGTCAGCTCTTTTCGTTTCCAAAGACTTTCAAGAATTTCAACTTCAAGTCCCGCTCCCCCAAATTTGGGGGCTGGGGGGCTCTCAATCAACCAAGGAGAATCCATGACTTTAATTGCAAACCACAGTGAACTGATGGTCTATCGCGTCGCCGTTGAGGCCACGATGCAGATTTACCACCTGTCTCAGACCTTTCCAGAGACCGAGCGCTACTTACTCACCGAACAAATTCTTAAATCTTCCCGCTCAGTGTGCGCCAACATGGCCGAGGCTTGGCAGAAGCGGCGCTACAAGGGAGCCTTTGTCTCCAAGCTCAATGAAGTTGAGGCCGAAGCAGCGGAAACTCAAACCTGGATTGAGATTGCCATGCGCTGCCGGTACATCGACGCCGAAACCGGGCGGGAGCTGCTCTACCAGTACAAAATCATTCTGGACGGGATGGGCCGGTTCATCCAAAACCCTGACCTATGGGTGGTGTCATCATGAGCCACCGTCCTCGCCGCTATCGCAAACGCTTCGCCTGTGGCCACCGCGGCTTTGGCCGCTACTGTCACTGCTGCAAAGCTTCCCAGCAGCAGCAGGCCCGCAAACAGCTACAAAAACAGGCCCAGCGCACTGCTAAAGCTCAGCAGCGCCAGCAGTGGCAAGCCACCTTTGCTGATGACCCCATTGATTTACAATCTCTGCCGCCTCATGTCGTCCTCAAGGCGAGGCAGCTACTGGAGGCGTTGGGGCAGGGTACGGGCTACTGGGAGATGGCAGGTAAAAGGCTAAAAGGAATGCGAGAGGTCGTTCGGATTCCGGTGACCCATCGCTACCGCCTGCTGTGCCATGACAGCGGCCAGACGATACAGCCGCTGCAGGTGCTGTCCCATGAGGACTACAACGCGATCGCTCGGCATCCCCGCCGCTACCTGCCATCAGTATTAAAGTGCTCCTGAGAGGGGTTCGAATCTAGCTTCCTTTCGGCGGATGCCATCCTGCTTTTACCCAATTTTGCCTGACGAGTAGCGCCAACGCATTGTTTAGCTTGAGCGCATCAACTGTTGCGCGGCCACAGTCGCTTTGTCCCAAAATCATCGTGCCGTCTAAACTCCAAGCAAAGTGTACTGCCTACTCCTGTTGACGCGGATTAAATAGAGGCACTGTTTTACCAGTTTCTAGATCGACTCCTTCTATCTGGGTCCACTTGTACTGATTGCACAGCTCGCAAGCGAGGCATAGGTTTTCTTCTGACGTTGCCCCACCTTTGGCTACGGGCTGGATGTGGTCGATCTGAAGGCGGCCCATCACATATTCCTGATGACTTAGACAGTATTCGCAGCGATCGCCCGCTCGTTGCCTAACTTGCTCTCTAAGGTCGTCAGTGACCATTGGTCATGGAGTCAGCGATGGACCTAGACCTCGCTGAACAGCTTCAGCTAGCGCCTGGGATTTGCGAAGCTGCCCGAGCTGATAGATTTGGAGGAGGGCAAGTAGCTCATAGCGCTCTGCGTCGCTTAGCCCTGCAACTTTACCTTTTTGTTGGAGGTGGCCTAGGCGCTGATTTTGAACCTCATCCATTTTCGAGGCGGCGATCGCTAGGACCTGAGAATCTGATAGCTCAGCAATTGGCGGTGTGCCAGCAAGATCTAACGAACCATCAACCGTAGGCCATAACATGGTCAGCGCGTCTGACAGCACGGCATTGAGGTCGCGCCGGGTTGCAATGCTGAGCTGCTTCGCATGCTCAACTAAGTTCTCTGGTAGGTTCAGAGTAATCTCGACTGACATAGATTAGTCCCTTTGCTGCCTACATCGTAGCTTAGGTGGCAGTGGGCGATCGCTGCAGCCGCTGGGGGGGCCGTCCCATAAGGTTTGATGCTACCACTGAGATTATGGCTCAAACTGACATGTCTTCCTTCAATATCAAGTCAGCAGACCTGACTGAACTGAGCAAGCGGCTTCTAGCCCATGGACGTCCTAAACTAAGGACTAGGCGGAGTTCAGCGTGGTAGCGATCGCAGTTTATAGCCCTTGCCAACTGGCTGGGGAAATACGCTCCCAAAGGTGCAACCAATCTTGAGCGAGTGCAGGGACTGCTGGAGGGATTTCACCATTGCTGCGAGGGGGAGGCTTGGGATGTGGCCGATACTATTTCGCGGTTGGCGGTTGAAGCCGACACGACGTTGGCCGAGCAGCTTGGGCGGTGGGGCTACTACGAGCAACAGCTCCAGCTTTGCGATCGCCTGCTCAATGCTTCAGAATCGATTTCAGATGCTGACTCAGCGTTTTATCAACTCGTGGGAGCCCAGGCGCACTATGGTCTGAGCCGTCGCCGGGGTGAAGGGTCGGCTCTGGGGAATTTGGGTCTGGTTTACGAGGCGCAGAGGAACTATGCTGGCGCGATCGCTGGGGCAACCTGGGATAGGTATTGAGCGCTAAACAAGATTACGTCTCTGCGCTGACGTGCTACGCCAAAAGTTTGGAGGAGTTTCGCCAAATTGGCAACCAGGCTAGCATTGGGCGATCGCTCACCGCTGTGGGCACTGCGCTGCTAAATCTAGGGCAACTAGAGCAGGCAGCGCAGTGCTTTAAGGAGGCGTTGGCGGTAGTCCAGCAGGCTAGCTATTCTCTTGTGGACGGGGACGCTGGCGGATGAGGTAGCTGAGCACCTGCCCCTGAGCTGGGGTGATGTGGATGCCAGACTCCCGTACGGGAATTAGCGGCGTCCATAGATGCCTTTCGACGTAGCGCTTGGCGTGCATATGGTCAATGGCATTCCAAACGCCCCTTGGGGTGCCAACGAGCAGGTGGTGCAGGTATTCGTAGTTGGCTTCTGGCGCAGGGTCTAGAAGGGTGAGAATTTGTGGTGCATTCTGCGCCTCCTCAGGGGCGGCGTCTACTGCTGTGCGGAGCTGTTCCGTCTCTTCGGGGGGAAGGGACGGTGAATTGGATTGAGCTGTCATTTTTGGGTCCTTTTTGTAGGTATTGGGTAAGGAACCAAAAATTTGGCCACCCCAGACATGTGCAGTTCGGGGTGGCCATAGGCGACAATGCCCATAGCTTCCGAGACAGGCGAGATCTGTCTTGGGGGTCAGGGGGCGAGCGCCATTGCAGTGGCGGATCGCCTCCGTCGACCAAATTTTTGGGGAATGGAGCTGCGGTTTGTACGGATGGCTCCATAAGTCGGGAGTTTAACGTATCAGACAGGAAGATGGCAAGCGGGGATCTGGAGATGGTGAGATAGGGGAATGGTGAGACATGAAGAGGCAACCCATCCGCTGTGACCTAGCGCTTCCCAACCTCCGCACCGTTGCCTTACCCCAGCAGCGATCGCACTATGCGGCGGTGGCGAACTGGCTGAGGCGGTATCGGCCTCCTGCTGGGGGCTCAAACCGCGAGCTTGTCCGGGGGCATCTAGAAGCTTTTCATCACCTCTGTCAAGCTTATGACTGGGGCCGGGCGAGCCAGATTTTGACGGCTCAGATGGATACGCCTATTGGCGGTGAGCTGCACAACCAGCTTTTTCAGTGGGGGTACTACCCTGAGCAGATTCAGCTCTACGGGGCGCTGCTGCATCGGGGCGATGTGGCCCTAGATGCAGTTTGCTACACCGGCTTGGGTAATGCCTACGACGCCATGGGTGATTTTGCGACGGCGCTGCGCCATCACCAGAAGGCGCTGGAGCTAGCTCGTCTACATGGCGATCGCCTGCCAGGGCTCTGGCAAGTCAAGGGCCGGGCACTGGGTAATATCGGCAATGCCTATAGCAGTCTGGGAGAGTACTGCAAAGCGCTGGATTTTTACCAGCAGCATCTGAGCATTGCCCGCGAGAGGGGCAGCCGCCACGGCGAAGGGCAGGCGCTGGGCAGCATTGGCAATGCCTACCGACTGCTGGGTCAATACCCGCAAGCGGTGGACTATTTAGAGCGGCGGCTTGAGATTGCCCGTGAGCTTGAAGATGTGGTCGGGGAGTCGATAGCGCTGGGCAACCTGGGGGCGACGCACCTGATGATGGGGGATTTTGCGACGGCGATCGCCCACTTGACCCGGCAGCTTGATTTGGCCCAGGCGATTGGCTACCGCGATGGGGAGGGCCGAGCCTTGGGGAATTTGGGGCTGGTGTACCAGGCGATGGGTCGCTACGAGGAAGCGCTGCCTTGTTTGGAGCGGCTGTTGCAGATTGCCCAAGAGACCGGGGCGCTTGAGGCGGAGGCCCGCGCTCGGGCTGGGCTAGGTACAGTTCTTTTTAAGCTTGATCGGCCTCGGGAAGCTGTTGTTCACCACCGGGTGCAGCTTGAGCTGGCGCGGGCGATTGGGGATAGGGAGGTGGAGCGGGCGGCGATACTCCTTCGGAACGCTACGCGATCGCCTCTCTAGGAACGGCGTATCACAGGCTGGGGGAGTACGGGGCTGCTGTGCCTTGGCTGGAGAAGGGGCTGATTCTGGCTGAAGCGGAAGGGGACGGGCTGCGGGTGGCGGCGACGCGGTTCAATTTGGCTGTTGCCTATCTGGAATTGGGGCATGGGAATAAGGCAAAGGAGCTTTTAGCGGCGGTGTTGGCCTGGAAGCGTGGGGGTGAGGCGGGGGAGCGGTTGAGGAAGATGGCGGTTAGGATTCTAAAGGGCTAGGGAGATGGGGGCGTTTTTCGGTTTCTAGGTCTGTAGGTTAGAGTAAAGTCAGATTCCATCTACACTACTGCTGATGGTCAACCTGCCTACCAAATTCACTATTCACGACTTAGCGCTATTCCCCGACGATGAAAAACGCTACGAGGTCATCGACGGAGAGCTGATTGTGACCCGATCGCCCCATTGGAATCACCAAAAAGTTGGCGGCAGGCTCTACGCTGCTCTCGATAACTGGACTTTTTCTGAAGCGGGCTTTGGCGAGGCTGTTCCTAGCGCTGGCATCGTTTTTGATGATGAGAATAGCGTTGAGACAGATGGAACCTGGGTTGCTGACCCAGAGCGGCTAATGCAAATCATGGATGAGGCGGGACATCTCACTGAAGCGCCGGACCTCGTTATTGAATCCCTTTCTCCTGGTCGTAAAAATG
>JGI12210J13797_10757208_pt1 | contig 10390 bp, 2 predicted proteins | sample ElkSlonscriptome_3_FD_13797 | JGI IMG/M metagenome (IMG submission 13797) | reverse complement strand
TATTTCCATTTGTTTCACCTTTTAAGAAAAATCGTTGGTTTTTAAAAGGATAGCTAAATGCAATTTGATCATCAGGGAAATGATCCGGTGCATCACCCGTTGTAAAAGTTTCAGTCCTACTTTCTTCCCAGTTCATTAGCCTGTCTGGCTGACCGTATTCAAGCTCATAGGCCTTTAACGTTAATGTTTGCGTATGTGATGTGTTTTGCTTCAAAGCTTGTTTTGGCTCCAGTTCTGCAATAGTATTATCTTCCATAAATACTGGCTCATAGGTTGCTAAGCTGCCTCCGCCTGTCTCATTCAGCTCCCAACTGTGAATGAAAGCTTTTACCCGTTGAGGAGGTAGGTCATTGAAAGCTTCATCGTTGCGAGGTATTTCAAGTACTTCTTCCAGCGGCAGTGTAAATGCGGCAGTACAGTTGGTATATACATCCACATCAGAAAGTTCTTCGGACGGTTGCAAATCTTGAATGAATGTAATACTCTGTATACCACCTGCTCCAACGGGACAGTATTCACCTAATTCGGCATCAAATGTGAAGTTACCTTTAAAGAGCCCACCTAATACCTCATATCTTATTCGTGCCCTGCCTTTCGCACCCACCGGATTTGGCATATTGCCTTTAAGTACCATGCCCGCAGCCATGGTAAAAATTGGAATCTTTCTTGTACGAAATAACTTCACTTTAATGCCGAAGCCTCCCTCTATTGCCGCATAAAACTGTCCTTGTGCGTACCATCCATTTACACCTACTTCTTCTGCGTAGTCGCAGGCCACTTCTCTGTCGGCTGATTTGGTCACATTAATGTCGAAACCTAGCGCCATTCCGAGATAAAAATAAAATGGCCATGGTTCCAAATCAAGTCGTGCTGAAAACGATGCGCCCATAGCAAAACCAGTACCTTCGGTATAACTCGCATCAAACATAGCATCTCTTTGGCCTGCACTATTTTGGAAATCCGCAAGTTTATCTGAATTTTCTGCTTGAAAGTCGCGGTCATTCTCTCCATCGAAAATTCTTAGAAACTCAGCACTGGGGGCAGGCAACTCCGTAGGTATTCTGTGCCCAATCATTAGGTAAGAATTAAACTCTGCAAAGTCGAGTACCGCCAAACCAGCTCGATTTTCTGGTGTACCCATGTGGAAGTACCACTCATCATCTCCGGCATAAAACCTGGCCCAAACAAAGGCATTGTCAGTAGGGCCTGCATACCATTCTGGTGTATTGGGTTTTATTTCTCCTGCGCCAGTTACAACACCATAAACGTCTACTGTAATTATCAGGTCGCCTTCAACGGTGGGGCTTCCATCATCAGGGTTATGGTAGGCAATTCGCACTGATCCCATAATTGGTGCTTCGCCTACTTTGGGTACTCCTTCAGATAGCACCCGCACGTTACCAATAAATCCAATATATGTCAATCCGTTGTAAGAGCTGAATTCTGCTTCAAGTGTAACATCCATATTGTAAGCTTTCCCTTCTCCTGCCGAGCCCAATAGTGCGGTAAACTTGAGGCCAAGCATATTATCGTAATTAGGAAGGTAGGTGGTGCCGCTGCTTGCTGGTGAGGAAGCCGAACCCCCTGAGCCTATACTTTCTGAACCAGGCAAAGAGGACTGTGACATATGGTGGTAAACCCCACCACCAATGCCATATAATACTACCGAAGGCGGAAATAAATCTACTCCGGTTGTCCCGAAATAGATCATACCATCTACATACCAGTAAGAAAACCATTCGCGGGTATTATATTCGGTGGCTCCCGGTGTTTTCACGGCTCCAAAATCTGCTTTTAGCTGTGCGCCAATACCCATAGGTAAAATAACCTCTAACTCTCCTCTTACACCTTTAGCGCTGGTTGTTTTGTAAAATTCCAGTTCCCCTCTCAATGTAATAGCGCTTGCTATCACCTCAATTCTTATTTTAGAAAGATCTACACCGGTAAGCCGGAATTTTTTTCGGCCATTGTCGGTGTTGATGTTTAATTCAGAATTAATTACGATAGATGCGGCCGCTGAGAAACCTGAGTTTTCCCCTGCCAATGTCAATACAGGTGTAATGGTTAAAGATGGGTTCATACCATCCAAACCCAGGCTTAATCCATCTTCGGGATCAAGGCTTATGGGGAAACCGGACATATTTTTCTGTGGACTGGCCAAACTGTAGGTAAAGTCGCTGCCGTCAAAACCATCACGACTATTAAGCCGCAGGTGCTCTATGCTCACACCGGGCATACTTAAATTTAAAGCTTCATCTCCTCCAGCTTCCTCACCAGGTTGGTTATCGCTGGATATTGACAAGCTACCATTGAGCTCTATGCCTACATAATTTTCAGATCCCAGCCTTATTTCAAAGGTTGAAGTTGGCTCTATTTGCGCCTGTGCTATATAAATAGGTATACTGAGCGTTTCTTTAGGCTTGATGACGAATCTAAAGCCGGTGGCAGTATCAGCGTGGGTTATGGCTGCATCATATTCAAGGTATTCCGTTTCACCGGAGATAGGTAACCCAATTTTTCCTTCCAAACCAGCGTCAGTAAAGCTGTTTTGTACAATATTAAGGTAAATTTTATCGAGTGAAAAAGCGAACCCTTCAACATTTCCTCCATTCTGCTCCCAATTCACCACATTTTCAACACTAAATGAGCACGTAAAACCTGTGTTATCAATAATCATATTGTCAATTCCTGCTGACAGGCGTTCACGCTCTACATTGCCAATGTATTTAGGAATTTTTAGATGCAACCGTTTCAGCCAGAAGCCATTCCAGGCATTTTTCAGGCGAGCATCACTAGCCTGTAGATCAGGGTGATTGTAATTTTCCGGTAAGTTGGCCAAAAACTCAGGTGGATTGTCGAACGAAGACCAATCCAGCCAGGCTTCATCCACCACAAAGGCATACCCTTCCATGGCCTTTGAAGGAATTTGAAAAGCATCCATATCTAATCTGGCAATAAAATTGGCGCCCCGGCAAGATTTTAGATTCATTCGAGCGACTACGTTGCCGGCACCGGGAGTTCCATCTTCGCTGTCAGGCACAATTACATCCCGACTGAATTGATACTCGGCCAGGAGGTTAACACATTTGAATCCATTACAGTCCCAATTGAAGTATGAGTAAGAGGCACTATCGCTTAATGAAGAGGCATTCCCAAGTCCCTTCATGGTAAATTGGGCTCCATTTCTAAGAGAAAAGCTGTGATCGTTAGGTAAGAAAGCAACACCTTCTTTACCGAAACCTGTAGGGCTAAAACAGAAATCTCCGATACCCGCTGAGAAAAAGTGTGTCTCATCCATCAGGTTCAGATCAATATTAGCAACTGCCTGCAGTGCAGCTCTTTCAGGAGTAAACTCCATTTCCAGCACGGCAATTGTAAACTGCTTACCAGCCACTTCATTATCAATTCCGATAGGCAGGCCTATAGCCCGGTTATCCGTAAAAAGGCTTACTAACCGCTCCCCGGAACTGATAAAATCGTTGAGATTATTGGCTGCTGATTCATCCATTCCTATGGCCGTTGCCCCTTGATTTATATTGGTCTCGTAGGGGAATTGACGATCTTCCTTGGCCTTTACCGTTCCAGAGAATATATGAGTGCCGGCATTATACTGTATGTTGGTAAAGTCTACCAACACCTTAAAATTTAAGAAAGAAATCTCGATCTCCCCTTCTCCCGTAAATTGATTCCCGGATGAGCTGGAAATTGTAGTTACCTCAAGGTCAAACTTTCCAATTTTTAATTTATCACCAACTGCTAATCCTGTGGTGGCAGATCTATCAGTAATTTCAGGGGCATCGCAACCGGAAATGCATGGGCCTTCAGTAACTTCACCACCTTCTTCTGGCTCTCCTATGGTAAAATTCCAAACCGGGCTGATGCTGTAAGCTTCGGAGGTGAGATCTCCCGGAGTTTTTAACCATTTAATGCGCCAGTAGTAGGTACCTTCTTCGGTAAAGTCATGCCCCCTTTCCAGGTCACTATAAAGAGCCGAAGTAATTTCTGCTTCACTTTCGCTTCCTACGGCACTAAATTGTAATTGGTTATTGTCTGTATAAATAATGGAGTCGAAATCTGTAGCGTTCGATACCTCTAAAACCCAGTGCTCATCTATAGCATTACTGTAAAGCGAAGAGACACCGCCATCTGTTCTACGCCCCCATTGGCTAACGTTGAAGGGTACTACTTTTGAAGGTTCCTGTGCTGATTTCCATTTCAGCTTTATAAGACCAGGTACTTGTGTTGAGCCATTTGCCGGAGCAATATGGCTTGCTGGCGACATACCCACGGTAAACTCCACACGGTCAATATCATCACTCACAGTGCTTCCCCCTCGCACATCCATTTCCCCGTAAAACTCCCATGCATACTGCTTGCCTCTTTCAAAGAGGCTGGGAGCCGGGCTCATAATCAGGTTCTTATATACCGGCAAATACTGCGCTTGGCTCTCATTTATTATGAATGAGCCTGAACTTTGACCTCTCGCTGGTCCTTCGCCCCAATCGTTACTGGACGTACGCCTATCAACCTGCCTATAGCTTTCGCCTTGTTTCTCCAGTAATCGAAAATCTCCTTCGAACCGAATATAGCGATTGTTGTAAGGTGAAAATTTAGTTATGAACGGGAAGAAATCATAAGGTATATAATCTCCATTCTTCGGAAAAGAGGGCTCAAAGGTAAATTCGCCGGTATCATTTCCCAATGTGAAAGCACAAGGTACGCTCGCTCCGTTGTTGTAAAATTGAATTTCAGCATCTTCGGGATTATTGGGCGACCTTGAATCATACGCAGTCACACGGTAAGCGTACGACTTTCTGCTTTCAAATAATACATTGCTCTCAAATAGAAAATTATAGCTTGTGGCAGGCCCTACATCAATTTCTTCAATATAGTTGCCTGTAAAATTCAAAAAGGCTTGGGTGGCATCTGTACCGGGCGGCTCAAGCTCAATAAATTGCAATTTGTAGCTAACATTGGCGCTCTGCATGGAGAGTACAGGTTCCCATTGAAAGGTATAGGCTTCATCCGCTATAATTTCACCACAACTCGGCCAAATGGTATTGGGTGGCTGAATACGCTCTGGTGTAAAGGTCTGGCAGGCATCTGCTGAGAGTGCCCTGCCCGGAGTATTGCAATCAAAGAGTCTAAAGCAAAGCGTGTAATCGCCATCGGGCAGTGCTCTGGTTAGCTCTATGTCACTTAAAGTGGTGCCCGAGGCATCAATATTACCCGCATCGAACAATCCATCGAAGTCTGTGCCCATAAGCTGTACCATGCCGTTGGCAGGAATGATGCGTGCGATACAGTTAGCGATAGCTCCGTCTCTAGTTTTAACCCTTACCTGGCCATCAGCAGAAACAAGCGTTCCTTTAAGTGATACTTCGTAATCGATGTTGGTTGTATTGCGCACATTGATGAATACCTGGCTGTTAAAGTCTGTATACTCAGCTAATTTCACCGGATAAGGAGGCATAATATTGATGCTAACCTCTAAAGGAAAATCTGTATTCTGCCCGAAAAGATATAGGGGGCTGGCTATAAGTAAAATCCAACTTGCAATTTTTAAGAAACGTGCCATACGCAGGTAATTTTAAAATGTGAAACCATAACTGACATTGCCTATAAATTCTGAGTAACTTTCAATACGCTCATTCTCTGAGTTTCTTTGCACAAAGCGGGTGCTAATGCTCAGGCGGTGTTTTTCGCCGGCCTTGTAGCTGCTTCTAAGACCCAGGCTCAGTGTATTGCTACCCTTATTATCATCTAAAGATGTATTGTTATAAGAGAGCGAACCGTTCATTGAAAGCTTGTCATCTGCAAATGTTTTATTGACACTGGAGCGAACCCCCCAGCGCACTGAATTGATGCTGTTATTCTCAAAGTTGTTGTAATTTGCACCTATAGTGCAGCCCCACTTCGCTTCACTATCTTTGTAGTTAAATGATAGTGTTGGGGTCAAAGATTCTGAGCTGAAATCTCCAAGCGCCTCAGTGTTTTGTTCCTGGTCTGAATACTGTCGACTTATGCCGGCACGTAGTGAATAGCGATTTGTTTTGGTGCCGAAACTGTAATTGGCATTGAGGCCTATGTTGTTAGAGAATTGCTCTAACTGAAGTGAATCGATGACATCTCGTTGTATACGGTCAATCTGCTCTTGTCGGATTTGATAGTTATTGTACGTTGCATTAATGCTGAAACTTTTAGATGGAGCGTAGCTTACGTTTAAAGAGGATATTCTCCGGTTTGTTTGGTTTACCCTGTTTTCGAATAAGTTGTTTCGCAACCAGCCAACACTTGCATTTACGCGTATTTTACGTTTTAGCAAAGAGAAGCTGGGTGACAAAGTAATATTCTCCTGATCTGTATTGAAGAAATATGACCCCATAGTCTGGTACTCTGGTTCTACACGCTCATACTGCATTCTCAAATTAATACCGCCAATTCGGTATGAAAGCGAAGCTTTACCTGCTTTGAGAAACTGCGTGGAGTAGTTGACATCTAAAAGGCTATTGATCACGCCTTGCAAAGGGTATGCATCTGCTGATGATCCCCCTGCGAATATGTTGCTAGTCCAGCCGCTAAGCCCAATATCCATGTTAAAAGTAAGGCTTTTAAACAGCCGTTGCTGTGTTTTTACCCCAAGTACAAGATTTTGCTGCGGATTAATACTCGCACTGTCCAACGAGCGCTCTATTGAGCCTGGGTCGTCCCAGCCTTTAAACACTACCAAATCTAAAAAATTGCTTGCCGTGCCATAGCCCACTTTCACTGAGTAGCCCCTGCGCAGGTAAGCCGGTTGTATAGGAACAATAGCCAATGGATCGGGCGAAATAGGACGCAACAGCCTGCCATACATAGCGCCTAATCGCCAGTTGCCTGGTGTCAGTTCAGCGCCAACACCCAGAAATTGATGCCCGTTGAGACTATAATCAGAGAATGTGAGATTACGATACCCCAAATGCAGTTTTATCCATTTGTAGTATGGGCTAGCGCCATATTGATTAAATGGCTGCCTGAATTCCTCATTTCTCTTGCTAAGCACAAAGCTAAAGGGCATGGCGATGCCATATATGGATAACGTAGGGCTTCCGGAAAGCGTCCATAAGAAGCCATCGCGCGATGGCCTATCTCTGTTCGTACTATAAGTGTTGAGGCTTAGGTTTATTCCTCCATTAAATTTAAAAGGTTTTTGATCTTTTAAATTTTCTAAATCCTGTCCCATTAACTTAAAAGTGAACAATAGCACTATCGATATGGCAAATAGATGTTTCATTCTATTACTAGCCTTTTAATAGCGTTGTTATTGTAGTCTCCTACCAATATTTCTGTGGGTGAAATTGCTAAAACACTCGTTGGTCCATTGAATTGAGCCACTGATCCGTCCCCATTTTGGTTGCCCGATACTCCTGTGCCAGCCAGTGTAGTGGTTGCTCCGTTGGCTATCATTCTAATGCTGTGGTTAAGCCCATCGGCTACGTAAATATTTCCCTCTATATCTACATCCACGTCTATGGGTTGGCTGAATCGAGCGGTTGCGTTATCACCATCTTCAAAACCGGCAACCCCTGTTCCGGCTACAGTAGTTAACTCTAAAGTGGACAGATTTAATGACCTGATGCTGTGATTGAGAAAATCGGCTATGAGCAGATTACCATTTCCATCAAGTTCAATACCAGCAGGAAAATTCAGACGAGAGTTGTTACTATTTCCATTTACAAATCCTGGTGTACCATTGCCCGCAATGGTGGTTACTTGCTGGTTTTGAATATCTATCTTTCGAATTGCATGGTTGCCAAAATCTGCTACATAGATAATGCTGCCATCGATGGTAACTGCAGTAGGGGTGTTATACTGAGCTTGTTGTATAATATCGCCATCCGCAAATCCTGCCTGGCCTATGCCCGATACAGTTGAAACAATTCCTCCTGTAACACTTCGAATCACATGATTTGAACGGTCCGCAATTACTAGATCATTGGTTTCAGTAATTGCCATACGTGATGGGAAATTGAATTGGGCATTTGCTGAAGAACCATTCGTAAAACCGGCTTGGCCATTGCCAATTGTAGCTACAATTTGATTGGCATTTAAATCATATAGACGGATTCTGTGTCCGGCATCATCAGCAATTAATAGGAAGTTAGTTAGTTCAATAATGTCAAATGGATTTCCTACTCCATCACTAACCAATGTACTAACTGTAATCACTAAAGGTGGCTCAGTCACTGTATATATCGGACCTTCTGCCTCTTGGCCAGTGCTAATTTTGTTTACAACCACAGCACCCGTAGTGGCACCATCGGGTACAATAAATACTATTTCGGTATCTGATACGCTGTTGACCTGAGCATTCTCTCCGTTTAGTGAAACTTCAATGTCAGCCAGTACAGCTCCAAAATTCTGGCCTGAAATGGTTACTTCAGTTAATTCTGGTCCGGAAGTAGGATTGATTGATGATATGAATAAGGTGGTTTGATCCTCAATAATAAATAAAGGGCCGCTAATAATTGAATCCAGGCTATTTATAGTGATAGCCCCACTGGTGGCGTCATTGGGCACCAGCGCATTTATTTCCGTATTAGTAATGATATTTTTATCCGCTTCTATACCATTAAAGAAAAGGCTAAAATCAGCTGCCAATAATTGAAAATTAGTACCATACAATATAACCTGATCTCCCGCTGTACCTGAATTCGGAGAAACAGAGTCGAGGCGAATGTTGATGGAATTGGTGCCCGCTATTAGGGTAAAATCCGGCCCAAGACCAAGTCCAAATTCGTTTACCGCTGAAACAGGTCCTGTACTGGCAGTTGCGGGCACAAGTACGATTATTGAATTTTCAGTGCTGCTCAGAAGCCGGGTTTTGGCCCCATTAAAAAAGACAGAATCTACATTTCCCAGTTGAGCGCCTTCCACCAAAATTGTATCTCCCACGGAAGCGCTATCAGGCACAATGCTACTGATCATGGGCACGCGAGGATCTCCTGTGAAGGCATCATCATCCACACAAGCACCTAGCAGTGATAATAAGATTAAGAGCGGAAAGATGAGAAGCTTTTTCATTTTTTAAATGCCGTTTTTTTTATGACTTTACCCTTTTCTATAATGATCAGCTCGTAATTACCTTTTTCTAAATTTTCCACGTTGATCAGAATTTTCTTTTGCAGTGCATCTGTAATTGAACCTTCATAAAATTTTTGTTTTTTCTTCTGCACCACATTGGTTTTCTAAGCTTTTTGAGTTCCGTAGTTTTTACATACAGATATTACCGTCTGCGTTATTGGAAAAAGTGTTATCACTTTCGGTGAGGTTACCCCCAAAAGTGTCCACTATAATGCCGCAACCGGAGCTATTTCTTATGGTGCAGTTGGTAACAGAAAGTGCAGGTGCATCAAAGGCCCCATTCTTATCTAATGCCAGGTTACCGGCCTTATCACTTGAAATGTTATCGCTGCCTCCATATTCTATAATGCAGTAATCGAGGCTATTGAGCACGCTGTTACTTTGCACTTGTAGGCCACTCCAGTAACCGGGCGTTTTATCTATGGCAGTGAAGGTTATGGGGTTGGTGCTGCTGCCATTGGCCACGAGAATACCGTCTTTGTTGCCGAACTGATCTTGCTCGAAGGTAATGCCCTGATTGGCTTGAAACGCCAATGTTACCCCCGGCATAAGTGTAAGTTTAGCTTCTGCATCAAAACCCTGCTCTACAAAATACATAGCCCCGCCTTTTAGTGCAGGCCAGGTGGCATCTAATGTTAACCTGTGGGTTGGGCTGCCACTGGCATTAATTTCTACCCCCTCCAAACCATTCTTTCCTGCATAATTACTTTCGGCATCGAGCATGCCGGCATTATTAGCATTAATCCTTACTGCGGCTTTTTCATTATCGCTAAAGGTGTTCGAAGAAAATTCTCTTATGGTAGTAAATTGTTCAACAATAAAGCCGTAGCCCAAACACTGGCGAATGACGGAGTTCTTCAACTTAACGCCACCATCGAAGCCACCAGATTGGCTGTTTAGTGCTAGCCCTCCTTTTACATCTACTGATGCATACTGCACGAGAAAGTCGCTACCGGCATATTCCAAAATGGTATGTGTGAGCTCATTACGCACATCTTTAGATTGTATGGAAATGCCACGCCAAAAGCCGGGGCTCTTTTCCACACCTGTAAATACAATAGGTTCTGCTGCTGTTCCGATAGCTTTGAGAACTCCCGTGGTATTAATGCCTGCCACAAAAAAAACGGCATTTGCTTCAAAAGCTATTACTACACCCGGATCAATAGTAAGCAGGGCATCAATATCCAGATAGCCACGAACAATATAATCTGCTACTGCAGGGTCGTCAATAATATCTTCAAAAATAGTCTCTTCCGTAATATCGGAC
>JGI12210J13797_10404048_pt1 | contig 10390 bp, 9 predicted proteins | sample ElkSlonscriptome_3_FD_13797 | JGI IMG/M metagenome (IMG submission 13797) | reverse complement strand
CTGACCAGCAGTAGTTCGTCCGCTTTGCGAAAGTAATCGGCTGCATCTATATGGTCATTATCTTCATCCACCCATTCCCACTGGTAGTGGCTAAGTTTTCCCCGGCTCACTACGCGCAAGAAGACCGGCTCGCCATCGTTCGGAACAATCTCGTAGTACGCATCTAGCAGACTGACACCTTTTGATCGGAGCTGATGCCGCTCGTAGATATTGTCATTTGTGCGATAAGCCAGCAGTTTTTTAGCCCGATACTTACGGCGCAAACCGCCACCTTCTGGTTTAAGGCGAATCTTAGTAAGTAACTCGGTACCGATAAAGGTTTCTCGTCGATCCATTACCTGCCCCCTCAGTGTATCACCAGAAGTGAGCACTACGTAGCCCGGAGCATAATTCTTCTGTCCCAGCGCAGTAAGCGAGAGAAGAGACCCATTGAGCAGTAGCAAATAGAATAATTTAACCATAGTGAATAACTCAATCGTGCCCTAGTGAAATGATTACACTCCCAGTCTTTTGCCCGGAGCTTACATAGTGGAAGGCTTCCTGAATCTGGTCTAGTGAATAGGTTCGATCAATTATCGGGCGAAACTTATTGGCCTCAATAAGCTCGCTAGTAAAGTCTAAGCTTCGTGGAATATTAAGTGGAACCGGAAATTTTACTCGTTTGCCCCCCATAATAGGCGTGAATAAGGCTAAAAACGGATTCTGCGCCCCCGGCCCCGACTCGGAGGAGATGTAAACGCCCTTCGGTTTGAGTAATGGTTTACACTGGCTAAAGGTGCTTTTTCCTACTGCATCAAATACGAAGTCGTAGGTATCATCATCTTGAGTGAAGTCTTCTCGCTCATAATCAATCACTCGGTCAGCTCCTAATGATTTTATCAGATCAATGTTTCTGGTATTGGCGGTAGCAGTTACGTGAGCCCCCACGTGTTTCAAAAACTGCAAAGCCGCTGAGCCAATCGCTCCAGTGGCTCCGTTGAGCATCACCTTGCTCTCGGCCCGAAGATCAACCTTGTTGATAAAATTGTAAGCATAGTGCGCTCCTTCGGCACTAGCCGCCGCTTGTTCATAGGTGATACCTTTGGGTATAATTGCAATGGGCTGATCTTCAGCAATCGTTAGATATTCCGCATGCGATGATAGTCCATTATCATTGAAGCCCCAGACTTTATCACCAACCTTGAAGCGACTGACGTTCTTTCCCACTACTTGCACTTCTCCGGCAAAATCGGTTCCGGTAGTGGCTAGTTTCGGTTTTACTAGTCCGGTGAATAGTCTTATGATGGCCGGCTGTCCACTAAGTATTCCGCAGTCGGTACGATTCACGGTTGTCGCCTGTACTCTGACTAAGATTTCGTGATTCTTAGGCTGTGGTTGAGCGACCTCTTGGATAGTTAGAACATCGGGGGAACCATATTGGGTACGGATTGCTGCTTTCATAAGGGCTGAAAGTTTAGTCTTTGTAAGCAATATAGCCTTTTCTATTTATCCCTCGAATTATGTATTCACCGACAGTTGACTAATAAAGATGCCATTCTGAATGGCGAATACACATCCTCACCTAGGAAATTCCGTTACTACACGGGTACGTAGTTTTTATTTTCAATGCCCTCTCTATTTTTTCTAATGCGTTACTGCTTCATTTTACTTTTTTTACTGTTTACTTCTACGGGTTACGCTCAAGTGTGGGACTTCTCAAAGCGAGTCTTCAATAGTGTATTCAATGATACAGTTTCTTCCGAACGACCTAAGCTGATCGCTTATCCAACCCTGGCGTATTCACCCGAAACTCGCTGGGAGTTTGGCGTCAGTGCGCTCTACGTGTACTACGCCAAGCAGGATACCAGTAACCGCTTGAGCGAGATTAATGCCTTTACTTTCTTAACCCTAGAAAGTCAGTACGGTCTGTGGATTGATCACGCATTATATTCTGATCAGAGCAAGTGGTTCTTTTTGGGACGGTTGCGTTTTCAGCGGTTTCCGTTACTGTACTATGGCATCGGACCAAATACTCCAGAAGAGGAAATTGCTCAAGTAGACGCTAATAGCATTGCTGTACGAGAGCGAGTGCTGCGTAATATTGGTGGCAATCTGTACTTAGGCACTTGGTTTGACTACCAGCGACTTGGTGATGTGAGTTTCAACACGCTCACGAATGAACCCATTGACTTTCCTCGAGGTAGTAACGGATCGACTAACTTTGGATTAGGACTAGGCCTGGTGTACGATAATCGACATAATGTACTCAATGTGCGAGAGGGTTTTTTCGGGGAGACGGGGTTTCTGCACTACGATAATGCTTGGGGTAGCGACTTCCCGTTTACCCAATTCTTTTTAGATGCCCGTTACTTCTATCCTACAACCCGTAACCAGGTCATAGCCGCTCAAATAGTAGCCAATAGCACCTGGGGTGAGGTGCCTTTTAATCAATTATCCCTGATGGGAGGGGAAAGTATGATGCGAGGTTACTATCTGGGCCGCTATCGGGATAAGACGCTGTTAGCTACGCAAGTAGAGTATCGCTTTCTGCCGTTTCCGTTCAGCAAACGATGGGGAGCAGCAGCCTTTGTTAGCACCGGCGGAGTATCGCCCTCCCCTCGCGAAATTAATCTGGGGGATTGGGTAGTAGCGGGTGGAGCCGGAGTTCGCTTTCTCATTTTTCCCAGTAAAGATATATTCACCCGCCTCGATGTTGCTTTCACCGAAGAAGGACCAGGAGTTTATTTCTTTATTGGGGAGGCTTTTTAACGGTGAGCCGAAAAAATAGCCTTCGGAATTTCGGGATGTTCATCGGAGATACGATCAATCAACTTACTGGCACCCTTCGTCTTGAAACGACGAGCAATTAGCGCATCGGTAAAGGCTTCTAAGTAATTCTCTAACCGATAGTGATTGGCGGCTCGCAATAAGTATAATTGTCCGTTGCGCGGAGTAATATTGAGTGCACGACTGGCATCTTTTACTGCTTCCAACGGATAGCCTAACTTCTGCTTCACCAGTGCTCGGTGCTGATAGGCTTTGGCGTACTTAGGATTAATTTTTAGGGCTTGATTCAGGTCTGCCAACGCATCTCGGTATTCTTCCCGTTTGGCGTATACATAGCCCCGGTTACAGTAAGCGGCCGCGTAGTTCTTATCGTACTTCAGTGCTTGGGTAAAATCCTCTATCGCCTGTCCGAACAACCGCTCCTTAAACATCGATACTCCGCGTTCATTGTACGAACGAGCGTAATTATGAAACCGCTCCATCGCCTCATCGTAGTCTACCAAATTCCCTTCTTCATCGTACAGATCATATATCTGCGCGGCTCGTTCTACAAACAGTTCCTGCTCTGTTTTTTTACTACAGGACAGCAGCAGCATACTAATCAGAAAGATTACCCAAGGTTTCATCTTTTTGGTTAACGCTATAAGGAAGCTGAGTGGTTCAGCTTACATCAGCTAATATTTTTTTTAGCCGTTGATTTAAAATTAGTCTGATAATAATCGCAAATATCCGTGAGGATACATTCCCGACAGCGAGGGTAGCTCCAGGTGCATACGCGCTGACCATGTTTGAAGAACAGTTTGTGGTAATTCAGTAGTTCGTCGGCATCCACAGGTAGTAAATCCAGTAGCACTGTATGGGCTTTAGCCTGATTGGTCTTCTGATCGATAATTCCCAACCGCTGAGAAACTCGGTGCACGTGCGTATCTACGGGTAACACTGGTTTACGGAAGGTAAAGAGTAGTAAAAAAGTAGTCGTTTTATGCCCTACTCCCTCAAATTGCATCAGCCAGTCCATCGCTTCTTTTACCGGAATACCCGCCAGAAAGCTTAGATCGAAATCGCCTCGCTCTTCATAAATCTGACGAAGCGTTGCTTTAATTCGGGGAGCTTTCACATCCGGGTAGTTAGAAGAAGCAATCGCTTCGGTGAGTTTATCTACCGGAGCATTCATGATATTTTCCCAGGAGCCAAAACGACTGCGCATCTGCTCAAATGCATGACGCTCATTCGCATAATTAGTACGCTGAGACAGAATCGTAGAAATCAGTTGATCAATCGGAGGTTTGCTAGAGAAGCGTTTCTGCCTACCAAACTGACTCTCTAACCGGTCAATAACAATATTAATCTTCTCCTCTGAAGACCGGTTGCGCGAATCTTCTGTGACTTTATTAGCAGATTTACTATTAGCTTCCATAGTACGGATAACCGTTCTAACCTACGGTGGTTTCAAGCATTCGGAACAAAAAAAAGCAGGAACAGGTAACATTTAGATACCGACACCAGTATATTTGCCTTATATTTTATCTGCAAATCATTAAGTTATGAAATTAGCCGTAGTGGGTGCCACCGGGTTGGTAGGTACCGAGATGCTGAACGTTTTAGCCCAACGCAATTTTCCGTTTGACGAACTTCTACCGGTAGCTTCGGCTCGATCAGTAGGAAAAACCATAGAATTTAAGGGTACATCCTATCCGATTATCAGCATGGAGGATGCTATTGCAGCTCAACCCGATATTGCCATCTTCTCAGCGGGTGGTTCTACTTCATTAGAGTACGCTCCCAAATTTGCCAAAGTAGGCACTTTTGTGGTGGATAATTCTTCCGCATGGCGAATGAATCCGGCCAATAGACTAGTAGTACCAGAGATCAACGCCAATGTATTGACCGAAAAGGATAAGATCATTGCTAACCCTAACTGTTCTACTATACAGATGGTAGTAGCATTGGCCCCGCTTCATCAGAAGTATCAAATAAAGCGCGTAGTGGTGTCTACTTACCAATCGGTAACCGGAAGCGGAAAAGCAGCCGTAGATCAGTTGATGAACGAGCGAGCGGGGAAGGAAAGTGATAAAGTTTATCCGCACGCCATCGATATGAATGTTCTTCCGCACATTGATGTGTTCTTTGATAATGGCTACACCAAAGAAGAGATGAAAATGGTCAACGAAACCAAAAAAATCTTTGGCGATGATAGCATTCAAGTAACCGCTACGGCCGTGCGGGTTCCGGCAGTAGGCGGACATTCAGAAGCGGTAAATGTAGAGTTTGCTCAGGATTTTGATCTGGACGAAGTGCGGGAATTACTAGCTAACACATCTGGCGTAATTGTTCAGGATGATGTAAAAAATAATGTTTATCCAATGCCGATTTGGGCTCACCAAAAAGACGAAGTATTCGTCGGGCGATTACGACGGGATGAAACCCAGCCCAATACCCTCAATATGTGGGTGGTTTCCGATAACTTACGCAAAGGTGCTGCCACTAACGCGGTACAGATTGCCGAATACTTAGTAGAGAATAATCTGATCAAATCAGCGGTGATGGGATAGTGGCGAACGAAGACTGGACTGTTTTACAAAAACCATCCATTCAGCAGTTCATTCGTGAACATGAACGAGATGATCCTTTTCAGTTGGCTCTCCAAGCTAAGCGATACCCAGATATTCCTATTCAACTCGTTACTCAGCAGATTCAGGCTCGCCAAAAAGCAAAGCGTAAACTGCCAGAGTGGTATCAAACTAAAAGAATTATTTTCCCTTCTTTACTTGCGCTAGAGCAGTGTTCTTCCGAAGCCACGGCTAAGTACAAAAGTAACTTAGTCAGCGGAAAAACTGGGATTGATTTAACCGGCGGAGCTGGGATTGATACTTACTTTTTGAATCAGTCGTTTGAACAGATTAGTTACATAGAGCAAAATCCGCAGTTAGCGGCTATTACTCAGCATAATTTCAGCCAGTTAGGAACTTCCACAATCCAAACGCACGTAGTCGATGCAGAAACCTTTCTTTCTTCGGTCAATCTAGTAGATTTGATTTACTTAGATCCGGCTCGGCGCAACCGTGACAACCAAAAAGTATTTCGGCTAACCGATTGTTTACCCGATGTAACTCAGTTACTCCCTCAGCTTCTAAAAAAAGCCAAGCAAATAATGATTAAAGCTTCGCCGATGCTGGACATTCATCAGGCTACGCAAGATTTAGGCTCAGTGAAGGAGGTGCATGTAGTGGCGGTAAATAATGAGTGTAAAGAAGTACTGTATTTGCTTTCAGCAGCGATAAGCGAATCGCCCCAGATTACGGCAATTGATATTATTTCCAATACCGATCCGCTAGTTTTTACTCGTCAGGAGGAAACTGCTACGACAGTACATTTTTCTGAACCCCAACAATTTATTTACGAACCTAATGTCGCAATTCTAAAAGCCGGAGCCTTTCGTACCATAGCCCAACGGTGGGATTTAGCTAAACTTCATCCCAACACCCATTTGTATACTTCTGATCATCTGCATTCTAGTTTCCCAGGAAGAGTATTTAAGCTAGAAGCAGTGCTTCCTTATCACAAAAAAGAAGTGCGAGCGCGAATCCCTAGTAGAAAAGCAAATATTACTACCCGCAACTTTAGCGACTCAGTAGCTACGGTGCGGAAAAAATTGAGACTGAAGGAAGGCGGTGACAGTTATCTGTTTGCTACCCGCACGACGGCAAATGAACGTATTATCTTGGTAACCCGAAAAGCTAGTAACTAACAAGGTTTTGAACGTCAAATACGCCCACACTAACATTATTGCTTCGAATTGGCAAGCGTTGGCCAAATTTTACGAGCAGATTTTCGGCTGCCTACCCGTCCCTCCACTACGGACTCAATCAGCAAAGTGGCTGGCTCAAGGAACGGGCGTACCTGATGCTTCACTAGAAGGAATTCACCTTCGCTTGCCTGGTTACGGCAATAATGGCCCTACTTTGGAGATATATCAGTACAAGCAAATGGAGGAGAAACCTATTTCAGCAGCTAATCGTCAAGGATTAGGTCATTTGGCTTTTCTAGTGGATGATGTAGCCAAGGTAAGGAAGGAAATTCTGCAGCATGGCGGAAGCGAGTTGGGTAAGGTTACCGAAGCTGATGTCGCTGGGGTGGGAAGACTGACTTTTATCTACATGACCGACCCAGAAGGAAATATTCTGGAAATTCAGAACTGGTCATAAAAAAAGCCGATCGTTTCCCATCGGCTTTCAACATATTTTGGGTATCATTCTACCGCAAATCCACTACCTCTACTCCCTGATACTTGTCAGCATTAAAAGTAAAAAGCTCGTCGGTTACGCTCGCTTGCGGATTAAAATTATCAATCTCGTAGGTATAGCGGGTACCATTTTTATCGAAGATTCGCCACTTTTTCAGGGTTCGATCGCCTTCCGCAATATGCAGCTGAATTTTAAAAAACTGGTTATCGCTATTTTCCGGTACCAGATCAACTACTTGGTACGCTTTTCCATCTATTGTTTCGTCTTCCAGATAATTGTACTTAAAACCACGCTTATAAGCGTTATAAATCTGGGTTGGTGAAATATCTCCTTCATCAGGATCATAATCATCAATATTCACTTCGTTTACCTCTTCCAAGTAGGTCCAAACGGTGCTTCCATCATTAATGATTTCCTGTCCGCCCATTCTCAAGCGGTACTTATCACCTTTTACTGCAATTTCACCCTCAAAATCTTCACTAATTGACTGATCGGTGTTCTCCATCGAATAGGAAAAGTCTGATTCAAATGCGCCAATTTGCCGATATGCTTCGCTCATGGCATCCAGAATTTCCCGAGCTTTGGGATCATATTGAGCGTGGGCAGTAGAATACTGCAGAAAAGTGACTAAGGTTAGTGCGACAACTGATAAATTTTTCTTCATAAAAAAACTGTTAGGATGGTTACGATGTCAATCCAGATTGTTCAATAACTGTTCCAAACTGTATTCGTCACTGATTAATACCTCACGGGCTTTGCTACCTTCAAATGGCCCCACAATGCCTGCTGCTTCCAACTGATCAATCAGCCGACCCGCCCGGTTGTAGCCTAGTTTCATTTTACGCTGAATAAGGGAAGTACTCCCCTGCTGATGATGCACAATTACCCGAGCTGCATCGTCAAATAATTCGTCACGTTGTTTCAAATCTACTTCTAGCACACTGCTACTGTCATTCTCATCACCCAAATACTCCGGTAGTACGTAGGCCGATTCATAACCTCGCTGAGACCCAATAAACTCACAGATGCTATCTACTTCAGGCGTATCTACAAACGGGCACTGCAACCGAATAATATCCGAATTAACCGAGAGCAGCATATCCCCCATACCGACTAATTGTTCGGCACCACCCGTATCCAAAATAGTGCGAGAATCTACTTTAGAGGTAACTCGGTAAGACAATCGTACCGGAAAGTTCGCTTTAATAATTCCCGTAATTACATTAACCGAAGGGCGTTGCGTAGCAACCACCAAGTGAATACCAATGGCTCGAGCCAATTGAGCTAGACGGGCGATAGGAGTTTCCACCTCTTTTCCGGCGGTCATCATCAGGTCGGCCAGCTCGTCAATAATCAGCACAATGTAGGGCAGAAACCGGTGGCCTTCTTCGGGATTTAGCTTCCGGCTAACGAACTTTTTATTGTACTCCCGAATATTACGGCAGGCAGCATCCTTTAGCAAATTATAACGGTTGTCCATCTCAATACAGAGCGAGTTGAGCGTATAGATTACGTTCTTAGTCTCCGTAATAATTGCATCTTCGCTATTGGGAATTTTAGCTAGAAAGTGCCGCTCTAGCTTATTAAAGAGCGATAGCTCTACCTTTTTAGGATCAACCATCACAAATTTAAGCTGCGATGGATGCCGCTTGTAAATAAGCGAACTGATAAGCACGTTTAGCCCTACTGATTTTCCCTGTCCAGTAGCTCCGGCAATTAACAAGTGCGGCATCTTCGCCAGATCAGCCACAAATAATTCGTTAGCGACGGTCTTCCCCAAAATAATGGGAAGCTCTTTGTTACTGTGCATAAATTTCTCGGTAGTGACTACCGAATGCATACTTACTGTTTCCCGGTTTTTGTTAGGCACTTCAATACCGATGGTACCCTTGCCCGGAATAGGCGCAATAATACGAATCCCTAGCGCTGCCAGATTTAGCGCAATATCATCTTCCAAATTTTTAATCTTGGAAATTTTTACCCCGGCTTCGGGTACAATTTCGTACAACGTGACAGTAGGACCAATTGTCGCTTTAATTGATTGAATACCAATTTTGAAGTTGATCAGCGTTTCAACAATTCGGTCTTTGTTGTCCTCTAGTTCTTCTTTGGTCACCTGCACTCGTCCCGAGTGGCCACCATCCAATAGCCCTGGTTCTGGGTAACGATATTGAGGTAAGTCGAGGGTGGGATCGTAATTCTCTGATTTTAGTACTTCTTTCGCCTCTTCGGTATGCTCTTCTACCTCTAGAGCGTAATCTGCGTGAGCAGTTTCTTGGGGTAATACTGGATCTTCAATGTCTAGCGAAAGGGTTGGTGCTGACGATTTTTCTTTTTTTGCTTTTGGCTTCTGATCAACGAATAGTTCTTCCTCGGGAGAATCATTTTCGTCTGGACTACCTTCTTCGGAAAAAGGAGAAACAGTGGGCTGATCCCAGACATCTTCTTCCTCAGCCAAAGGTGCTGGTGAAAAACCATCGTCGGCCATTGCGGCGGTTCCTGACGTAGAACCTCGATCAAAGGAAGATGCTGTTTGCGGGAAGGGAAGCGGAGAAGTTAATCCAAAGAAATAAATCACAAATACAATTAAGGCGAAGGCCAGCACCAATAATGTACCCCACCCAATTAGACTATCGGTTACAATCGCTAATTCGTAGCCTACTCCCCCACTGAGCATGCTCCATTCCGAGAAATTTTCCTGGTGATAAATCCAGTAACCGAGCAGCCAGCTTATCCAGATCAGAAAAAAGGCCACCGCCATAGCAGCGCGGTACAACGGCAACAATGTACGACGAAAAACCAGTTGCACTCCCGCCGCAAAAAGCAAGGGGGGAATCAACAGCGAAGCAATACCAAACCAACGGTAAATCCACAAATACGAAACAACGGCCCCTACTAGCCCCAACCAGTTCTCGGTTTCTTGCCCGGCAGCTTTCCAGTTGTTTTCTAATACCGACTCAACCACACTCTGATCGGCCGCCCCCGTGAGCAGATACGATACCTGAGCAATAAACAAGTAAAGCGATGTTACAATCAGGAAGAAACCCAGTGCTAGGTGAAAGCGGGGATCGCGCCAGATAGGCTTAAATTTCCGAGGTTTCGCCTTCTGCCTGGTTTTAGCAGGTGTTGGTTTAATCCGATTCGTTTTCTTCGGTTTTTTAGCCATAAACTCCAAGAGTATGTTTAGGTTTTGTTTTTGATAGCGAAAAAGTGCTGTTTTAGGTTCTGGCGAACCCAATTTTTTGGACAATAGCCCAAGCTATTTTGTAGAAAATTGGGGAAGCAAGGTTCTAGAACAGGGCTTTTGCAGCCCAAAAGATAAAATTTGAACATACTCTAATATATCAGCTACGCCAAAGCTACACAATTGGTCATAAGTT
>JGI12210J13797_10717660_pt1 | contig 10392 bp, 10 predicted proteins | sample ElkSlonscriptome_3_FD_13797 | JGI IMG/M metagenome (IMG submission 13797) | reverse complement strand
CCCTAGGGCCGCGGCATGACTCCCCATGTGCCAGCCATCGGCCAGCAAAGCCATGGAACCGCTCAGCCAGCCGGATGCCAATTCCACGACCATCGCGGTCAGCGTGAGGTACACGACCCAGCGGGTTCGGCGCTCGGCCTCGACTTCGGCAACCGTGCTGAAATCGTGGTTGTGTTGCCAGCGATCGATTCGATGGTGTTGCATAGTGTAAGTGGCGAGTTTCTAGTTTCGAGTGGCGAGGTTTGCCAGCCGAAACGGCGAACTTAAGCGCACTCGGACGCGGAGAAGAGCGGACAGCAGAGATACCCATCGCACGCCAGTTTTCGGTTTGTCCCGTGAAGAATCTTCTGCTCTGTCTTGTCTTCCTGGGACCTCGCCCCTCGAAACTCGCTCCTGTCCGCGATAACGACGCGACTCGGCTCCAGCGACTGTCCCTACTGGTGTCCGCCGACGCGGACGTAGATCAGGCAACCCGTTTCTGAGAACGGTGTGTGCTGACTCATGTGCGGGCTGCGCAGCCAGGCGCCTGACGGGTAGCGACCATGTTCGTCGCAGAACTCCCCCTCCAATACCAGGATCTCCTCCCCGCCCCAGTGGGTGTGGCGCTGAAAGTGGGTGTCCGGCGCCCAGCGCACCAGTGCCACGCTCTCGGGATGACCCCCCTGACTGTACAGCGGACGCACGCTGAGCCCGTCCACTAGCCCCGGTCGCCAACTGTCCGGCGCGGTGGTGTCTTCCACCAGCCGTGGGCGATCCGCGCCCGGATACTGGCGCAGACGCACGAATAGCGTGCAGCCGCTCCGCGAGCGTGGGGAATGTCGGCTGTCATGGGGGTTCATCAGGAACGTGCCAGCGGGGTAGTCACCATGCTCGTCCGAGAATAGTCCGTCTAGCACCAGGATCTCCTCGCACTGCGGATGCGCGTGCTCCGGGAAGGCACCGTTTGGGGCGTAGCGCACGAGGCTCGTGACCGGCCCAAACTCGCCGTCCTGACGGTACAGCGGCTTGCGCCAGACGGTGCCGCTCGGGCTCGGTTGCCAGGGCATCTGCTCGGTGTCGACCAGCACTCGCCGAGTCAGGTCTGCATTGACGTCCGCGAGGTGCTCCGGCAGTGGGCTGGCTGTTTGCGACGCGTGTGTCTCGGTGTCGATCATGGTGGCTTGGCAAGCGTGAAGTGGAAGATCCGGCGCGACTGCGCCTTTTGCGCCGTAGGTTGGTCCGTGTGGCGCGGAAATCGACCATGACGGAGGTTGCTCTTGCGGTCAATGCGGTGTGGAACTGAACTTGATCGCTCCAACAGCGCTGGTACGTGGTATGCAACCAACACGCGCGAGGCGATGCCTCAGGCCGGCGAGTTCTGGTCGGCGCTGGTTTGGGCAACACTGAGCCTTGTCGCTGTCGTGCGTCGATTGGTCATGCAATGTGCGCATGAGATCGTTGAGGTTAAGCCGTCGGTAGTTGGCCGGCCAACGGAATATACGGGTTGCGGTATATTGTGACCATGATACCAACCGACTTCTTCTCTGCCTTATCGAACGGCACACGCCTGCGCTGCCTGGTGCTGTTGACACGCCACGCTGAACTTTGCGTGTGCGAGCTGACCTATGCGCTCGGTGCGAGTCAGCCGCACATCTCACGGCATCTGGCCCAGCTGCGCGATGTGGCAATCGTGACCGACCGCCGCGAGGGGCTGTGGGTCTACTATAGGATCAGCCCGGCGCTGCCGTCCTGGGCCAGGGTTGTGCTTGACGAGACGACGTCCGGAACTGCCGATTCGTCTCCGTTCGCCGACGACGAGGCTGCCCTGATGGCCATGGCGAATCGCCCCGGCGCCGCGCGTTGCGCCTGAGCGGAGCCGCCTGTCGGCGGCAACTCCCGAAACAGCCATGACGACACATTCAGTAATGCATATATTCTGATAGCGGTATATACTGCGACCTGCATTCAAACCGAGTCCTTCGGAGGAGCCCCCATGAAATCGCGGGTGCCAACAGCCGTCACCGCTGGCCTGGCGGCTCTACTCGTTCTCAGCGGCTGTGAGAACTCCGCCGAGAACGAGCCCGCGGCATCTACTGCCGAATCCACAATGCAGATCACCGGCGCCGGCTCGTCGTTTGCCGCGCCTATGTTCGACAACTGGTTCTGGGTCTACGCCACGGCGCATCCGGACCTGACCCTCGGTTACGACTCGGTGGGCAGCGGCGAGGGCATCGATCGCTTCCTGGCTGGTACCGCGGACATCGGCGCGACGGATGCGCCGCTGCGCCCGGGCGAGGCCGCCAAAGGTGAGGGTGCTTATCAGCAGATCCCGGTCACCGCCGGCATGATCGCCATCGCCTACAACCTGCCCGGCATCGACGGGCGGTTGAATCTGACGCGCGATGTCTACGTCGCGATTTTCCGCGGCACCATCGATCGTTGGGATGATCCGTCCGTCGTCGCCGCCAACCCGGGCGTTACCTTACCGCACGAGCTGATCCAAGTGGTCGCCCGTCAGGACTCCAGCGGCACCACCTTTGCCTTAACCAATCACCTGGCCGCGATCAGCGATCGGTGGGACGCCGGCGTCGGCACGTTGATCGACTGGCCCGGCGGAACCATGGTCGCGCGCGGCAAAACGCGCGGCAAAGAAGGTGTCGCCGGAGCCGTCGAGAAACTGATCCGCTGGGTCCTGAGCGATGGCCAGTCCTATGCGGACGCCCTTTGGTACGTGCCGCTGCCGGACAGCGTGCTTCTGGCAGGGCTGGCCCAGCTATAAACCACCGGTCGCTGGTTTGAAGTTTGAAAGGTTCGGGAGGTGAGATTTCGCGCTTTGAGCCTGTCGCGACGCTCCTAAGCCTATCCAAACCGATCCGAGCGAGCCGAACTCAAAACGGCGGCGTCTCGGCGCCTTCTGGTCCACGCGAGGTCGAACCATCACGATGACGACACACCCCTCTGACGCACTTCCGCTTCCGGGCGGGGGCAAGCTGATCTTCACCCCCTGTCCGGGCACCAAGGGTGTCGGACTCGCCGAATCGGTCGAGCAATTGCGCCAGGCCGGCGCCGACGCCGTGATCAGCATGACGCCGAGTGACGAGTTGGCAAGGCTCGACGTCGCCGCCCTGCCCGAGGCGATCACCGAGGCCGGCATGCGCTGGTTTCAGTTCCCCGTCGAGGACGACGCGGCCCCGGGGCCTGCGTTCGAACAGACGTGGGCGGCCAATCGCGATGCGGTAATCGCGCTGGTGTCGCAACAGGGCGGCATCGCCATCCACTGCCGTGGCGGCTCCGGACGGACCGGCTTCATGGCGGCGCTGATCCTACGCGAGCTGGACATGGAGGCAGGGCAGGCCGATGCGCTGGTCAAGGGTCTGCGCCCCAACGCCCTAACAGTATCGGCACACACCGATTACCTGGCCGCGCGTGACGGTCAACACCACGACTAGGAGCAATCACAGTGACAATCAAGATCGGCATCAACGGCTTCGGCCGAATGGGTAGGCTGGCGCTGCGTGCCGCCTGGGACCGCGCCGGCGGTGACCCGGCGCTACAGTTCAGCCAGATCAACGAGACTGCCTGCGATGCAGCAGGATCGGCGCATCTGTTGCAATTCGATTCGGTGCATGGCCGCTGGCAGCGTGATTGCAGCGGCGACGGTGAACAGATCACGATCGACGGTCAGGCCATCGGCTACAGCAGCAACAAGGCCATCACCGAGACCGACTGGTCCGGCTGCGACATCGTCATCGAGGCCACCGGCAGGCATCACAAGCAGCCCGAAACGCTGCAGCACTATCTCGCGCAGGGCGTCAAGAAGGTCATCGTCGCGGCGCCGACCCAGGGGGCGCTGGATATCGTTTACGGCGTCAACCATCACCGATACGACCCCGCCGAGCATCATCTGGTCACGGCCGCCTCCTGCACCACCAACTGCCTGGCACCCGTCGTCAAGGTGATGCATGAGCAGATCGGCATCGTGCATGGCTGCATGACGACGATCCACGACATCACCAACACCCAACGCATCGTCGACCTGGGTCACAAAGACCTGCGCCGCGCGCGCGCCTGCGGCCAATCGCTGATCCCGACCAGCACCGGCTCGGCTCGGGCCATCACCAAGATCTTTCCCGAGCTGACCGGCAAGCTGAACGGTCACGCGGTGCGCGTTCCGTTGCTGAATGCTTCGCTGACGGACTTCGTGTTCGAGGCGGCGCGGCCGGTCACGACCGAGGAGGTCAACGCACTGTTCAAGCAGGCCGCGGACGGTGAGCTCCAGGGCATTCTCGGCTACGAGGAGCGCCCGCTGGTGTCGGTGGACTACGTCAACGACCCACGCTCCTCCATTGTCGACGCCCTCTCGACCATGGTCATCGACGATACCCAGGTAAAGGTCTATGCCTGGTACGACAACGAGTGGGGCTATGTGAATCGCATGATCGACATAACCTGCCTTGTTGCGGAGAGTTTGAAGTTTGAAGGGTGAAGTTTGAAAGGGGGATGCGGCGGTGAAATCGGATATTCCCGCGCGAACCTTCGAGTTTGCGCTGCGTGTGGTTTTGCTCTGCCGGGTGCTGGATGCATCGCCAGGCGTGCCGCGGACGCTGGCCGGAATCAAGAAGGTCCGTAACCGACCCCTTGAAAAAAAGTTTCTTTCTTCCACCCACAAACCTCACCCGTCGACTCTCAACCATGCGCCAGTCGTCCCCCTTTTCAAACTTCAAACTTCAAACTTCACTCTTTAATTACCTAACGGTCACGGCCGGCTACTGGGCCTTCACCATCACCGACGGCGCCATTCGCATGCTGGTGGTGCTGTACTTCCACCAGCTCGGCTATTCGCCGTTCGAGGTGGCGATGCTGTTCCTGTTTTACGAGGTGTTCGGCATCGTCACCAATTTGGTCGGCGGCTGGCTCGGCGCGCGCATCGGGCTGAACCTGACCATGCACATCGGCATGGCGTTGCAGGTGGTGGCGCTGCTGATGCTGACGGTGCCGGACCCCTGGCTGTCGGTGGTCTACGTGATGGCCGCGCAGGCCCTCTCCGGCATCGCCAAGGACCTGAACAAGATGTCCGCGAAGGCGTCGGTGAAGGCGCTCACAGGCGATGGCGCAGCGGGCGAATCGAAGCTCTTCAAGTACGTCGCCGTGCTGACCGGCTCGAAGAACACGCTGAAGGGCGCGGGCTTTTTCGTCGGCGCCGCGCTGTTGCAATGGATCGGCTTCCGCAATGCGTTGTTCGTGCTGGCGGGCATGTTGTTCGTCGTGCTGGTGGTGACGGTGCTGCTGTTGCCATCCGGCGTCGGCAAGCTCAAGGAGAAGGCCAAGTTCACGCAGGTCTTCTCCAACACACCGGCGGTCAATTGGCTGTCGGCGGGGCGCTTCTTTCTGTTCGGCGCGCGCGATGTCTGGTTCGTCGTCGCGCTGCCGGTGTTCCTTTATGACGTGCTCGGCTGGTCCTCCGCCGAGGTGGGCGGCTTCCTCGCCTTCTGGGTCATCGGCTACGGCGTCGTGCAGGCCTCGGCCCCGGCGCTGCTGCGCCGAAGTCATCATGGGGCGGGCCCCGGCGGCGGCACGGCGCGCGGCTGGGTTCTGTTGTTGGCACTGATTCCGGTCGGAATCGCACTGGGTGTGCTGCATGGGCCGGCGCTGGCACCGGAACTGGCGGCATCGCTGAGCCACCTAACCGGGCTGGACCTCGGCTGGCTCGCGGCTGCCTCGGTGGCGCAGGTGCAAGGCGCCGTGCTGATCGGCGGGCTGGTGCTCTTCGGTATCGTTTTCGCGATCAACTCCGCCGTGCACTCCTACCTGATCCTCGCCTACTCGGACTTCCGCAAGGTGTCGATGAACGTGGGCTTCTACTACATGGCCAATGCCGGTGGGCGCCTCGCCGGCACGGTGCTGTCCGGGCTCATCTACCAGACCCAGGGCCTGACCGGCTGCCTGTGGTGGTCCGCCGGATTCGTGGCGGCGGCCTGGGTGTTGTCGTGGCCGCTGCCCGAGGTCGGGGCCGGATCGGATGCCAAGGACCCGGAGGCCGGCGATGTTTGAGCGTTTGGGCAACCTGGCCGCCTATGGTCTGCTGGGCCTGGAGCCCGGCTCGGCAGCGGGTGACGCGGTGCAGTTCTTCGTCATGGACGTGGCCAAGATCTTCGCCCTTCTGGTCGCGGTGATCTATGTCATGGGGCTGCTGCGGGCGATGCTCTCACCGGAGCGCGTGCGTGCCTTCGTCCGTGGTCGCCCGGACTGGCAGGCGCGCGGCCTCGCTGTGGGCTTAGGCGCGGTGACGCCGTTCTGCTCTTGTTCGTCGGTGCCGCTGTTCATCGGCTTCGTCGAGGCCGGCATCCCCCTCGGCGTGACCTTCTCCTTCCTGATCGCGAGCCCGATGATCAACGAGGTCGCGGCGGTGATCCTGGTCGGCGTCCTGGGCTGGAAGCTCGCCGCGCTCTATGTGGCCGCGGGCCTGCTCGTGGCCTGGTTCGGCGGCATCGCGATGCAGGCGTTCCGCCCCGAGCGCTGGGTCGAGGACTATGTCTGGAAGATCCGCATGGGCGAGACCGCGGCCATTAGGCAGGACCCGGGCCTGAAGGCGCGTCATCGGTATGCGCTGGCCGAGGTCAAGGAGATCGTCGGCCGCATCTGGTCCTGGGTGCTGATCGGCATTGGCGTCGGCGCGCTGTTTCATGGCTTTGTGCCAGAAAATTGGGTGACCGAGCATCTGGGCGGCGACGATTGGTACACGGTGCCTGCGGCCGTGTTGCTCGGCATCCCGCTCTATTCCAACGCCACCGGCATCATCCCGGTTGCCGAGGCCATGCTCGGTAAGGGCGTCGCCGTGGGCACCACCCTGGCGTTGATGATGAGTGTGGCGGCGCTGTCGTTGCCGGAGATGCTGATCCTGCGCAAGGTAATCCGCTGGCAGGCGCTGGCACTGTTCGCCGCTGTGCTTGCGGTCGCCTTCGTACTGGTTGGCTGGGGTTTCAATTGGATCGTCTAAGGAACGCGCCGATGTCTGTGATCTTGGAATCAATCATTACCTGTCCGGAGTGCGGCTTCTCGCGGGTAGACCCGATGCCGACGAATGCCTGTGTCTGGTTTTGGGAATGCCCGTCCTGTGGCGTACTCCTGAAGCCCAAGACCGGTGATTGTTGTGTCTACTGTTCCTTCGGAACGGTTCCCTGTCCGCCGGTGCAGCTGTCAGGCAGCGGCGGATGCTGCACTTCAACGAGCGAGTCAATCGAATGAAAAAAATCAAGGTTCTCGGTTCCGGCTGCCGCAACTGCGACGTCACCGCCAACGCCATCGCGCAGGCGGCGAAACAGGCCGGCGTCGAGATCGAACTGCAGAAGATCACCGACATCGCCGAGATCATGGGCTTCGGCGTCATGTCCACGCCGGGCGTGGTCATCGACGGCGAGCTGGTGCACGCCGGCGGCGTGCCGGCGCCTGATCAGGTGCGTGCCTGGATGCAGGCGCCCACGCCGAAGGGCGAGCGCCAATGAGCACCCAGTGTGAAGTCACCGGCAAGCAGGCGGCCGGTGCCAAGATGAGTCTGTTCGAGCGCTATCTAACGGTCTGGGTCTTGCTGTGCATCGTCGCCGGCATCGGGCTCGGGCAGCTCTTTCCGGGCGTCTTCCAGTTGTTCGGCGGCATCGAGGTGGCGCAGATCAATCTGCCGGTCGCGGTACTGATCTGGCTGATGATCATCCCGATGCTGCTGAAGATCGACCTGCGTGCGTTGGCCGGCGTGCGCGAGCACTGGCGCGGGGTCGGCGTGACCCTGTTCGTGAACTGGGCGGTGAAGCCCTTCTCGATGGCGCTGCTGGCCTGGGTCTTTATCGGCTGGCTGTTCCGGCCGTATCTGCCGGCGGAGCAGGTCGACAGCTACATCGCCGGGCTGATCATCCTCGCCGCCGCGCCCTGCACGGCCATGGTCTTCGTCTGGAGCAACCTCTCCCGCGGCGAGCCGCACTTCACGCTGACCCAGGTGGCCCTGAACGACAGCATCATGGTGTTTGCCTTCGCGCCCATCGTCGGGCTGCTGCTCGGCCTCTCGGCCATCACAGTGCCTTGGGAGACGCTGCTGCTGTCGGTGCTGCTTTACATTGTCGTGCCGCTGGTCATCGCCCAGGCCCTGCGCGCCACGCTGCTGCGCCATGGCGACGGCCCGTCGCGGCTGAAGCGGACTGTCGATGCCTTGGGGCCTGTCTCGCTGGTCGCGCTGCTGGCAACGCTGGTGTTGCTGTTTGGCTTCCAGGGCGAGCAGATCCTGGCCCAGCCCTTGATCATTCTGATGCTGGCGGTGCCGATTCTAATCCAGGTCTTCTTCAACTCTGGACTGGCCTATCTGTTGAACTACGCGGTGCGCTCGCCGCACTGCGTGGCCGGGCCCTCGGCGCTGATCGGCGCCAGTAATTTCTTCGAGCTCGCGGTGGCCACCGCGATCGTGCTGTTCGGCTTCCAGTCCGGCGCGGCCCTGGCCACCGTAGTCGGCGTCCTGATCGAGGTGCCGGTGATGCTCGCCGCGGTCGCGTTGGTCAATCGCACGCGCGGCTGGTATGAGCGCCGGCCCGGCGTGCCGACCTACGAGGAGTGCTGCCCGGTGGTCGCACCTCGGAACGACTGATGGCCCAGCACGCCGCGGAGACCGGGCGCAGTTACAACCCCAGTTGCTGCCTAAGCCGGAGCTGCAGCTTTTTCGCCTGACGGAAGGCCTCCTTCAACATCAACCGGTGCAGTTCGTTGAGATCGCTGGGGTCGACCCGGTTGACGGCGGCGTGGTCCTTGGTCTGGAGCTGCTGGTTGATGCGAAAGCGCTGAATCAGATGGAAGGCTTCGATCTCGGCGGCGATGTCTTCGGCCGGGCGTTGCTGCGCTCCGCCTACGGCGCGCAGCCGGTCGGCGGTGCTGGTGGACCAGCCACCGAACTGCAGGCCCCAGAGTCTGGCCGGGTCCGTGAACAGGCGGGCGCCCTGGTGCTTGAGGTCAATGCTGTGGGGGAAGTCGCGGTTACGGTCGTAGCTGAACTGGCCGGCCCATCCGAGCGGTGGCGAGACGGCTAGGGTCTGTTCCGCCAAGGCGCGGAAGAAGCGGGGATTCCCCGGCGCCTCGGTTGCCAGCCAGGCGCGTAACTGATCCACCGGTTCGAAGCTGCCATACAGCGGCCGAAAGTCGAAAAAAATGGTGCCGTGCAGCAGTGCCTCGGGGTCCGGCACGCGCAGCCAATCGCTGAAGCGGCTGCGCCATTCGTCGGCGCTCAGGCACCAGTCGGGGTTGCCGGCCATGATCTTGCCGCGGCAACGCTCGAATCCGCAGTAGTGCAGGGCCTCATTGACGGCTTGGGCGAAGGGGAGGAACGCTTGGCGCAGGTCGTCGGTGACATCGGGGGAGGGTGGTACGAACAACAAACCGTTGTCCTGGTCAGTGGCGAAGGTCTGTTCCAGCCTGCCTTCGGAGCCGAATACGAGCCAGCACCAGGGCACCGCGGGCAGGTCGAACTCGTCTTCCACCAGCTCGCAGATGCGCATGCCGATGAGGTCGTTGAGACTGGACATCCATTGGCACAGGGCCTCGACTCCCATGCCGCCGTGGAACAGCTCGGCACCCCGCCGGCGCACCTGATCGGCCGCCTGCAGCATGGCGGCGATGTCGCGGGCGGCGGCGATGGCCTCCACCAATGTTTCGGCGCCATCGCTCCGCAGTCCAAGCAGGTCGGCTTGGTCGATCAGGCCGCATAGACGTCCGTCCGGCTCGCTCAGCAGCAGGTGGCGGACACCGCGCTTGGCCATGAGTACCTTGGCGCGGTGGATCGATGCGTCTGCCGCCAGTGTTAGCGGGGCGCCGGTCATGTGAGCGGCGACTGGAGTTTCTAGCCCGATGCGCTCGAAACTGATCGCGTGCAGCAGGTCGCGGAGCGTGACCAGGCCCAGCGCCAGGCCGCTGTCGGTATCGGCGACGACAGCGGCGTCCTCCTGGCTCTGGCTGATCTCGTAGAGCACGTCGCGCAGACTGGTCTCTGGTGCCAGCACCAGCGGCTTGCGGTGCGCGAGTCCACGCAGCGGCGCCCGCGCCATACGATCGCCGGCCGCCGGCTCGGCGATGTGGTTGACCTGGTTCGATGGTCCGCTCATCGCAGCAGGTCCTGCACCGTGGTGACGAGCTCATGTGTCGAGAAGGGCTTGGCGAGGTAGGCATTCGCGCCTAGGGCCAGACCCTTCTTCTGGTCCGCTTCGCGGCCGCGGGCGGTCAGCATCAGAACAGGCGTCGACTTTATCGCCGGGTCCGCGCGCACTGCGTCGAGCACCGCAAAGCCATCGAGCTTCGGCATCATCACGTCCAGGATCACCAAATCTGGCCGCTCGGCGCGGATCTGCGCAAGGCCGGCCTCGCCATCGCGGGCGGTGAGTACTTCCA
>JGI12210J13797_10648458_pt1 | contig 10392 bp, 7 predicted proteins | sample ElkSlonscriptome_3_FD_13797 | JGI IMG/M metagenome (IMG submission 13797) | reverse complement strand
TGTCCCCAGTCAACCATTCTGGGCAGGCCTTCTTGCCAAACCAATGGAGACTGCTCCATCGGTAATCTTTCAACTTATCTGCCGGTACCATCCGGGCGCGAAGCGGATTCAAGTGTATGTAGTGGCAGACCTGACCAAAGACATGGCCCGGTTCGACAAGAATTCCCTTGTAGCGACCCTGGAAGGTTCTACCAGTCCGATTGCGATAAGCATTGAAACGCCGCACCCATGTTCCTTGGAGCCACTTCATTCCTTCGCTCAAATTCGGTTCCCCAAGTTCCACAGCTAGATGAAAGTGATTGCCCATGATCACATAGGCGTGGAGCCTCCAACCAAAACGCTGAGCGGCCTCCCACAAAGTTCGTTCAAACGCTTCGGCCGCACCCTTACCGCTGAAGATCTTCTGACGATCATTTCCGCGGTTGATGACGTGATAGCAGGCTCCGGAGTATTCTACACGTAGAGGTCTTGGCATGATGACAAATTCAAATGGATTCGCTGTAATAGTCAAGAGTCAAGACGTGACGTCTTATGAGTATCCTTTTCTTGATAGCCGTTTCGCAACCCACGCAATCGGACGTGCAGCGATTTGCCAAGGAGCAGAAGGTGGCCGAGGGCATTGTCCTGGGTCGCTTGCAGCATCAGGAAAAACGGATCAGCGCGGGGAGACTCAACAACTTGAAACATCGACTAGAAATCGACTGGGCCGGTGTGACGGCATAGCTCAAGGGGTGTAGAGAATCGTAGGGCCTCAGTTTAGGTTCTGCATCCGGCTTGTCTCTTTCATCATGGTTGGGGAAAAGGCTATGCGATGGCGGACACTTGAGCGCGTACGATCCCTTGGGAAACATGCTCATTCTCGTCCCGTCGCTGGCCTCCGGCGGAATTCTCATTTCCGGTTGGAGCGGGCCTCTCTCTTCGCAAAAGCCGCTTCGACAACGCAGCAGATACCCGCGTTCACAATCACCAAGCCCGCGGTGCCCCAGGCGACCCAACCCAGACAGGCATCGGGTGGGGCAGTGCTGTTGAGAAGGATTGCGTGTCCGGTAAGACTGAGCCCGGAGCCGACGAGGAGGAGTCCGCCGCCGAGCGGTCGGAAAGGCTGTCGATTAAGGATGGTAGCAGGCTGACTCAAAACAGTTCGCCGAAACGGATGTGGATTCGGTGATGCGATGGGCCGCCGAATAGTCGGTCCATGACTCTCTATCGTGTTACGCGGTTAGCGGACGAAGATCTAGTCTCGATTGCTCGATACACGAGGCGGCAGTGGGGGGATTCCGGACCGCCAATCCTAGGTTGCAAATAGAAGGCTTCGCTTCCAGCTTATAATACTTTTAAATTAACGACCCCATGCTTCGCCATTCGCTATATCAAGTTCTCTTAGTTTTAATTTCTGTTTTGCCTCACGCAAATGGGGAATGGATAAAGGCGAATCCTGAAAATTCATTTTCCTCCGAGGTTCGGGATATTGCTGCAGGTGAGGGTGCCTGGATCGCTGTTGGTGAAAGAGGCCTAATTGCTTTTCTTTCTGATGATCGGTGGCATGAGCTTCTGCCATTCTCTCAATTCGACCTAAATTCCGTCCTTCACACGGGAGAACATTTTCTTGTTGTGGGTGACAGTGGGTTGATTCTTTCGTCCGAAGAGGGCGACATAACAAAGTGGTCTATTGTTGAATCAGGAACCTCCGTAGACCTTTTTGACGTGAAGAAGCTCGATGAGCGATGGTTTATAAACGGTGAAAATGGTCTTCTTCTCGAATCTCAGGATACGGTCAATTGGAGGATAATCAATGAATCTGAACGCAACGATAAAGATTTTGAATGCATAACCTTTTTCAACGGGGAATTTATCGCGCTTGAAGATCGTGCTCTTTGGCGCTCTAACGATGGAATAAACTGGGTGGAAGACTCCAACGAGCCCTATGTGAGCTATCCGGTCGGAATCGCTGTTCTTAATGGGCAAGTTGTGGCATGGGGTTCAGGGAACGAGATTGCATTTTCCTCAGATGGCCATACCTGGACTCCTGGCGGATCTTTGCCTATGCGTTCAGTTACGGATATCATATTCGAAGCAGGATACTATTTTCTCGTAGGCTATGACGGAGACCCGGATGAGGATCTTCCGATCTATTATTCTACAGACCTCCTGAATTGGCATGAGACGGATGGTCGAGGTCGTCATGGTATTGAGAGCGACGGCGTGTTTTTTATGGTGCCGTCCGGCCATCAGGTTGAGACCTCGTTTGACGGTCTCCAATGGATTGGAAATTCGGAATTCCTGTTGGAACCAAAAGTATTTCGCCACGGCAAATTCTTCGGACTTTACCGAAATTATCTATATTCATCGATAGATGGAGAAAATTGGACCTCGAAAAAGATCGATTTAGATTTCACCGGAAAAGGAATCTACGAAGCGGGAGGAACCTACTTCACAATGAATGGCAATAAAATAGCGATTTCAGAGGATCTGGAAAATTGGGAATCAAAGGAAACCCCGGAGTATTGGAACGGGGGCAAATTCATTTATGCATTTGGGAATTTTTACTCGAATCGTTCTCCCGTTAGAACGTCAATTATTCATAAATCCACTGACGGACTCAATTGGACACGTTTTCGTAGTGGCTATTCGATTGCCTACGGAAACAACCGTCTCGTAACCGTTCAATACGATGCAGATGATTTTGTTACAGCTGTTTCAACCGATGGAGTGCGCAACACCCTATATGCGACTCCAAACCAGCCAAGCGCCTCGTCTATTACATTTGGAAAAGGCTTATTTGTTGCGACGAGAGGGGGAGATACCTATCGGATTCGAACCTCTCCCGATGGTATTAATTGGACGAACCGTGATCTTCCTTCGACTGTCGACGGTGGGTTTGAGGATGTGGTGTTCACCGGGGGCCGTTTCATTGCTAGCGGGTTCTCATCTACGGTAGTCTCCACAGATGGTATATCGTGGTTTGATGTCTCTTATGGTGCCGCAACCGGGGAAAGTCATAGCGCGGTTTTCGGAAACGACCGCTGGCTTCTGGGCGCCCGCGCTCCTCTAATTATGGATGAATCATTGGAAACCGTTTTGATCGGAGATATTTCAAATCATGAGTTTACAAGGGTGTATTATTTAGACGGGTCCTTCTGGGCTCTTTCCGAAACGACTTTTTTAACCGGTAGCCTTTGGCGGTCTTTGGACGGACAGGATTGGGTTCCTGTAAAAACCTTCTCGTTTGAGCCTAGGTCGCTGGCGATAATTGGATCGAGGGTTTTGGTTGCCGATAGATTTTACGGAGAGATTGCTGTATCCGACAATTTGAGTGATTGGACTGTAGTGGACCGGGGGTCCTTTGTCTTCCAGAGAGATCTGTTAACCTTTCAGAATATTGTCTTTTCATCACAGAAAAATGGCCTGTTCCGTTCGACGGACGGTTTGACCTGGGATCGCGTATCTGCGGTGCCCGGTAGTGACATCGTGTCGATCATAAGCTCGCCCGAGGGTATCACACTGATCGCGGCCAGCGACCATGTTGCGAACATATTTCACTCTACCGATGGGATTTCATGGACAAATACCCTGTCGAGCAGTGCTCATTCCGGTGATCGGCTGGTCGGGCTTATTTTTCTGAACTCCAAGATTATCGCAAGTCGGGAGAACGGGGATATCTTTGAATCTACAGATGGTGTCAACTGGACTCTTCTTGAGGGAGCCTCAAACATTCCGGTGAGGAACGCTACGATCTCTGATCAATACCTTTATTCGATTCTTGGGGGTAGGGACGGAAATGTTTATCGGTCCAATCTTTCCAATCCTTACGAATTCAACCGCGTCAACTCTGTCGGATGGATCAACTCAATGGCTCACGGTCCGAACATATCTGTAGCCGTCGGTCCTGATGACGGGCTCTACTATCAAACGCAGGCAGAGGCGGATGCTATGGTTGAGGGATCTTCGATTGCCGAGATACGCAGCCATTGGTTGGAATTGACTGTAGATTCTCTAGTGCCTCACCCCGCTGGTTTTAGAGTTCGATACAGAAAGGTTGGTGCAAGCGATTGGACTCACCGCTTTTTTTCGCATGCGGAAGAGGAGGCAATCGTTTTTGACGGTTTACTTCCTTATACAGCTTATGAGGTTGAGATGGCTGTGGTCTACCCAGGGCGGCCAGCGGTTTTTTCTTCACTTTCGGACGAGGCGATCTTGACGTTGTCGAAAAGAGAGGACTGGAGGCTTTCCCACTTTGGAACGGCCGAGAATCTTGGTGAATTCGCTGATGAGGCTGATTTCGACAAGGATGGAATCGATAATTTGGTGGAGTATGCTTTCAAACTTGATCCAAAATCCCCGGATTTAGAGGCTGATTTCCTGACTTATAGCGCATCTACCTCTGGAACAAGCGAAGGTGTCGTCACGTTTAAAATACAGTTCTGGTGCGACGCAGAAATTGATGACCTTACTTTCAGTATTTGGAAGTCTTCCGACTTGGATTTCTGGCAGTTCGTCGGGCAATCGGTCAACGGGTGGTATTTTTCCGGTTCCAATGTCTATGATCCTTATGCCGAGTTCGGAGAATCGCATTCTTTCCGGGAGGTAGAGGCCGAAGTAACAACAGACTCGGATTCTTTTTTTATGCGCTTAGAGATCGAATCCAATAAACCGTAGAGGATGGGACGACAATATCTCCCAAGAGGATTGGCCCCTTTGGTCTATTTGGAGCAGAATGAGTATGGAACAAGGGTACCAAAAAGACGAGGGCACCAAAAAGACAAGGTCTTGACTTGTGACAGTTTCAGCAAGACAGATCAGGTCCTGTCATCATAGCAATAAAAGGGAAGTCGGGAGAATAGGGCGGGGTCTCGCCAGCATGGCGACGCCGGTAGTCCGCCAAATCGAGGCTTTTGTCAAGAGTCAAGACCTGTCGTCTTTTGGGTGCCCGGAATGCTCTCGATTCTCCTAGCTGAAATTCATCTATCAGCAGGTCGTAAGAATCATAGACCACACAGAGCTGCCAGCCTTCCTCTCGCCCATCCCATGGGAGCCCGTTTTCCGGGTGATCATATTTTGAGCGGATTGCAGAGGCGATCAAACCCAGGACGTCATCCATAGAAACTACTTTGCGACGATTCCCGCAGTAGTCACACGATTTGCGCACAGTGTGATATTTAAGATGTATCGCTAATTCATGGTGACTCAGGCAGTCGCGGCAAATGTTCTTGCCAATGGTTTTCCAGCCCCGCTCTTGGGCCTCTATCATCATTCTTTTGCTTCCGCCCATTTTTAAATAGTTTCCGTAATCTATTTTGTTTCGCTTTCTAAATTAGCAACCAAAAGATGCCGGCAACTGTGCCTTCATCAATTGCATCCATGCCATGAGTGATACAAGTCTATTGGCGTGGCTTGGGATCCGTCTTTCCGAGGGAACGGACGTTGGTGGGTGGAGAGGTAAAGTCCTTGGCAAGCAGGTTCGTTTCCTTTGATCACGCAGGTCAATGGCGAAGGTTCACCGAGACCACTTTGTGCTTCGGGTGTCGCTAGGGCCTCTGCAAGATCGGGTACAATCTGAATTCCGTCCTTCACATAGGCGATCATCAGTCCTTGTTCCATGGCTGAGGCATAGGCTCCGCAAACGAAGCGCTCGATACCAGAGGTTCTCTTTCCGACGGCGCAGTAGTGCTTGTTCAGAGGATGTCCGCGATCTACAGGTTTACATTCTGTGAATAGAGCGTCCTGAACGCGGTTGTGTGAAAGGCTGAGTTCACGATTAAGCTTGAATACAAGATCTGGCTTTCGACCGATACTCGTTTCATCGTGATTAGCCATTGCGGGCTCACGCGCAACACTCCGAATAAAGCCCAAATCGAAATCTGTGCTCTCTTCACGCATCAAGCGGTTTTCAAATATTTTCTCCAATTCGTAGGTGACATCATCCTCACCGGCGTTTGCCAGATCAAAACCGTCCGCCCGAATGAGCTCAAAGGCTCGCTCCAGTCCCATGTGAACCGCTGCAATCCATCGCGGATTGAGGCGTGGGTGCGGCGCCCGAAATGGATCCGGGGTGCGAGTGAAGAAACCAGAGCTCATTTATTTTCGATTACAGGAAAGCACCGATCAAGATGTTCTTCGGCAATATGCAAGGCGCATAGGCGGGCACGGCTTTGAGTCCAAAATCTCCGTTTATTGATGAGTCCAATAATGAGGCCTCCCTCTGGCAGCGGCATCACAACGCGAGTGGCCGCACTGGCGCTTGCTTCGCTGATCAAGCTAGCAACCAACGTGTCCGACGGAGTCCAAGAATCACCATCCAAGAGCAGGGTAACAAAGACCCAGGGTTGACGCCAGTCGCCTTCCAAGCGCGGCACAAGTTTTGCCCTGACCTTTTGCCCTAAAGCTTTGAAGAAGGGCTGAACGGCGCGCTCTAGTGTGCGGATAAACAACGACGCTTCATGTGCGGGCACCCGAAGCATGGACTTTTCCCGCACCACAGAATATGGGCCATTAAAGTTGACTGTATCTGCCACGACCTGCTGCTCGGCCTTGGTTAGACCAAAGATACTGCCAACAAATTCATCTAACGCTTTCCAGTCCTTCCCCTCAGGCGCATCCAGCATGTCAGCAAGATATAGAGCTTCGGCTTTCTGCTGTCCTGTAAGTTTCTCGATTTTAGGGAATGGAAAAGAGTCGATATCCTGTTTGTCTAAAATTCGTTTTCTAGCTCCAATTTGCCCACTGTGCATGTAGCTAAAGTGAAGAAAGAGTTGGCTATGCGAAATCACATGGAGAAGCGCACAAATTAATTCATCCTCAGTATGCCAAGAAGCTGAATAGCCAAAGTAGTTTTTCGTGAAAGCCATCGGACGAAGCGGAAGCCTGTGAGACTTCTTGTCTTCGCGACTTTCACCGGGGCCACGTCGAACACAAACCACAGGACTTTGAAAGTTGCTTTGGGATCGAGTTCTGTTAGGTTCCCGGGTTCCGTGTAGTTCACGATAAGTCGGGTAGCACCCTTCGTTCAACAGATCGGGAGATTCACCATTAAAAACTTCTAAATCGATTAACCATTTTGGGCAGTCACGTCTTTTAAATGGTCTAATGTTTAGTCCGTTGCTGCTAAAAGAGGAATCCGATGGCCAGAAACTCCCAATGGATTGTCTTTCTGCCTGCCTGCACATCTTTTCCATCACCTGCACGTCTAGAATACTTCCGATAGCCAGAGCCTTGCAGAGCCATGGGCTTTCTATGACGGACTTGGAAGTGACCTGATAGGCGGACTTATAATCGAGGCGAAACTCTCCGCGCTTTAGAGCGAGTTCATCTTCTCGAATCGGCGTAATGAGATGAAAAGCATGGGTTTCCAGATCAGGTTTTTCATTCCGGCACCACAGTAGAATCCAAGGCTGATCATGTCCGCCCCACACGGCTGTTTTTTCCAGATCTGAGCCGTTCAAGATGCCAGTGACTTGCATAGCTCGAAACCATGCGCTACGAGCGGCTACTCCGGTTGTAGTTTGCTTGAGAATGAAACGTGCATCGATAGCAAAGGCTATTATACCATCAGGCTTAGCCCATTCTGCCGCCCGCCAAAGAAAAGGTAAGTCGGGCACTCCGCCCGGATTAGTATAAGAGGCCGCCACGTCATCCAAGCCACGGGCCTTCAATACGCGGCGAGCTACCTCAGTTCCTACATAATTCAGCCTCTTGCTGCATTTTTTGTCTCTGACGATACTCCAAGGAGGATTTCCAACTAACACATCGAAGCGACCATCAAACTTTCTTACATCCACGGCATCTCCCAAACTTCCCAAAACGAAGCCGGATTGTTTGTGTTCTTCGGTGGTGCGTTGATCGAAGAGGACTAAGCCTTGGAGAGCTTTTGTCGCGTGGTGAGCAGAGGGCGGAGTAGTGATTTCGTTTAGCTCGATGACCGTTATATACAAACCAAGTGCTGCCAGACGTAGAGCGGACTCGCTCACATCGAAACCGCGAATTTGATTGTGCAGGATCGATTCTATTATCCGTTTGCTCGGGCGGCGGGCTTCGCTGCCGAGGCGGTTTTTGTCCGCCTCCCATCGGCGGCGGACGAGTTCACGCAGTGCCAACACTAGGAAAACGCCTGCGCCACAAGATGGGTCGAGGATCTTTGCCTGATGCGCCGGAGTATCCAGGCCGGCCAGAGCTTCGTCGACGAGCAGTTTGGCAAGGTTTCGCGGAGTATAGTGAACCGAGCGATCTTTGGCATCCGCATCCACGCGGTGACTGAAGTTTTCATAAACCTGACTAAGCACTCCGATAGGGATATGGCGGAAGTTGAGTTCGTCCCAGTCGATGCCGGGTAGAAGCATTCCGTTGGCTTTCTCCCAACCGCATAGGATTGCTTCAAGATGTAGAAAAATTCGTCCCTGCGATTCGTTTCCGGCCGCTTTGTAGATATCCAGGTATGCATTGGTGCGTTTTGCGCTCGGAGCCTCCAGCGGTAGCGGATGAATGAGCGGCATCATATCACCATTGAACGTGATATCCAACCAGGAGGAGGTCTGAGCTGCTTTCTCAGGAGTAGAAAAAACCTTCAGTAGCCGCTCTTCTTTTGGGTCGTTTTTGGCTGCCGGACAAATGTCCATGATCCACTCGTCTGTCACAATTTCCCGATCAACGAGAAAGCGGAAGAAAAGCGCCCGACCCGTCATGGAAAGGACTTCAAGGCCATCCATCTGTTGCCCCAGCACCAATTCATCGACGGCTCGATCAAGTAGGCTTCGGATTTCTTCGAAGACTGGGTCGGCTTTATTGGACTGACCTTCGAAGCCCGGAACAGTGCCGGTGGCAACTTCCTGAAAAAGGAATGGTGCCTTGGGGTCGGAGGCTCGGAATGTCTTTCCAAGCCCTTTTTTGTCGAGCGTCTTGCGATCCAAATTCAGCGGGTAGAGCGTCAGTTCGCCAGGGCGGACAATTGCGAGGACAGCGTGGTCGCCACGATTTGCCAGGCGTTGCTGAAGGTCGAGGCGCTCGTTGGGAGAAGGCTCGCCGCTTGCAGCGTCAATCAAATACATGGCGGGCTTCCCCTGGAATTCTACTACAGCATCAGGTAGTCGCTCGGCTTCTGCCTGCACCTGATCCGAGAGGAGATCAAGATAGGACAGGTGCGCGGGTAAATGTTTTTTCTGTTTTCCTCGAAGTGAAATGATGCACTGCTGAGGACAGCCGAAAGCGCTTACCTCATCAGTCAGTTGTTGATCAAACTTGTCTAAAGTGGCAGGCATGATCAGGTAAATTGGCGAATAGTTCCCACCAGCACGCCGGCTAGTCGAAAGGATTGTTTGATTTGTTCGGGCGTTACCAGACGATCCGGATAGGCTGGGTTTTCTGCCTTAAGCCGGACGCCTCGTTTGGATTTGAATACACGTTTCAAGGTCGCTTCCTCGTCCACCACGACGGCGGCAATGTCGCCCTCTGAAAATTCTGGACCGGCGCGTAGGACAGCGATGTCGCCATTGTGAATTCCCGCTTCGATCATACTGTCACCCTTTACCTTGAGGGCGAATAGATTCCTGCCTCGAAACAGTGCTCGCGGCAGGGGCAAAACCTCCTCAGCCTGTTCCAATGCGAAGATCGGCACACCAGCTGCAATATTCCCCAAGAGTGGCACAATCATCATATCCTCGGTTCGAATCACATTAGAGGGCTTAGTGACTCGTAGTGAGCGTGGGCTATTGCGCGTTCGCAGAATGCATCCTTTTTTCTCCAGTGCAGCGAGATGTTGCTGGGCTGTGGATACGCTCGACCAGCCAAAATGATCGGCGATCTCCTTCATCGATGGCGGTCGGCCATCCTGATGCGATGCTTCCTCGACAAAGGTGAGAACTTTCGCTTGAGTTTTGGTTAGAAAGGCGGACATCGAGATAAAACACCATAACTAGATACGGTATCCTTCTTCTCTGCAAGGACGATCTTACCTCACCGCCATCCCAAGCTCTCCAAAGTCTCCAGAATCGCGGCGATCTGCTCCTTCCGCTTCGCGGTATTGCGGCCTTTGAGCATCGGAGTGATGGCTTCGACGGTGGGGGCGGTTTGGGCGCTTAAGCGGCGGATTAGGGCTACTTGGGTGCGAAGTTCCTTCGGCCATTTGAATTGCTCGGTCAGAAAGAGCTGGTAGTTCGACCGCTCCGAACCACCACCGGGTCGCCAGCGCTCGATGAAAGCCGAGACCTTCTCGGCGGTGGCGGAATCTGGGGCGGCGGCGTCCATACTCAAGTGAGCATCTGAGGCAACGGAGCCCGGAGCAAGAACTTCCGGCAAAGTTGAAGGCTGGAGTCATTCACTGAAAACAAAAAAGGCCCGGAGTGCTTTCCTTTACCGGGGGAAGAGTTTGGAGGCGCGGGACGGAATCGAACCGTCGAATAGAGG
>JGI12210J13797_10069853_pt1 | contig 10400 bp, 8 predicted proteins | sample ElkSlonscriptome_3_FD_13797 | JGI IMG/M metagenome (IMG submission 13797) | reverse complement strand
AACGACCTCCATGGCGTGAGCGTCGTCGACGATCGGCTCCTCGTCGTGAACACCGGCTGCGACGCGATCGAGCGGTTCGATCTCGACGGCCGGTTCCTCGCCCGCCACGGGATGCTACCCGGCTGGGTCCAGGCCAGACGCATGGACGGGGACGATCCCGAGTCCTTCGACGAGGCCTGCATGGTCGGCTGGGACGGGGCGGCTCCGCGTTGGACCCCTCGGCGCACGGGCGACGGCTACCACTCCGGCCGCGAAGATCGCCTCGCCCTGCCCTTCCATCGCCAGAAGGTGCCGGATCGGATCCACCCCAACCACGTGGTCCAAGCCCCTGATGGCGCGCTGGTGACGTGCCTCTTGGATGGGACCATCCGTACCCTGGCGACGCTCGAGCCCGCCGCCACCGTCGATGGACATCCCCATGATGGGTGCATCGTAGACGGCTGCTTGTGGCTGACCACGATCGACGGGGGCATATGGCGGATCCCGCTGCCGCTCGGGACCTCGGCCCCGGCTCGAGTGGCCGACCTCGCGAAGGGAGGGCGCGTCGGCTGGTGCCGAGGCCTCCTCGTGCTCGACGACGTCATCGTCGCCGGCTTGACCGAGGTCCGAGCGGATCGCCTGCCTCGCCACCGCTGGTCCGATGCCGATCCCCATGACTCGATGACGGGGTTGGTCGTCCTCGATCGCCACACCGGGAGCGAGCTGGCGTGCGTCGACATGACCGATCGTCAGCGACATGCGAAGATCTACTCGATCCTGGAGATTCGATGAGGCGTGCACAGATCGCGGTGGTCGGGAGCGCATCGGGCTCGGACGAGCTGCTCGCCGAGGCTCGTGCGCTGGGTACCGCCCTCGTGGACGCCGGCTGGCGAGTGGTGTGCGGCGGCCTGACGGGCGTGATGGAGGCGGTGGGGCGCGGGGCTCGTGCATCGGCCGCCGCGACGGGGGGCGACATCATCGGGGTGCTCCCGACGCTTCGCGCGACCGATGCCAACGACTTCATCGACATCGTGATCCCTACGGGGATGCAGCACGCACGCAACGCGTTGGTCGTCGCATCTGCCGATGTCGTCGTCGCGCTCGGCGGCGGAGCGGGCACGCTCTCGGAGGTCGCGCTGGCCTGGCAGATGGGCAAGCCCATCGTCGCGTTGACGACCGGAGGGGGCTGGTCGGCCGAGCTCGCGGGGCGGCAGCTCGATCATCGACGTAGAGATGCGATCGTACGAGCGGACAGCGTGGATGCGGTGGTCGCTGCCGCGCGGGAAGCGCTCGAGCACGGGCCCCACGCTCTGTCGGGTTGGTGATGCAGGAGGTGCCCCCCGCGAATCTGCCCTTTGACGGCCGATCCGGGGCCTGGATCACGCCCCCAGCGCCGCGTGCAGCTTCTGCCGCAGCGAGCTCATCAGCTCTTCGTCCTTCGTGTCGAGCACCGGCGTGTTGTCGTACTGCTCCCAGAACAGGGTCGACGGCTGATCGGCGTCGATCTCGAGCACGCGCCGCAGCTTGCGGTTGTCGGGCACGAAGCCCCGCTCGATGGTGTGGATGATGGTGTTGGCGATGGTCCCCTGCAGCCCGCAGATGAGGATGATGGCCTTGTCGGGGTGGATGGTGCCGGCCTCGAGCCCGAGGGCCCGCTCGGTGTCCTCGATGCGCTCGGGGTGCAGCAGCGCCTCCACCCGGCCCGACAACCCGCTCCAGTCGGGCTCCTCCCGGGGGCGGCTGATGGTGGGGCCGTAGTGCAGCCCGTAGCGCTCCGACAGATCCTCGAGCTCGTGGCGGTAGCCCAGGCTCATCGAGTAGCTCGCGCCGTGCAGGATGGCGAAGTCGTCGAGGCGGGCCTTGGGGTCGCGGAGGATCCGGCTGCGCGCCATGCTGGTGAACGGGGCCAGCCCGGTGCCCGCGGCCACGCAGACCTTCAGCCGCGAGTCGGTGGCGCCGACCGTGTCCTCCACGGTGAACTTGCCCACCGGCATCGGGCGGCAGAACATCCGGTCGCCCGCCTTCATCTTCCACATCAGGTGGGTGAGCGGCAGGTCCGACTCGGGCTGGTTGACGTAGCGGACGTAGAACTCGACCGTCTCGCCCTCCTCGGGCGCCGAGGCGATCGACATGGGCCGGCGCACCGACACCGGGCGAGGGTCGTCCTCGCCCTCCTCCACCTCGCGGTTGAGTCCGATCGTGAGGTACTGCCCGGGCAAGAACCACGGGCCCTCCTCGCCCTCCTTGCGCCCGATCTTGTCGGGCTTGACCTTGAAGACGGTCAGCGCAGGCTCGATGTCGAGGCGGTCGACGAGGGTGGCGTTGTACTCCAGCAGCTTGGCCATGTGCACGGCAAGCATAGGACAGCGCGGCCCGTCGTGGGGAGCCCCACCTCGGGCAATCGAACGCAAGCCCCTCCAGGCCCCCCTCTGCGTCCCCCGAGGCGAGGACGAGGGCTCAGCTACATCCCAGCCGTGCGGGAGGGACTCAAGGGTGCGCCCCTCTTGGCGATCCGCTTGGCGAGTTGGCCGAGAGGACCCGTGTCGAGGATGTAGATGGCTGTCACCTGACCTCGAGGATCTCGCGCACCCTACCCGCCGACAGGATACCCCGCTGAAAGGCCTCCATTACGAGTCGCTGGAGCAGTCCGTAGACCAAAGGACCTGGCCACTGCGTCTACGATGACCGGGGGAGGCCCCTCCACGCTCGCCACCAGGCTCCGCACGCTCTGGGGTGGAGCGAGGAAGTTCGGCGCAAAGTTCTTGGCCCGCACCTCTACGTCACGCTGTCGCTCGTGCGGCGTCCCCCCGAGTTCTTGTTCGCCACCATCGAGGAGCACATGAGCAATCTCGTGCGCGAGGATCATGCGCCGCGTCGCCTGCCGCCTCGTCTTTGCGTGGTTGCTGTTGATCAGGATCACCGGCATCAGCGCGGGACGAACGATGGATATCGCTCCCTTACGAGTCGTCGAGAGCGGAACCAGGGCAACGTGGACATCGAGGTCCTCGAGCAAGCCTTGCACGGAGTCGATCGGACCCGAGGGCTCGTCGTTCGAGCTGCACAAGGCATCGATCTGCCTGCGCTTCGTCACGCCGAGTTGTTTTCCATCGGCTTCGGGATCATTGATTCCGCTCGGCTCTCGAGCTTCGAGGAGCTTCGGTTGCGACCGACCGTACAGCGTTTCGAGCAGGAACGAGCCGATCTCGGAGCACTCGGCCGCGAGGAGCGTGAGCCGGATGTCATCCGGGTGGATGGAGGTCTCCGACTCCTCGTCGGTGTGGCTCTCGAACCATCCGGGCAGCCGACGAGGATCGGGTAGCTCGCCTCTCGACAGGAGATCCGACGGGTCGAAGACCAACGCGCGACCAAGCTGCTCGACCTCATAGAGGCTCGGGGAGACTCGACCACTCTCGATCTCGACGAGACGCTCAGCAGAGATCCCTACGAGGCGCTCTACGTCGTGGGGCTGGTAACGGAGGGTCGTCCGGCGTCGAGCGAGCGCGGTGCCCAGATCGCGGGGAGAAACCGACATAGGACGCTTCAATCTTGGCATCGGAGCCCACATCACGCCATGCATGATCGTGCACGCCCGTAAGCGCTCACGAAACCCGAGCATCCTCGAGCGGATGTGGAGCGGTTCCCGCCCCCCGTACACCACATCATGCGTTCAGCGCGATGTCCCCTCCGGGACGAGGAAACCCGACCCCCGGCTCAGCCCGGCCCCAGCGCCCGCTCGATGACGGCCCGGGGCGGCGGGCGAGACCCCCACGACCCCACCACCAGCGCCACGATGGCCGCCCCCAGCCCCCAGGCCACGGGGTGCAGGCCGCCCTCCAGGCCCGGGTGGCTCATCGCCCACAGCAGCACCGCGTTGCCGACCACCACCGAGGCGATGGCGCCGGTGGCCGTGGTGCGCCGCCAGTGCAGCGCAGCGACCATGGTGGGCACCAGCGTCACGTAGCCCGAGAACGAGAACGCGGCGATGTCGAAGATCGAGGCCGGCTTCCACAGCACCACCCCGTAGGTCACCACCGCCAGCAGCAGCACGAACAGTCGTCCCCACCACACCTCGCGCACCTCGGAGAGATCGGGCGACAGCCGCCGCAGCACGTCGCGGCCCAGCATCGAGCCCAAGGTAAGGAACTGAGCGTCGATGGTGGACATGACCGCGGCCAGCACCCCTGCCAGGGCCAGCCCCTCCATCACCGGCCCAAAGTGAAGCTGGATCATCAGGGGGAAGATCCGATCGGATTGCTGCCCCTGAAGCCCCGGGATCTCGGCCGCGCCCCACACCCCGATCATCACCACCGGCAGCCACAACAGCACCAGCGCCACGGGGTAGACCCGGCACGTGTTCTTGATCGCGGTCGCGTCGCGGGCGGCGAAGATCCGCACCAGCATGTGGGGGAACGCGATGACGGTGAGCGAGATGGCCAGCCCCCACGAGGCCCAGGCCCCGGGGGCGAACACGGGGCGCTCGCCCTTCTCGAGCAGCTCGGGCGCGAGCCGTCGCACCGTCTCGGTGGCGGCCGCAAGCCCCCCCATGTCGTCGGCCACGGCGAAGAAGGCCACGAGCACCAGGCCCATGAAGACCGCGCCCTGGAAGACGTTGGTCCACATGGTGGCCTTCATGCCGCCCAGGGCGGTGTAGCCGATGGTGACCACGAGGATGAGGGCGGCGGCCACCGGCAGCGAGACCGCGTCGGCGGTGAGCGTGCTGACGGCCAGGCCCACCCCCAGCACCGAGGTGACGAGATAGGGCAGCGTGTAGACCACGAACGCCACGAACAGCACCACGCCCACCGCGGGGCTGCCCAGGCGCTCGGCGAACAGCTCGGCGGGGCTTATCGCCCGCAGCCGCCGGGCGGCCTTCCACGCCGGGTAGCCGATCACATAGAAGGTCCAGGGGATCCCCAGCGCCACGATGGCCGCGTTGAGCCCGAACATCCCCACCCCGTGGTGGTAGGCCTTGCCCGGGATCCCCATGATCACGAACGGGGTGACGTTGGTGCCCAGCAGGGCCATGAACAGCACCACGGTGCGAGCGGTGCGGCCCCCCAAGAAGTACTCCTCGGTGCCCGAGCCGGTGCGACGGTAGGCCACCGCGCCGATGGCCAGCACCACCGCGAGGTAGACCACGCACACCACCAAGAGCGTCGCGCCGGTGCTCACGAGGGCTCGCCTCCTTCGGGCGACAGCGGCGGCTGGGGCTCGGGCGTGGGCTCGTCGGGCCAGGCGGGGCCGGTCATGAACAGCACCAGCGCCGCCGCGCCGAGCATCCACAGCAGGGCGTAGGCGAGATCCCAGGGCACCCAGCCCCACAGGACCCACGCCGGATCACCGGCGATGGGCCAGACGTGCAGCGCGAGCATGCCCAGCAGCGCGATGCTCAGGCCACGCTGAGCCGCCGCGGTCGAGCGGGGCGTCGCGGGCGTGGAGGCGCTCATGCGTCACCGCCCTCCTTCGCCCCACGCCCGCGCCACCACGCGCGGGCGCGGCTCACCTCCTCGGGGTGGAGCCACGCGGTGTAGGCGGCCAGCATCAGCGGCGAGAACCACGCCACGTAGAGCATGGCCTGGATCCCCAGGTGCATGAGCACGCCGAACGCGAGGAAGGGCTTGCGCAGGTCGGGGAAGCGGCGGGGTCGGCCCAGCATCTCCCGCAGCCAGTGCAGCACCACGAACCCGCCGAAGCCCACCTCCCACACCAGCACGGCCCAGGTGGCCGGCCGCAGCACCCAGGGCTGCAGCAGGGCCAGCGTGCGGTCCATGACGAAGTGGCGGTTGTAGGGGTTGGCCAGCGTGTAATAGAGGGCGGTGCCCTCCTCGCGCCAGGTCTTGCCCGTCTTGAGCGAGCCGGTGGCCACGTAGACCACCGCCACCTGAAGCTGCAGCAAGCGGCGGCACCACACGGGCACGGGGCCATGCTTGCCCCGCCAGCGGGCGTCGAGGCTCAGCCCCCGCCCGGCCGGCACGAGCATCAGCACGGTGGCCAGCGCGGTGTGCAGCTGATCGGGCAGGGCATAGAGCAGCGGCTGGCGACCCACCATGCTGATCCACACCACCCACGCCACCACGGAGACCACGCGGGTGTACAGGCCCACCAGCCACAGGCCGTGGGCGAGCACGCCCACCGCGAAGATCGAGCGCACCGCCCAGGGATCGTCGACGTAGAAGAACAGCGACCAGCGCGAGTGGAAGGCCACCCGCGCGATCTCTCCGCCCAGTATCGCGTGGCTGGAGAAGTAGTGGGCCACCGCGCCCACGTGGGTGAGCATGCTGGCCAGCATCACGCCGACCAGCGCGATCCGGCACAGCCCGAGGGCCTCGGGCGCCTCCTCGTCGAGCATGGTGCGGCCGAGGAGGCCGTCGATCCTGGACCACATGCCGGGCACGCGAACCGCAGGGTAGCAGCTGTGCCCCGCCCGCGAGGCCCGAGGCCGAGGCCGTATGCGCAGCTCCGCGGCTACGGCGTGAAGATGCCGGGGCCGGGCGTCAGCACGTGGTGGGGGTCGAACTTCTGCTTGGCGAAGGCGAACGCATCCCACTGGGCCCCGAAGTGATCAGCCCGCCCGGCGTGCCTGGTCGGCCTCGATCATCTCGCGCACCTGCTTGACCTTGCAGTAGGACACCGTGACCAGCCGAGTCTGGGGGCGCCCCAGCGCGGGCGCCCCCTCGGCCACGCGGTGCGGCGGGGTGAAGCGCCGGGTCACCTGCTCCATGATGATCTTGTCGGGGGTCCGCCCCGCTCGAGCCTCGCGCACGCACACGCCCCGCAGGTACCACTTACGGTGCTCGTTGGCCCGCTGGGGGTGGAAGTTGGCGTAGTGCCGCCAGATGTCCTCGCGGGTCTTGTTCCACGCGAAGTGGGTGCGCCAGCCGCCGCGCTCCTGCTCGGTCTCCCACAGCGACACCGAGCTGCCGTCTTCGTAGTGCGCGGTGAGGTTCATGTACGTCTGGGCCCGCTGAGGGTTGGGCGCGTACATCTTCCAGCTCTGCACGAAGCTCAGCGAGCGCAGCTGGCCGCCCAGCTCCGAGGACGCCTGCCCCAGCCGCTCGCCGAGGTAGCGCGAGGGCACGTTGAGCCCGACCACCACCACCCCCAGCGCCAGCACCACCAGCGCTCGCAGCACCCGCACGGGGGCGCGCTGGCTCAGCCGTGGCGTCACCACCCTCGCCTCCGCCGCGCGGCCAGCCCCGCCGCGGCCATGAGCGCCCCGAGCAGCCACCCCGGGCCGCCCCCGCCGCTCCCCGGGGCGCCCGCGCTGCGACAGGCACAGCCCGAGGCTCCGTCGCCGGGGAGCACCGCGTCGGCGCCCAACGGCGCGCCGGTGGGCTCGCCCGCGCTGGTCGTGGGCGCGTCGTCGTCGTCGTCATCGTCGACGGGGCGCTCGGCCGAGCTGCGCACCAGCGTGTCGATGGCCACCGCCTCCGCGTTGCTCACGTTCACCAGCGCGAGGTGGAGCACCTCGCCGGGCTCGAGCCCCCCCAGCTCCAGCGCGTAGTCGTCGACCGCGATCTCGGTGGCCTCCAGCTCGAGGTCCCAGTCGCCGGTCACCAGGGTCAGCTCCCGGATCGGCACGTCGGGATCATCCTCCTCCTCGGGATCGGGATCGAGCGGCGGCTCGTCCACGGAAACCAGCCGATACTCGAACTCGATGGGCGCGTCTGCCCGCTTCACCAGCACGTGGGCCGCCACCGGGTCATCGGACGAGCGAGCCCGCAGCGTGTAGGAGAGCACCAGGTCGTCGGCGTTGGCCGGCACCACGTAGCGCAGCTGCATCGGCCCCGGATAGAACGGCTGCACGCCGGGGTCGACGCGCCGCAGGTACAGGGTGCGCCCGTCCTCGGCCACCTGCTCGGGATCGGTCACCACCCGCGGGCACGACAACAGCCCGCGCGTGTCGAAGGAGCGCCGCAGCAGCTCCAGCGCCTCGGCCTCCAGCGACCCCGCCTCCATCTCGTGCGTGGCCATCTCCAGCACCAGCGCGCTGGCCTGCTCGAGGTCGACGTCGGCGGGCATGCGCATCAGCGCCTCGATGACCGAGCGATCGAGCGCCGCCTTGCCCTCGTCGTCGAGCCGCGAGCGGGTGGCCCACAGCGCGGCCATGAAGGGCTCGCCGTCGTTGTGCACCTGGCCCACCGTGTCGTCGGGGCAGCGCTTGGTGTTGCGAGCGTCGCGGATGTAGGGCCGGCCCGCGCTCGACCAGAACCGGCCGACGTACTCGGCCAGCTCGGCGTCGTCGGTGAGCATCACCGAGAAGTAGTCGGCGATGGCCTCGTTCACCCCGCCCGCATCCACCAGCGACGCATCGGACCGCTCTCGCCGGCTCCCCAGCCCGTTGGGGGACAGCAGCGCCACCATGCCGTGGCCCAGCTCGTGGTAGATGACGTCGGCGTCGTAGCCGAAGTCGACCTCCACCCCCTGCCCGAACACCATGGTGGGGCCCTTCTCCGGGTCGCACTGGTTGGTGTAGTAGGCGTTGTTCAGCGGCGTATAGGCGAGGGTGTCGGAGGGCAGGATCGACCGGAAGTTGGCGAGCATCGAGGAGAACTCGCACTGGAACTGCTCGATCCCGCGGTCGCGCATCGCGTCGAGGAAGATCTCCGCGTGGGCGTACATCGACAGCTCGGCGTAGGGATCGGAGCCGGCGACGTTGTCCTCGAGCAGGATCACGTCGGGCGTGGGCACGAAGTAGTCGCCCGCCGCGTCGGAGAACACGGTCTGCGCGGGCCAGCACTCGTCCTCGCGCCACCACGGCGAGACCTCGTCGGTGGGCTCGGCCAGGCAGTTGAAGGCCTGCACGCGCTCGCCCACCAGCGGATGGCCCGCCTCCTCCACGTGGATGTCGCGGAGCTCGACCACCTCGGGGCGCGGCGTGGACGAGGGGTTCTGGGCGAAGATCCGGGCGCGGCTGCTGCGGACCTGCTCCTCCTCGCGCAGCACCACCCCGGTGGCCGCGCTCACCCACAGCGTGGGCCGCGACGGCTCGGGCCACAGCGTGAGCGCCAGCTGGGTCTCCCACACCAGCACGGGCTGCCCGAGGATCATCAGGTAGACCAGCTCGGGCGGCCGCTCGAGCGCCGGCGCGTCGGGCACCCCGCGGTGCTCCGCCACCAGGCCCGGCACCGCGGCCGCGTCGATCCGAGCGTCGGCGGGGCGGAGCTGGGGCGCCACGGCCGGGCGGTGGGCGGCGAGCACCTCGCTGGCGCCGTCGTCGGTCACCCGCACCGTCTCGTAGGCGCCGCGCACCGGCCGGCCGTGCAGCGCCAGCGTGCGGTGCTCCACCCGCCCCACGAAGCGGCCGGCCGCGAACGCCGGCGACAGCGGAAGCGAGCGCCGAGCGGTCACGGTGGTGGTGACCACGGCGGTGTCCGGCCGCTCGGCCGCAGCGGACGACGGCGCCACGAGGGCCCACGCCGCGAGCATCGGCGCCACGATCACCGCCGTCGACTCCACCCGCAGCGACCCGCGCCGCGCTCCCGGCTCGCCGGCTTCGCCCGGGCCTTGCCGCCTCCAGCGCCCACTGCCATCACTGCGCATCGCGGCCAGGATAGCGCATCCGCGGATCGACCTCGGGCCCGCCGCCACGCCGATCGCCGACCCATCCCAAACCTCCGCCACGATGCCGCCTCGCCCTCTTCACGCGCGCCCGATCGAGCCACCGCGTGGTACCGTGGTCGACGACGATGACGATTGCATGGCGTGGTTCGGTGCTGTTGGCCGCATCCCTGGGGTTGCTGGCGACCTCGGGCTGCATGGCCGACGATCCCTTCGACTTCGGCGGCCCTCGCAGCTGCGAGGTGCTCGATCAGAACGTGTGGGTCCAAGACCTCATGCAGGAGGCCTATCTCTGGTCCGACGAGATGACCGTGGTCGATCCGGCCGCCTACGACCACCCCGCGCAGATGGTCGCCGAGCTCCGCGCGGGGCCCGATCGCTGGAGCCGGGTGTCCGACAAGGCCCGCACCGACGCCCTGTTCGAGGAGGGCAAGGTCATCACCCTGGGCTTCCGCACCCGTCGCGATCCCTACGAGCACGTGCGGATCGCCGAGGTCTACGCCGACTCGCCGGCCGAGGCCGCGGGGCTGCGGCGCGGCGATCGGCTCGTCGCGGTGGCCGGCCTCTCGGTCGACGAGATCGACGAGGAGGGCCGGTGGTCGGAGGTCTACGGCCCCACCGAGCCCGGCGTGACGGTGGCGCTCGACGTGATCGACCCCGGGGGTGACGCGCGCTCGCTGTCAGTCACCAAGGACTGGGTCGCCATCGATCCCGTGCCCGTCGACGGCCTGCACCAGGTCGACGGGCGCCCGGTGGGCTACCTGCAATTCGCCACCTTCGTCGACACCTCGGTGGCCGCGCTGAACGAGGTGTTCGCCGGGTGGGCCCGCGAGGGCGTGCGCGAGGTGGTGATCGACCTG